>OOAH01000167.1_pt1 | contig 81826 bp, 72 predicted proteins | sample 1671801 | NCBI WGS metagenome assembly OOAH01 (sample SAMN06348194, study PRJEB24527) | human gut metagenome | biome: human gut; feature: ankylosing spondylitis patient; material: feces | host: Homo sapiens | place: China | collected 2015-10 | reverse complement strand
TTACCTACAATATTACTACAAAAATTGATCACAGCAAAAAGGCTCTGAAGTCTTGTACCTCAGAGCCTTTCAAGCAGCGAAAGTGTGATTTTTGCCGAAAGTCGGGGCCGCTCAAAGACTTTCCTTCGGGGCGCGAGGAAAGATTTTTCTAAACATACGGAATCGTGCGTGTGTGGGGGGGCGGTGCAATGACCGCACCCGACGAAGGGATGCCCGTCAGGCGCTGCGTCCGTAAAGCGACTCGAAGATCTTCCGAAGGATTCCGTCGACGTGATGCACGAGCGACGGCTGGGCCGAGGTCGGATTGTCGCGAAGGTGCTCGAATCCGAAGTCGTTTTCCGACAAAAGCTTCTGGAGCTGATCCTTCCATTCGGGCGGGCTCTCCGCGGCGCGCCAGGCGCCGCGTCCGCGGCCGAAGTGAGCGATCGCAAGGTAGAGAAGCAAGGCTTCGAGCGCAAACCCTTCGAGCGCCTTGTCGCTCCAGGTAAGTTCCATCCCTTCCTTGCGGTGGCGCGCATTGTAGACGGTGGCGGCGCCAAGACCCGAGAGGGCGCCTACGACGGCGCCCACGAGGAGCCCGAAGCCGAGCGTCAAGCCCGCCGCGGCGGTGTCGGCGATCGCGCCCGATGCGGCACCCGAAGCGGCGCCGATCACGGCCGCCTGACTCTTGTCGACCGTGTAGACGGCGAGGTGCCAGTCGCTCTTCATGCGGCGGATGATCTCGCGGTTCACGCCCGTGCCGTGCAGGCCGTTCACCGACAGAAGACGCGTCGTGAGCGCGCAGAAGCTGTCGGCGGCGTCCGCCGACAAGGACGCCTGCGCGTCCTTGACGACGTCCGTCTTGTCCTTGAGGAAACCGAAGCGCTGCGCCATCGAGATCGCCTGATCCTTGAGCGAAGGCGTCGGGACGAGTTCGGTCATCGTGAGAAGATGCGTCAGATGATGCGCGATCGCTTCAACGGAACTCGCGTAGACGGCGCGGCGGCCCCGCACCCAGACTTCGCGAAGCGAAGCGTAGGAAGCGGAAAGCGATTCGGGGAGCGCTTCCCCGATCGCGTCAAAGAGCGCCACCTCCTGCACCCAGCAGCGCGCAAAGGCGTCCATCGGGAGAATCTTGTGAACGAAGGGGTAGGGGGCAAGCGCCTTCTGCCAGGCTTCGATTTCTTCCTTTTCCTTGGTGCGGCTCGGGTCGCCCATCTGGTTCAGAAGCACGATGACGGGCTTTCCGATCCAGGAGAGGATCTCCATTTCCGCGGGAATGTAGCCCGCGCGGTCGGGGCGCTCCGTCACGTTGACGAGATAGAGCACCACGCTCGAAGTGTCGCGGATGTGACGCACGACGCGCTGATCGAGGAAGAAGGCTTTGTCGGTGAAGCGGTCCCAGATTTCGCTCAAAAACCATCCGATCGGGTTCGAGCGGCCGCGAAGACGCTCGGCCAAGCGCACGGAATTGCCGAAGCCCGGGGTGTCCCAGAGAACGAGCTCGCACCCTGCGGGATCGCGCGCAAGCACGTAGTCGTCCGTCGTTTCGGTGACGTGCGGACGGTCGGCGACCTCTCCCACGTCTCGCGAGAGAAGCGTGCGCGCCAACGTGGTCTTCCCGATGTTGGTGTGACTCACGAGGCTCAGGTGTACGCGTAATGGATCGGAGGAAAACATCTGAAAAGAAATGCCGGTGGTTTTCTCTTATTGTAGGCGCAGGAAGGTGAGCGTCGCATGTCGCTCCGCAGCGAAGCTTTCCCAGAGGGCCTTTCGCGCGGTGAGACGCTCGGAGTCGGGCCCGAATTGCGTCTCAAGCCCAGAGAGGTCGACGAGGAGCGGCAGGCTGCCCGCCCGGCGTTGAGCGACCGCGTCGAGCCAACGCCCGTGGACTTCGTCCTCGGGCGTGGCGATGCCGTCAAAGAGGAGAACCGCGGCCTCGGTATCGACCGAGGCGAGGAGGTTCTCGGGTTCTTCCTTCCAGACGTCGATGGTTCGCCAGTGAAGGTCGGGTTGCATCAACAGAGCGGCTGTGCGTCGACGAAGCGATTCATCGGCAGGGACGCTCGCGAGGACCGTCGCGCCCGTCAAGGCGGGAGAGACAGATGCCGGATCCTGCGGGGAAGCGGCTGCTTCCGTTTCTTCCTCGGTCCAGACGAAACTCGTGCGGGCGGCCTTGGCGCGGCGGTCCGCAACGAAGGCGAGAAGCAACCGAGGGAGAATCACGACGCCCGCGACGAGTCCCATGAGGCGAAGCAGCCAGGCGGCCGCGTCGGGACTCCCTTCGGGATTCAAGCGCAGATTCATGTCGGCGATCGCCGCGGCGTCCGGGGAGGAAATGCCGAAGATTTCGAGAGGAACGAGTCCGTAGGTGGCGGCAAAGAGGTCGGCAAGCCACGCCTCGTGGCCCGCAAGCCAGGTGCTCGTCCAACCGACCGTGTAGGCGGTGCCGATTCCTCGGAAGGCGAGTCCCGTGAGAAGCCCCGCGCCCAAGGCCGCGGCCGCGAGGTGAAAAGCGCGCGCCGCGTCAAAGCGAAGCGAGGGCGCCAGAAGCGAAAGCCACAGGGGACGTTCCTTGAGCGTCTGCTTTTTCACCGCGGGCATGCGAACGTGGGCAAGAATTTCCGCAAAGAGGCGGCGTCCCGGCCACTTGGGCGCAAAGCCAAGAAGTCCAGCGATGGCGCCCACGAAGAGGAGAACGTAGAGAACGATCTGCCAGAAGAGAACGAAAAGGAGCGCGGGCGACAAAAGGTTCACGACGGCGCCTTCCGACGTGAAGCGGTCGGTGAGAACGCCGAGCAGATAGGCGGCAAAGACCAATACGCCCGTGAAGAGTTCCGTCGGAAGCGTAGGCATGCGGGAGGGCTTGAGCGAGCGTCGGCTCAGCACGAGCTTCGCCTTTGCGAGGGCACGATCCTTCGGATCTTTTCCGGCAATGAGGTGGGCGTCGGCCGCGGCCGACGCCTCAGGACCGTCGAGTTCTTCGGAAGCGCGGGCCGCAATCAGTACGCCCGCTTCTTCAGGCGTCACGGCAAAACGGAGGGTTTCCTTCACGACGCATCTCCCAAGGCTTTGCGGATGACGGCGTTCTCGGGCGTCTCCCAGTGGTAGGAAGGATCCACGATCGAATCCGTCGGATCTTCGCCCTTCCATTCAATGCCCGCGAGATCGAGCAGCAAGGGCGCCGTCCAGTCGGTGCGGAAGTTTTCCGACGCAACCTTGCGTTCCGCGGCCGGACGTTCCCAGAGGAGCGCGGGAATGCGGTAGCCGCTCGGCAGGTTCGCCGCATGACCCGTACGGTCGGCGAGGTCGCCGATTTCCTGCCCATGGTCCGACAGATAGAACCACGTGACGGGACCGGACTTGGCCGCCGTCATCTTAAGGGTCTCCGCGAGAATGTGGTCGTGGTAGCGCATGGTGCGGTCGTAGTCTTCGCGCGTTTCGATCGTGAGGAAGGACCGTCCCTTTTCTTCCAAGCGCTGCTCGACCGGATTGTCGGGCGTCCAGACTTCCGGATAGTCTTCCGGAGCGCGCAGTCGGTAGTGCGGGTGCGCGCCGATGAGATGCACGATGACGAGGTGCTTTTCCGCGGGTTCGGCGAGCGCTTCACGAAGCGGGTCGATCACCTTTTCGTCGAGCGACACCGAGGAGCGGCCGCCCAATTTGTTGAGAAAGAGGCTTCGGTCGGCAAGCGAAGCAAACTGCTGACGGATCGCCACGTCTTCCTGATTGCTGATCCAGGTGATGCGGTAGCCCGCGGCACGAAAGAGCGGCAAAAGGAGATTTTCCTTCGGACCCTTGTCGGTCGCGGCGAAGGTGAACATGTCTTCGAACGACGCGACGGTGCTCGACGACACGGCCCAGGCGTTCTCGAAAATTTCGAGGGGCGGCGTGAGCGTCTTGGAGAGCCCGCGAAGTTCTGGCGTCGTATCGAGTTCGTAGCCGTAGAGCGACCAAGCCTTCGGATTGATGCTCTCGCCGATCACCCAGACGATCGTGCGCGGACCCGCGTCGGCCTTCGTAAGAAGCGCCTTGCCGCGGGCGAGGAGCGCGTCGCGCGAAGCGAGGGTCTTCGCCCAGTTCGTCTTCACTTCCTCAACGTCCGCCACCCAGCCCGGCCAATAGAGGAAGGGCGAGAAGCGTCGCCACGGACGCACGCTGTAGGCGACGGCCGAGACGACGACGAGAAAGACGACGAGCGTACCCGCCGCCCAACGGGACACCTGACGGTCACCCTCGCGCAGTTTCGCGATGAGGCGAAGCGAGAGGAGAATCAGAAAAACGACGGGCACGGTCCAGAGTAGAATGCCGCTCCAGTCGTTCTGAAGGAATTCGAGTCCTTCCGACGAGGTTGTGTTCGCAACGGATTCCAACACGTAGGACGATCCCGGATCGGTCTCATAAGTGCGAAGAAGGTAGCCCCGCACGCCGATGTCGAGGAAGGTGAGCGTGAGGCCGATCCACGCAATCGCCTTGATGAACACCCGCGCGATGATGAACTGTCGCGCTTCGTTGATGAACTGTCGCGCCTCTTTTTGAGAAATTCTTAGGAGCAGTAAGAGAACGAACGGAAACCCCAACGCCCAGATTTGCAACGCTCGACGCCAGGAAAAGGCTGCGAGCGTAAGGAAAAGCGTCGCGACAAGAAGGATCGCCGCCGTACGGTAGGCGTTGCGGTCGGTCGTGAAGAACCGGAACATGAAGAGGCTCTCCTCAGTGGGACGAACGGGTCGCCAACAGGGCGCGGGCGGCCGCTTCGGGGTCGTTTTTGCCGCAGATGGCGGACACAACGGCGATCCCGGAGACGCCCGTTTCATAAACGGAGGGGGCGTTCACTTCGCTGATACCGCCGATGGCGACGGCGGGTACGGGAGCGGTCTCAAGAAGCCTCCTCAGGCCCTCCAGTCCCACAACGGGGGCCGCATCCTTTTTGGTGCCCGTCGGAAAGACGGGACCGATCCCGATGTAATCCACCGCGGGAGAAAAGCGCGACACATCATCGGGAGAGAGGCGCGACCGTTCATCAACGATGAGGCGCGACAGTTCATCATCGTTGGAGATCGAGAGTCCCACGATGGCGTCGGGGCCGACGATGAGTCGGCAGTCTTCCGGAGACAGATCTTTTTGTCCGACGTGCACGCCCGCCGCGCCGACCGCGCGGGCGACGTCCGCGTGGTCGTTGATGATGAGCGGAACGGATGCGGGCATGAGGCGCAGAAGCTCGCGCGCGCATTCGGCCACGGCGCGCTTCTTCCAATTGGGCGCGCGCAACTGCACGACGGTGACGCCGCCCTGAATGGCGGCCAGGGTCGTCGCGACCATTCCCTCGGCGCCGCCGCAGAGGTCGGGGTCGAGCACCAGGTAGAGCGAGAGATCAAGCGTTTTCATTCCGATTTCCCCGTGAGGTAGAGACCGTCGATGTAGTGCACGTGAAAACTGCCCGGCGCCTTGGCGTGTTGCGCGGCGTATTCGGCCGCACGTTTCGCAAGCATGGAGGCGGCCGCCGCTGCCGCAACCCGATCGTCCGTTACCGCTGCGATGGCGGCGACCAGGGCCGAGAGCGAACAGCCGGTGCCGACGACAAGTGTCGCCATCTCGTGGCCGCCCGTGACGGAGACCGTGCGTTCGCCGTCGGTCACATAGTCGGTTTCGCCCGTGACGTGTACGACGGTCGGAACTGTGCGGGCAAGAAGTTCAGCGGCTTCGAGCGCCGAGTCCGACGTGTCGCAGCTGTCGACGCCCTTTCCCGACGACGAAAAGCCCGCGAGGGCGCGGATTTCGCTTGCGTTGCCGCGGATCACGGTCGGGCGCTTCGCGACGAAAGAGTGGATGACGTCGTCACGCCAGGGAATTCCGCCCGCCGCTACGGGGTCGAGCACCCAGGGCGTCGACTTTGCGTTCGCGGCGTCCGCGGCGCAGTGCATCGCGCGGATGCGCTCGGCCGTGGGGGTGCCGATGTTGATGAGAACCCCGTTGGCGATTCCGGCGAAAGTGCCCGCTTCTTCGGGCGCCACGACCATGGCGGGAGACGCGCCGGCGGCGAGCAAAACGTCCGCCGTGATTTCCTGCACGACGTCGTTCGTGAGGACGTGCACGAGCGGACGTTCGGCGCGCAGTTTCTTCAGAAGGGAAAGAAATTCGGATTCGGGAAAGACGGTCATGACGGCAGGGGCCTCTCGGCGTGTCCGGAGGCGTTTCATATGAAGAGAAGGAGATAGTAGCAGTCCCCCAAAGCGTCGGGCGACTCCTTTGGCTAGAATGTTTTCTTCGATTCGTTACCGCCAATCCGACATGCTCCTTCACCCGCAGTTCGATCCCGTCGTTTTTACGCTCGGACCCCTGTCCGTCCGTTGGTACGGCGTGATGTATCTTCTGGGCTTCGCCGCCTTTTGGATCCTCGGGCACATCCGCGCCAAGGAATCCTGGCGCGGGATCACGCCCGACGACGTGGAGGACCTGCTCTTTTACGGAGTTTTCGGCGTGGTGTTGGGCGGACGGCTCGGCTACTGTCTCTTCTATCAGCCGGGCTACTACCTTTCGCATCCGGATGAAATCTTCGCGCTATGGCACGGCGGCATGAGCGCCCACGGGGGCCTTCTCGGCGTCATTCTCGTGATGATTCTTTTTGCCTGGCGAAAGAAAAAGTCGCTCTTCACCGTCTCGGATTTCGTGGCGCCGCTCGTTCCCCTAGGACTCATGGCGGGCCGCATCGGCAATTTCATCAACGGGGAGCTCTGGGGCCGTCCCGCTTCGCCCGACCTGCCCTGGGCGATGGTCTTCCCGCAGGCGGCCGACGGCATCGCCCGTCATCCTTCGCAGCTCTATGAAGCCCTGGGCGAAGGCCTTCTTCTCTTTCTTTTGCTCTACGTCGTATCCCGCAAGCCGACGAAACCTGGCTTTGTATCGGGGCTCTTCTGCCTCGGCTACGGCGTGGCGCGTTTCATCGTCGAATTTTTCCGCGAACCCGACGCCTTCCTGGGGCTTCAGGCGCTTTCTCTTTCGCAGGGTCAGTGGCTGACGATCCCTGTCATCTTGTTGGGTTTGTTTTTGGTTTGGAGAGCACGCTGAATGTTTCGTTGCGTCATCAATCTTGACTCTTCAGTCGATCGTTGGACTCGGTTCCAAAAGGAACAGGAGCGACTGGGCCTGCAGTTCGAGCGAATTTCCGCCGTGTACGGCCGAGATTTAACGGAAGAACAACTTGCCGCAATCACCAAACCCCGAGGCATCGGCTATCTCTACCCCATGACTCCGTCTGAATACGGGTGTTTTCTGAGTCATCGAAAGGCCTGGCAACGCATCGTGGATAGCGGGGAACGTTGGGGTGTGGTCTTGGAGGACGACGTCGTTTTCGCCGACGAGTTGGCTGACCTTCTGAATCATGACGACTGGCTACCCGAAAACGCCGACGTGGTACAGCTCTGGTCTGCCGCGCTCAAGATCCGCATTAAGGGCTCTCCCATTACCCTCAAGAACGGTTACCAGATCGTTAGACAGTGCAAGCCGTCGAGTTTCGGCGCGGTGGGCTACATTCTCTCCCGAGACGCAGCGCAGAGAGCGTTAGATGACAGTCAGAGAATCAACTGTCCCGTGGATTACTACCTCTTTTCTCCGTGGTTCCCGTTCGTTCGGGAGAACCGGGTGTATCGCCTGAGCGTTCGCCCGCTTGCCTTGGCTAGCGTCCCCTCTGACATCGGAGCGAGAAAACAGCGTCAGTTCAAGCGTCCCATTCTTCGGCAGCTTAATCCGGTGCGTTGGTTCGGACAGATTCGAATTTCCTTCGGGAAAATGTTCTCTACGCCGTTTGAGGTCAAGGAAGGGGCATTTCGCTAGTAAAAAGAAAAGTGACAAAAGTGTTTTTAGTCGTTTTGTTGGGGTCTTTCGGTTGTGGATGAAGAAGATTCGGGGTAATCTTTAGTGTCTGCTTTGATTGTCTGTAGGATCTCGTTTAAAAGGAGAGCAAGTCCGAGTTTTTCTTTTTCGGAAGACATTTGTTTTGCTTTTGGGGAGCTGAAAAGATAAAGCGTAGAGTTTTCGCTTTGTAGTACCTTGATTTTGCCTGTCTCTTCTTTAGAATGATGTAAAAGTATTAATCTGACATCTTTTGCTTTGAGCTTCTCTTTTACTTGATCTAGTTTTTGTAAAATTTTTTTATCCTCTGTTAGGTAGTTGATCTTATCTGGGTTACTTTCGATGTATAAGAATAAGAGTTTTTTGTTTTTGCAGGAAAACAGGAGTCTATCAGATCTTCTTTTATATTTCTCTTTTATTGATTGAAATTCGGTTAGAGAGTTGGTTAAAAAATCGTGAATGAAGAAAGTGCCTGTTGCGATGTTTTCGACACGAAGATGTATGTCTCCTTCGAGGACTTTTTCAGGGGAGTAATTTAGGAAGTCTCTGAAATCTTTTAGTATCCAGTCTAGGTTTCTCTCTAAGGGAACTCCGCAAAGCCAATCGAATGGGAAACTTGATGTGCGGAGGTTTAATATTCTGAGAGCTATTGCAGGTAAACAATTGTTTCCGAGCGAAATGTAGAGATCAAAGCCCCATGATTTTTTGTTTTTGGGAGAAACTATGGGTGATTCGATTAGGGATCTGAGGATTTTAGGAACGAAGTGGCGATGCTTGATGTAAATGTTATATCGACTGTATTTTTTTTGTAAGTTATATTGCTTGAAGGTCATTTATTAATCTCTATTGTTAATAGGAAATGATGGCATGATACAACATGTAGCTGGCCAACAAGTAAAGAATGGAGGCAAAAATCCGTTTTAAGGGTTTCGTGTCGATGGAATGTGCTACTTTGGCGCCGAGTGGGGCTGTAAAGATGCTCATGACCGAGACAGAAAAGAGCGCGGGCAGGTGAATGTAGCCGAGCGTATAGGGAAAGCCGGGAAGGGTGGGTTCCGCCCAACCGCTCACGATGTAGCCGATCGTGCCCGCAAAGGCGATCGGGAAGCCAAGCGCCGAAGAGGTGCCGATCGCCTTGTGCATCGGAACGTTGCAGTAGGTGAGGAAGGGAACCGAAATGAAGCCGCCGCCTGCACCGACGAGGGCCGAAATGGTCCCGATGCAGGTGCCCGCACCAACCATGCCGGCCGTGCCGGGAAGGCCGCGGGAAGCTTCCACTTTCTTTGAGAAGAACATCTTCGTTGCGGAGTAGCCGACGAAGCACGCGAAGATGAGCGCCACCCAGAAGGTCGAGAGATAGCCCGTGATCTGCGCACCGAGAATGCCGCCGAGAAGAATCCCCGGGGCGATGGCCGCGACCACCTTCCAGAGAACCGCGCCGCAGGAAGCGTGGGCCCGGACGGAAGAAAGCGACGTGAAGAGAATCGTCCCCATGGACGTGGCGATCGCCACATGCACAATGTGCTCGGTCGGAATGTCCGCGTAGGAGAGAAGAAGCGTCAAGAAGGGCGTCAGAACCATGCCGCCGCCGATGCCGAGAAGGCCTGCGAGAAAGCCCGTGCAGCAGCCGAGTGCGGCCAGGGAGAAAACGATCCAAAGCTCCATGATGTGCGGACTCCCAAGGGAAGATCAGTTAGTGGAAGAGGGTTTTGAGAATATGAGCGAAGTCATCCCGTTCAACCGGCGTGATGGAGAGGCGGTTCCCTCGCTGCAGAATGCGAAGGTTGGCGAGCGCCGGGTCGTTGCGAAGCGTCTTGATCGGGATGACCGGGCATTTGGCGAGCGCCTTCACGTCGATCGTGAGCCACCGGGGATTGTCTTTGAGGCTCTTGGGATCGAAATAGTCGCTTCCGGGATCGAACTGCAGCTCGTCGGGATAAGAGGCGGAGGCGATTTCCGCGACGCCCACGATGCCGGGCTCGGCGCAGCTCGAGTGATAAAAGAGAACGGCGTCGCCCACCGTCATGTCATCGCGAATGAAGTTTCTCGCCTGATAGTTGCGGATGCCGAACCACGAAACCGTTTGGTCGGGAGCCGAGAGGGCGTCGTCGATGGAACATTCTCCGGGTTCGGACTTCATCAGCCAAAAGCGGCGGGCCTGAAGAAGACGCTCAAGAAGGTCGGGCGAGAGAGACATGAGTGCGCCTCAAAAGAAAAAAAGGGCAACCGTGGTTGCCCTTCAAGAAAAGTGCTCCTGCAGTGGAATCGGGCTACGTATCCTGAACCGGGAGTTCAGGGCGGTCGGCTCCGGGACGGACTGGGCGGTACAACGCGTGAACCGCACTCCATCGGTCCTCGAGTACACCAACCTATTTGTCAAAGCATTGGTTCTAGGTACCTTGGAGCCCGAACGCTCTCACCGCAGGATTGAGATCATTGTAGCGGAAAGATTCGAGAAAATCAGAAGAATCCCGAGGCACGGGCGGGAGTGGCGTAGATCGCTTCTTCACAGAGTCGGCAAAGATCGTCGATTTCCTTCTCCCACACGGATGTGTCGACGGTTACGGTTGCCGTGGAGACCGCGGGAGGAACCGCGGGTTCTTCAACCGCTTGATTCATCGGTAACGTTCCCTGAGGCTCTTCGGACGAAGTCGGTTCTTCCGCAACCACGGGCTCAGAGACTTCCTCTTCGGGGAGCTCGAGCGGCAGTTCAGGTTCCGGCGGCGGAGCCTTGGGTTGCGCAACCTTTTCTTCGAGTTCCGCCACGCGGGCCTCGAGCGTGCTCTGCGTCTTGGAGTCGTCGTACGCGATCTCGAGCGCGGCGAGGACGGCGATCTGATCAAGCGCCACGACGCGGCCGCCGCTGCGGATCGCTTCCATGTGCTGATCCACGCGCTGAGCGCACTGCTCGAGCACGGGTTCTTCGCCCGGCGTCACGGCGAGGCGATAGTTGCGGCTGAAAATGCGCAAATTGAGTTCGGGCATCGTCTCTCCTTACGATTCGAATTCGGCGGGATTCGTCAGACGATTGAGCTGCTGGATCTGGGCGTTGAGTTTCTTGAGTCGCTGCTGCGCCTGATCCAATTCCGCCTGCGCGGAAGCCAAACGACTGCGAAGACGAAGGTTTTCCTGGCGTTCTTCCCTCAGTACGAGCGTGAGCTGCTCGATGAGGCGGCGAAGCCGCTCGAGTTTTTCCTTCATTCAGAGGTCTCCTTCTTCGCTTCATCCTTAGGAAGATCTTCCTTCGGAGCGAAGTTTCGAATGTTTCCGAGAATCAATTGGTCGGCCTGTTCTTCATCGGGCATGGCATCCGACGTCCAGCTCTTGACGCGGTCTTCATCGTTGAAGTAGACGGTGAGGCGGCGAAGCTGCTCTTCCCCGTTGCCGCGGCGCAGATAGTAGACGTAGTCCCACTGATAACGGTGGAACTGGTCGCGGATGAGCGGAACGCCGAGAAGGAACTGCACCTGGGCGGCGGTCATGCCCTCTTCGAGCTGATTGACCATTTCGCTGGTGACGAGATTGCCTTGGTGAACGTCCGCACGATAGGGCTGCAGGAAGTAGGGAATGTAGTCGGTGGGGTTTTCCCAGGCGTCCGCCATGCTCGAACACCCCGTGAGATTTGTGGTCAGGAGAAGCAGGGCGGCGGGTGCGAGGAAACGTTGGAACTGCATGGTGAAAGGGTGTTATTTTGAAAAGGTTCAATGCAAATTGGCATAAGCCCCCTTATGATACGCATCATAAGGTCCAAAGAGGGAGCAAAAGGTGAACGAAACGTCTCGAAACCAATCCACGGAACTCAAAACGCTCGGTCTGAAGGCGACGGGTCCCCGCATGAAGATTTTGGAGCTCTTTCAGCGAATCTCCGAACAGGGGGAAGGCGTGGTTCGGCATCTCTCCGCCGAAGACGTCTACCGCATGTTGGTGGAGGAAAAGAGCGACATCGGATTGGCGACGGTCTACCGCGTTCTGACGCAGTTTGAAACGGCGGGCATTCTGGTGCGCCACCACTTCGATTCGGGCCGCGCCACGTATGAACTTGCCGAAGGCCAGCATCACGACCACATCGTGTGTCTGCGTTGCGGGCGCGTCGAAGAGTTCGTGGACGTCGACATCGAACGCATGCAAAAGAACGTGGCGAGAAAGTACGGCTACGAACTGTGCGACCACTCCCTGATTCTCTACGGCATTTGCGAAGAGTGCCGCAAGGAAGAAGAGCAGAAGAATGAAAAACAGTGAAATTCTGGCGGAATTTCCCAAAATTCATCCGGTCTATCGGGGCGACCTGGACGGTCGCTCCGTTCATTTTGAGGACGCCAACGTCGACGATTGGAAGCTGATCGGCAAGGGCGGAGAACGTCTCACCTGCTTTTCACCGCTCTTTCCCGAGGGTTGCGTGAAACTGAGTGCCCGTTTTTGCTGTCCGCAGACCGTGCGCGAGGTCGACTACCTCAATTACCTCCGAAAAAAGGGTGTGACGGCAAGTTTCATGCCGAAGTTCCTCGGTTCTCTCTCGTCTCCTTCCTACGTGGGGCTTGCGGTGGAGGCCTTTCTCCCGACCGAGAATCGGAAGATTTGGCTCCTCGGCGACTATCTCCGGGAAGTCAAAGGGGCGGACGAATCGGTGTGGAAGCGCCTCGAAGACGCCCTGCGCGCGACGAAGCGAGAAATGCATGAAAAGGGCGTCGTGGTGAGCGACATCGGAACCTCCAACATGTTCATCATCGAAGAGGCGGGGAGACTGCGCCCCGTGATTTTCGACGGCTATTACATTCCCGAGCACATCCCGACCGCGAAGTACATCCCGTGGTTTCGCAACCTCAAGATCAATCGGCAGTGGGCGAAGTTCGCCCGACGCTATCAACGCGCAACGGGGCGAACCATCAGTTTCGAATGAGGAGCCCCCGGAAGGCGACGTTCAGCGAAAAGATGATCGTCGCCATGGCGGCGCCGCTCGCGAGATACCCCGCATCGAGACTCTGAAGGGCCGCGACGGCGCCCGTGATGGTTTCGGGACTGTAGAGAAACACCAGGGCCGAAATCGTGGTGAGCGCGTTCGAGAAGAAATACGCGAACGTTTCCCTGAGCGGTCGTCCGCAAAGCGGCGTGAGGACTCTCATCGTCGTGTAGGCGTAACCGCGCCCCAAAAGAAGTCCCGCCGCTTCATAGGTGGCGGGAAGCGCCTTGAGACTTGTGCTGAGCGTCAGGTATCCCACCGTAAAGAGGTGCACGAGCGTGTTGAAGAGAACGAGCAGGCGGTTCCCCCATACGCCCGAAAAAATCTCCCAACCGCTCAGACTCATGGCAAATCCCAGGCCCAGAATCGTGCCCGGAACGGCCATGGGGAGGAGTGCCGCCGCATGAAAGAGGACGCCCACGGGCCGCACAGACGGACCGTGGCGCGTCATGAGAACGCTCGTCACCCAGGCGAGAAGGACGCCCGAGACGGCCGTCGAGAAGGCGAGTCCGAGACTGTTGAGAACCGGCGCGAAGCCGTAGGAGAGCGAAGTAAGCGAATAGGCCTCGAGCGTCCAGGCGCGATCATAAGGCCAGGCCTTGACGAAGGACGCAAGCACGACGGCGCCGATCGAAGCGAGCATACCCGCCACGATGAACCAGGAAAGCCCTCCGAAAAAGACGTCTCGCCCCCGGTTTGGTTCGATTCTCAAGGCTTGCGGGGTTGCCCGTTCCTCTTTGCGGCGCGAGAGAAGCGTGTAGGCGCCGAAGGCGAGAAGCGACGGCACCATGAGCCAGAAGCTCAGAAGAGCTGCGCGCTGAAAGTCGGCGAGACCGATCGCGTACTTGTAGATTTCGGTCGCGAGCATCGGGACGTTGCCTCCCAAGAGTTTCGGCACGCCGAAGTCCGTGACGGTGAGAACGAAGGCAATCAGAAGGGCGTTGACGACGGCGTCGCGCAGATGCGGCAGGAGAACGGTTCGAAAACGTCGGGCGGCCCCGCTTCCCAAAAGAAGCGCGGCGTCAAGCAGGCGTTGGTCGAGCGTCCGGAAAGCGAGAGAGAGCTGCAGAGTCGTATGCGGAAGCGTAAAGAGAACACCTCCGGCCAACAGTCCCGGCACGCCGTAGAGCGACGTCGGAAAGAGCAGTCCGTAGTTGCCGAAGAGATAGACGAGTCCCATGGCCGGCATGAAGGAGGGCGCCAGAAGCGGGACCATGAAAAGCAAGCCCAGCGCCTTGCGGCCCGGCGCCTTCGTCATCGTCATGGTGTAGGCGAGAATGCCGCCCAAAATCGTGCTCAAAAGCGCCGTGAGACCGCCCACCCAGAGGGTGTTGCCGACCGCGCGAAGCATCGGACGGGAAAGAAGCATGCCGAGAACGTCGCCCGCCGGAGAGGTTCCGGAAAACGCCTCTCCCACGAGAGCGCCCAAGGGAAAAAGAATCCCGACTGCAAGCGGAATCGTGAGAAGCAGAAGGAGGCTGCGCATCACCATCGGCACCACCTTGCTTCCGGAAGACGCACGACGAGGAGCGCTCCTTCACTGAGCCACGGATGCTCCACCCGCACGACATCCGCCGTGACGGTGGTCTTGAAGTCGTTCAAAAGCACGTGGGCGCGAAGCATGTCGCCCCGGAATTCGAGGCGCTGCACTTTGCCGACGAAACTCTCGGGGGCGGAAATCGTCTGTTCCGTGGGTTCGGAGAGCTTCACGTCCGCGTAGCGGATGCCGACGGTACCGTTTGAGGTTGGGAGCGTGAGCAGATTCATGTCGCCCACGAACGTGGCGGAGAAGGCGCTCTTCGGATGTTCGTAGAGTTCGTCGGGCGTACCAAAGTCTTCTAGCTTGCCGTCGTGAAGGACGGCAACGTAATCGGAGAGCGTCAACGCTTCCGTGCGGTCATGCGTGACCATCAAGGTCGTGACGCCGCTTTTTCGCTGAATCTCCCGAAGTTCCTCGCCGATCGCCGTACGATTCCAGGCGTCGAGTGCCGAGAGCGGTTCGTCCAAAAGGAGAATGCTGGGATTCGGCGCCAGCGCACGGGCGATGGCGACGCGCTGCTGCTGACCGCCTGAGAGTTCATGAGGGCGACGTTCGGCGAAGGCTTCGAGTCCCACGAGCGCGAGCATTTCCCGCATGCGCTCCCGTCGAGCCTCGGTCGGCCAGAGAGGAGCCCCTGACGCGTCCTTTCCATGGAGACCGTAGAGAACGTTTTCCGCCACCGTGAGGTTTGGAAAGAGGGCGTACTGCTGAAACACCATCCCGATCTTGCGGCGAACGGGCGGAACATCGGTGATTTCCGTGTCGTCGACGAAAATTTGTCCGCCGCTAGGACGCTCGAGCCCCGTGATGAGGCGAAGCAGTGTGGACTTCCCGCAACCAGACGGTCCGAGAAGGCTCGTAAAGCGTCCGCCCGGGAAGGAAAGCGTGAGCGGGTGTAGCGCCACGGTCGAACCGAAGCGCTTCGTGAGGTCTCGAAGATGAAGCGTGTGACTCATGATCGTGTCCTTATCGTTCGCCCACCACTTCCTGCCACTTTTGAAGAATTTCGTTTTTGTGCAGGGCGGCGTTTTGGAAGTTCATCGGAATCATGTGCCCGAGCGTCGTTCGCCCCTCCTGCGTAGAAAAGGCTTCGCGCGCGGCGATGCCGCTGAAGTCGGCCGCAATGCGGGCGACTTCCTCTCCGGCGCAGAAGTCGAGGAAGGCCTTGGCGGCTTCAGGGTGTTTCGTTCCGGCGACCAAGGCGCTTCCTTCGGCGTCCCAGCCGATACCCTCAACAGGTTCGACGACCTTCAGAGGAATCTTCGGATTGCGGTAGGGTTTCGTAAAGGCGTTGGAGCTCAATCCGATCGCAATTTCCCCCTGAGCCACCATGGAGACCGGGCGCGATCCCGAGAACGTGTAAAAGAGCATGTTCTCGTGAAGGGCCTTGACGAAGTTCCAGGTTTTTTCTTCACCGAAGAGTTCGAGCCACCCCAGAAGAATCATGTAGCCCGTACTCGACGAGACGGGGTGCGGCATGGCGATTTTTCCGCGGTAGACAGGATCGGTGAGGTCGGTCCAGTGCTTAGGAACGGGAAGATTTTGCCGCTCGAGAAGTTCTTCATTGAAACAGATGGCGCTTCCCCAGGCGTTGATGCCAACCCACATCGAATCCTTGGAAAGGAAACGAGGGTCGAGCGCTTCGGCGTCCTTCGGTCGGTACGGCGTAAGGACGCCTTCGGCGGCAAGCGTTTCGATGCCGATCACGGAAATCGCGTGCACGACATCAGCCTGCGGGGCGTTTCGCTCCGCAAGAAGACGCGCGACGATGGGGGACGCGGAGTCCCGCAGAAACGTGATTTCAATGTCGGGGTGACGGGCTTCAAAGCCTTCTTTGTAGAGCGTCAGGAGCTCGGGCTGCGAAGCTGTGTAGACCCGTAGGGTTTCGGCCCCGAGAGGGGCCGAAAGTAAAAACGTGGCAAGAACCGCCGCGAGTGTAGTCCGATGAAGAGAGGAGAAACGACGCATTACTCGAGCTTGAACTCTTTCTTGATCGTCTCAATGAGGAGGCGCGCAATCTTGTCGGACGTGCTCGTCGACTTATTCTTGAGGTTGAGCGAAATGAGGCAGTCGAGCACGCGTTCGCGAAGGATGGACGAACTGATGCCTTCCGTGCGCGGGAAGATGACGAGCTTTTCTTCCGGAATGTGGTTCGAATTGTCGTTGCCGTGCACGAGCAGATCGCAGTTGTGCGCCACTACGAAGGCGTCGTCGATGAGCCACGGGCAGGGAACGACTTCGTCCACGTAACGGATCGCCTCGAGGATTTCCTTGCGCTCTTCGAAGTTGAGTTCGGGAACGTAGCCCTTCTTCTTCTCGATTTCTTCGTCGGTGGTGAGCGCCACGACGACTTGCCCGATCTCGTGCGCCTTCTTCAAAAGGCGGATGTGACCGTGGTGGAGGAGCGTGGCCGACATGTCGACCATGACGCGCAAAGGCTTGTCCATGTTGAGATCCTTTTAGAAGTCGATGTACTGCACGCGAAAACGTCGGTCTTCGGGCGGCAGCGGAGTCATGTAGTCGTTGCCGTATTCTACCTTGAGGTAGACGTCGGGAACACGCGGCCCGGGCATCTTGCGCCCGCAAAAATCAAGCGCTCTCGTGACCGGCATCATTTCGCAGATCGGAAAACTGTTGTCCTGATAGTACTTGGACTCGTACCGCAGGCGCGTGAAATGCGCGGCATGATCCGCCTTCTTTCGAAGGTAATTGCGGATGGGGCGGCAGGGGTACTTCAGCAGGCTCAAAAGAAGTTTGTAGGGGTGCCAGGCGGGATAGCGGTGGCGGCTGTCGATCCATTGCTTGAGATGAAGGAGTTTCTCCGCTTCAGGGCCCGTTTCGCGGAGAACAAAAAGATCCAGAAAAATAGGCTTCCACTTCGTCATGTCCTGGCCGCGGACGAAATGGTAGCGGTCGTCGCGGAATTTAATGATGCGCTCGCTTTGGTCGATTTTCAGATGAGCGGGCAGTTCCGACTGCAGAGCGCAGAGCTTTTCGAAATTGGGACGCGTGAGCATGAGGTCGATGTCGTCGTCCCAGGGAATGAAGCCGTGGTGCCGCACGGCGCCGAGGAGCGTCCCGAAGGAGAGCATGTACTCGATCCCGTGGGCTTCGCAGAAATCGTCAAATTCGAAAAGAAGATCCTTCAGCTTTTCGTGATAGCGTTGACGCTCGTCGTCGGTGAGTTCAAGTTGCATGGCGGACCCCGCAAGCAAAAAGGCGCAGAAGATGCCTCTTCTGCGCCTCGGAATTCTGGTGCGCGATACTGGTTTCGAACCAGTGACCCCTGCCGTGTGAAGGCAGTGCTCTACCACTGAGCTAACCGCGCCAACTGAGAAGACGTATTATACAGAGTTCAAGAAAAAATGCAAGGGTCCCGGAAGAAAAAAGTTCAAAAACTCATCCCTTGCGTCCGCCGACGCTGTCGCAGCCCTTGTTGGCAAGCTCGTCGGCCTTCTCGTTGCCGGGTTCTCCGGCGTGTCCCTTCACCCAGCGCCACTCGATGTCGAACTGGCCGCAGAGGCGATCAAGTTCCTGCCAGAGCTCGCGGTTTTTGACGGGCGTCTTCGAGGCCGTCACCCAGTTCTTTTTCTTCCAGCCGTGGATCCACTTGGTGATGCCGTCTTTGACGTAACTGCTGTCGGTGTGAATGATCACGGGACAGGGACGGCGGATGAGCTTCAGGGCTTCGATGACCGCCGTGAGCTCCATTTGATTGTTGGTGACGTTCGGTGCGCCGCCGAAAATTTCCTTCGTATGGGCCCCCCAGACGAGATAGGCGCCCCAGCCTCCAATGCCCGGGTTGCCCTTCGAAGCGCCGTCGGTCCAAATTTCCAGTTTCTTTTCCGTGTTGTCCGTTGTCATGATTGCGTGTCGATTTTTGAAGACATGGGGCGCGGAACAGTTTTCTGTCCCGCTTTGCCGGCAAGAGCGCTGAGTGTATCCGCAAACGAGGTGGTGACGGGCGGGATGCGACCGGGGATTTTCTTTACGGCGGAAAGAAGATAGAGATTTCCGCATTGCGGGACCCATCGGTCTCCCGCCTTGTCGAGCCATTGCCAGCGGTTGAGCGTAGTAAGACGTTGTCTGGCGGGACGGTAGACGCCGAAGTGCCCTTCTTGTGTAGTTAGTCCCAGGAGCGCGAACCAGTCCTTGAGGCGGGGAACGCCGATCGGCGTCGTGTTGGCCGGCAGATACGGACGGCATCCGAAACGAACGAACTGCTGGCGCCACCACCAGGGTCCGAGCGGATTGAATCCGGCCAGAATGAGTCGTCCCTCCGGTGCCAACACCCGAACTGCTTCTGAGAGGAGTTGCTGCGGTGCGGGAGAAAAGTCGAGACTGTGCGGCAGAACGACAAGATCAAAGGCTTCGTTGGCAAAGGGGAGCGCCTCCGGAAGCGCTGTGACAAGGTGCCAGTCCTCGCGAAGCGGTTCTTTCTTTTCGACAGGGAAGTCTGAAAGGAGCAACCAGTGTTCCCTCATGCCGTTGGCGCGGAGCGTGTCGAGCAAAGGCAGTCCGATTTGCAGAGCCCGGTCGCCCAAGACGTGCTCGACCATCCCGTCCAAAAGACGGGATTCCCACTGTCGGACAATTTGTCCGGGTGGAGAGAGAAAAAAGGAGAGCGTTTCTTCGGTTTGCATGTCGCGTAAAAAAGCAAGGGTCCCGGCCATCATAAGGTCGACGCACTTTGCACTTTGGTCCCTTAACAGATTGTTTCGCAATCCGCGTGAAGCGCACGTTAGGCCCCGACTCTTCCGTAGAATAGTGCATTCTTCCCGAAACCGACTTTTCTTTGCGTCCTCGTCCTTCATGCCGCACGTCTTTTCCCGTTCGCTCTTGGGTCTAGCCCTGAGTCTCTCTCTTTTCGCCGTTGCTCCCGGTACGCACGCTGCGTCGGAGGACGACGATATTCCGGCAAGCGTCGCCAATGCCGAAGCCCTGCCCGCGGACGACGCGAGTTCGGTGGAGGAACTCGGCGTTCCGTCCGACGTGTGGGAGCGCATTCGACGCGGCTACGCCATGCCGGTGCTGCAGTCGAAATTGGTGGACCGTTGGGTGGACTTCTACACGAAGGACCCGGCCTATCTTCGACGTATGAGTGAGCGTGCGGGGCAGTATCTCTACCACATCGTGGAGGAAATTGAAAACCGCGGCATGCCGACGGAATTGGCTCTGCTCCCCTTCGTAGAAAGCGCCTTTCAAGCAGAAGCGCTTTCGAGAGCCAAGGCGGCGGGGTTGTGGCAGTTCATGCCGGCCACAGGGAAGGCCTACGACCTTGCGCAGAACCTCTGGCGCGACGACCGACGCGACATTCTGGAAAGCACACGCGCGGCGCTCGACTACTTCGAGTACCTGCACGGAATGTTCGGGGACTGGCATCTGGCCCTGGCCGCCTACAACTGGGGCGAAGGGAGCGTGCAGCGCGCGATCCAGCGCGCGAAGCGCCGCAAGCAGCCGACCGACTACCTCCATCTGAGAATGCCGCGGGAGACGGCCAACTACGTGCCGAAACTTGAGGCGGTGAAGCGCATTATCTCGAATCCCTCCCGCTATGGCATCACGTTGCCCGACGTGGGGAACGAACCCTTTTTCGTCACGATCACGAAGCCTCGCGACATCGACATTGAAACGGCGGCGGAGCTCGCCGGTATGCCGTTGGAAGAATTCCGACGCCTGAATCCGAGCTACAAGCTCCCGGTCATTGTGGCGTCGCACAACAACGTCATGCTTTTGCCAGCCGACAAGCTTGACTTCTTTGTCGACAACCTCGCGAGCTGGATGGACAGCGGCCAACCCCTTTCGCAGTGGACCACCTATCGCCTGCAGCAGGGTGAAACGCTTGCGCAGGTGGCGGGGCGAAGCGGTATGACGGAGGATGAGCTCCGTAAAGTAAACGGCATTCCCAAGGGACGACGAGTTCTCGCAAACTCTACGTTGCTCGTTCGTTCTACCGGAACCGAAGATCAGCAGGACATCGCGGCGGAGTTGGCAAACGCCAAACTGCAGCTCTCGCCCACCACGACCTGGCGTCGCGTGACTTATCGCGTTCGTAGCGGCGACACGCTTTCGGGCATTGCACGGCGTTGGCGCATCACGATGAAGTCGATCGTCACGGCGAACCGACTTCGTTCCGACCGTCTGCGCGTGGGACAGCGTCTGGTGTTGACGGTGCCTAACGTCCCGCGTCAGGCCATCGCTTCGACGCAGCGCTCCGAATCGTCGCAGCACGTCATTCACCGCGTGCGCTCGGGCGAAACGCTCTCGACCATTGCGTCGCGCTACGGCGTCAGCATTGCGCAACTCAAGATGACGAACCGCATCCGCACGAACCTCATTCGTCCGGGACAGCGCCTGCGCATTCCGTTCGGCGGGGCCGATGCGGTGTCGGACACCAAGATCTATACGGTCAAGGCGGGCGACACGCTCTCGACCATTGCGTCGCGCTACGGCGTTTCCGTGGTGCGCTTGAAGCGCGCGAACCGCCTCTCGGGCGACTCTCTGCGGATCGGCGATCGTTTGGAAATTCCGACGCAGGTGACGGTCTCCGAGGCACCCAAGCGCGTGGCGCAAAGCCGCACGCACCGCGTGCGCTCGGGCGAATCGCTCTACACGATCGGAAAGCGCTACGGCGTGTCGGTCGATCGAATCAAGGCCGCGAACGGTCTTCGCCGCAACACGATCCGCGTGGGACAGGAACTGGTGATTCCCGCTCGTTCGTCGGGCAGTGCGGCCGCGTCCGAAGGCAAGGTTCACCGCGTTCGAAGCGGCGACACGCTCTCCGAAATCGCAAGGCGCTACGGCACGACGGTTTCAAAGTTGCGCTCCGCGAACGGCCTCACCTCCAATCGTCTTCGTATCGGGCAGGAACTCAAGATCCCGTAAACGGATTCCCGTTCCCATGGTAGGCGAGAATTGGCGAAAGGAGCCTGAATGGGTACAATACTTCCTTTCGGGAGAGAGTCTCTCCGCAACCAATTTCATAAAGAGTACTGACCATGGGTTTTCTTGCTGGTAAGAAGGTTCTGATTACGGGGCTGCTTTCCAACCGTTCCATCGCCTACGGCATCGCCAAGGCTTGCCATCGTGAAGGGGCCGAGCTCGCCTTCACCTATGCGGGAGACCGTTCCTGCGACCGCGTTCACGCCTTTGCCGAAGAGTTCGGCAGCGAACTCGTCTTCAAGATGGACGTGAGCAGCGACGAAGAAATTCAGTCCGCCGTGGAAGGCATCGGCAACGCCTGGGGTGCGCTCGATGGCGTCGTGCACTCGATCGGTTTTGCGCCTCGCGAAGCGATCGCCGGGGACTTCCTGGAAGGTCTTTCCCGCGAAGCCTTCAAGATCGCGATGGACATTTCCGCCTATTCCTTCCCCGCGCTCGCAAAGGCCTGCCTCCCGCTGATGGAAGGCCGCAACGGTTCGGTTCTGACGCTCAGCTACCTCGGTAGCGAACGCGTGGTGCCCAACTACAACACGATGGGTCTTGCCAAAGCTGCTCTGGAAGCGAGCACGCGCTATCTCGCCTCGAGCCTCGGTCCCCGCGGCATCCGCGCGAACGCCATTTCCGCGGGCCCGATCAAGACGCTCGCCGCTTCGGGCATCAAGGACTTCTCGAAGCTTCTCCACATCATGGAACATACGGCTCCCCTCGGCCGTACGGTCACGATCGACGAAGTCGGCAACACCGCCGCCTTCCTCTTGTCGGATCTCTCGAGCGGCATCACGGGCGACGTGATCTACGTTGACGCCGGCTTCCACAGCGTCGCGGTGGCCGTGAACGAGTAATTTTTCCAAAAGGAAAAGAACAACCTTTTCCTGCTCTACACCGTTGCGAAAGGGAGGAGTCTGAGAAGGTTCCTCCCTTTTTTTTCTGTACGTATGCTTGAACAAGAAGAATTAGCCTGGTTGCAAGAGGGGTTGAAAGAACTCTTGTTTGATTTCGATGATTTCTGTAAGGAACAATCGATCTCTTACCAGATGACTTTTGGAACGCTTCTCGGTGCCGTTCGTCATCAAGGTTTTATCCCTTGGGATGACGATGTGGACGTTTTGATGACAGAAGAGGAATTTCAAAAATTACTAAAACAGGAACGAAACTATCCTGAAAATTGGAGGCTTGAACAGCACAAGCGTCACCCCGGAATCTATGTGCTTTACGACCTGAAGAAGATTCGCCCCTGGAACTCCGCTCCGATTGGATTCGATATTTTTCTGATAAAAGAAACCGGAAGCGCAGGGATCAAGACAAAGCATTGGCAAAATTTTATTAGGAATAGGAACCGACTTTCCTCTTATTCTCTACGTAAGGGACTCATTAATCTTGTAAAGAATCCCCTGAGACATTGGATGGACCAGCTGATTGCCCAAGGCGATCGTTCGTCAAACAAAAGCTGTTGGCGATACACCGAGGAAATCGTGAAGTTTTCAGTGTTTCCCAAAGAAAAGCTTTTCCCTTCGAAACCCTATTTGTTTGAAGGAAGAGAATTGCCTGGAGCGCAGGACGCGCATTGGTGCCTAGCCCATGAGTACGGGGCGGATTACATGACGCCTCTTCCTCCGAACTTGCGGAAGTCACACAATAAGAAACCTGCGGGGAGTCCCAACACATGTTCCGGAAAGTAGCCATCTTCGTCAAACCCACCGAAAGCCTTGCCGGTCCCCTGACCGCTTTGATTTCCGTGATCCGCAAGGCGGGCGCGGAAGTGTTCTTGGATGAACGCAGTGCGAAGACCTTGGGAGATCGAGCCGGAGGCAGGGGGTATACCCGTGCGGAGCTTGGAGAGCTCTGTGACCTGGCTGTGGTGCTGGGCGGCGACGGAACCATGTTGGGCGTGGCCCGTTCTTTGGCGCCTTTCGGAACGCCCATCGTGGGCGTCAATGCCGGACGCTTGGGATTCATCACTGACATCGTGCTTGAAGACATGGAACGCCTCTTGCCGGCCCTTCTTCAAGGACAGTGCACACGTGACGTGCGGAGAATGCTGAGTGCGGAACTTGTTCGCAATGGAAAAAGCATTTTCTCCGGCTTGTCCGTGAACGACATCGGCGTAAGCCACGGTCGTGCGGGCGGCATGGTGGAGTTCATCGTCTATGTGAACGGCATTCAGATGGCGAGTCAGTCCGCCGACGGCATCATCTGTTCCACGCCCACGGGGTCTACCGCGTATTCCTTGGCAGCGGGCGGTCCTTTGCTCGCCCCCATGCTCGACGGTGTGACGCTGGTTCCCGTGGCGCCTCACACGCTTTCCAACCGTCCGATCGTGTTGCCCGGAGAATCTTCGATCGACATCGAGATCACGGAAAGCCGTGACGCTGTTGCTTATTTCGACATGCAGGAATTTGCGGACGTGCAACCTGGCGACGTGTTGAAGATTCGTCCTTCCCAACGCACCTTCACCATGCTTCATCCGATCGGGTATGACTACTTTGATCTTCTGCGCCGCAAGCTCAAGTGGAATTTCATGCCGACGAGTTCCCGTCAGGATCCGAACGACGGGAAAAACGGGTAAATTTATAAAACCTTTGTTTCCTGCCTTCGGGGATCCCCATGCTACTGACGCTCAGTCTGCGTGATTTCGTCATCGTTGAGTCTCTCAATCTGGACGTACAGTCCGGCTTTACCGTTCTGACCGGTGAAACCGGCGCGGGGAAATCCATCTTGATCGACGCCCTGCAACTCATTCTGGGAGCAAGAGGTGATGCTGGTGTGGTGCGGGAGGGAGCGGAGCGTACGCAGATCGTTGCGGAATTCACGCTCGCAGAACGCACAAAAGCCTGGCTTAAGGCCAATGAGTTGGATGCCGGGGAAGACACTCTCCTCATTCGGAGAACGGTCGACGTAAAGGGACGATCGCGAGCTTGGGTGAACGGGATCGCTGTTACGGCTGCTCAGTTGCGCGAGCTTGGAGAAACGCTCGTGGACGTGCACGGGCAGCATGCGCATCAATCGCTTCTCAAGTCTTCCTATCAGTTGAAACTCCTCGACGATTTTGCGGAGAACGGCGGGGTTCTCAAAAAGGTTCGTGAAGCGTTCGGGGCTTGGACCCAGGCGCGAAAGACGTTGGAAGAGGCGACGGCCAATGCCGATGCTCTTGCCGAAAAGACGGAGCGCCTGCAGTGGATGATCGAGGATTTGGAGTCGCTCAACCCCAAGAAAAACGAGTGGGAGACACTCAATCAGGAACACTCCCGTCTCGCTCACGGCGTCGCCATTCGTGAGGGACTGGATTCGGCCCTGGAAACGCTTCATGACGGCGAAGTGAACGCTACCGAACTTTTGGCTTCCGTTCACGGAAAATTGATGGGACTTGCGCGCTACGACGAACGACTCGCCGCGATTGCCGAGACACTTTCCACGGGCATGGATTTGGTAGAGGAAGCTGCGCAGGACGTGATGCGTTATGTCGACCGAAATGATCTGGATGAAGATCGTTTCGAAAAGGTCGACCGTCGAGTGTCCGCTTACTATGAACTTGCGAGAAAGTTCCGATGCGAACCGGAAACGCTCTTTGAACGACTGGAGAACGCACGAGACGAACTCAAGAACCTAACGTCCGTAAAAGACGTGAAAGCTCTTGAGCGCGCCGAAAAGAAGGCGTTGGAAACCTATCATGCACGGGCGGCGGAACTCACCAAGCGGCGCGAAGAGGCCGGCAAGCGGCTCGCCAACGCCGTGACGGAAGAAATGCAGACGCTCGCTATGAAGGGCGCTCGGATGGAAACGGCCTTGATTCCGAACCAGCCTTCCACCAACGGATCGGAACACTGCGAATTTCTGATCGCCGGCCATGCGGGCGTACAGACGCGATCGTTGCAGAAAGTGGCCTCTGGCGGCGAACTTGCCCGCATCAGTCTGGCGATCGCCGTCATCACGGCAAAAATTACGCCGGTTCCCACTTTGATTTTCGATGAAGTGGACAGCGGCATCGGTGGCGCTACGGCTGAGGTGGTAGGACGCCTTCTTCGACAGTTAGGGAGCGACCGACAGGTCTTGTGCGTCACTCATCTACCTCAGGTGGCCGCCTGCGGGCACCATCATTGGCGTGTGGAAAAGACGCAGAGGGACGGGAAAACGCAGAGCAACCTGCGCGTCCTTTCGCCCGACGACCGCGTGGAGGAAGTGGCGCGCATGTTGGCCGGCATTTCCATTACGGACAGCACCAAGTCGGTCGCGCGGGAAATGCTCGCGCAACCGACGGCATAAGGTCCTTAAGCCGCACAAAGACGGGTGAGTTCTCTGAGCACGGTGTCGACGGAGGGCCACCCGTCTTTTTCGTTTCCCAGAACCACGGCCTTGGGATTCCAAGGACTCGTGCGGGTGATATCGGTGACGCCGATCAGCGTGATCTGCGGCGCCGAAACGGCAGCCGCGATGTGACTCACGCCCGAATCATTGGCGACGACGACCGCCGCCTTTTTGGCGAGCGCGGCAAACGTACCGAGCGTCGTGGGCGGAAGAATGCGGGCGTCTGGACAGGCATCCTTCGCTTCGGCCGCTTCGTCGGGGGAAGGAAAGACGATCGGTTCGATTCCCATTTCACGAAGCGGTGCACAGAGCGCATTGAAGTGCGGCCAGGACTTCTTTTTGCCGTGGTGCACGCCGCGCGCCACGGGCGCGAGCAGAGCAAAGCGGGCGGGAATGTCGTACTTTTCGATGAGGTTGCGGGCTCCCGCCTCGTGACGCATCAGAAGCTTCAATTCCAATTGCGGCGGCACCGTATCCCATGCAGGCTTCGCGCCCCAGGCAAGCAATGCCGAGTGAGCGAGTGTGAAAAAACGCTCCACTTCGTGCATCTTGCCGGGTTCAGGCAGTTTCTTGTCGAGGAGAAAACCGCGGCCGTCCGTTCCGAAGCCGGCGCTTGCGACGCGGCCGATCGTGAAGAGCAGGGCGGAACTGAAGGAATTCGGAAAAAGAAGTCCGCGGGGCTTTTCGCCGAGGACCGCGGCCAGTCTGCGGATGCGGCCCATGTCTTCCGTGACGTGGCCTTCGATCGGATCGAAGCGCCACCCCATGCCGGCAAACAAGTCTCCGGCCCAACGTTTTCCGACGAGGACGGGCATAAAGCCGCTTTGCTCGAGTAACTGAAGACCGGGCAACGCCATGCAGCAGTCGCCGATGTGATTGGGAAGTCGACAGAGAATGTTGGGCATGAGAGTCCTTTTAACCAACTGTGAATTTCGCGCGGAGCCTTGGCATTGTAGCGGGTAAGCCGCTATGATGAGTAGCCTTTTGACAGACGGAAAAAGTAATCGATGAAGCACATTCCGATTCTCAGCAATCCCTACATGATGCGGTTGTTCCGCTACCTTCCGCCCTACAAGTGGCTCATCATCGGAGCGGCGGCGGCCATGGTGGTGGGAGGGGGCGCTTCGTCCCTGATTGCTCTGGTGTTGGGAAAACTTACCGACATGGGTTTTTACGACAAGGATCCCTCGGTGATTTACTGGGCCCCCATCGCCCTCATCGGCATTTCCATCATTCACGGCGGCTCGCAGTATTTGAGCCAGTTTTTGCTTGTCCGGGTTTCGCAGAGTGTGTTGGTCCAGGTTCGAACGTTGATGTTCGATCGGGTTCTGCACTGGGACAACCGTCTCATTCAAGAAAACAAATGCGCGCGCATTCAGGCGAAGTTCATCAACGAGGCGTCTACCGCTCTGGGCGGAGCCGCCTCCATCATGACGACGATCGTTCGCGACAGCCTGCAGATCGTTTGTCTCGTTTGCGTGCTCATCTACCACAACTGGCGCTTGACGCTCCTTACCTTTGTGGTGGCGCCGCTTTTGGCCATTCTCCTGCGCTGGGTGAATAAGCGCGTCAAGCGCTTTACCACGCAGACGCAGAACGTCTTCGGGCAGCTCATCGGGACGCTTCAGGAGTCCTATGAGGGACAGCGCGTCGTCAAGATCTACGATGGGTACGAATACGAAACGAAGCGTTTCTTCAAGGTGAACAACACCCTGAAGGATCTTTCTTTGCGCACGCAGCGCGTGAAGGCGGCGGCAACCCCTCTCACGCAACTGATTTCCATGTCCGCCGTGTCGGTTGTGGTCGTCGTGGCGCTTTTGCAGGCGCAGTCGGGGTCTTTGACGATGGGCGAGTTCACGACCTTCCTCTCGGCCATGTTGCTTCTCATGCCGCCGATTCGTCATCTTTCCACCCTGAACGGCTCGACCGCCGCGATGACGGCTGCGGCGGAAAGCCTCTTCCAAACGATTGATGCGGAACCCGAGAAAGATCCAGGTTCGCGTGAGTTGGTGAACTATCAGGGCGCGGTCCGGTTTGAAAACGTGGGCTTTACGTATCCGGGACAGGAAAAGCTGGCTGTGGAGGATTTTACGCTCGATGTGAAACCCGGTGAGATGATTGCTTTGGTGGGGAGTTCTGGCTCCGGGAAGTCCACGCTCATTGATATGATTCCTCGTTTTTGGGCTCCTACGAAGGGTGAGATTTATTTTGATGGTATTCCCCAGAGCGAACTTTCGCTTGCGTCGTTGCGTTCTCAGATTGCGCTTGTGAGTCAGGAGGTGATTATTTTCGACGACACGATCGCTGGCAATATCGCTTATGGATGCAAAGAGAAGGTGACGCGCGAACAAATCGAACGTGCAGCGGAAGCCGCGGCTCTGACCGATTGGATTACCACATTGCCTGACGGCTTGGATACGCAGGTCGGCACAGCTGGCAACCGTTTGAGCGGTGGTCAGCGTCAGCGAATTTCCATCGCACGGGCCTTCCTAAAGGATGCCAAGATCTTGCTCCTGGATGAAGCGACAAGTGCTCTGGATACGGAAAGTGAACGCCATATTCAACGTGCCTTGGATTCTCTGTTGAAGGGGCGAACCTCTTTTGTAGTGGCTCACCGCTTATCAACTATCCGTAATGCCAATCGCATTGTTGTGATGCGCAACGGTCAGATCGTTGAAATCGGGACGCATGAACAACTGATGGAAAAAGATGGGGTGTATCACAACCTTTATTCTCTCCAGTTTTCTTCTCAGAACGAAGGGTAAATCATGATTGAAACTGCTGGGTTGTTTTCATCTTTCCAGGAAGAAGCACTCTTCCGATGGGTTCTCCAAGGAGAGGGGGAGAGCTACCGCGCTCTGGATCAGAGACGTACTTTTCGGGTGGAATTTGGTGGCAGGGGTTTTTTTGTAAAGATCCACGAAGGATATTCTCTTAAGGAGTTTCTGAAGAATCTCTTGGCCTTTAAATTGCCGGCCATCGGAGCAAAAAGAGAGAGGGACGCGATAGTGCATCTTGGCAAGAAAGGTGTCAAGACGATGACGTTGGCGGCGTACGGCGAGAGAGGATTGCTTCCGTTCTGGCAAACTTCGTTCTTGGTAACGGAAGAACTGACAAATTGCCGTAGTTTGGCTGAGATTGCGGATCATTGGGCAGCGTCATCTCCTACCATGCTCGAGAAGAGAGGATTGATTGAGAAGCTGGCTAAGAGTGTGAGAGGGATGCATGAGGCGGGTGTCAATCATCAAGATTGCTATATCTGCCATTTTTTGTTGCAAGAAACAACAGGAAACCTTTTTATTATTGATCTGCATAGAGCTGAGATACATAAAAAACTTCCGTGGCGTTGGAAATGCAAAGATTTATCGGCATTAGCTTTTTCTGTGTCTACTCTTCGCTTGAATAAGCTTGATTATTTTCGTTTTATGCGAATTTATTATGGATCGCTTCTTGAGAATAAAGATGAGGTGAGGCGCCTGTGTGAAGTAGTGAATCTGAGGATTGAGAAAATTAAAAATCACACGTCTAATCTGAAAAGGAAAAGAGGCTTTCTATAAATAAAAAAAACTCCTTGGGGGACTCCGAGGAGTTTTTTAAGGGACGCTGATTTTTTTTTGTGCCTTCTTTGTGGTCTTAAAGAACAGTCAGTTTTTTGATGCTCTGAGAGTCTCTAGGATGAGATCTTTCCACGCATTCCAAACGGTTGTTGGTGAAAAATTTAGACTTTTGTTTCTTGCATTGGCTCCCATTCTTTGACGTTCTTGAGTGGAGGACATTAAATACTCAAGTGCCTCCGCCAGACTGTCAGTGGTTCCTTGGCATAAAAGTCCGTTTTTCTCATGCTCAATCAACGTATTGACGGCAGGACAGTCATAGCGACCTATTGAGGGCAGGCCGCATGACATCGCTTCCAGAAGAGCCAGTGGAAGACCTTCTGACTCGGACGGAAAAAGGAAAATGGAGGAATCGAGCAACTTCTCTTGTATGTTGTCTGTGGTTCCTTTTAGAAATACTTTTTTGTCTAATCCGAGTTTCTGTATTGACTCTCTAACTTTTTGAGAGTATTTCGGATTTTCGTTCTCCTCTCCCCAAAACTCGATCGTCCAGTCTGGATACTTGTTGGAGAGCTTGTGGAAGGCTTCCACGGCGAGAAGTTGATGCTTTCCTTTTGTAATTCTCCCTACGTTGATGATTTTTTTGTTGGTTAGTTGAGAGATTGATTGCGATGGAATGACGGAGTTCGGGATGTTTACGATGTTTGCATTAGGAAGGATTTTTTGGAATTCTGTTACGTACTCGGGCATGAGTACTTGTAGGATGGAGTCTTCCTCGATTGTCTTTTTGAAGAGTTTTGATTCGGGGTTTTGTAGGAAAAATTTTGGATTTTGATGAAACATAGTGATTGCTGGTTGAGGTTTTTTTAGCAATTCTTTAATCACATATGCTGATTCAGGCTGGAAGCAGATCCAGACATCCGTTTTTATAGACGAAAGATGATGCTCCAGTTTTGCTTTATACATCTGGTCTAAGTATTGTGTGCGACGGATTCGTCGTAAATCGCGGTTGGGGTGTAGGCTTCGTAGGTTGCAGATGGGGCGGCTTAATAGAAAATTGCAATTATCCTTCCAACAATTGTGGAAATTTGCGTTTTCAGAGAGTGGAAAGCCTGGGCGTCCCTGTTGTCTATCACAGCAGACCGCGTTGACACTAAAGCCGAAGGAAAGCAAGTTGTTGGCTAGGTCACAAAATACTTTTTCAACGCCACCTTTGGCTTCAACCACACGGCCGAGATTGACAAGCGTGACGTGGATAGGGGGAGTTGGTGATGATCGTTGCATTTTTGTAAGTGACGTACGGAGAAAGATCGCGTGCATCAGATAGACTATCCGACAACTAGGGATGTGCTCTTGCTCAGAGGGAGCCTCACCGCGTAAGCAAAATCCGTCGTCAGTCTCAAGCTGATTCACTTCTTGTCGTGTTAAGACTATGGAACTGAGTGTATTTGATATTTTTCGTGTGGGTATAGGTCCTTCTTCTTCGCACACGGTAGGACCCATGCGGGCGGCACAGGCATTCCTAGGTCGTCTGAATGAAAAGGGGCTTCTCGGACGAGTCCGGCGGGTCACTGTCCGGCTCATGGGGAGCCTGGCTGCTACCGGAAAAGGGCATGGGACAGATACGGCTTGCCAGCTTGGTTTGATGGGATATGAACCTGAATCAATAGATCTTGACCGGGCACGCAAACAACTCGAGGAAGTGAGACAGTCCCTTGAGCTTATGTTGAGCGGTAGTTTTCCGATCGAGTTTGATCCGGAACATGATATTTGCTTTTCCCCCGAGGTTGTTCAAAAATTCCACACTAATGCCTTGGAATTCAAGGCGTGGGGGGAAGAAGGTTTGCTCTATGGGCGTCGTTATTATTCCATTGGAGGCGGTTTCATCGTCGAGGGAGGGGACGCGCATCCTCGTGCAGAGCGAACGGAAGGAGAAGGTAAGGAAGCTAAGCAGGGATTGTTTGCATTTGATTCCGCCAAGGAGCTTACCAACAAGGCAGAGGGGAATCATTTGACGATTTCAGAGTTGATGTTCCGTAACGAATGTCAAAAGATCCCGGCAGAAGTCGTCAACAAAAAGCTTGACCATATTTGGAAAGTGATGCACGAAACTCTGCAACGGGGTTTGCAGGAAGAAGGTGCTTTACCCGGTCCGCTTGGAGTTGTGCGACGAGCCAAACGTTTGGCAAGTGAGCTGACTAAGTCTTCTCCAGAAGATCCTCTTTTGCAACTCGATTGGATCATGGCTTATGCAATGGCGGTAAGCGAAGAGAATGCCGCCGGCGGACGAGTTGTTACAGCTCCAACCAATGGGGCTGCGGGGGTTATCCCGGCGGTCATTGAGTTTTATTTGCGGCATGTTCCTGGGGCGAAACCTGAGCATGTCCGAAATTTTCTGCTTACGGCTGGTGCCATTGGCATTCTGTATAAAAACAACGCTTCCATATCAGGTGCAGAGGTTGGATGTCAAGGTGAAGTGGGGGTTGCTTGCTCTATGGCGGCCGCAGGATTTGCTGAACTTATGGGTGGCACCGTTGCTCAGGTTGAAAATGCAGCTGAAATCGCGATGGAACACAACCTGGGGCTTACTTGTGATCCTGTCGCTGGGCAGGTACAGATTCCTTGCATTGAAAGAAATGCGATTGCTGCGGTAAAGGCGATCAGTGCCGCCCGCATGGCGCTTCGCGGAAATGGCTCGCACTACATCAGCTTGGATCAGGTGATCCGAACGATGTATGAAACGGGCAAGGACATGCAGAGCAAGTACAAAGAAACGAGTCAGGGCGGTCTGGCCGTTTGCATCGTTGAGTGCTGATGGCCATTACATCACTGAGAACCGCTAAAGGGGAAATTTTTTCGTGGAACAAATACTAATCAACCTCACTCCCCGCGAAACCCGAGTGGCCGTGGTTGGGGACGGTGTTCTTCAGGATCTGTTTGTCGAACGCGTTTGTGCCAAGGGATTGGTGGGAAATGTTTACCTCGGACGAGTGGTGCGGGTCCTACCGGGCATGCAGAGCGCTTTCGTGGATATTGGTCTCGAACGAACCGGTTTTCTGCATGTGGCGGATTTGTTTGAAGCCCATTCGGAAGACGGGGAAACCAAGCCTATCGAACATGTCCTGCATGAAGGTCAGGCGTTGATGGTTCAGGTCGCTAAGGATCCGATCGGAACCAAGGGTGCTCGCCTCACCACCACGATCTCGCTGGCTGGGCGCAAGCTCGTTTACTTGCCGCGAGATCCTCACATCGGCGTTTCGCAGCGAATCGAAGACGAGGTGATGCGAGAGCATCTCAAAGAGTTGCTCACGAGCATTCGTCCGGAAACGGAAAAAGGCGGCTACATCATCCGTACCAGTGCGGAAGAAGGCGCTACCGCTGAAGAATTTGAGCAGGACATGGCCTACCTCGGCCGACTCTGGAAGGAAATTCGCGCGAGCCGAGACACGAAGCCGGCTCCTTCGTTGCTGTATCAAGACTTGTCTCTGGCGCAGCGAGTGCTTCGCGACATGGTTCACCAAACGACCGAAGCGATCGAGATCGACGACGAAAAGAGCTATGCGGAACTCGTCGAGTTCGCCGAGCGCTTCGTTCCGGATGTGCGCGGGCATTTGAAGCTCTACAGAGGGGAACGCCCTCTTTTTGAATTGCACGGCATCGAAGAAGAAATTGCACGAGCTCTGGAACGTCGCGTGGACCTAAAGAGCGGGGGCTATCTCGTTTTTGATCAGACGGAGGCCATGACGACCATCGACGTCAATACGGGGCGATTCGTCGGCAAGCGTGATTTCAGTGATACGGTCTTCAAGACCAATCTGGAGGCAGCGCAGGTCATTGCTCGGCAGCTCCGCCTTCGCAATCTCGGCGGCATCATCATCATCGACTTCATCGACATGGCTTGTGACGAGCATCGTGAAGCAGTGTTGGCCGAACTTCGCCGCTCCATTGCCTCGGACCGCACCCGCATGACGGTGAGTGACTTCACCGAGCTTGGGCTTGTCGAAATGACTCGCAAGCGAACTCGTGAATCGCTGGCGCACGTCCTTTGCGAGCCCTGTCCGGTCTGCGGTGGTCGTGGAGAACTCAAGACGGCCCGTACGGTCTGCTATGAAATCATGCGGGAAATCGTGCGTCTTTCCCGTCAGTATCAGGAAACCAAGGAATTCCGCATCGTGGCGAGCGAAGTGGTGATCGACATGTTGCTTGAAGAAGAGTCCGCCGCTTTGGAACTTCTTCAAAACTGCGTGCAAAAGCCCGTGCTGTTGGAAGTGGAATCGAGTTATCACCAGGAAGACTACGACGTCGTTCTGGCGTAAAAGGGAAAGAACTCATGGAAGAGGCGAAGCAGACGTTTTATTGGTACGACCTGGAAACCTTCGGATTGGACCGCAGGCGCGACCGTCCTGCGCAATTCGCCGGTTGCCGTACTGATGCCGATCTGAATTTCTTGGAGGGCGGCTCGGGCGAAACGTTGTACATGCGACCGAGTGAAGACTATCTTCCTTCTCCCGAAAGTGTCTTGCTGACGGGGATCACGCCTCAGGAATGTCTTGAACGCGGACTCCCCGAGCATGACTTCGCTCGAGAGGTGTGGAACCGCTTCAATGCTCCGGGAACGATCAGCATCGGCTACAACACGCTCGGGTTCGACAACGAAGTTTGTCGTTTCCTCTTCTGGCGAAATTTCCAGGATCCCTATTCGCATCAGTGGATGAATGGTTGCGGCATCTGGGATTTGTATCCGGTGATCGTCGCGTACTGGGCGCTCCGCGGTGACGGGATCGTTTGGCCGGACTGGAAAGACGTAACCGCTCGTCGCTCGGGAGAAGAACGCAACGGCGTTTGCTTCCGTCTGGAGGAACTCGCCAAGGCCAACGGCATCCTGCACGACCATGCGCATGACGCACTAAGCGATGTGGTGGCGACGGTGGGTTTGGCACGTCTTCTGAAGAAAAAAGCACCGAAGTTTTGGCGTTGGGCTTTGGAAAATCGAACCAAAGCGAAGGTGATAGAAGCTTTGGGAGAAGGACCAGTTGTCTGCGTCAAGACGATTTTCGGTCAGCAAAGAGGGTATACGGCCATCGTTCAGAAACTGGCGGCCAATCCGCAAAGCCCGAATGAAGTATGGGTTTGGGATCTCTCGGAAGATCCTTCAAATCTGCCGAACCTGACGCAGGAGGAGTGGCAGCGTCTGCTTTTTGCCAAGAAAGACTCTTTGCTGGAAGGCGAGAAGCGTCTGCCGATTTACCGTATCAACGTCAGCACCTGTCCCTTTGTCTGCTCCGACTTGAGGGTTCTCTCGGATGAACGGGCGGTAAAGTACGGGATTGATAAGGCCCGTTGCCTGAGACACTCCGAGATCCTGTCTGAGGTGATTCCTAAGTTGGGTGGTGCGGTGACTGCGCAGTGTGAGCGCAAAGAAGCTCAGCCTGCGGATGCGGATTTGGCGCTTTATCAAAAAGGATTTGACTGCACGAGACATGACCGAGACCTGAAGAAGCGGATTGCTTCCCTATCGGCCTCGGATCTCGGCGAAGGAAATACCGCCTTTGATGATGCGGACTTCAACGAACTCCAGTTTCGCAGTCGAGGCCGCAATGTTCCCGACAGTTTCAGTGAAGAAGAGCGCCGAAGCTGGCGCAAACACTGTGCGGAGACTCTGCGGGATGGAAAGGGCGGAGCCCGAACCATTTCCCAGTACTTCGACGAAATCGACCGACTGCAGGAAGAACATCTCGACGATGAAGCCGCATGCGAGAAGTTGGAGCTCCTCTACGAGTGGGGCGAACGACTTGGCGAAAACTTCTCGTCGTAATTGCACCGCACCGGCGCTAGACTTAGAACCACAGAATTCTCTCAAGAACCGAATGTGAGGCATTTATGCTCAAGACCTACGGTATTGTTTCCGGCCTCGCCCCCAAGGGCGCCGTGACCATGAAGTCGGCTCTTCTTTCCGCAGCCGCGAACAAGGGCCTTCAGGTGGAAGTGGTGATGGACGACCGCATTCCGCCCGTGGATGCTCCCGATGCCCGTACGGCATTGGCCGATCGAAAGATTACGGTAATGGACGCCGTGTCGGCCTTGGCCGAAGAAGGAGTCGCCGCCGTGTTGGTGGCGGGACTTCAGGCGCAAAACTTCCTTCCGGAAGTCCAGACCGAGACGCAAGTTCCGGTGGGGTCCTTGTGGAATTTTGTGGCTGAGTACGCTCGAAAAAAAGGCATCGCCAAGATCGGCGTGCTCGGTGGTTGTGACGAGACGGAAAAGAAGGGCCTTGTTGCCGCCTTCACCGGCCTTGAACTCGTCTTCCCGTCTGACAAAATCGGTTGTTGCAACGATCCCGCTGATCGCGTAACCCATGTCGTGCGCGTGGCGGAAAACCTGAAGGCTCAAGGAGCAGAATTGCTGTTGCCTTGGTGCGAACACGCCGTTGAAGCGCTCGCGGTGCTTGAAGAAAAGGGGTTCTCCGTCTGCAATCCCTATGTCTTGGTCGGGGAGTACGTTGTGGAACATGAATGGAAACGCTTGGCCAAGCCCTTCAAGGTCGGCATGATCGGAGGTTTGGGGCCGGCCGCGACCGTTGACCTCTACGACAAGATTACGCGTTTCACGCCTGCTAAGACGGACCAGGAACACATCAAGGTGGTGGTGGAACAGAACCCGCAGACGGCGGACCGCACCGCTTGTCTGTTGCATGGCGGTGACGACCCGACGCTGGCGCTCTACGACTGCGCGAAGCGCTTGGAAAAGGACGGTTGCGACGCGCTGATTGTTCCTTGTAACACGGCTCACGCTTTTGTTCCCTTCCTGGAACGCCACGTCAAGGTTCCCTTCATCAACATGCAACGTGTGACGATGGAGGAAATCCAGCGCAAGCTAGGCAAGGAGGCTCGCATCGGTCTGCTCGCCACGAGCGGGACCATTCAGACGGGTATCTACGCCGAAAAGGCCGAGGCCATGGGGATGCCTATCTTCACGCCGGACGAAGAACATCAGGCTCGAGTGATGGCGGCCATTTACGGCCCGCAAGGCGCCAAGGCCGGCTTTACGGATGGCGTGTGCCGCGAAGACCTCGTTTCCGCGGCGGAATATCTGGTTAAGACCTATGACTGCAACTGCCTCATTCTCGGTTGCACGGAGTTGCCCTTGATCCTTGATGAAGACGATCATTTCCCCGTTGCCGGGAAGACCGTCTGCGTGGTGGATCCGACTGCGGTGTTGGCCCGTAAGGTTGTGGCCGTGGCGTTGGAAACGAACCGTCAGCGCGGCATTTGCTAAGAAATCTCTTTTGTGCGGTCCTAATCAGGAGCCGAAGAAAGTATGTTGAAAAAATCCTATCCGTCCACCGTTTCGGCTCCTGTCGCCTTTGTTGGTCTGGGAACCATGGGATATCCCATGGCAGGACACCTCCAAAAGGCGGGGCACGAAGTATGCGTGTTCAATCGCACGAAAGCGAAGGCTGAGGCTTGGCAAAAGGAGTTCCAAGGGAAAACGGCTGACACGCCGAAGGATGCTGCAAGTGTAGCGCAGTTCGTTTTTCTGTGCGTTGGCAATGACGACGATGTTCGCTCCGTTGTGTACGGTGAGAACGGTGTGTTGGCGGGAATGGCGCCGGGCAGTATCTTGGTCGATCACACGACCACCAGTGCTGTGTTGGCGCGTGAGATCGCGGAGAAGTGTGCAGAAAAGAGCGTGTCGTTTGTGGATGCGCCGGTCACCGGAGGTGAATCCGGCGCACAACAGGGTACGTTGTCCGTTCTCTGTGGAGGGGAAGATTTGACGGTCAGCCTTATTCGACCGATTGTTTCTGCTTATGCTTCCGCTATTACAAGAATCGGCCCTGTTGGACACGGTCAGTTGGCCAAAATGGTTAACCAAATCTGTATTGCTGGTTGTGTTCAAGGTCTTGCTGAAGCCTTGGCATTTGGACAGCGTTCCGGCATCAATATGGAAAAAGTTCTTTCTGCCATTGGTTCCGGTGCGGCTTCGTCGTGGCAGATGAATAACCGCGGCATGACGATGTTGGAAGGAAAGTTTGACTTCGGATTTGCAGTTGATTGGATGCGCAAGGACCTTGGTATCGTTTTGGATGAAGCGTCCAGGAACGGAGCGTCTTTACCTGTAACTTCGAAGGTGGATGAGTTCTATTCGAAAGTTCAGGAAATCGGAGGTGGACGTTTGGACACGTCCAGTTTGATTTTGCTCTTGAAGTGAAGGGAGAGGTATGGAGCGAATTTCAATCGTCTTGTGTAGCGATGATGCGTTTGCCCAACACGGTGCGGTTGCTATGCTCTCGGTTGTTCAGAGCGCACGGGATCCCTCCAAAATCGACTTTTATTACATTGACGGTGGACTTTCTGAGATAAGTAAAGAAAAGATCCGAAAGACTCTTTCTGACTTTCCGGGGAATCTGTATTTCCTGGAGGCCAATCTTTCTCAATTTCAGGATGCTTACATAAGTCACTATTATTCCGTTGCTACGTACTATCGCCTTCTGTTGCCGCAGATCCTTCCTAAAGAAGTGACTCGTTGCCTATACATGGACTGTGACATGGTGGTTGACGGAGATGTGGAAGAGTTGTGGAATACCGATCTTCAAGGTGCTCCAGTTGGTGCTGTTCTCGACCTCGGGGTAGTGTTGTCTTCGCGACGCATTACCAGAAAAGAGAAGGTGCTCGGCAGCCTGGGAGGAAAGTATTTCAATGCCGGTCTTCTTCTGATTGACTTGGATGCATGGAGACGCTCCCAATACGCAAAGTCGGCGATCGACTTGGCGGTCTCTCACAAGTATGAAAGTCACGATCAGGATGCTTTGAATGCCGTTTTTGCTGGGAGCTGGCATCAGTTATCGTACCGATGGAATAAAATGCCGGCCGTTTGGGGCTTCCACATGAAGCTACTGATGCATTGCTTTGCGTACAAAGAAGCAATCCAAGCTCGATTTCAGAAGGGCATCACCCACTACGCAAGTCGGCATAAACCGTGGGAATGCCGAGAGATCAGTTTTTTCAACCAAAAATACTATGATGTACTGCGTAAGACGCCCTTTTCCAAGGGATTTCAGCCTCGCCCCAGTCGCATCAACGAGAACCACAGCAACATCGGAGAGTTGATCCGTATCCTCCTGGGGGCATTCTGTTACCGTGTAGCCGTTGTCTTCACGGGGAATGCTCGGTAAGATGCACAGATCACTTTAGAAAGAACAAAGGTTTTGGAACCTATGAACAACGAAGACCTCAAGACTCCCGCAACCTCAACGAACTTTATTCGCAACATCATTGAGGAAGACCTGGCCAAGGGAGCCAACCTTCCCCGCTACTGGTGCGGTCATCCGGCTCCGTACTCCGAACAGTTGGAAAAGGGAGAACCCGATCACGTCAAGATTCGCACTCGTTTCCCGCCGGAACCGAACGGCTATCTGCACATCGGTCATGCCAAGAGCATCTGCCTGAATTTTGGTCTCGCTCGCGACTACGGTGGCTATTGCCACATGCGCTTTGACGACACCAATCCGGTGAAGGAAGACCAGGAGTACGTCGACGGCATTCTCGACAGCGTGCGTTGGTTGGGTTTTGACTGGGTACACGAAAAGGAATCGAACCTCTATTTCGCGAGCTCGTACTTCGAATACATGTACGAGTTTGCCGAGCATCTGGTGAAGACTGGTTACGCCTATGTGGACGAGCAGACGGCCGAAGAAATGAGGGCCAATCGCGGCACCCTGCACGAACCCGGACGCAATTCACCTTATCGCGATCGTTCCGTCGAAGAAAATCTGCGTCTCTTCCGCGAAATGCGTGACGGCAAGCACCCCGAAGGCAGTATGGTGCTTCGTGCCAAGATCGACATGGCGAGCCCCAACATCAATCTGCGTGACCCAGCCATCTACCGCATCCGATTCGCCGAACACCACGCAACCGGCAACAAGTGGTGCATCTACCCGATGTACACCTTTGCTCATCCGATCGAGGACTCGTTGGAGAACATCACCCACTCGATCTGCACGCTCGAATTTGAAGATCAGCGCGCTTTCTATGATTGGGCATTGGAGCGCATCGTTCCGGTTCTGCGTACGCCTCAGTTCGAAGAAGCTAAGCAAATTATTGCCTCCATGGCGAGCGGCGGTGACAGCCGCGCAATGGCATTTGTCTGCGCAGCCAAGGCGGCGGAACAGAAGCTGGGACACTCTATTCCGGAAGAACGCGTCCGCGAAATTTTTGCAAAGTGGGAGTCGATTCCTGATTCCATCGAAGACCACGGGGTGACTACCTTCTTCGCGCTTCTGAAGGAATATCCGGAAGACTTCACGCCGCTTCTTCAGGCGGCTCTCGAAGTGGTTCGTCCGAACTTCTTCCTGCTCTCGCATCAGTACGAATTCAACCGCTTGAACCTCACGTACGTGGTGGTGAGTAAGCGCAAGCTCATTCAGCTTGTTACGGAAGGCTATGTGGACGGATGGGATGATCCCCGCATGCCGACCATCGTCGGTCTGCGTCGTCGCGGCTTTACCCCGGAAAGCCTGCAGCACTTTGCGGAACGTTGCGGTGTCTCGCGTGTGGCGGGTGGTTGGATTGACTATTCGGTTCTGGAAGCTTCGCTTCGCGAAGATCTGGAAGACCGTGCCGAACGTCGCATTGCCGTTCTTCATCCGCTCAAGCTCATCATCGACAACTATCCGGAAGACGCTTCCGAAATGTTGGTCGCCAACAATCATCCGCAGAAGCCTGAAATGGGTACCCGCGAGATTCCCTTCTCGCGTGAACTTTGGATCGAGCGGGAAGACTTTGCTGAAGTGCCGCCCAAGGGCTATCGCCGCTTGACGATTCCTGCGGACGGTACGCCTGCCAAGCCCGTTCGTCTGCGCTACGGCTATGTGATCGTTCCGACTTCCGTCGAAAAGAACGAAGCTGGTGAAATCGTGGCCGTGCACGCGAATTATTTGCCCGAAACCAAGTCGGGTACGGAAGGCTCCATGACGGTGAAGACAAAGGCTGCAATTCACTGGTTGGACGCCAAGACGGCTGTTCCCGCGGAAATCCGCGTATATGATCGTCTGTTCCGCGTTCCGAACCCCGATTCGGGTGAAGGTAGCTTCTTGGACAACCTTACCCCCAACTCCAAGCAGGTATTGAAGAGCTTTGTCGAGCCTTCCTTGGCGACCGTCGAAAAGGACGCTAAGTTCCAGTTCGAGCGAAACGGGTACTTTGTCGCCGACCGTGTCGATCACGAACCCGGCAAGCCTGTTTTCAACCTGGCGGTTGGCTTGAAGGATTCGTGGGGCAAGTAAACACTACTGAGGGAGAGCGGCGACTTCTCAAGAGGGTCGCCTCTCTTCTCGTGAGAGGATGTACCACCTTTGACGGAGTCGCTCCGAGAGGAATGAAGGATTTCCTGTGGTATGATCCGTTCCAAGGCGGGAGGCCTCTAGGGGCAACCCGTTGAAAAGAATCCGTTCTTTGCGCCTCAATGTTGCCTAGGTGGTGTTGACGGCGCACGGAAGCCGGATGAGTGTGGTCTCGTTTCGAAGGGATGGAAACGTTTGAGACGAGACCGCCTCTTGCACAAAAATGAAGTTCCCTACGTCAAGGAAGAAATCATCATGAAGAAGTTGATCGTTCTCGCCGCCGCCGCTCTCATGGCTGCTGGCGCTCAGGCTGCCTACAAGGACGGTTCCTACACCGGTGAAGGCAAGGGCCGCGAATCCCAGATTCAGGTCCAGGTGGACGTCAAGGGCGGCAAGGTTGCCGCCGTCAAGGTTCTGAAGCACGGTGAAACCGAAATGATCTTCGCCGCCGCTGCCGAAACGCTCTGCCCCGCCATCGTCGCCAAGAACGGTGTGGACGGTGTTGAAAGTGTCGCCGGCGCTACGCTCTCGAGCGATGGCATCAAGGCCGCCGTCAAGGACGCCCTGTCCAAGGCCCAGTAATGATTTCGTTCGGACGCTCGTAACGGGCATCCGTTGACGAATGAGAGAAAGAGGGATTGACACGTTCGGTGCCGTCCCTCTTTTCTTACGTATGAATGCCATACGTAAGAAAAGAGGAGTTACAGAGAATATGAAGAGAAAAGGATATCAGGCTGTTGCCGCGATGGCTTTCTTTCTTGCCTGTGGTGGGTTGAGCGCTGTTCAGGCAACTGAGGCGCAAGTAACTCAGTTTCAAACGGAAGAATACGAATTGCCCTGGATGAGCCTTCACATGGGGACCATCATCTCCGGCAGGGTGTACGGTTCGAGCGAAGAAGAGGTTCTGAAACTTCGTCAGATGGTCGAGGATGAGATTGTGCGCTATGAAGATATGATGTCGGTGCACAAGAAGACCGCTCTGAACGAAGTGAACGATCGCTCCGGTGAATGGGTTTCTGTTCCCCAAGAAGTCGCCGAGATGACGCGTGAAGCACTGAAGGTAGCTAAGGATTCGAATCAGGCTTTCGAACCCACGATCGGTCCGGTCGTCAATCTGTGGAAGATCGGGTTTGGTGGGGATTCGGTGCCTTCCGACGAGGCGATCCAAAAGGCCGTCAAGGCGGTGGACTATCGAAAGGTGGAGGTTCGCGAATCGTCAGGCGGTTGGCAAATTCGCGTGGCACCCGGACAAAACCTCGACATGGGTGGGATCGCCAAGGGTTACATCGGTCAAAAACTTGCCGAACTCCTTCGCAGCCAAGGTGCCGAACACGCGCTATTGGATTTGGGCGGAAACGTCGTTACACTCGGCGGGAAGTCCGAAGGTCGTCCGTGGCGAGTGGGGTTGCAACGCCCGGATCAGGCGCGCAACACCTATTTCGCCGTCATCAACGCCAAGGACGTGAGCGTGATCACGTCGGGAGCGTACGAGCGCTACTTTGAAAAGGACGGCAAGCGCTACGGTCACATTTTGAGCGCCAAGACGGGGCGTCCCGTTTTGACCGACATCGCTTCCGTTTCCATTGTCGACGCCAACGGTGCTAAGGCTGATGCGTGGTGCACGGCTCTCTTTGCCATGGGCTGGGAGGCTGCGACAGCGTATCTGTCGTCTCACAAGGACATTCATGCCGTATTGATGCATTCGGATTTGAAGCGGGTGTTTGCGAGTGAAGCGCTTCGCCCCATCCTGACCGTGACGGATGAAACGCTCTCCGTGACCTATCGTTGATTTCGTTCCTTTTTTCTCCCTGCATTTGTTGTCATGGCCAATCCCCGTTTTGTCCATCTTCGTTTCCATTCCGAGTACTCAATCATCGACGGGATGGTGCGCATCGATCCGATCATTGAAAAAGTGCTCGAGCACGGCGGTGTGGCACTCGGGATTGCCGACATCATGAATCTCTTCGGCGGCGTGCGCTTTTACACGCACGCCATGAAGGCCGGTCTCAAGCCCATCATCGGCTGCGACATTCGTCTTCACAATCCCGCCATGCCCGACGAACCGGATCGTCTGACGGTCTACTGCATGCACCGAGAAGGGTACCGCCATCTGTGCGAGCTTCTCACGCGTGCGTATCTCACGAAGGAAGACCGTCTGCGCGGGCAGATTAAGCTCGAGTGGTTCAAAGGAAAACAGGGGGAAGGCCTCATCGCGCTGACGGGCGGCCCCGAAGGGGCGCTTGCCCGTCACTATGCGCACGAATTGCCTTCTCTGGCCGTTACGGAATTGCGGCGCTACAAGGAGATCTTCGGGGATCGTCTGTATGTGGAGTTGCAGCGTGCGGGACGACCTGGTGACGAGACGCTCGTCCATGAACTCGTCAATCTCGCAATCGAAGTGGACGTGCCCGTGGTCGCGACGCACCCCGTGCAGTTTTTGATGCCGGAAGACTACGAGTCGCACGCCATCCGTTGTTGCATCTCAGAAGGCTATACGCTTAACGACCCGCGCCGCAACCAAACGTTTACGGAAGAGATGTACCTCAAGACCGAGGAGCAGATGTGTCAGCTGTTTGCCGACATTCCTTCGGCCTTGGAAAACTCGGTCCAGATTGCTCTGCGTTGCAATTTGGACGGCGTGCTCTCAAAGCCGCAGCTGCCGCTCTTTCCGACGCCCGACGGCATGTCCTTGGACGATTACATCGACTATCTCGCGAAACAAGGTTTGCAGAAGCGTCTCGACTTTCTCTATCCCGACAAGTACGAACAGGCGGAAGTCCGAAAGGAATACGACGAGCGTTTGGAGTACGAACTCGGCATCATCAAGAAGATGGAGTTCCCGGGCTACTTCTTGATCGTTCAGGACTTTATCAACTGGTCGAAGCGCAACGACATTCCCGTGGGACCGGGGCGTGGCTCCGGCGCGGGCTCGCTCGTTGCCTACGCGCTCGGGATTACCGACTTGGATCCTTTGGAGTTCGATCTCCTTTTTGAACGTTTCCTGAATCCGGAACGCGTGTCGATGCCTGACTTTGACGTCGACTTCTGTCAGTACAACCGCGACCGCGTGATCGAATACGTGAAGGCGACTTATGGCGTGGACGCCGTGAGTCAGATCGCGACCTTCGGTACGCTCGGTGCCAAGGCGGTCGTTCGTGACGTTGCTCGCGCTCTCTCCATTCCCTACGGGAAGGCGGACAATCTCGCGAAGCTCATTCCGCAGCAGCCCGGCAAAAGCATCACGCTTAAAGAAGCGCTCGAAACGATTCCCGAGTTCAAGGAAGCCGTAGAGAAGGAAGAGGACTATCAGGAACTCATTCGTCTCGCCATGCCCTTGGAAGGCATGACGCGAAACCTAGGCATGCACGCGGGCGGCGTGCTGATCGCCCCGGGGAAACTTACGGACTTCTGCCCTCTCTACAACTCGGACGGCAAGCCTGAAAACACGGTCAGCCAGTACGACAAGAAGGACGTGGAAAACGTCGGCCTCGTGAAGTTCGACTTCCTGGGGCTCACGACACTTTCGATTTTGAAGAAGGCCGTGGAGTACATCAAGAGGCTCCACCCGGATCTTCCCTTTGAGCTCGCCCGCATTCCGATCAAGGACGAAGAAACCTATCAGCTCTTCCAGGACGCGAATACGGCGGCCGTTTTCCAGTTCGAATCGGAAGGGATGCGAACCCTTTTAAAGCAGGCGCGTCCGGACCGTCTGGAAGACCTGGTGGCTTTGAACGCGTTGTATCGTCCGGGCCCGATGGACCTGATTCCCTCCTTCATCAACCGTAAGTTCGGTCGGGAAAAGGTGAACTATCCCGACAAGCGCATGGAGGAGGTGCTTGAAGAGACCTACGGCATCATGGTCTATCAGGAACAGGTCATGCGTGTGGCGCAGGTGATCGGCGGCTATACGCTGGGCGGCGCCGACCTGCTTCGCCGAGCCATGGGTAAGAAGAACGTCGAAGAAATGAAGCGTCAACGCGACGTCTTCATCAAGGGCGCGGGCGAACGAGGCGTGACACCCGAGACCGCCACCGAAATCTTCGATTTGATGGAAAAATTCGCGGGTTACGGCTTCAACAAGTCGCACGCTGCAGCCTATTCCTACGTGGCCTACCAGACGGCCTATCTGAAGGTGCATCACACGGCGGCCTTTATGGCGGCCAACCTTTGCATGGTGATGGACCAGAACGACAAAGTCTGCGCCCTGATCGAAGACGCCAAGGAAAACGGCGTCGCCTTCCTGGCGCCGGACGTGAATGAAAGTGACTGGTTCTTTACAGTGCCGGACGAAGGTCACATCCGCTACGGTCTTGGCGCCGTGAAGGGCGTGGGCGAACAGGTGGTGGAAGAAATTATGCGGGTCCGCAAGGAAAAGGGCCCCTTCAAGGATCTCTTTGACTTCACGGCCCGCGTGAAGGGCATGTCCGCCCGCGTGCTCGAAAATCTGATTAAGGCGGGGAGCTTTGATTCGCTCGACGAAGACCGAGGCAAACTCTTCGGAAACATTCAGCACGCCCTGAATCTGGGGCGTGCCGAGCAGGAAAACGACACGCAGGACAGCCTCTTCGGCGATATGGAGGAAGAGGTCGAACGTCAGGTTCAGTGGGTGGATGCTCCGTCCTGGAGCGATCGCGAGCGTTTGGTGAACGAAAAGAAAATGCTCGGCTTCTGCTTTACGGGACACCTCTTTGACGTCTACGAGCGCGAAGCCCGACACTTCACGACCACCACGCTCAACCAACTCAAGGCCGGTCGGGAAAAAGTACGCCTTTGCGGCGTCGTGACGGGGTTGCGTGCGATCCAGGGGAAGCGCGGCCGCATGGCCGCCATTACCATCACCGATAAAACGGCGGTGATGGATGTGGTGGTCTACAGCGAAATCTGGGACCGCATCCGCGGCTCCTTTGACGTGGATGACCTCATCTGTGTGACGGGGCGTGTGCGCTACGACGAATTTTCAAAGCGTCTCGGCGTCACGGCTGACGAAGTTTGGAACCTCATGGAACTGCGCCGCCGCGTGGCACAGTACCTGGAGGTGGAGGTTACGAAAGACAACCTCCCTGCGCTCGAAGAGCTCAAGGATGTGTCGGACGACCTTCGCATCTATCAGCGCGTACCCGTACGCTTCAAAATCACTGCCGACGGCAAGTCGGAGGGCGCGCTTTACGCTACCATGAAGGTGTCAAACGAATGGGTGGACGCCCTGCGCATTGCCGGGTATCGACCGCACTTTGTGTACTGAGTAAGTACTGCTGAAGCAAATCGCATGGCTTTTCCCATAAAAGTGGGTTGGGAGGCGTAACCCACTTTTATGTGCGTGCGCCCAGCAGCGCACGTGTGTTTATGTGGTGAAAGTCCACTGGTCGCCCGATCGGGGGAAGACCTAGCGACTCGGCAGAGTCAGGGAGGTAACGAACTGATGAAGGAAGCCGATAGCAAACCGTCAGCCTGACGAACAGGAAGCGGATGTGAGGCGGGACGATTGGGAGAGCTGGCGCAATTCAGTTAACCCAGTACCGATACGGAAAGTCGTCACGTAGATCCGACGGGTAGGACGGGAAGCGCATGTGTGATACCTGGGGAGATCCTCCGCGGTGCCGCAAGGCTATCGAAACCGTAAGGCGTAGAGACGCCACGGAGGAAGTCAGCCGAGGCCGTAGTAGGCGCAAGCCGAAGGGCCGAATCTAAATTGTGCGAGTAGAGAGTGTGCTACTCCTTGCGCTAACGGTAGTAGCGTAAGTCGAAGTTTGTTAGTACAGCCTGCCGAAGGGCGGAAACGGAATTTCCGTCTGGGGGTTCATGGTCCAAAGACCGAATGATGCGGCAAGGGGAGCACGCACTGGACGAAAGCAGGGGTGACAGTGACAAGACACTCCATCAATTCAGAAACCGCCGGATGCCGAACGGCACGTCCGGAAGCCCGTGTCACTGGCGGGTTGCGGTGTGGGAGGGGGAACTCATGAGGGAACCCCCTACCCGATTCTTTCTGCATGTGGAAATCTCAAACTTGCCCGTCTAACGTTTTGTACACGCTTTCCGCCCCTGGAAAGGTCTCTTTCGGTCTGTGACAGCGAGCTGAAGAGGCAGAGACTGGATTACTGAAGATTCAGGTACCACTTCAACGTGTGCCGTAAACCAGTTTCGAGTGATGTCTTTGCTTCCCAACCGAGTTCGGTACGGATTTTTGTGGGATCGATTGCATAGCGAAAATCGTGGCCAGGTCGGTCTTTTACAAAGGTGATAAGTTCCTCGTAACGGTGCCCGGGCCAGGGTTTCATTTCTCCGAGCAAACGACAGATCTCTCCCACAATTCCGAGATTTGATTTCTCGTTGTGTCCTCCTACGTTGTAGCTTTCGCCAGCTTTGCCGTTGCGGAAGATGAGCTCGATCGCAGCACAATGGTCACCCACCCAGAGCCAGTCGCGTACGTTTTTACCATTGCCGTACACGGGAATGGGTTCGTGCGCAATAGCTTTACGAATCACAGTGGGGATGAGTTTTTCGTTATGTTGCCAGGGACCGTAATTGTTCGAGCAATTCGAAATTGTCACGTTCATACCGTAGGTATGTGCATAGGCACGTACGAGATGGTCCGATGCTGCTTTACTGGACGAGTAAGGACTGTTTGGAGCGTACGGTGTTGTTTCTGTAAAGAAGCCTTCCTCTCCGAGGCTACCATAGACTTCGTCAGTCGAAATGTGGTGAAAACGTGCGGTTTCGAGGCAATTCATCTCTCGCCAATGGCGAAGCGCTTCATTAAGGAGCGTTCCCGTGCCCATGACGTTTGTACTCACGAAACGCAGAGGATCCGCGATGGAGTTGTCAACGTGACTTTCTGCGGCAAAGTGGATGACCCCTGTCACATTGTAGGTACGAAAGAGATATCGCACGAGTTCAGCATTGCGGATATCGCCTTCGACGGGCAAAATGTTGGGTTTCTGAGCCTGCGCTTCCCACGCTACACGGTGGGCGGCGTAAGTTAGTGCATCAAGGTCGATCAACCGGTGGGTCGGATAGCGAGTTGCGTAGTATTGGGCGAAGTTTGCTCCGATAAAGCCTGCGCCGCCCGTCATCAAAATCGTCTTTTCAAACATATTAGAAATTCCTTACAGAGAAGAGAAAAGTGCTTCTTTCCAGTGACGGGGCACGATGCCGTAAGATTCGAGAGAGCGAAGCGAAAGCACACTGTAAGCTGGGCGCTTAGCCTTTGTCGGGTAACTGGACGTAGGGATAGGCAGGACCGCACAGTTAGAGTTCGCTATGCAAACAATCTCGGTTGCAAAGTCAAACCAAGAGCAGACGCCTGCGTTCGTGAAGTGGAGGACGTGCATGGGTTGACGATGGTCCCCTTTTTCGTAGAGCGTTATCAAGGCGGCGGCAAGATCTTCGGCAAGTGTCGGAGCACCAAACTGATCGTTGACGACTTTAATTTGGGAGCGCTCCTGCGCTAGACGGCACATCGTGTGAAAGAAGTTCTTTGTGCCTTCGCGCTTCGAGTAAACCCAGGCCGTTCGAACGATCGCGCCATGAAATCCACCTTCGAGAAGGGTGACTTCTCCTGCACGTTTAGAGAGTCCGTAGATCGATAATGGCCGCGTAGGAGCGTCCGTTTCGTAGGGCGTAACGGCATTGCCATCAAAGACGTAGTCGGTCGAGACGGAGAGAATGGGCACACCCGTTGAGGCCAAATACCAGGGAGCACAGGCATTAGCAGCAAAAGCTTCTTGTGGTTGGTCTTCCGCTGCGTCCACAGCTGTGTAGGCGGCACAGTGAACGATGCAGTCGAAGGATTGATTTGCAAAAGTTTCTTTTACGAGCTTTGAGTTGGTTACGTCCAAGTCGGCACGGTTGAATGCCCGGTACGAAATTCCTCGGTTTTCACACTCCTCAACGACAGCTCGTCCGAGCTGTCCATTAGCTCCGGTAACAGCGATCATTCATCTCCCTCCTTCTCATCACCTCTGTAAAAAAAGGCAGGGTTGGCACGATAAGTAGCAAAGGACGGCGCAAGGCGATCTTTATCAGAGAAGACGCGCTTACTTTTGGGAACGATCCAGTCGATCCCAAGCTCGGGGTCGAGCAAGCTTATGCTTCCCTCGGCTGAGGGAGCGTAAAAGGCGTCGCACTTATAGGCGAAATGAGCTGTATCGGAAAGTACGACAAAACCATGAGCAAAACCCTTAGGAATAAAGAGTTGACGGTGGTTATCACCCGAAAGCCGAACGGCGACATGCTGGCCGAATGTGGGTGAGCCGTAGCGGATATCCACCGCTACGTCCAGTACCTCGCCAACAAGGACACGCACGAGCTTAGCTTGAGCAGTACCCCCTTTTTGAAAGTGAAGTCCTCGCAAAACTCCGTAACGGGAGAATGACTCATTGTCTTGCACAAAACGAGCATTGATGTTGAGGTTGTGCAAAGTCTTTTCGTTCCACGATTCAGAGAACCACCCGCGATGGTCTCCGAATACACGAGGTTCAAGGATCACTACGTCTGGGATGGAGGTTTTAATTTTGTTCATGCTTTCTCTTTTAATTGTCAAGTGTCCTTTCCGAAGGCTAGTCCACGAAGTCGTTCTCGATATGGTGTACCTACTTTGAAACGAGTGACAAGGCGTTCGAACACTGTTTTGTCGATGAGTCCGCGACGAAGTGCCAGAATTTCGAGGTAGCCAGCCGGCACGCCGTGTTCGCGAATTTCTTTTTCAACAAGAATCGACGCCTGAAGAAGAGAATCGGGGGTGCCAGCATCGAGCCACAAGGAGTCTTCTGCCATTCTGATTGAACTGAGGCGCCCTTCGTTAAGGTACAGGTTGTTTAAATCCGTGATTTCGAGCTCACCGCGAGCGGATGGTTTGAGTTGCTTCGCCATCAGCGCCACGTCTGCGGGATAAAAGTAGAGCCCCACAGAAACGAGATTTGATACGGGAATCTTTGGTTTTTCGACTAGCCGAAGGACTCGTCCCGTGTCATCGCATTCAGCTACGCCGAAACGTTCAGGGTCGCTAACGGGACGAAGTAGGATGGTAGCATCCGTGAGCGGCTTGGCCGCGAGCTTGCGAAGTTCGTAAAGTTCATCTTGCAGGAGAAATATATTGTCTCCGAGAATAAGACAAACAGGTTCGTCCACAAACTCGTCCGCTATGAGGAAGCACTCAGCGATGCCGTTTGGTTTTTCTTGGATACGATAGGTGAGTCGAACACCAAAGTCATTTCCGTTCCCGAAAAGGCGCTCGATGTTAGGAAGGTCTCGTGGCGTCGAGATGATGAGAATGTCTCGAATGCCGAGGTCGATGAGCGTCCCTAAGGGGTAATAGACCATTGGTTTATCGTAGACGGGAAGAAGTTGCTTCGAGGTGGTGTTCGTCATGGGCGCGAGGCGACTGCCGCTTCCGCCCGCCAAGATGATGCCTTTCATTGGCGAGTTTCCTTTGTGGGGTCTTGTTCCGTCCACCAGAGACGGCTGTCGTAAAGACGGAGAATATTCTCCGGGAGAGGATCAATATCTTTTTCCAAAAAGCTCTGCAAACGTTCTAATGGATCGATCCCGATCAGAAAGATACGCTCTGGGCTGTAAAATGGCTCATGCCGTACGTTCACACGATTCGAGATGATTTTTCGATTAAGAAACAGAGCCTCAGGAATGCGGAAAGAGAAACCTTCGTCTTCGCAAACACGGTAGAGATCCACATAGATTTCGCTTCGTGCATAAAATTTCGCGAATTCAGGATAAGGAATCCAAAATCCACCACGGGGATTTGCCATCTGTTCGACGCAGGAACGTGCGGCGTAAGGGTACAGTTGCTTAATGGTTTCGGCGACAGTATTGAATCCTTTCAAGCGGGTATGAGAGTGCAGTGAGGCTCCGACAAAACTATAAAGACGATCACGATATGGCACGTCGTTGGCGAAAACAAAATCAGGATTCACGCCATTAGGTCGAAAAATGGCATGTAGTTTCTTTGCATCAGAACGGTGGTAGGATTCGATTTCATCAACTAAACCTTCTTCACGCATTTGATTGGCGATAGCAACGACGCTCTGAGTGTCAATGCCGTGACTACCTACTTGACGGTCAATAATGTCATGAAAGCGAAGGATAATACGGCGGTTAGGGTGCAGAAGACGGTAGGCTCGTAGCAACCAAATTGACGTACCGTTTGTGAAGACTGTCAGGCCAGGTTTTTCATCTATACACCGATCCCTCAACTCTTTCGCAAGGTCGTAGATTGGTTTTACTTGTCTTTCTTGGTTTTCATCTGTAATCTGCACTACTTTGAAATCTGGAAGATGTGCGGAGTAAACCTGATTGACGTGTCGGGAGTGCACGCAGAGAACACGCGGACCGTGGTCACAAAAAACTACGTCATGGAGCCAACAAAGATGAATTTCGTCACGAACAAGAAGTTGGAGCCAGCGTATAAAACGTCGTTTCCAAAGTCCAGTGGTCGTCAAGGCGAAATATTTAGAGGGAATATTAGAGAAACGTGCGCGACGAAAGAGGATGTCGCGCCAAGGAATTTCGTCAAGCGTTTGATAGATCCCTGTGTTGTCACTATAGCGTTCAGCAATATCTTGGAAAAAGTCATTGTCGCCAAAGCCGAAAACTGTTTGCGAACCAGGGAGGGAGAGCTTGCGAGTGGGATCTTCGCGCACGGCCTGAAGCATGCTGGACACGTAAGACATAATTAATGTGCTCCTGTCAGACGGAGAAATTCCCACAGAAGGAAGTTGATTTGTTTCTTGTCGAGAGTATTTAAGTGGATTGGGTTTGTTGAATTTTCGATTTTGATGGTTTTTATCATGTTAGATTAGTAGGGGGGTAATAGGTCAAACAAAAGATAGTGAACTATTACATGTATCTGACATACCCGTCACTGGCACATTCGGCAATAAAACCATCTGTCCAAATAAATCTGACAAAGTGCAAGGGTACTCGATCTGCTATAAAGTCGCTGATCGAGTACCTTGTTTAAGAAAAGAATTTGAGAACTAATGAGAATTGAAGTTAATTGGCGTTGCGTTCGGCGATGATGCCATCCCAACGGGCCACTTGCTTACGGACTTGTTCGGGAGCCGTACCGCCGAGGTGGTTACGGGCCTTGACGGAGCCTTCAAGCTTGAGGACTTCGTAGACGTCTTCACCGATTTCCTTCGAGAAGCTCTGCAGAACGTCGAGCGGCAGCTCTTCAAGACCGCAGTTGCGGTTGGCGGCTTCGCGGACGGTCTGGCCGACGATATCGTGAGCCGTACGGAAGGGAACACCGTGACGAACGAGGTAGTCGGCGAGGTCGGTTGCGGTGGGGAAGCCAGCCTGGCAGGCCTGGAGCATCATGTCGGCGCGCGGTTCGACGCCAGCCATCATGTCGCAGAAAGCGCGAAGCGTGTCCTTGACCGTGTCGATCGTATCGAAGACCGGTTCCTTGTCTTCCTGGAAGTCCTTGTTGTAGGCAAGGGGCGTGCCCTTCATGAGCGTGAGCATCGCGATGAGGTTGCCGTAGACGCGGCCCGACTTGCCGCGGGCGGTTTCCGGAACGTCCGGGTTCTTCTTCTGCGGCATGATGGAGCTACCCGTCGTGAAGCGGTCCGGCAACTTGATGAAGGAGAAGCGCTGGCTCATCCAGGTGACGAGTTCTTCCGAAAGACGCGAAATGTGCATCATCAGAACCGACGAGGCGGCGCAGAATTCGATCGCGAAGTCGCGGTCGGAGACGGCGTCGAGCGAATTCTGAGCGACGGCTTCAAAGCCGAGGAGTTCGGCCGTGTATTCGCGGTCGATCGGGTAGGTGGTGCCGGCGAGGGCCGCGGCGCCGAGGGGGCTGCGGTTGACGCGGCGGCGCACGTCGAGGAAGCGTTCGCGGTCACGTTCGAACATTTCGACGTAGGCGAGCATGTGGTGACCGAAGGTCACGGGCTGGGCGACCTGCATGTGGGTGAAGCCCGGCATGATGATGTCGCTGCCGCGCTTGGCCTGCGCAACGAGCACTTCCTGGAGGTGTTCGATGCGGGCGACGATCGTGTCGATTTCACCGCGCAGATAGAGGCGGATGTCGGTCGCGACCTGGTCGTTGCGGGAGCGGCCGGTGTGCAGACGCTTGCCGGCGTCGCCGATCAAAGCGGTAAGACGGGCTTCGATGTTGAGGTGCACGTCTTCGAGTTCAAGCTGCCACTCAAAGACGCCCTTTTCGATTTCTTCCTTGATCTGAGCCATGCCGCGGCGGATGTCTTCGAGATCCTTTTCGGAAATCACGCCGATCTTCTGGAGCATCGCGGCGTGGGCGAGCGAACCCTGAATGTCGGCCAAAGCCATGCGCTTGTCAAAATCCACGCTGGCGGTGTAGCGAAGAACGAAGGCGTCGACGGGTTCCGAGAAGCGGCCGGACCAGGCCTTCTTCTTGGCGTGCAGCGGATCGTTCGAGAAATCTTCTTCAAAGCTCATAGCGGTTCCTTTTGTTTGGGGGAAGGGGGATGACTTGAGTCGCGCGTTATTGTATCGGAACGCCTGCGTCGGAGCGAAGAAATTCCGCACGGGGGACTTCTCGTCCAAGCCGAATGTTTGCAAAACGTTTCAAAATGCAACCTCTCGCGAGCGACTTGGGTACCATGCCTATAATGCACCCTTTCGGGGTGTAGCGCAGTCTGGTAGCGCGCCTGCTTTGGGAGCAGGATGTCGGGAGTTCGAATCTCTTCACCCCGACCACCGGACACCGCCGCCCGTAGCTCAGTTGGATAGAGCATCGGCCTTCTAAGCCGGCGGTCGCAGGTTCGATTCCTGCCGGGCGGGCCAAAAATTCGGATGGTGCGAATAGCTCAGTTGGTAGAGTCCCGGATTGTGATTCCGGTTGTCGTGGGTTCGAGTCCCATTTCGCACCCCATTCATACAAAAAGCTCGCGTTGCTTTTCTTCGGCAACGCGAGCTTTTTCCTTTTTTCAGATTCAACGTGCCATCAAACCTTGGCATAGAGCTTCGTGAAGGAAGCGTACTGCGAGGTCGCCGCTTCATCCGCGGGCACATAAAAAGCCGTGCCGACTTCCAATCCGAGAATGTCGCTCACGGCGAAATAGCGAAGCTTCGGGCAGACGCCGGAATTCGAGCCGCCTTCGGTCTGGTAGGCGAGCATCTTGAGTTCGTTGGTCGTCGTCATGCCGATGGCATAGGGCGAAACGACGCGGTCGAATCCGTGATAGCCGAAGTTGAGCGTGCGGTGACCTTCAATGGCCTCCACGATCGTGTCCACCGTAGTCATGATCTTTGACTCCTCTAAAGACGCCGCGAAGAAAGAATCGTTCGCGACGGGTTTTGGTTGTTGGTTCATTTTCCATTATGGCAAGACGAAGACCCAATCGGCCGACGCGTTCAAAAAACACCGTTTTTTGCCAAAAGTTTCTTCTTGGTGACTTGCTCTGGATCATAAAAAGGCCCTCTCCGTCGTTGGACGGAGAGGGCCTTCAATAGGTTTTCGTCTAGTCCCCGAACGGGGAAAAACGACGCTTAGGCCTCAGGGAGGCGGGAGAGCTGTTCGCGAATCTTGGCGAGAAGGTCCGTGAAGTCGGCAAGACGCTTCTTTTCCTGATCGACCACGGCCTGCGGAGCGCGGGAGACGAAACGTTCGTTGGCAAGCTTCGCTTCGCACTTCTTGATTTCGCCTTCGACGCGTTCGATTTCCTTCGTGAGGCGCAGACGTTCGGCGGCGACGTCGATTTCGACCTTGAGCATGAGCTTGAAGTCGCCCACGATCGCAACAGGTGCGATCGAACCCTTCGCCGCGGCGGAGAGGTCGTCGACATGTTCGACGGCTTCCAGACGCGCGAGTGCCTGGAGGTAGGGCGCCGCTTCCGCGGCGGTCGCCGCGTCGCCTTCGATCAGAAGCGGAACGCGAACGGAGGGCGAGAGCTTCATTTCACCGCGCAGATTGCGAACCGCGTCGATCATGTCCTTGACGAGCTTCATCTTCCCTTCGGCGGTTTCGCAGATGTCGCCCGTCGCCTTCGGGTAGGCCTGAATCATGACGGAGGTTTCTTCGTCGGCTTTGCGCGTGCCGGCAACCACCGAAACCTTCTGCCAGAGTTCTTCCGTGATGAAGGGGATGATCGGGTGGGCAAGACGCAGCACCGTTTCGAGCACCGTCACGAGGGTGTGGCGCGTCGCACGGCAGGCGGTCTCGTCGCCCTTCAGCTGCACCTTGGCGAGTTCGAGATACCAGTCGCAGTATTCGTTCCAGACAAAGGAGTAGATGGCGTTCGCGGCGTTGTCGAGACGATAGTCGGCATAGGCTTCGCGAACCGTACGGATCGTACGGTCGAGTTCGCCCAGAATCCAGCGGTCGACGAAGGAGAAGGTCATCGGGCTCGAAGCGGTTTCACCCACGCCGCAGTCCTTCCCTTCCACGTTCATCAGCACGAAGCGTGTGGCGTTCCAGAGCTTGTTGCAGAAGTTGCGGTAGCCTTCGGCGCGCTTGAGGTCAAAGTTCACGTTGCGGCCGAGCGTCGCGTAGGCCGCCATCGTGAAGCGAAGCGCGTCCGCTCCGTGCGCGGCGATGCCGTTGGGGTAGTGTTCGCGAAGCTTTTTTTCGACGTAAGGTGCCTTTTCCGGCTGACGAAGCCCCATCGTGTTCTTCTTGATGAGGTTTTCGAGGTCGATCCCCTGAATGATGTCGAGCGGGTCGAGGGTGTTGCCTTCGCTCTTCGACATCTTCTTCCCTTCGGCGTCGCGCACGAGACCGTGAATGTAGACGTTCTTGAAGGGGACGCGGCCCGTGAAGTGACGCGTCATCATCACCATGCGGGCGACCCAGAAGAAGATGATGTCGTAGCCCGTCACGAGTACGGTGCTCGGCAGGTACAGATCGTACATGTCCTTTTCGACGCCTTCGGGGTTGGGCCAGCCGAGGGTCGAGAAGGGAACGAGGGCGGAGGAGTACCACGTGTCGAGCACGTCTTCGTCGCGCGTGAGCTTCACGCCTTCGCCCGCCTTTTGCTGGGCTTCGGCTTCGTTGTGCGCAACGTAGACGTTGCCGGCTTCGTCGTACCAGGCCGGAATCTGATGGCCCCACCAGAGCTGACGCGAAATGCACCAGTCCTGAATGTTTTCGAGCCACTGGCGATAGACGCCCTGCCATTCCTTCGGGAAGATGTTGACTTCACCCGATTCGACGGCTTCGAGACCCACTTCGGCGATGGACTTGCCCGGATAGAGCGTGCCTTCGGGAGCGGGCTTGCTCATCGCCATGAACCACTGGTCGGAAAGCATCGGTTCGACCACTTCACCCGTGCGCGTGACGATCGGGACCATGTGCTTATGCTTCTTGATCCCGACGAGAAGCCCCTGGGCCTTCAGGTCGGCAAGCGCCGCTTCGCGGCATTCGTAGCGGTCCATGCCGCGGTACTTTTCGGGCACGTTGTCGTTCATGCGGGCCGTCTTCGTGAGGACGTTCAGCATGGCGAGGTTGTGACGGCGGCCGACTTCAAAGTCGTTAAAGTCGTGCGCAGGCGTAATCTTAACGCAGCCCGAACCGAATTCGCGGTCGACGTATTCGTCGGCGATCACGGGAATTTCGCGGTCGGTGAGCGGAAGCTTCAGCGTCTTACCAATCAGATGCTGATAGCGTTCGTCGTCCGGATGAACGGCGACGGCCTGGTCGCCGAAGAGCGTTTCCGGACGCGTCGTCGCCACGACGACGCCTTCGGAGCCGTCGGCGCCGGGATAGCGGATTTCCCAGAGGGAGCCTTCTTCTTCCTTGTTTTCCACTTCCAGGTCCGACACGGCCGATTGGAGCTTGCAGTCCCAGTTCACGAGGCGCGTGCCGCGATAGATGAGGCCTTCTTCATAGAGCTTCACGAAGGTGTCGATGACGACCTTCGAGAGTTTCTCATCCATCGTGAAGTAGGCGTTGTCCCAGTCGACGCTATCGCCAAGACGGCGCATCTGCGAGAGGATGGAGCCGCCCGAGAACTTCTGCCACTCCCAAATCTTTTCAAGAAAGGCTTCGCGGCCGATGTCGCGCTTGTCGATCCCCTGGGCTTCGAGCTTGCGTTCCACGACGATCTGCGTGGCGATGCCCGCGTGGTCGGTGCCCGGAATCCACACGGTACTGTAGCCGTCCATGCGGTGGAAGCGCGTGAGCGTATCCATCACCGTCTGATTGAAGGCGTGACCCATGTGGAGAATACCCGTGATGTTGGGCGGGGGCAGCTGGATGGCAAAGCTCGGCTTCGACGTGTCGGTGCCGGCGCGGAAGTAGCCGCGCTTTTCCCAAACGGGATACCAACGCGCTTCGATGTCGGCAGGTTCGAAGCTCTTGGCGAGTTCTTGATCTTTGGACTGCGTCATGATCGGAAGATTGAATACAAAAAAGCTTGAAAATGAGAACGGCACGCCCGCGAACGAGAGGGCGTGCCGTGGGTTTTCGTATTGTCGCACGAAAGAATCGCGGACGTTATTGAGGATCCTCTCCTTTGCGCATGAGGGCGCGCGAGAGGTTTTCAGCGCGCAGTTCGCGCTCAAGCGCCTGACGGATTATCGGCTGGATCGAGCGGTCGAGGTCGGAACGCACCCGCATGAGCGCGTTGTGAAGCGTCATCTCGAGTGTCTGCGAGAGCGCCTCGCGGATGGTCTTCTCGAGTACCGGCATGAGGTGATCGCAAAGCGCCGCGATTTCCTCTTCCGAAAGCGCGCGGTTTTCCTGAACGGTTGCGGGTTCGGGAACGGCGGGGGCAACAGAAGGGGCCTCCGCAACGGGCGCCGGTGTTTCGGTAGCGGCCGTGACGCTTGCGAGCTCATTCACTTCACGCCAGGTGAGCGGAATGCGTTCCTCAAGCGCCGAGACGCTCGGGGCCATGACGGGTTCTTTGCGTTCCATGAGAATTCCTCAAAGTGGAGAGACGGTCGTTTATTGACGACGGTCGTAGGCGGCGAGCTCGACGCCCGCCGCCTTGTAGGCGCGGTAGCGGGCACGCGACGCCTGCAGTTCGTCGGGTTTCGTGCTCACGACGTCGATGATGCGCGGAAAGCGCTCGAACGCGGTCTGCCAATCGGGCGGTAGGGCGTCGTCGAGAAGAAGCAACACGTCGCCCTCAAGTTCCTCCAAACGGGTGGAGAGCAAGATGGGCGTGTCGGGCGCAAGACGATGACCCGGTGCAACGTGCGGCAGGAAGGCGAGGTCGCTGTAACTCCAGAGGAGGGCGTCCAACCTTCCGAGGCGATCCGCGTCGGACGTCCACACCGCAAGGCGAAGCTTGCGGTGAAGGACCGTCTTTGCTACGGCGCAGGCGTAGCGCAAACGGTCGGGAACGTTGAAGTGGAAGTCGACTTTCTGCATGGGGCACATTATACCGAGGCGGGTTCCGCTACCTTCTTTGATTCGGCGAGGTCCCGCAGGAATTCAACGAGCAACGCGACGGGGCGGCCCGTCGAGGCGTGGTCCTTGCCGCTCGTATTCGCCGTGCCGGCAATGTCGAGGTGCGCCCAAGGCGTTCCTTCGACGAAGGTTTCGAGGAAGGCCGCGGCGGTGGAGGCACCGGCTCCGCGCACGGAGGAAATGTTGGCGAGATCTGCGTAGGAGGACTGCATGAGTTCGGTGTAGTCCGAATGCAGGGGCATGCGCCAGGCGAGGTCTCCAGTCTTTTTGCCGGCATCGAGCAGTTTTTCGGCCAGATCGTCACGATTGGCAAAGAGTCCCGTGTAGGTGCTTCCCAGAGCCACCACGCAGGCCCCCGTGAGCGTCGCGACGTCGATGATGAGTTGCGGCTTGTGTTCGAGCGCCTTGGTAAGACCGTCCGCGAGAATGAGGCGGCCTTCGGCGTCGGTATTCTGCACTTCCACCGTACGGCCCGAATAGGTGGTGATGACGTCGCCCGGCTTCAGGGCCGTTCCCGAGGGGAGATTTTCACAAGCGGGGGCGATGGCGACGAGATTGATGGGGAGAGCTAAGTCCGCAACGGCCTGCACCGTCGCAATCACGGAAGCGGCGCCCGACATGTCATAGATCATGTCGCCCATCTTGGCGGCGGGCTTGAGCGAGATGCCGCCCGCGTCGAAGGTTATGCCTTTTCCCACGAGAACGACAGGAGCATCGTCACTCTTGCCGCCGTCATAGCGAAGTTCGATCATTGCGGGCGGCACGGCACTTCCTTGCGCTACGCCCAGAAGTCCGCCCATGCCGAGAGCTTCGAGTTCGGGCTTCTCAAGAATCGTTGCGGAGACCTTTTCGTGATTCTTCGCGATGTTGCGGGCCTCTTCGCAGAGAAATGCCGGCGTGCAGAGGTTGGCGGGCGTGTCCGCCAATCGGCACATCGCGACGATGGCCGAGCCGATCGCCGCTCCCTCGGCGAGGGCTGTGGATTCGTCCGTGTCGGAGAGCCACAGCACTTCTGGACATTGCGGGGTTTCCGCATCCTTTTTGTAGTTCACCTTCGGTGTTAGCGCGCAAACGACGTTCTGAGCGAACAGACGGGCGCTGGTCTCTCGGTCGTCTTCGAACCAGTCGGCAACTCCGAAGAGCAGAGACGGAGCCATGCGAAGCTTTGCAACAGTCGCGCGTACCAAAGCTCCCACGCCTTCCGGTGTGCGTTCGGTTCGATTCCCAAGATGCAAAAGCACGACCCCCTTGGGCCATTCACTGCAGGGCGGTACCGTCAACATCTCTCCCTTCTGTGAGGGAAAGAGTCCTGACGAGCGCAAGGATTCAATGAGAGGCGAAGACCAGGCATCGGTAGCGGCCTGCGTTGGGACCAGTGAGTCGCTGTCCTTCCAAAAACCAAGAACGGGAAGGCTTTCCGCCTTAGGGGCGGAGACTTGCACGGGAGCGAAAGACATAGGATTTCTTCTCCAAAACGGGTTGAGGATCATTGTACCCGTGCTCAAGACAAACTTTTTTTGGTCGAACCCTTGCTTTTTTCGAAAAGTTCAGGCATACTTCATCTCCTACAGTTTGATGAAGACGTAAGTCTTCAATCCTCGGTGTGGGGGGGTAGCTCAGCTGGGAGAGCGCTGCGTTCGCAATGCAGAGGTCGGGAGTTCGATCCTCCTCCTCTCCACCACAGAGTTTTGAAGATCTCGAGAACTATTGTTTTCGAGATCTTTTTTGTTTTAAGGTAACCTTAATTGGTTTGTACTTCTCTTTGGTCACACAGGAAGATGATCGCCGATCTTATGAATTTTTTCTATAGTGCAAGAGGGTGAGGATGAAAGTTCTAGGAGAAATAACGGTTGAAGATGTCTATCAAATACTTCAGAGTCTTCCTGATTATAAGTGTCCTGTTTGCGGAGGAAAAATGTTTTCGGTGTTGAGTTTCGATGGAGATAAGAAACCTGCACTTAGAGAAACGATTGATGTGAATTTTGATAAGATTAATATTGGAGACGGTTTCGGGTTAGTTCTTAACCGCTCTCCTATTTCGATTCCCTCTCCTGTGATCGAGGTGATCTGCTCTCAATGTGGACATGTCAACTTTCATGATTACATGACTCTTTTAAAGATAATAAATGCGAAAAAATGAATGGCTGTCAATTTGAAAAGAGTCCCCATATGGGTCAAATGCAAGATTTTGACGTTTTGGGAGTGCACTCTAGGCTATGTTATCTGGAAAATGAGCTTAACCACAAGAGTTCGAAAGAAGAGATGGAACGGTTACGGGTTGAGTTGAGAGATGTTGCTGGAACGCTTGAAAATCGTCTCTCGGGCGAGATTAAATCTTTGAGAAATGTGCTTTGGGGGGCGTTGTTTACATTTTTTGTAACGGTTTTGGTGGCTATCATTGTTTGATTTTATTTTTTTTTATGAAATTAAACTTGAAGAAAATTTTTCAGATTCTTAAGGTAGAGAATTAAAACATAGATAATTACCAGGGCCGCGATTACGAGTTCAACCGTTGCGAGCCCATGCAATTGCGCCGCGTACTCTTCGCCACCAGGAATTCCACCCACAAGAGCTGACGATTTATAGAGCGCGGTGGCGCCGATCGCCATCGGGAAGGTGAAGGCCGCATACCCAGGGGAGAACTGCAGACGCAGAAGGTTCCAGAAGGCGAAGTAAATGGCGATCGTCATGAGAACGGCAATCCCCAGAAGAATCGCGCAAAGTAGCAAATTTGGCTCCGGCACCACCGTGAGATAGCCCGCAAGGGAGAGGCTGGCCGGCGCCGCCATGATGGCGATCGTAGGCTTGGCTGCGTTGGGCACTTCCGTCAAGAAGATGAGACGGTAGAGCATGAGCGGCAACAGGATGGCGTAGGAGATCATCCCGATCGCCAACAACACGAGCGCAAAGGGTAGGAGCTCCGGCACGCCCGGGAAGGTCACGTCCGCCACGATGATGCCGACGGGCGGAATGAACCAGCTCGGTACCATCTGCGCCATGTTCGGGTCGCGAAGGCGATGAAAAGCAAAGACGGCGAGGGCGCACAAATGTCCGGCGACGGCAAAGCACCAGAGACCCACGGAAAAGTCGGGCAGAGCCATGCCGAGCGCCTTCGAAATCACCATGAGCGCCATCGCGAAGGTCGGCACGATACTTCCCACTACCGGGTGCTTCAAATCCGCCCAAAGCGTATCAAAGTGACAGATGAAGCGCACAACGAGGAGCCCGAGGAGGCACGAGGCTATGACGGCGCCGACAATCTGGCCGTAGCCGTGAAGCGGAAGAGCGTTTTCCAGGCACCAACCGAGACTGGCCACGCCGAGGGCGAGTCCCGCCATGGGGGTTGGAAGAGAACGGAAACGTCGGTGAAAAAGGCGCATGACCAACCTCTGACGGTCAAAAAGAAAAGATCGCCATTGTAGTGAGGAGTCTTCAGGAAAAACTGAGTCAAGCCGTGTATTTATCAATTCGTCTTTGTTCGGTAAAATTGAACGAATTTCTTTCTTTGTTCATAAGCTCACGATGGAAAGACCCGTTTCTCTCAAACAACTGCTCGTCTTCACGGAAGTGGCGCGCGATGCCTCTCTCTCCGAGGCGGCCGAGCGTCTGCTGATGAGCAAGAGCTCCGTCTCGCAAAGCCTGACGGAGTTGGAAGCACGAATGGGAGCTTTGCTCTTTGAGCGCCTCGGAGGGCGACTCCGCCTAAACGATGCGGGGAGAAAACTTCTCCCCTTGGCGGACGATCTCCTTTCTCGAGCCAAGCATCTCCCGCAAATTTTCGGCAAAACGCCCTCGGACCCCTTGCGCTTGGGTGTAACGGAAAGCGTGGCGGCGCACTACCTCATGCCGTCTCTCTCGGAATTTCGGCGCCGCAGCGGGCGCTTCCCAAAAGTCCGCATCGGGAACACCGACGACATGATTCGGTCTCTTGCCGACTACAAACTCGACCTCGCCTTGGTCGAAGGCCTCGTGACGGATCCCGACATGGACGTGACGCTTTGGCGCGAAGAACGCCTCTTCATCGTGGCGGCGGTTGATCATCCCCTGCATGACCGAACGGTCTCTTGGGAGGAGTTGCGCGAGGTCGACTGGGTGTTGCGGGAGTCGGGTTCTGGAAGCCGTCTCTACTTCGAATCGCACCTCCGGGAAAAGCTCGGGCACGATCTCTCCGTCTTGGTACTCAATCATCACGACACCGTGTTGCGGGCCGTAGCGTCGGGACTCGGTGTGTCGCTTGTTTCGGAAGGCGTTCTTTCGGATCCGCACTTTGGTGGCAAACTATGCGCGTTGAACGTACCGGAGCATTTTTCTCGGCGTCTTTCCTTTATCGTGCGCCGTGGAAAATTCGAGACGGACGACATGAAACTGTGGCGTGAAATTCTGTCCGTTCGGAGGGAGTGCGAGTCGCTACAATAGCCGAATCCCATTGAAAGGAGTTTTCTCATGGCCGAAGACGACGATGAAGTCTCTCTTCCCAAACTGCCCGCCAACACCAAGAACTACATGACGCCCGCCTGTTACCGCCGGCTTCTCGACGAGCGTGAGCATCTCGTCAACGTGGAGCGCCCGGAAATGGTGAATGTCGTAAGTTGGGCGGCGAGCAATGGCGACCGCAGTGAAAACGGCGATTATCAGTACGGTAAACGACGCCTGCGTGAGATTGACCGGCGCATCCGTTTTCTGAACAAGCGCATCGAGTCGGCCGAAGTGGTGGATCCCGCCGCAAGACCCGCAACAGACCAGATCTTTTTCGGCGCCACGGTGCTCTATGCGGATCAGAGCGGAAACGAACACAAGATCCGCATCGTCGGGATCGACGAAGCCGACGCTTCGCACGGCGACGTAAGTTGGATCAGCCCGATTGCGCGCGTCTTCCTCAAGGCTCGCGAAGGGGATGAAGTGAAGCTCCCCACGCCCGCGACGGTGACGCATCCGGCTGGCGTTGAAACACTCGATATTCTCGAAGTTACCTACACGAACGAACAGCCCTATTGAGGCGCGGTCTTCGACATCGGGGCGGCGAAAACCGCCTCTTTTCCTTTATTCCCCGTCTTCGCCGAACGTCATGAAACTGCAGATCGACCCAAGTGATTTTCCCCGATTCCTCGCCCGCGGCAACGTCAAGGAGTGCTACGTGGGCGACAAGTGGCCCGACCGCGTACTCAAGGTGAGTCCCGTGGGGAAGAGTCGTTTGACGCCGCTGGAAATCGACTATTTCGAGCGTTTGGAGCGCCACGGCATTACGGCGGATTTCCTGCCCAAATACTACGGCTGGTTTGAGAACGAACGCTGGGTGGGCTACGTACAGGAATTCATTCGGGGCGAGACAATCATGACACTCACGGATTACCTGCGTGCACACATTGCCGAGCCCGATGTGTTGCGGGATCTGGAGGCGCGGCTCTCGAAACTCTACGAAGAGATCCTTGCGTCGGGCGTGCTGGTCCTTAACCTTCATACGGAAAACATTCTCGTCGACACGGCGACGATGTGTTTTTGGGTGATCGACGGATTCGGGACACCCGAGAAGTTTCCGCTTCCCTATTGGTTCGACTTCTGTCGCCGCAGAAAGCTCAAAAAGCACTGGGAAAAATTCAAGCGGCGATATCGGAACACGGTGGCGGAATTGACCGCCGAGGCGGCGCGTGAAGACGCCAGTGTGGCCTGACACAAGGGCAACGAAAGAGAGTAAAAAGTTAGAGCGACACGGAACGCACCGCGTCGCTCTTTTTGTGCACGAGCCCGCGATCAGGCTTTCTTCTTGAGCGGAAGACCCGATTCGAGAATGCGCTTCACCTTGATGACGACGGGCCGCTGACCGATCGTGCGCATGACGTGCATGAGGTGCCCCTTGTCGCGAACAAGAATCGTGAGGCGAACGAGCTTGTCGGGATCGTCCTCTTCCGACATCGAAACGCCCACGATCGAGGAGTTCGACTGCGCGACGGCGGCCGTGATCTGCGCGAGCGCCGTATGGAGGTCCGCGACGCGGATGTCGATCGGTACCGAGAACATGGCGCCCGGCCGCGTTTCTCCCCACTCGACCGTCATCCAGCGCTTCGCGTCGGCCGTCTGACCGTGCACCGCATGCGGGCAGTCCGCACGGTGCACGGAAAGACCGTGCCCCGGACGCGTAAAGCCCGTGATCTTGTCGCCCGGGATCGGGTGGCAGCAGGTGGAGAGTTGCACGGCCGCACCCTGGTTCCCCTTGATCTGTACGGGCGGGAGTTCCCGCTCGGCTTCGACGGCCTTGTTGCTCTGGGCGAAGTTCACGAGGCGCCGCAACATCGTGGCGGGAAGTTCTTTGCCGAGCCCGATGTTGGCGTAGAGCGACGCGAGGCTTTCGGCGTTCACTTCCTTCTTCGTGAAGCTGCGCCAGACGTGCTCGGGAATTTCGTCGAGGCGAATGTTGTTTTCCTTCGCCGCTTCTTCGAGTGCGATGCGGCCGAGCCGCACGGCGTCTTCAAACTGACAGTTGCGAAGGAACTGCCGCACTTCGGCGCGGGCGCGTCCGGAGTGAACGTAGTCGAGCCACGCGGGCGAGGGCCCCGCATTGGGATTCGTCACGATTTCGACGATGTCGCCGTTCTGAAGCGTCGTTTCGAGCGGACGAGGCTCTCCGTTGATCTTCGCGGATTCGGCGTGGTTGCCCACGTCCGTGTGAATCTGATACGCAAAGTCGATTGGGCTCGAGCCGCGCGGAAGTGACACGATGCGTCCCTTCGGTGTAAAGACGTAGACGCGGTCGGGGAAGAGGTCGACCTTGATGTTGTCCAAGAATTCCGTGCTGTCCTGACTCGTGCGTTGAATCTCGAGGAGGCTCTGCAACCACGCCGTGGTGCGAGCCTGCATGTCGTTCGAGTAGGCGTCCTGATGGTAGAGCCAGTGCGTGAGGATGCCCTCTTCATTGACGCGGTGCATCTCTTCGGTGCGGATCTGGTACTCAATGGGCGTTCCCGACGGCCCGATCACGGTGGTGTGCAGGCTCTGATAGCCGTTCGTCTTCGGGATCGCAATGAAGTCCTTGAAGCGGTGATGCACGGGTTTGTAGAGAGCGTGCAAGGCGCCGAGCGTGCGGTAGCAGTCTTCCTTCGTGCGCACGATCACGCGGAAGCCGTAGATGTCGAGCGCTTCGGAGAAGGACTGGTGATTTTCGCGCATCTTGTTGTAGATGCCGTAAATCGTCTTGTCGCGACCGATCACGCGGGCGCGGATGCCGTACTTGGGAAGAATTTCCTTGGTTTCGGCAAGGATCTTCTCGAGAATTGCTCGGCGGTTGTTGCGGCGCAGAAGAATGTTTTCGTAGAGAACCCGATAGCGGAAGGGATAGCGGTTCGCAAAGGAGAGTTCCTGCAGCTCGCGGAACACCTTGTTGAGGCCGAGCCGGTGCGCGATCGGCACGTAGATGTCGAGAGTTTCCTTCCCGATGCGGGCGCGCTTTTCAGGACGCATCACGCCCAAGGTGCGCATGTTGTGGAGACGGTCGGCAAGCTTCACGAGAATCACGCGGACGTCCCGCGCCATGGCAAGGAGCATCTTTCGGAAGCTCTCGGCCTGGGCGATTTCGTTCGAAGCGAAGCGAAGTTTGTCGAGTTTGGAGACGCCGTCCACCAATTCCGCCACCTGAATGCCGAAGCGCTCGGCCATTTCCTGCTTGCTCAAAGGCGTGTCTTCAAGAACGTCGTGCATGAGGCCCGCCTGAATCGTCGGGGCGTCAAGCTTCCAGGAGGCGAGAATCGTCGCGACCGCAATCGGATGCGTGATGTAGGGCTCGCCCGATTTGCGAAATTGCCCCAAGTGCGCGCTGTCGGCGTAACGGTAGGCTTCGCGGACCTTGGCGACTTCGGCTTCCGACATGTACTGCTTGCAGCGCTCGATCAGGTCGCTGGCGGTTGCAAGCGTCGCCACGGGCTTCGCGGTAAAGAGCGGCAAGTCCGCGTCCGGCATCTCGTTTGAGGTGGGCGGCTCCACAAAGGTGCGACGCAGGAAGGCCTTCGGATCAAAACGAGCGATTGTGCGCGGCGCCGTGGCCGCCGGTGCGTTTGTCGGCGCGGCATCGTCCCGTGTCGCGTAGAGATCTTCGGAGAATTTGTCCTGAGGCTGAGTCATAAAAGCCTTCCTTGAGGGATTGGGCCCCTTCGTTGGAGAGGGGCGGGTCGTGCGGTACGTAGCCTGCGCGACCGTTTTTTGTTTGTGTTTGGGTCTTCGCCACTGCCGAGGCGGCCGCCCGGTCGGACTGGAAAAAACAAACGGCCAGACGGAGAAGTTCTCAACGCACTTCCGTCTGGCCGAAATCAGTATCGCGGGGCGAACGATCAGTGAATCCGCTTGAGGAGTTCGACGCCGACCTCACCCTGCGCCACTTCGCGCAGAGCGATCACGGCGGGCTTGTCCTTGCAGTCCACCTTCGGGGCGTAGCCCTGCGAAATCTGACGGGCGCGGTAGGCGGCCGTCAGGACCATCTGGAAGCGGTTGGGGATCTTCTTGAGGCAGTCTTCAACAGTAATGCGAGCCATGAAATTCCTATCTTATTCGAAGTAAGTGGGGGGAGTCGAACAGGTTTTCACTCAGACCGGAACGCCGAGCGCCGCGAGCGTGTCGCGATGACGGACGGCCTGCTGGCCGTATGCAAGTCGACTGGCAATGACGACGGCGCGCATTTGCGAGAGCGCCACGTCAAAATCTTCGTTGATTATAACGTACTCGAATTCGGGCGCATGGGCCATTTCGGCCCCGGCGCCGAGGAGCCGCCGCGTGATGGTCTGCTCGGAATCCGTGCCGCGGTGGTGCAGACGCCATTCAAGCGCTTCGATCGACGGGGGAAGAATGAAGATTCCGACGGTGCCGGCAAAGCGTTCGCGAACCTGACGGGCGCCCTGCCAGTCGATTTCGAGGAGAACGTCGTTGCCGATCTTCATCTGCTCTTCAATCCACACGCGGCTCGTGCCGTAGTAGTTGCCGTGAACGAGCGCGGACTCGAGAAATTCGCCGCGATCCTTCATCGCCTCGAACTCTTCGACCGTCACGAAGTGGTATTCGCGGCCGTTTTCTTCGCCCGGACGCGGCGCGCGCGTCGTGTGCGAAATCGAGAGCTTGATGTCGGGCTCCATCTTGAGAAGCGCATTGACGAGCGAGGATTTCCCCGCTCCGGAAGGCGCCGTCACGAGAAAGAGGCGGCCCGAGTACTGTTTGGCTTCGGTCATGGAAAAGTCCTCCGTCGTCATTCGAGATTTTGGAGCTGCTCGCGCATCTGATCGATGTTGAGCTTAAGCGCAATCGAGGCCTGCGTCATTTCGATCGCGGCTGCTTTCGACCCGAGAGTATTGGCCTCGCGGTTCATTTCCTGCGTCATGAAGTCGAGACGCCGGCCCACGACCCCGCCCTTTTCGAGCGTCGCGCGGACTTCGCGCACGTGCGTGCGAAGACGGTTGATTTCTTCCGACACGTCCATGCGAAGCGCGTAGAGCGTCACTTCCTGACGAATACGGTCGGACACTTCTTCACGCGAGAGCGTGCTCTTTTCGGTGAGCGCTTCGGCAAGCGCCGTTTCGAGGCGTTCCTGGAGTTTCGCGCGCAGATGCTCGTGAATCTCGGGCATGCGCTTTTCGACGTCCCCGACGATCTCGAGGATGTTTTCGCAGTTCTTGAGAAAGACGTGCTTCAAGGCTTCGCCCTCGCGCGTGCGGGCGGCGAGAAAGTCCGAGAAGGCGCGCTCAAAGAGTTCGACGACCGCGGCGCGGACTTCGTCTTCGGATGCTTCGGGCTGGGCGGCGACGCCGGGGAGAGCCAGGATTTCCGCGACGGAAAGGGGCTTGGCGTCGGGCGCGGCCTTGAGCACCGACGTCTGCAGCGCAAGCATGCGCGAGAGAACGTCGGCGTGAAGCGTCGTCGGGGCCGCCGCTTCGTCGGCGCGAAGCGTCACGCGGACTTCCACCTTGCCGCGCGTCAGGCGCTTTTGCAGGGCTTCGCGAAGGACGGGTTCGACAAAGCGGAGCTCTTCGCAGACGCGAAGATTGAGGTCAAGAAAACGGCTGTTGACGGAACGGCATTCGACCGTCGCGACGCCGACGGGGGTCTTACCCGTCGCCACGCCGTAGCCGGTCATGCTGGCAATCGTGGGCATGTCTTTCAGTATGGATTCAAGGGGGTTGGCGGAAACGAGAGAATCTTTCCGCGAAGGGGTGCGCAATTGTAGCGCGAATGGGCGTGCGACCGTTCGGAAAAGAGGGGAGAGGTCGTTTCAAGCGTCCGGAAGGAAAAAGCACTGCGGGCAACGTCTACAATGTCGGCACACTGAAAACCCAAGAACAAAGGAATTCCTATGAGCGAAACATTGCGTCGCGACGGTCGTCGCGCGGACGAAAAGCGTCCGATCACCTTCCTTCGCCACTACACGAAATACGCTGAAGGAAGCGTTCTCGTGTGTGCGGGCGACACCAAAGTGCTCTGCACCGCCTCCGTGACGGCGGGCGTGCCGAAATTCCTGCAGGGCCGGGGTGAAGGCTGGGTTACGGCCGAGTACGGTCTGCTTCCCCGTTCGACGGGAACCCGCACGGACCGCGAAGCGGCCCGCGGCAAGCAGTCGGGGCGCACGCAGGAAATTCAACGTCTCATCGGCCGTTCGCTTCGCGCCGTGGTGGATCACAAGCTCCTCGGCGAATACACGATTCAGCTCGACTGCGACGTGTTGCAGGCGGACGGCGGCACGCGCTGCGCCTCGATCGCGGGTGCCTGGGTGGCGCTTCGCGACGCCGTGAACGTCATGCTCCAAAAGGGCATGATCGCCAATGATCCGATCCGCACGCAGGTGAGCGCTATTTCGGTGGGCGTCGTGGACGGCCGTCCGATTCTGGACCTCAACTACGTCGAAGACAGCGGCTGCGGCACCGACATGAACGTCGTCATGACGGGCGAAGGCGGCTTCGTCGAAATTCAGGGCACGGCCGAAGGCGCGCCCTTCAGCGAAGCGGAACTCATGGAATTGCTGCGCCTTGCCCGAAAGGGAAACGAAGAAATTCAGGCCGCACAGCGCGCGGTCTTTGAGGAGGAAGGCAAATGATCGAAAAGAAACTCGTGCTCGCGTCGAACAACGCGGGGAAACTCCGTGAATTCCGCGCGATGTTCGCTCCCATGGGCGTGACGGTTCTTCCGCAGGGAGAATTGGGCGTTTCGGAATGCGCCGAACCCTTTGAGACCTTCATTGAAAACTGCCTCGCCAAGGCCCGTCACGCCGCGAAGGAAACGGGCCTCCCCGCCATGGCGGACGATTCGGGCGTGTGCGTGGACGCCCTCGGGGGCCTTCCGGGCGTGCATTCCGCCCGCTTTGCGGGCGAACCCAAGAGCGATGCCGCGAACAACCGTCTTCTCATTGAAAAACTCAAGGGCAAGACCGACCGCAAGGCCCACTACACCTGCGTACTCGTGGCCGTGCGTCATCCCGACGATCCGGAACCCTTGGTCGTCTACGGCTTCTGGGAAGGCGAAATTCAGGAAACGCCCGAAGGGGAAGGCGGCTTCGGCTACGATCCGTACTTCTACGTTCCCGCCTGCGGCAAAACCGCGGCTTCACTTTCCGCCGAAGAAAAGAATCGTCTGAGCCACCGCGGCGCCGCCTTGCGTGAAATGGCGGGCCTTCTTGCCAAGCGTTGGGGTTGGGCGTGACGCCGGATCCCAAGGCGATTCCGCTGTCGCTTTATGTGCACTGGCCCTGGTGCGTGCGAAAGTGTCCATACTGCGACTTCAATTCGCACGCTTCGGGGGCGGTTCCCGAGGAGCGCTACGTCAAGGCGCTCCTTCGAGAGCTCGAACGGGAAGCCGAATACGCAGGCGGCCGGGAAATCCAAACGATCTACTTCGGGGGCGGGACGCCGTCGCTGATGAGCGCGGACGGCTTCACGGTGCTGCTCGACGGCATCCGCGCGCGTGTTCCCGTCGCCCCCGACGCGGAAATCTCGATGGAAGCGAACCCCGGAACGGCCGACGAAGCGAAGTTCGAGGCCTATGCGAGTGCCGGCGTCAATCGCCTCTCGCTCGGGATTCAAAGCTTTGACGATGCCTCTCTCAAACGACTCGGCCGCATTCACGATCGGGCGGCCGCTGTCCGGGCGCTTGAAAAAGCCGTGCGGATCTTTCCGTGCGTCAACGCGGATCTGATGTTCGGGCTCCCCTTTGAAACGGTCGAGCGCCTTCGCGACGAAGTCGCACAACTCGTCGAATCGAAGACGACGCACGTCTCCTGCTATCAGCTCACGATCGAAACGGGAACGGCCTTTGCGAAGCGCGTGCCCGAGGGACTCCCCGACGAAGATCTCGCGGCGGATCTGCAGGAGGAGGTCGTGGGGCTCCTCGCTCAAGCGGGCTTTGAACGCTACGAAGTCTCGGGTTACGCCAAGTCGGGCGAAACATGTCGACATAATCTCAACTACTGGACCTTCGGCGACTATCTGGCCGTCGGGGCGGGTGCTCACGGAAAGGTGACGACCGAGAGCGGCGTCTTCCGGGCGGCGCGTTTTGCGAATCCCGAGCGCTACATGCGAGCGGTCGAAGAAGGTGCGGCGCCCTATGAGGAAAAGCACCGCGTCGCGGCGGAGGATCTCCCCTTCGAATTCATGCTGAACGCCCTGCGTTTGAGGGCGGGCGTTCCGATGCGTCTTTGGACGGAGCGCACGGGGCTTTCCGACGACGTGATCGCGGACACGGTGGCGGAACTTCAGAAAGAGGGCCTGTGGACGGCCGAGGCCGATCGGATCGGCACGAGTCCGCGTGGTTTCGCCTTCCTGTCTAGCGTGCAGGAAGCCTTTCTCTGACGGCGATAAACTCGCCGCAACGGTCTGAAAGCAAAAAGTCGGTGCGGATGGTGCAGTCTGCGCACCAATTCAGAGCATAATGAGGAGATCCATCTTGGGTCTCCTCGTTTTTTGGGGAGGCGCGTCGCTTTGCGGCGCACCCCTCCCTGCGAAAAAGAGGAGCCCTCCGAAATTTTGGCACGCCGTTTGCTCACTACTTGGGTACGACCCGTCACGGTGACGGGACCGCGTCAAAACGTCTTTAGGAGAACACATCATGACGACCGCTGCGGACGCTCTGCAGATGTTGAAGGACAACGACGTAAAGTACGTCGAACTTCGTTTCACCGACATTGCCGGCAAGGAAATGCACCTTACGGTTCCCGCCTCGCGCATCGACGAGGACACGTTTGAACTCGGACAGCCCTTTGACGGCTCGTCCTTTGCGGGGTGGCGCGGCATCGAAGCGTCCGACATGCTTCTTCTGCCCGATCCCTCGAGCGCGCGCATGGACCCCTTCCGTGAAGTGAACACGATCATCTTCACCTGCGACGTGTTGGAGCCCTCGACCGGGAAGGGCTATGCCCGCGACCCGCGTTCGATCGCAAAGCGCGCCGAAGCCTATCTGAAGAGCACCGGGATCGGCGACGCCGCGTATTTCGGTCCCGAACCTGAATTCTTCATTTTCGACGCAATTCGCTGGAAGCACGCCCCGGGCGAGAGCTTCTACAAGATCGATTCCGAAGAGGCGCCCTGGTCGTCGGGGCTCGACCTCGAAGGCGGTAATCTCGGTCACCGCAACCGCGTGAAGGGCGGCTACTTCCCGGTCTCACCCGTCGACAGCTTTGCCGACATCCGCTCCGAAATGTGCACCCTGATCGAACAGCAGGGCGTGCCCGTGGAAATTCATCACCACGAAGTGGGTTGCGCCGGTCAGTGTGAAATCGGCACGAAGTTCTCGACCCTGGTCGAACGCGCCGACTGGACGCAGATCGTGAAGTACACGGTCTGGAACGTCGCCGCCGCCTTCGGCAAGACCGCCACCTTCATGCCCAAGCCCGTCGAAGGCGACAACGGCTCGGGCATGCACGTGCATCAGTCGATTTGGAAGGACGGTCAGAACCTCTTCTCGGGGAACGGCTACTCGGGTCTCTCCGACATGGCGCTCTACTACATCGGCGGCATCATCAAGCACGCCCGCGCGCTCAACGCCATCACGAACCCGGGCACGAACTCCTACAAGCGCCTCGTTCCGGGCTTTGAAGCGCCGGTGAAGCTCGCCTACTCCGCCTGCAACCGTTCGGCGTCGATCCGCATTCCGCACGTGACGAACCCGAAGGCGCGTCGCGTCGAAGTGCGCTTCCCGGATCCCCTCTGCAATCCCTACCTCGGCTTTGCCGCCATGCTCATGGCGGGCCTCGACGGGATTCAGAACAAGATCCATCCGGGCGAAGCGGCCGACAAGAATCTCTACGATCTGCCGCCCGAAGAAAACGCCAAGATCCCGACCGTGGCGCCTTCTCTCTACGACGCCCTCATGGCGCTCGACGAGGACCGTGAGTTCCTTACCCGCGGCGGCGTCTTCTCGGACGAATTCATCGACAGCTACATCGAACTCAAGATGAAGGACGTCCAGCGTGAACGCATGGCCGTGACGGCGGTCGACTTCGACCTCTACTTCTCGATCTGATCGATGAATCGCGGGGCCTTCGGGCCCCGTTTTTTTCCAAAGGGTGCGAAGTGACGACGGCCGTGGAAAAAACGGTGCCGCCCGAAACGCTGTGGGCGGAGAGCGCGACGGGGCTCGGGTGGCTCGACGGGACGGGGCGTTTCATCTCGCTCAATCCCGCACTTGAAATGCTCCTCGGGGCCTCGAGCCGCGTTGCGGCGGGAGAATCCCTCACGCGCTATTTTCCGGACATGACGGGGTTCGAACGGCTCTTTTTCGAGCACGCCCGCGTGGAACTCACAACCCGTCTCGTGCCCGGTCCGGGTGAGGAGAAAAAGGCCTGGCTTTCGCTTCGCAGGGAAGAGACGGGCGGCTACTTTCTCGAAGCGCTCGACGTGGGCGAAACGATCCGCGTCGAGCGGGAAGCGGCCGTAGCGGAAGCGAGCGCCGCGGCTCGCGATCTTCTTCGGAACCTCGCGCATGAGATCAAAAATCCTCTGGGCGGCATCCGAGGTGCGGCGCAGCTCCTCGAAGGCGCGCTCACGAGCGACGACGACCGCGAGTGCGCCGCGATCATCCGCGAAGAGGCGGACCGCCTGCAGGCCCTGGTCGATCGTTTTCTCGCGCCCTATCGGCGTCCGAACGAGAAGGAGCCCTGCAACGTTTCGGCCTTGCTCGAGCACGTGCGAAGCCTGATCGAGCACGAATTTCCGTCGATCACGGTGGTGCGGGACTACGACGTCTCCGCACCCGACGTGACGGGGGACAAGGGTCGGCTGACACAAGTCTTTCTCAACATTGCGCGAAACGCGGCCGAAGCGATGGGCAACACTCCCGAGGGACGCCTTACGCTTCGCACCCGCATCGTGCGCGACGAATTCGTTCGAAATCGTCGGGTGAGACGGGCGCTTGCCGTCTTCATTGAAGACACGGGCCCCGGGATTCCCGAGACGCTTCGGGAGAGGCTCTTTTACCCCTTGGTGACGGGACGCCCCGAGGGAAGCGGGCTGGGGCTCAGCATTGCCGACGCCTTCGTCAGGGAGGCGGGCGGCGCCATTGATGTGGAAAGCGAACCCAGGCGCACGGTCTTTCGCGTGCTGCTGCCGTTTTGATGCGGGATTTGGGAGAGAGTGATGACGGAAGGTATGGTTTGGGTGGTGGACGACGACCGGTCGATCCGTTTTGTGCTTCGCAAGGCGCTGGAGCGCGCGGGAATTCCTTCGCGCGCCTTTGAGCGCGCCGAGGATGTCCTCGAAGCGCTCCGCGAAGAGCGCCCCGACGTTTTGGTGAGCGACATCCGCATGCCCGGCATGGACGGAACGAGTCTTCTGGAGGAAGTGAAACGCCGGCAGCCGACGTTGCCCGTCATCATCATGACGGCCTATTCCGACGTCGAGAGCGCCGTGGCGTCTTTTAAGGGCGGGGCCTTTGAATATCTCGCCAAGCCCTTTGACGTAGTGAAGGCGGTCGAAGTGATCGACCGCGCCCGAAAGGCGAGCGCGGAGCGCTCGAGCACGGTCGGCACCAAAGTCGTGCACGATCCCTTCGCCCTGATCGGGCAGGCCGAGTCGATGCAGGAAATCTTCCGCGCGATCGGACGCCTTTCGCAGAGTTCCGTCACCGTATTGATCACCGGCGAGTCCGGGACGGGGAAGGAAGTCGTCGCGCGCTCCATCTGGCAGCACAGTCCCCGAAAGAACGCTCCCTACGTCGCCGTCAACATGGCGGCGATTCCGAAGGAACTCTTGGAGAGCGAACTCTTCGGACACGAAAAGGGGGCCTTTACGGGAGCGCTCGCGAGACGCGAAGGGCGCTTCGGCGAAGCCCGCGGCGGCACGCTCTTTTTGGATGAAATCGGCGACATGCCGATGGAACTCCAAACGCGCCTTCTTCGAGTCTTAAGCAGCGGCACCTACTACCGCGTGGGCGGCCACGAACCGATCCGTGCGGACGTACGCGTGATCGCAGCGACGAACCAGGCGCTCGAACGCCGCGTAAAGGAAGGGCTTTTCCGAGAAGACCTCTATCACCGTCTGAACGTGATTCGTCTGCGTCTTCCGCCGCTGCGGTGTCGCGTCGCCGACATCGGCCCCTTGGCGCGGTACTTCTTAAAGGAGCGCGCTGCGGAACTCGGAGTGGAAGAAAAGACCTTGTCGGATGAAGCGCTCGCGGTGCTCGAAAAGTTTCCCTTCCCCGGAAACGTCCGGCAACTCGAAAACGTCTGCCGTTGGCTTCTCGTCATGGCGCCTTCGAAGCTCATTCGCCCGGAAGATCTCCCCGAAGAGGTGCGGGAAGGAGAAGTGTTCTCTCCCGTTTTGGAAGAGGCGGGGGAACCGGACGAAAAAGGTGTCGACTGGCGCTCCGGGTTACGTCGGGAAATCCGCGACGCCCTTCGTTCGGGCGAGTCGCACCCGTACGACCGCTTGGTGACCGAGGTCGAGCAGATGCTCTTTCGGGCAGCGCTCGAACACACCAGGGGACGGCGCGGCGAAGCGGCGACGCTTCTCGGGATCGGTCGCAATACGCTCACGCGCAAGCTTCAAATCGAGCGGTGAAGGGGCGCCTTTGGGTAGAATGCGGTCTTTGCCCGCAACTCCTCGACGATCCCGTTTCCCATGCCGACGATTCCCACGCTCGACGACTGGCTCGAGTCCCTCCGTTCGCTCGGAGCCAAACCCGAACACATCCGCAAGATTGCTCGGGCGCTCCTCGGACGCGCCCCTTGGCCGACCGTCGAGGATGAACGGCTTCCGAAGCGTCTCCGGACGGCTTTGCCGCAGGTGCGGGCATTCTGGACGTCGCTCGCCCGCATGGTCTCGAACCACCCCGGCGCATCCGGGGAACGGCTCCTTCTGGAGCTTTCCGACGGCGAGTGGGTGGAGTCGGTTCTGCTTCCGCGCGAAGGCGTCTGCATTTCGACTCAAATCGGCTGCGCCGTCGGGTGCGTTTTCTGCATGACGGGAAAGAGCGGCCTCGTTCGGCAGCTCTCCGACGCGGAAATCGTCGCGCAGGCGGTGCTCGCTCGAGCCAGTCGTCCCGAGACGAAAAAGGTCGTCTTCATGGGGATGGGCGAACCCTCGCACAATCTGCGAAACGTCCTTTCGGGCCTCTCTTTCCTCGCCGAGTACGGAGACTTCGGGCACAAAAATCTCGTCCTCTCGACCGTGGGGGACGAGCGGCTCTTTGACGCGCTCTTTGTGTCCGACGTGCGGCCGGCCCTTGCCGTGTCGCTGCATACGGTGGACGAAGAGAAACGCCGCAAAATGCTTCCCCGCGGCTGCCGCATGACGGTGGACGCCCTCATGGAACGGGCTGCTCTCTGGGCGCGGCATTCGGGCTATCCCGTTCAGTACGAGTGGACGCTTCTCGCGGGCGTCAACGATTCGCTTGAAGAAGCCGAAGAACTCGCCCGTCGCATGGCGGGGCAGTACGCCATGGTGAACTACATTCCGGTGAACGCCGTCGAAGGTTCGCCCTGGTCGCGTCCCGACCCCGAGCAGGTGAAGGCTTTGGTTTCGCTTCTTCGTTCCCGCGGCATTATTGCGACGGCCCGCGACTCGGCAGCGCAGGACGTCGACGGCGGCTGCGGACAGCTTCGCGCCCGGGCCCTTCGCATCCGAAAGGAGAAGGACGTTACGGACGCGTAACGAAGATTGCGGACCGTCGCTTTCTTTTCCGCAAAACGATTCCCGCGGTAGAAATCCCGCGCATCTTTTTCTACACTCTCCCAATTCTCTTTTTCCCCGTCGCTCCGAGCGTTCCCCGGAGCGTCAGAGTTTTCCTGTTTCCTATGCATTTGCGAACACCCGCCTCCACACTCGCTGCGAACCTCTGGCTTTTGGTCGGACTCGTCGCGGCGCCGCTCGAAGCCCGGGCCTATCTCGACCCGGGCACGGGGAGCATGCTCCTTTCGATCGTCGTGGGCCTTGCCTCGTCGGGCTACTTCTTCATCCGACGTCTTCCCACCCTCATTCGGCAGTTCGTCTTCCGGATGCGGGGCGAAGGAAAGGAATTGTCCGGAAAGCGCATCGTGATCTATGCGGAATCGGCCGCCTATTGGGGAACCTTCGAGCCGGTCTTGCGGGCTCTGGCTTCGTCGGGGGAACGCGTGACCTACTTCACGTCGGACGAAAAGGATCCGGTCTTTTCGGCGGGTTTTTCGCACGTCGACGCGCACTATATCGGCAAAGGCAACGCCGCCTACACGTCGCTCGGCTTTCTGGAGGCGGACCTCTTCGTTCTGACGACGCCGGGGATCGACGTTTTGCAGATTCGCCGCTCGAAGGGCGTCAAGCGCTACGTTAACCTCGTGCACGCCGCGACCGACATTCACGGCTACAAGCTCTACAGCTTTGACTATTACGATGCGGTCTTTTGCTCGGGCCCGCATCAGGTTTCGTCGCTTCGTACCTTGGAGGCCAAGCGTCACACGGAACCCAAGGACCTCCGCATCGTGGGCTGCGCCTATTTCGACCGCATGGCCGCGCAAAAGAAGGAATGCACCGTCGAGCCGGATCCGAAGACCGTGCTGATCGCTCCCACCTGGGGGCGTGCGGGCCTTTTGACGAAGACGGGCGCCGCCATTCCGAAGCGTTTGGCGCAAGCGGGCTACCACGTGATTCTGCGACCGCACCCGCAGAGTTTTGTCTCGGAACTGCCGCTGATGGAAAGCCTGCAAAAGGAATTGGCTTCCTTTGAGAACATCGAATGGGACCGCAATCCCAACGGCTTTTCGTCTCTCTCTCGCGCGGGCGTCATGGTCTCCGACTTCTCGGGCGTCGTCTTTGACTTCGCCTTTGTTTTTGAGCGTCCGGTCGTGAGCATCGGCGACGGTTGGCAAAAGGACGGCTACGAAGCCTGGGATCTGCCGAACCCCGCCTGGGAAATGGGCGTTTTGGATGAAATCGGCATGCACCTCGCCGCAGGAGAAGAGGAGAAGGCCGCGGAAGCGGTCGAGGCGCTCCTCCGGGAGGGCGACGCCCGAATCGAGCGCATCCGCCGCGTCCGCGAAGCGGGCATCAAGAATTTCGGTGCCGCAGGCGTTCCCATCGCCCAAGCGCTTCTCTCGCTTCTTGCCGAAGTGAACGCTCCCGAATCTCAGGCGGCGCATGCCGCCTCCCGCGTCTCCGGAAAGGAGGAATAAGGCATGCTGACCGTTCTCTACACCTTCTTCATTGCGCCGCTCGAACTCTTCATGACGACGGTGCTCGATTGGGGATACGGGCTCTTCGCTTCCTACGGCTGGTCGATCGTCCTCATGAGTCTCGTCGTCAACACGGTGATTCTGCCGATCTACAACAAGGCCGAAGGCTGGCAGGAAGAGGAGCGCGCCGTCAAAAAGAGCTTCGAAGCGACCGAAGCCATGATCAAGCGCACCTTCAAGGGGCAGGAGCGCTTTGCGATGCTGACGACCATGCGTCGTCAAGCGGGGTATTCCTCGAAGCTCGCGCTTCGTTCCTCGTTGGGCTTTTTCCTCCAGATTCCCTTCTTCATCGCGGCTTACCACCTGCTCTCGAATATGGCGGCCCTGAAGGGCGTGTCTTTCGGACCGATCGCCGACCTCGGTGCGGCGGACGGTCTGATCGCCATTGGCGACTGGCACATCAATGCGCTCCCGCTCATCATGACGGCCGTGAACCTTCTCTCGGCCTTCGTCTACACGGCGCGCCTTACGAAGCAGGACAAGATTCAGCTCTACGGGCTCTCGGCGCTCTTCCTCGTGCTCCTCTACGCTTCGCCCGCTGCGCTTACCTTCTACTGGACCCTCAACAACGTCTATTCGCTCGGCAAGAACATCGTTGAGAAGAGTCTTCTGCCGCGCTGGCGCGCGACCAAGCACGCCGATCCCTTCGCCGGTCTCAAGGTCTTTGCCGAAAAGCGCCGCTGGGTTCTCGGGATTCTCGGTGTGCTCTTGATCGCTGCCGACACCGCGATCACGGCCGACACCTGGGACTACATCTCGCTTCGCGAGACGATTCCGGCCTTCCGCCTCGAAATCTTCCTCGTGCTCCTTTCGACGGGTTGTGCGCTTTTGGCCGCGGCGCTCTTGAGCGTTCCCTCCCGCGAGAGGGCGGGTAGCGCCCGCGCGACGGCGAAGGGCCTGACGATCCTCGCCTTCGTTTTGCCCTGGATCATGGCGATTGGTTGCCGCGGCATGATGGCGGAGTGGGGGCTCATTCCGAAGGAACCGCCGACCCTTGCCTGGACGACGGTGGGCGTCGGTCTTGCGGCCCTCGTCTGCGCCTTGTGGACGCTTCTTCTCGAAGGGGGCTTTGCGAAGCTCTCGCGCTTCGTGCGCGAAGACCTCTCGGGCGTCAACGCGGGGCTCGCCGTGCTTCTCGTCACGGTCCTTTTCCTGGGGCTTCCGACGCTCATTTTGTCATCCGACCCAGATTCGGTCGCGACTACCTTTGATGTCGTGATCCCCTGCTTCATGCTGGTTGCCGTGGCGGGGTGGGCGCTCACGTACGCGTACCTGCGCGATCTCCCGCGCGGCGCTTCGTTGGCGTTCTTCTTCCTTTTGCTCTTTGCGAACCTCCTCGTCATGGGCTACGCCTTCGTGTTTGTGGGCGACTACGGCCTCATCAACGGGGGCGAACTCGAAAAGACACAGACGCTCTACGAAAGCGCTAACCGTTGGAAGGACATCGCGGTGGTGGCGGGCGTTGCGATGCTCAGCTTTTTGATTGTCAAGAAGGTCCCCATCAAGACGGTGCGCGACTTCTCGGCTCTCTTGACGACGCTCGTCTTCGTCCTCTCGGGCGCGATGCTCCTGCCGCTCGCGCAAATGGTCGGGGCCCGCACTACGCAGGCGGCGACGGAAACCGCTGAGGCTCCTTCCTACGCCAAGGATTCCTATGTTTTCAGCAAGACGGGGAAGAACCTCCTCGTGATCGTCTTTGACATGTACACGGCGGACCACTTCCCGCAGGTTCTCGAAGACCTTCCCGAACTCAAAAAGTCGTTTGACGGGTTCACGCACTTCGTCGACACGACGAGTGCGGGCAGCGGCACGCTTCACGCTCTCGCCGTTACGGCAGGCGGGAACCGCTTCTCGGTTCGTAGCATCAATCGGGATAACGAAAGCAAGACCTTCGAGCAGCTTTATGCCGAAAGCTATTCGCTCATTCCGGATCTTCTCGGAAAGGACTGGAACAGCGCTGTGATCGGAACGATGTGGCAGTTGCCCGAGACTCCGAAAAACTATCTCTCGGTTGCCTACCAGCCCCTGATGGAGGACTGGTTCAACTACTACTACAAGGCCGAGTTTGAAAACGCCCGCGGCCGCGATCGGGCAGATGCCTTCGGACGGCTTTTCTCGATTTCGATCTTCAAGGCCGCGCCCTACAGCCTTCGCAAGACGATCTACGCGAACGGCCGTTGGCTCGCGTCTTCGAAGGAGACGCTCGACGGCTTCAAGGCCTTCGCTGCCTTCCGCGCGCCCGAAGACTTCAGCCGTACGGTGGAAACAGGGAACTACTACCGCTACGTCTATTCCGACGGTTCGCATACGGGCCGCTACTGCGGGGAAGACATGCAGCCCGCGCTTTCTCAGCCGAGAACGCCCGCGGACTTCCGCAAAGCCCATCCCGACTACAACTACAGCCACTACTTGTCGGAGCGCGCCTTCACGGTGAAGCTCGCCTCGTGGCTCGACTGGATGCGAAAGAACGGTGTCTACGACAACACGCGCATCGTCGTGACGGCCGACCACGGCGGCCGCGACAGCAAGGTGCTCTTTGATGCAATTGGGCACGTCCCCTACAAGGGACGGATCGACGAAAACGTCGACAACCCTGGCATCCGTTATCCGCTTCTTCTCTGGAAAGATTTCGGTTCGAAGGGAGAACTTCGCACGGCCAACGACCTTATGACGAACGGCGACGTCCCCGACCTCCTTCTGCGCGGCATTCGCGAATTGCCCGAGAAGTATCGGTCGCTCGAAGGCGGCGACAAACGTCTTCGCTACTACGACTCCTGCAGCGACTCGAACCTTCGCCAGGAAAGCATGAAGTGCTACACCTACCGCGTCGAAGGGACAATGTTCAATAAACAAGCCTGGAAAATAGAAAATCCATAACGAGACTATTTAATTTACAAGTGGCTGGATACTGTAGGGGGAATTCGAATGACTATTCAACATTCGGTTCGGAATGCTGAGCGACCTCATGTGGTTTTGGTTAATACGGGGCCTGTTATAGATTCTCGCGGAGGAACTGAAAAGATTTTTTCGAGCATGGCAAATGCTCTAGATGAAAGAGGTTTTGATGTTACTGCTATTTGTTGTGATGCGCGAAATGGCAGACCGGGTTATGAATTTGCTCCTTCTGTAAAATTTATAAATGCCTACGTCAAACCTCTTTTTTCTTTTCTTTATAAATATCCGTTTAAAGAGCTACTTTGTCTTCGATTAACGAAATTTGAGAAAGTTCGTGCAAAGCAGACCTTGAATGATAAATGGAAGTTTAGGTCGTTTCGTAAGATATCTTCCGAATTTTCATCAGCTGATGTTGTTGTTTCGTTTCAGGTTGAGACGACTCATATCTTGCGTCAGTTGGGAGTGGACGCTCCAATTGTGACTATGTTGCACAGTGCGCCTGAAGTTTATATGAATCGACCTGCATTTTCTGTGTATCAGAATTCGGTGAATTCTTGTAGTGCTGTGCAAGTCCTTTTGCCAGAGTTTGTGGCTACTGCTCGGAAAGAATTGCAGGATGTCCCCATCGTTGTTATTCCAAATGTAGTTCAGCAATTTGAGAGGGTTTCTCCATGCTCAGCGAAAACGATTGTGTGCCTTGCTCGTCTTGAAGCAGGAAAACGTCCGGAACTTCTTGTTGAGGCTTTCGCTCTTCTTAAAGAGGAATTTCCTGATTGGGTTTGTGAGTGGTGGGGGGATCTTGGAAATGAGAAGATGAGGAAAAGAATTGAGGCCTTGATTCGACAAAGAGGTTTAGAGAATAGATTCTTGCTACAAGGTCGAACTTCTGATATAGAGGGAGTTCTCTTAAAATCGTCTATATTTGCTTTTCCATCGAGTTTTGAAGGGTTTGGATTGTCCTTGGCGGAATCTTTTGCTATGGGGCTTCCTGCCGTTGGGTGTAAAGATTGTTCGGCAGTTAATACACTAATACGTGATGGTGTAAACGGTTATCTTGCAGAACCAACTCCGCAAGCTTTTGCTTCTGCTTTGAAGAAATTGATGAGTGATGGTGATCTGCGTAGAAGCCTGGGGACTATGGGGAGGAAAGATATGACGAGTTACACGGAAGAACGTGTTTGGGGTATTTGGGACAAGTTGTTACGTAAGATAATTCAAGGTGGGTCCCCGAACTGAGAGTGTCGAGGTGAGAAAGTCTTGTTCGTAAAATGTTTTGGAACTTGCATCTATTTTTGAACTAGCATAACGTTCGCGATATAACGCCATCAAATAAAGCAAATACGCTATAACGAGAGGGTTTCATTAGGAGTCCTCTCATGCCTCGTGGTCGCCCCGTAGTTAACCGTCTCGAACTGAACGCAGAGCAGACTGCGACATTGAAAGCAATTGCCA
>OOAH01000162.1_pt1 | contig 84429 bp, 72 predicted proteins | sample 1671801 | NCBI WGS metagenome assembly OOAH01 (sample SAMN06348194, study PRJEB24527) | human gut metagenome | biome: human gut; feature: ankylosing spondylitis patient; material: feces | host: Homo sapiens | place: China | collected 2015-10 | reverse complement strand
GGAATGAAGTGCTTCAGGATACCTAATAAAGAAATCATATGGTATACTCTGAAACAAATAGGCATTTAATAAACTTAATACAGGAGAAAATACAAAAAGCGTCCAAACTACAATCATCAAAAAAGTTTTCGGCTTAATTGTAACAAACTTCAATAGAAGTAAAATAGAGAGAAGTTCATAAATCTTAAAACTGCCCCCTATTCTCAATACAGGAAATTGCTGAAAGCCGATTAAGACAATAATAGCAAACAGAAGATAATATTTATGCTTTATTGCAAAGCTTATATTTCTTTTGTTGTAAACATTATTTTTTTCACCCATAAAGAAAGTAATCTACGCAAAAATAGCATACAATTTAAGAAAGGACTTACAGTCTTATATTTATCTCTAATTTTATAAGTCTCCAACAAACAATTATAAGAAAAACTAGCTCCTCCTATTTTAAACTTCATGATAATTTTATCTAAGAAAAGCCCTTGAATTCCCTCACCTTTTCTCATTAGTAATTCATAGTCAGCACAAATTTTATAATTGATATCATATAGTCCTATCTCATCAAATAATGCCCGATTGTGTAATGTTGTTCCATGGGCAATCATCATGTTTCTTCTATAACGATTCCAAACATATGGTTCACCTATTATTTTAATTAATTCACCTTTCAAATCAACATATTCAGACTTAGCTGTTATTAAATCCATCCTGTTCACTCTATCTCCATTCAATCTTATAAAATCAATATAACCCTCCAAAACATCTGAGTACAAAATATCATCAGCGCCAATAAACATTATCCATTGTCCATTTGCTAATACAATTCCTTTATTCCAAGCATCATAAATTCCTTTATCTTTCTCCGAAATAAAAATATCGATTTGATTTCTATATGCGTTTACAATCTTAAGAGTATTATCACTTGACTTTCCATCAATTATTAATAATTCTATCAAATCATTTTTTTGAGCAATGATACTCTTTAAACAAGATTCCAAAGTAGAACCAGCATTATATGTTGCAATTATTATAGATATGAGTTTACGCATATTATTTAGTTAATAATAAAATGTTTAAAAAAATGATACAACAAATATTTACTAAAAGCTTTTATTTTATTTCCATTAGGATATATAGCACCAGAAGTTCCACATATTCCTTTCATACGAACAGGTAAGTAAAAAGGAGAATACTTATGATCTCCTTTCTTTCTCCATTCCACTATAGACTGAAATAATACCTTCTCAAAATAGCAATTATTAAAATCATTAATTAAATTCTTATGAGAAAGAAACAAGGAATAAAAATCTCTATGTGCTATAAAAAATACTGAAACTGTGGTTTTTTCTCTTAACCCCAGTTCACAATAAACGCTTTTTTTTTCAAAAGAGCATGAATCAATCAATGCTACAACATTTTCAACAATTACCCGTCCCGTTATTTTCACTATATAATAGCATTTTGATATTAATTTCGAATGCATACATGCATAATCCAAAATTAGAGCCTCTCCATAGCCCTTTCCTAAAGAACGATCATAATTATTTCCATCAAAAGTTATACATTCCAACCGTCCTTCAGAGATTTCCTTTTGATAAAGACTAGATATATCTGTATTTGAATTTTCAACAAAAACAATTTTATATTGAGTTTTTGTTAAATAAAAAAACAAACTTTCTATATAATGTTTTTTACGCAATTCTGTATCCTGAATAGTAGTATAAAGCATACCATTAGGATTAATACAAGCTGTCAACAATAAAACAACATCATCCATATAATTCATTAACATATATTTTTGATAACCAATTCCATAAATAATTCCTATTTCTAAACTTTAAAGAATCATTTAGTGAATAATTATACACATATTTTCCATTTATCTCACCAGTTTTGAGCCTATTATCCCAAAACTCTATTGTCTCGTTATTATTAAGTATTAGTTCAAAATCAGAAAATCGTTGTTTCAAAATATTTCTTATTGTATCTTTAGAGAGACTCGAATTACTAATAATAGAAATTATTGGTTTTCTATTATCAACAACAATCCAATCAGAAGGTATATATTTACATAATAAATTATCAGAATTACTATTTAACCACTTAGAGGGAACAATCCTTATTGGTTCTATATTAATATTAAGCCAAGACGCACATAAACTAAAGGTGCTATTAGCAATTATATTCATTTTACAATACGACATTAATTGAATATCTCGAAATGCGTCTTCACCCTTATTCCAATCTATAAAGACAGGATCATTCAAATAAAGATTAGACTTAACCCATTCAATATCATCAGAAAAAACAAAAAAAACAGGTTTAGGTAAAAAAGAATAGGCTTTCTCTACTGCCTTTTCATAATATTCTTTATCACAAATATCCCCTAAAATAATTCTCCAATGGACAGAATTCTGATAATCACCTCTTCTAACATGAATACTAACAGAATCTGACCTTTGCATCATATTTATTATACGCCTATTATTTTCATTATTATCTTCTGGAAACGACAACTTTTTTTTTAATTCAGCTAATATCTCATCAATAAATTTATAATCTCCCCATTCCGGATAATCTATCACGTTTATTCCTAACAGAGAAGAGTATTCCACATCCTTTACTTTATGAAATAGTCTATAAAAAAATCTAGTACAACTACCCCACAGCTTTATTATGTATATGAAGAAGTCTAAATAATTCTTTTTTATCAAACTATCTTTTATATCAAAAATTCTTTCTAAATGATTTTTTCTAAGATAAAACACTGTTCGATATCCTGATTTCTTCAAATATAGCCACAAAGCATATGACATGATTTGATTCCCCAACCCTCCTCCTGTTGTAACAAAAAACAATTTCATTATTCATTAAAATATTTAATTATTCTACAAGGATTACCCGCAGCTATGCAATTAGCAGGTATTGATTTAGTAACAATAGCTCCAGCTCCAATTACAGAATTATCTCCTATTGATACACCCTTTAATATAATACAACGAGTACCAATAAAAACATTATTTCCTATATATATAGGATTTGCTATTCTCTTCTTGATATCTTCTCCCGCTAAACGTTCTTCCGCCTTTAAAGCGTGTGCATCAGAATCCATAATTATACAATCAGCACCAATATTTACATTGTTTCCTATAGTGATTTTTCTAAATGCCCAAATGACCGAAGCACTTATGCCAACAGACTCCCCTATTTCCAATATTGCATTTTCTTCTGTTCTTAACACGGAACTTGCACTTCGGCATAATGGATTATAGAAAGACAATCCCACTAAAGTAAAAAAACGTCCTATATAAATCTGCCCACGATTATGTATTTGAATTCGTCCTAATAACGTAGCTCCCTTAGCTATTTTTACTTTATGCAAAATAAAAATCAATTTATTTTTAATAGTTAAAATAGAAATTCTATTCATATAAAATAACAATCTAATATTTATATGTTGGCCAATAAAATATATTTTCTAAAAACAGACACTAGAGCTATAAAATTATTAAACTTCATGCAATTATTTAATACTATCATACTTTCGGCTCTATAAAAAATATCAGTACAAATAAAATTAATATCATTTAAGCCAAATTCCTTTAGCTTCATTATTTATAATTTTAGTAATCTGGATTTTCCCTATTAACGCCTGTAAAGCAAAAACAATTGTTGGTACGATTAATGCCCCTTCAATACCATAATATCGACAGCAAATATTTATTACTGGAACTGAGATTATAGCAAACAATAAATAAACAATTAGCTGTAAACGCACTTTACTAGTTCCATTAATGAGGTACATATAAATCCCCCCCCCTGTTTGAAACAACACATAAAAAGCCATACAAAATGACAAAGTAAAAGGAATCCGTACACTTTCCCCTATCCACCAGTCATATAGAAATTTTGTACACAATAGCATTATAATAAGAATAGGAATAGACAAAAGCCATAATTTCTCTAGCTTCTTTAGAATTCCTCTCATCCATTCAAAATCCTTTTGTACATAAGCATCCGTAAACGCAGACCAACAAGGTGTTAGAATAATAAAAGCAAACATACTAAATACATTGAAATATTTGTATGAAATATTATATTGAGTCACAGCTTCAGGACCAACAATACGAGATATTATAATATTAATAAATTGATAAATAAACAACATTGAAATCGTTATAATAAAGAACTGCCCTCCTAACCCTAAAATATTCTTAGTCAACGAGAAACGAATACATTTAATAGAAGGGGCGATCATTTTATACTTTGTTGCACAAAATAAAATTATAGATATTAAAATTAACAAAAAACAAGGAATACCAGAAAAAGCTAATGCTAACGCAGTAAGACTGCCTACTGTTGTTTTAGTTAGAATATAAATTGTTATAAAGGCAAACAACTGCCCTCCTGTTTGTATTAATGAGGCTAATGCTGGTTTTTGGTCAGCCATTAACATAGTGGTAAATACACTTGCAACAACATTCAGACAAAAAAAGCATGCTAATATTCCAAATACAAACTGCAACTCTGTATTATAACAAGGATCTATATTTAGAATAGCAGCCCAATCTAAAAACTTATTTACAATAAGTACTATAAAAAAAAGAAAAGAAAAAAGCAAGAAAAGAATGGCATACGTAGTACTAACATATTCTTTAGCTAAATAAATTTCCTTTTTTGCTTTTGCCTCTGCGAAACGATTACGAAAACCATGCGCAAAACCTAGATCAAAATAAGATAACCAAGCAATAATAGAGCTAAGCGTAAGCCAAACCCCATAACGAGTAGGATTTATATAATCAATTGTTAAAGGAACAACCTGTAATGAAATTATAATACTAATACATTTTAGAAATAAAGAACCTGCTATATTTCTCTTCACAGTAACACTACGTACACTACCACTTGAAAAATATGATCTAATTCGCGATTTTAAATATTTATCAATACTAATCATACCCCCCCCTCACTCACGTTTCACAGAACCTTTTTATTCATTCAATGTTTAATATTCAATTATCTGCTTTTCTTTAATATCGTTATTCACAAACTTTACACTAGTATATAAAAAGTCTATCGAATTCTCAAAGCATCTAACATTGTTAACTTTATTTTTCACAAAACTGACACCGAACATAGAAAATAATAATATTTCATCAAAAAATCTCATTTATATAGAACATACATCTTAATATGCATTTTTCTCACCAATAATTGCATTTACTATAGTCTTATAAATAATGTATAAATCCAGTAATATTGTCCAATGTTCCATATACCAAATATCAGACTGAACACGACCTTCCATTTGAGACAGTTCTTTCGTTTCACCACGAAAACCATGAGTCTGTGCCCAACCTGTCACTCCAGGCTTAATAAAATGACGTACCATATACTTATCAATCAATCGCGCATAAGTCTCTGTATGAGCTAACATGTGAGGGCGAGGCCCAACTATAGACATCTCACCTCTAAAGACATTAATAAACTGAGGAAGTTCATCTATATTAGAACGTCGAAGGAAATTTCCAAATTTAGTTTTTCGAGGATCATCAACCGTTGCCTGTTTTTTGTCGGCTTCATCATTCACTCTCATAGAGCGAAATTTATAGCATTTGAATTCTCTGCCATTCAATCCTGTCCTCATTTGTTTGAAGAATACAGGGCCGGGAGAAGTCAATTTTATGATAGTTCCCACAATTAGGTAAATAACAGGAAAAACAGTAACCAAAAAAATACCGGATAACATAATATCAAATAGCCGTTTCAAGAAACGATTCTCTACTTTACTTAAAGGTTCGTATCTCAAATTCAAAATCGGCATATTACCTATCATACTATGCCAAATACGTTGAGGAAATCCCTTACAAACATTAGGAACACCATGAAAATAAAGTAAATGGTTCTCGCAATAGTTTATAATAGGAACATTATAATGTCCCTCATCCATTGCCAAAGAACAGAATACATGTTTTACGGATGTTTTTCCGGACATAAAATCAGCAAAATTGTCCGGATTGCCAAGATAACGGCATCGAGGGGAGAAAGTTTCATTCGGAGTAACATCAAAATAACCGACAACTTCATAAATGGCAGCCAAAGAGCTTTCCATTTCCTCATACAACGTATGCATATTGTCTCCTCCACCTATAAAAACAGCATAACTTTTATGTTTACCTTTCGCACAATAATCAATCAGCAAACGACGAATAATTATGCGATAAACACTTAATACGACAAAAAGGATAAAAAAATAGATAATAAAAAATAGAGGAGAGATTATGGAGATTCCACTAAAAGCCATGATACATGCCCAAAAAACCGAAAAGATGATAATATTCTTCAGCACACGTACCACAAGCTGATCAGCACGAATCGCCCGGCTATTCCATGCTCTACCGCGGGACGCCGAGCATGCCAAATAACAGAGACTTAACGAAGTCATCATCCATGAAACTCTGCAGGAAAAAGGTAAAGATACAAATGTTTCTTCCCAAAAGAAAAGGAGAAAGAATAAACACAAGTTCAGAATGATCAAATCTCCCAATACTGCAATAAACTCTACGACTTTATTTATTTGACTGGTTGTTGATACCATATCACATTAAATATTGATTTTAGGCACGGATTTCTTTGAACTTATTCAGAATATCTTCTCCAAATAACTTCCAAGAGATAACAATACAAACTGATAGGAAAATAAAAGCTAAAACATATATTTTTCTACTGGTTCCCGAAGGATATAATGGGATAACCGCAGGCTCTACAACAGCAAAGACTGGTTTTTCCTCCTGGACTTTGGCTCTGGCTACTTGAAGCTGGTTAGCCACCTGACTATACACTTGGTAGGCAAGGCTCATGTCATTCTGCAAGCGTTCCTGTTCGGCACGAACACTCTGCAAAATGATATTATCATGAGAGTCCATATAATCGGCATATTTCTTCTGAGCATCGTAATATTCCTGCTGACGCTCTTTAAACAATCTCTCCAAATAAAGACAATCTTCTTTTGCTTTGGAAGTACGATAATCTATGATATATTCCTGCAATTTCCTTACGACAGAATCAGCTACTACTGCGGCAACCTTGGGATTCTGTAAAGTCACGGAAACTGTAGTCATTGAAGTTTTCTTATCTACAGAAGCAAGAATCTTTTTCTTGAGTGATTCAATCTTTTTCGATTCTTTCTTAGATAATTCGATTGTACCCAGATTTGCCTTATCTGAAGGTACTAATTCAGACTCTTCTTCAGTAAATAATGATTTTACCCCACCAATTACCATACCCGGAAGTCCGATTACATAACTCCACCAAGGAGAAGACTCTTCATCCAAATAAACATTTAAGGTCATAGTTTCACCTTCCAATGCTGGAATTTTCATAGTGGAAAGTTCCAACAAAAAAGGAGTAGAAGATACAATATCGGCAGACAAAGAAGCATTCAAGGCATCAGTTCCTTCATTTATAGCCATTCCACTTCCCAAAAAAGAAGCTGCCAAACCGGATAAACCGCCGGCTTTAGTATTTCCCATTTCAGGAGAAAGAGTAACTCCAACCGTATATTGTTTGGGAATACTTATAGCTACAATGATACCTATAACCAAGCCAATACCGGCAGCTTTGTAAATTGTCTTACGAATGCCTATAATCTTACGAAGAATACCTATTAAATCGATTTCGATTTCTTCATCATTGTGATTATTCTGTTTCTGCTTTATGTCTTTTTCTGATGTCTGTTCTATCATAGCGAGTTAAGATATAATCGTTATTTCTTGATTAAATTGGCAATAGAAGCAATCATCATTCCCAATGAACTAAAAGAGGTGGCATAACCCAATATATTGCCAATATTAGTCCGCTTCTTCGCCTTACTGGGAATTATAATCTCACAACCGGGTTCAACCTGTTTCTTGCCACTACCCTTCACCTTAGTCACCTGACCATTCATATAAACAATGAACTTCTTACTCTTCTTCGCATTCTCAGAATAACCTCCCGCCTGATTCAGATAATAGTCTACATCCTTGCCTTTCATATAAGAAACAGTATTAGGAACCATGACGGCACCATTGATTGTTACCGTATTATTATTCTTCGGAATGGAGACTACATCACCCTCACGCAACACAATATCTGCCGTACTTCCGGGATTGGCCAACGCCTTCTCCAAATCGATACCGACCGTAAACGTATCCTCCACACGGACACCCAGGGAATCAAGCATAGCCTCACCCAACTGACGGCTCATCAAACGGATTACATCACCCATACGTTTCTTCTCACTCGCATTGGCTACACGGGTAAGCTTCGCACCACGAAGATAAGCGTAGTTGGTGGCTCCGCCGGCTTTGTTGATCAAGTCTGAAAGACGTTCCTCCCTGCTGGTCATCGCATAGGAACCGCCGAAAAGTATTTCTCCTTCGACTGAAACATTCTGTTGAGGTTGATAACCGGGACTGCGACGAACATAAACCTCATCGTAGGGCTGAAGGACAAAGCCGGGGCGGCCGTCAACTACAAAACCGTCCTTTAAGGCAAACGTATACATCTGACCGATAGTATCATTATCAACTGTACTATACGGGTTCTTTATTCTGCGGGATACATCAACACGGACTACGGAAGCGGCTTCACGCAGACCGCCTGCCTGGATGATCAGGTCTTCAAGGGTCATGTTATCCGCATAAGGATACGAGTCAGGCTGAGCCACTTCACCGTGGATGACCACATTACCCCTGTCCTCCAGGTCATGAATGCTGGGAATATAAAGAATGTCATTCTTCATCAGGGGGAGATTGGGAGAAGTACCCTCCATGATAGACTTGATATCCAGAGGGATTACTTCGGAAGTCAGGTCCTCACGCTGACGGTAAAGGACGGCACGGTTCAGGAACGCATCACCGGTAAGGCCCTGGGATTCGTTGACCAGTTCGCGGACGGTATTCAGCCTGCCGTTCAGTTCGTAGATACCGGGACGGTAGACCGCACCGCGGATTTCAAGCTTGTTGATGAAGCGGTTAAGGATAGCTTCGGCCGTCACAACATCGCCGTTGCGCATCTTATAGACACTGTAATCCATGTCCTTGACCGTGTTGACTTCATATTCCTGACCGTTCTGGCGGACCACACGCAAAGAACGGGTGTAGGCGTCGGCTTCAAAGCCGCCGGCATAGCTGATAAGCGTGGAAAGGTTCTCGTCCTTCTTCATCTCAAAACGCATCGGACGTTTCACCTTGCCGTCGATCTTGACCAGTACCTCATAAGCGGGAACTATCACAACGTCGCCTTCCTGAAGACGGATATCGTCCTGAATGTTACCTTTCATGATAAACTGGTAGACGTCGATTGTAGCGATGTTCCTGCCGTTACGGACCAGTTGGACATTGCGCAGGCTGCCGATGTCACTCACACCTCCCGCACGGTAAAGCGCGTGAAAGACAGTGGCAAAGGAGGAAAGGGAGTAGGTGCCCGGCTGGACCACTTCACCCATGACATTGATCTGGATAGTACGGATGCTGCCGAGTGTCAGACGGATGTCAGAGGTCGGGTCGTTCGTATTATTAAGACCGTTATAGATCTTGTTTAATGTCTTCTTGAGATAGTCGTTCGCTTCAGCGATCGTAAGTCCGTTCAGGTTGACGGGGCCTATCTTCTGGATATTGATAGTGCCGTCGGGAGAGATCTGCTGGCGGATAGTATTCTGGCTCGCCCCCCAGATATCGATTATCACTTCGTCACCGGGGCCAAGGCGGTAATTCAAGGGGGTGGCGATATTGACACTGGGTTCGAAGGTCAGATTACGGGTGTTGAAGATGTTACGTCCGAAGACCTGATTACCGCGTGCGAGGTCTTGGGTACTAGGGTGGTCCTCCAACATATCCGAGGTGTTCTCCTTCATCTCTTCACGAAGGCGGGATTCGTTGATATCCGTACCTGTGGCGTTGGAAGCGTTCACGTTGTTCTGCTGCTCATAGAGCTGCTTCACACGCAGGGCCTGCTCCTTGGTTACACCCTTGCGGGCTAACTCGGAGGCCAGCTGCTTTTGTTCTTTCCCTTGTCTAATCCCCTCTTTGACATATTCCAATACTTGAGAGTCGCTCATATTTTGAGCAGTCACAGGTGTAGCGCCCAACATCAATATGAGGATGAGCGCACCCATTAGTTTTTGCATTTTCATTGATTAATCTGAATTTTTAAATTCAATCGAAAGTACTAAACCGGCTCCACACATCCTGCCGGTATATCTACACACGCACATCCCAACATTGTCAGTCGGACGGCGACTTTTGATTTCCCATTCATATCTACCAGTTCCCCTTCCAGTCCTGCCAATGGCCCCTTTATTACACGTATTTTTTCTCCCGGCGCTAATGGCGATGTGCTCATACAAATCGTTTCGTCCGAATAGTCGAGCATAAATTTGAATCGTAACATTTGTTGGTCGGGAATTACAGCCGGAGTACTCTCCCCACGTAGTACCATGTAGCGGCTGATAGCGGATAAGGTCAGAACTTCTTTTTGTTCTTGTGGATCAACGTGGACGAAGATCATCATTGGAAGGATGACTCTGTCGACAACCTTGCGACGGTCACTCCAGTTATGAACTTCTTGTTGGATAGGAAGGAAATTTTCAACGCCCATTTTAGTGAGGCGCTCACTTGTCTTTTTCTCATGATGGATACGCACAATGGCGACTAACCAGCGTTTAGAGTGCGCTACGCTTCTGCCAATCACATCTGTTGGCAGAACATTTCGATCGTCATTTTTGCTAATGATCATATTTTTTTACCCCACTTTTTCCATTGCTACTTAGGCAATGAAATAATTCCTGCTGCAAAGATAGGCAAAATAATAAATAAGAAACAAGAAAAAAATGCTTTCTTTTTAGAATGCTAATAGAAATGCGCACTTATAAACAAAATCAGGCGCGGAAATCCGCGCCTGATTTTGTTTTATTTGTTATAATTTCTACCATTTATAATTAATACCGAAACTTAGCAGTTCTTTCAACTGGAAGAAGCTGTCGCCTTCAGTCGGCTTGGAGCTATCGTCAAAACGAGTATGCACATAAAGTTTTGTGGACAAATAACGGTTCAAAATAAAGTTGAAAGTATTTTCCCATTCCACACGTGCCCAATGATAATTGGTCAGATAGTTGAGACGGGATTCCAATGTAACGGCAGTGATAATATTCCAATTGAATGTCGATTGCAATTGAGAACCGAAATCATTCTTTGAACATTTGCCTTTTTCCAAGCCGAATTTAGTTTCGTCTACTTCTGAATTACCGATGTAACGCAAGTTATAGGTCAATGGAGCCATAAACACGGAAAGGTTGAATTTCTTCTTGTTCAGTTTATAGTCCATACCGATACTGACTGCTAAATCTGCCGGAGACATGAAAGCAGAAACCAAATCTTCACTATTGGCCTTGTATCCATGGCAAAACTGAGTCTTGAACTCTGAAGAAATCGTATAATACCAATTTTTAAGTGCTCTTAAACCTAACTTATTATATAAGCGGAGTTGGTCGGTATTAAAGAGGTATTTATGGTATTCATCCGACGGAGTGGAAGTCATGCCCAACTTAGCTTCAAGCTGATTCTCGAACAAGATCTTCTCGTTGTCGTTGTAATTTGCAAATATCTGAAAAGTAGCTAATCCGGAGAAGTTACTTTCTCCTCCCTTATACCAGTTGTCCGAAAGGTGGTTCTGGCTGATCTGCAACGATCCGTTACCACCGGTCACCCACCAGTTAGGCTTGCTGATCTTAATATCGGCCTTCCCTACATTATCACTCATCTCCTCACGCTGAAACAAATGAATAACGTTTGCTTTCGGGGATATTTTCGGCTTCACATCCGGACGGAAAACATCACGGCTCATGATCCGGTCTTCCGTAGTAACAACCAATTCCGGACGTTTCAGATAAAGATCCATTAATGCGTTGTTGACCAGTATATTGGCTCGTTTGGTTTTAGTAAATACCAGCGTATCATAAGGCAAAAGCTCTGCCGTCAGATTCGGAGTAGTATCCAACTGTATCGGCTTCCAGTCTATTGTAGAATATTGCTTCATCGGAGCATAATAATATGCCAATGGAGTAAACAGGCGAAAATAATCGGGGTCGGAAGGAATATAACGTGCCGGCACAGAAGGATCATTCAGATAATCCAACTGAGCAATATACTTATTATATAAATAGGAAACTGTATCCAACTTAGGAGTCGGTCCCGACATATTGAGTTTCAGCATCAAATATTTCTGAAGCTCCGTTGAAAGCGTATCCGATCGCACCACCTTGGCTTTCGCCACCACTGTTGAAGACTTTGTTACCTTCTTGGAAGGCTTGACAGCCTGTACAGGAGCAATCTGCACTGAATCGGCCGGAATTATGGAATCTTGAACGGACTCCTGTGCAGAAAGCGGCAACATGAATAACAGCTGAGTAAAAGCTGAAAATAAAATAATAACTCTCTTCATATTTGTCTATGGTTTAGGATGCAAAGCTACATTATTTTGTTTAGAAATCATAGGATTCTTTCAAAATTGCATTTTTTAATAAAATTGTAGCCGCGAAAGTCTGCAATCTTCCTCTTTTTTTTATAATTTTGCGCTTTTTAAGTTCGTAAGAATTTGACTAAGTAAACAATTATTAAAACAGTTATAGCTGTGGGAGAAACAAAGTATATTTTCGTCACCGGTGGTGTTGCCTCTTCTTTAGGAAAAGGGATCATCTCATCATCCATCGGTAAGTTGCTGCAAGCAAGAGGTTATAATGTAACCATCCAGAAGTTTGACCCGTATATCAACATCGACCCGGGAACATTGAATCCTTATGAGCACGGAGAGTGCTATGTAACCGTAGACGGACACGAAGCCGACCTCGACCTGGGACACTACGAAAGATTCCTAGGCATACAAACGACAAAGGCGAACAACATTACTACGGGACGCATCTACAAGAGCGTCATTGATAAAGAACGTCGTGGTGATTATTTGGGTAAAACCATTCAGGTGATTCCTCATATCACAGATGAGATCAAACGGAACGTAAAGTTGCTCGGCAACAAATACAAGTTCGATTTTGTAATTACTGAAATCGGCGGTACGGTAGGCGACATCGAGTCACTCCCCTACCTCGAAAGCATCCGTCAGTTGAAATGGGAACTAGGCAAGAACGCTCTTTGCGTACACCTGACTTATGTTCCTTATCTTGCCGCTGCCGGAGAACTGAAAACTAAACCGACACAACACTCGGTTAAAGAACTTCAGAGCGTAGGTATCCAACCGGATATACTGGTATTGCGTGCCGAACATCCATTGAGTGACGGACTGCGTAAGAAAGTAGCACAATTCTGTAATGTAGACGACAAAGCCGTAGTGCAGTCTATTGACGCGGAAACTATCTATGAAGTTCCTATCCTGATGCAGGCACAGGGACTGGACAGCACCATTCTTGAAAAAATGGGATTGCCGGTAGGTGAAACTCCGGGACTCGGTCCATGGCGTAAATTCCTTGAACGCCGGCATGCTGCAGAAACAAAAAAACCGATCAATATCGCTTTGGTTGGAAAATACGACTTGCAGGATGCTTACAAGTCAATCCGTGAGGCTTTGTCACAGGCTGGTACTTACAACGACCGTAAAGTAGAAGTACATTTCGTTAACAGTGAAAAACTGACTGACGAAAATGTAGGCGAAGCACTGAAAGGTATGGCGGGGGTGATGATCGGTCCGGGATTCGGTCAACGTGGTATCGACGGCAAGTTTGTTGCTATCAAATATACGCGTACACATGATATTCCGACTTTCGGTATTTGTCTGGGCATGCAATGTATCGCTATCGAGTTTGCCCGTAACGTACTGGGATTTGCTGATGCCAACTCACGTGAAATGGATGAAAAGACTCCGCATAACGTGATTGACATCATGGAAGAACAGAAGGCAATTACCAACATGGGCGGTACGATGCGTCTGGGTGCTTACGAATGTGTATTGCAGAAAGGTTCGAAAGTTTTTGAAGCTTATGGACAAGAACATATTCAGGAGCGCCACCGTCACCGTTACGAGTTCAACAACGACTACAAAGCACAATACGAAGCCGCCGGCATGAAATGCACTGGTATCAATCCGGAATCGGATCTGGTGGAAATCGTAGAGATTCCGGCTTTGAAGTGGTATGTCGGTACTCAGTTTCATCCGGAATACAGCAGTACGGTATTGAACCCTCATCCATTGTTCGTGGCGTTTGTGAAAGCTGCTATCGAAAACGAAAAGTAATTTATAATTTGTAATTAAAATAAGAATGGATAAAAATACCATTACAGGTCTCGTTTTAATAGGTATATTATTGGTAGGATTCAGTTTTCTGAGCCGTCCGGGCGAGGAGCAGATTGCTGCACAGAAGAAATACTACGATTCCATTGCCTTGGTACAACAGCAAGAGGAAGCGCTGAAAGCGAAAACGGAAGCCGCATTGGCCAACAACAAGAAAGAAGCTGCAACAACAGCCGATTCTTCCGCCTTGTTCTTCAACGCCATGCACGGAACTGATTCTAAAATCAGCATCCAGAACAATGTAGCGGAAATCACTTTTGCAACAAAAGGCGGACGTGTATATTCAGCTACACTGAAAGAGTACATGGCACAGGATAAAAAGACACCGATTGTACTGTTCGACGGTGATGATGCTTCGATGAACTTTAACTTCTATAACAAGGAAGGGGCGATCCAGACAAAGGATTATTTCTTTGAAGCAGTGAACAAGACGGACAGCAGCGTGACTATGCGTCTGGCTGCGGATAGCGCAAGCTACATCGATTTCATCTATACACTGAAACCGGACAGCTACCTGATGAACTTTGAAATCAAAGCGACAGGTATGGCAGACAAATTGGCCAGCACTAACTATGTAGATATTGACTGGTCCCAACGTGCCCGCCAACTGGAAAAAGGTTTCACTTATGAGAACCGTCTGTCTGAGTTGACTTATAAAGTAACGGGAGATGATGTAGATAACTTGTCGGCTGCCAAAGATGATAGTCAGGAGCTGCAAGGACACATTGACTGGGTAGCTTTTAAGAATCAGTTCTTCTCTTCTGTATTCATCGCCGAACAGGACTTCGATAAGGTTTCCGTAAAATCAAGAATGGAACAGCAAGGCAGCGGATATATCAAAGATTATTCCGCTGAAATGAATACCTTCTTTGATCCTAGCGGAAAAGAACCGACAGAGATGCACTTCTATTTCGGTCCAAACCACTTTAAGACCCTGAAAGCGTTGGATAAAGGCCGTACTGAGAAATGGGAGCTTCACAGACTGGTATATCTGGGCTGGCCATTGATTCGCTGGATTAATCAGTTTATCACAATCAACGTATTCGACTGGTTATCCGGTTGGGGCTTGAGCATGGGTATCGTACTGTTGATTCTGACTATCATGGTAAAAGTCGTGGTTTACCCCGCTACCTGGAAAACGTATATGTCATCTGCGAAGATGCGTGTACTGAAACCGAAAATCGACGAAATCAACAAGAAGTATCCGAAGCAGGAAGATGCAATGAAGAAGCAACAGGAAGTCATGGGACTCTACAGTCAGTATGGTGTGAGTCCAATGGGCGGCTGTCTGCCGATGTTATTACAGTTCCCGATTTTAATGGCCTTGTTTATGTTTGTACCAAGCGCTATTGAATTGCGTCAACAAAGTTTCTTGTGGGCAGATGACCTTTCTACTTATGATGCATTCATCACGTTCCCATTCCATATTCCGTTCCTGGGTAACCACCTCAGCTTGTTCTGCTTGCTGATGACGGTAACAAACATCTTGAATACGAAGTATACAATGTCGATGCAGGACACAGGAGCACAACCGCAAATGGCGGCGATGAAGTGGATGATGTATCTGATGCCGATTATGTTCTTGTTTGTCTTGAACGATTATCCGTCAGGCTTGAACTATTACTACTTCGTATCGACATTGATTAGTGTGGGAACTATGATTCTTCTTCGCAAAACGACCAATGAAACGAAATTGTTGGCTATTCTGGAAGCGAATAAGAAGGATCCGAAACAAATGAAAAAGACCGGATTTGCTGCCCGCTTGGAGGCGATGCAAAAGCAACAGGAACAGTTGCAGCAGCAAAGACAGAATAAGAAATAAGGAGAATTTCCTGAATATATTCTGAGAAAGCCGGACACCTATTTTTGGTTGCCCGGCTTTCTTTCTCTAATAATTAATCGTATGAAAACTAAATATACTTATAAACAAATCTGGACTATCGCCTACCCTATTCTGATTAGCCTGATTATGGAGCAGCTCATCGGCATGACGGATACTGCTTTTCTGGGACGTGTCGGCGAGATTGAACTGGGGGCATCTGCCATTGCCGGTGTATACTACCTCGCTATCTTTATGATGGCATTCGGTTTCAGTATCGGAGCACAGATTTTGATTGCACGCCGTAACGGTGAAGGTAATTACAAAGAAATCGGTCCGATCTTCTATCAAGGTGTCTATTTCTTATTGGTAGTGGCAGCTATACTATTTACACTGTCTGTTGTATTTTCACCACATATCCTGAAGAATATCATTTCATCCCCACATATCTATAATGCAGCCGAAAGTTACATACATTGGAGGGTTTATGGCTTCTTTTTCTCGTTTGTCGGTGTGATGTTCCGCGCATTCTTTGTAGGAACGACACAGACCAAGACGTTGACACTAAACTCGATCGTAATGGTGTTATCGAATGTGGTATTCAATTATATCCTGATCTTCGGTAAATTCGGGTTCCCGCAACTGGGTATTGCAGGGGCTGCTATCGGTTCGTCTTTATCGGAACTGGTATCGGTGATTTTCTTTATCATCTATACTTGGAAACGGATTGACTGCAAGAAGTATGCTTTGAATATCCTGCCTAAATTCCGGAGTCAGACGCTGAAACGGATTCTGAATATTTCAGTCTGGACTATGATTCAGAACTTCGTCTCTCTGTCTACTTGGTTTATGTTCTTCCTTTTTGTGGAACATCTTGGAGAACGGTCGCTGGCTATTGCCAATATAATCCGCAATGTATCGGGGATTCCGTTTATGATTGCAATGGCTTTTGCCGCTACCTGCGGTTCGCTGGTCAGCAACCTTATCGGTGCAGGCGAACAGGATTGTGTACGGGGAACTATCAGGCAGCATATCCGCATCGGGTATGTATTTGTAATTCCAATATTGATCTTTTTCTGTCTATTCCCGGATCTGGTTCTGAGTATTTACACGGATATGCCTGATTTGCGGGAAGCGTCTATTCCTTCTCTTTGGGTGTTATGCTCGGCCTATCTGGTTCTAGTACCTGCCAACGTCTATTTTCAGTCGGTATCCGGTACGGGAAATACGCGCACGGCTTTAGCTATGGAACTGTGTGTACTGGCAATCTATGTTACTTATGCAACCTACTTTATACTATATATGCGAATGGATATCGCATTTGCCTGGACTACGGAAAGTGTATACGGCATTTTCATTCTAATATTCTGTTACAGGTATATGAAGAAAGGAAACTGGCAGAAAAAGAAGATTTGAATCCTTTTTTCATTATCTTCGCAAGAAAATAAACATTTTATAAAATATATGAGACAAGCTAATTTATTTATGATGTCGGCAGCAATGTTGTTAGCTGCCTGCGGAGGCACAAAAGACGCAGGCAAAACAGACCAAGTGCTTATCGAGAAATCGAACATTAAGATTGAAGGGAAACGCATGACTCCCGAGGCACTCTGGGCTATGGGACGTATCGGCGGATTCGCAGTATCGCCTGACGGAAAGAAAATTGCGTATACGGTGGCCTATTACAGCGTACCGGAGAACAAGAGTAACCGCGAAGTTTTCGTGATGAACGCAGACGGTAGCGATAACCAACAGATCACACGCACACCTTATCAGGAAAATGAAGTGACATGGATAAAAGGAGGTACTAAGCTCGCCTTTCTGAGTAACGACAATGGAAGCAGCCAGCTCTACGAAATGAATCCGGACGGCAGCGAACGCAAGCAACTGACCAACTACGACGGTGACATCGAAGGATATTCTATCTCACCGGACGGCAAGAAACTGCTATTTATCTCACAGGTAAAAACTAAAGAGAGTACGGCTGACAAGTATCCGGACCTCCCGAAAGCCACAGGTATCATCGTCACTGACCTGATGTACAAGCATTGGGATGAATGGGTAACGACTGCTCCACATCCTTTTATTGCAGATTTTGACGGCAACGGCATTTCAAATGTTGTAGATATTCTTGAAGGCGAACCTTACGAAAGCCCGATGAAGCCTTGGGGCGGCATAGAGCAACTGGCTTGGAATACAACTTCGGATAAGGTGGCTTATACCTGCCGAAAAAAAACAGGGTTGGAGTATGCCATTTCAACCAACTCGGATATTTATGTGTATAACCTGAATACCAAAGAGACGAAAAATATCACCGAAGAAAATAAAGGATATGATACAAATCCGCAATATTCACCGGACGGCAAGTATATTGCCTGGCAGAGCATGGAGCGTGACGGCTACGAGGCTGACTTAAACCGCTTGTTCATCATGAATCTGGAGACGGGTGAAAAGCGTTTTATCAGCAAAGCTTTTGAATCGAATGTAGACGCATTTGTATGGGGAGCTGACGCCAAGACTATTTACTTCACAGGAGTATGGCACGGAGAATCACAGATTTATGCACTTAATCTGGCGAATGATTCTGTTAAAGCCATTACTTCCGGAATGTATGATTATGAAGGGGTCGCTTTATTCGGGGATAAACTGATTGCAAAACGTCATTCGATGAGCATGGGTGATGAAATTTATGCAGTAGCATTAGACGGTTTGGCAACTCAACTGACACAAGAGAACAAGTTGATCTACGACCAATTGGAAATGGGTAAGGTGGAAGGTCGCTGGATGAAGACTACTGACGGCAAGCAAATGTTGACATGGGTAATCTATCCCCCGCAATTTGACCCGAACAAGAAGTATCCGACATTGTTGTTCTGCGAAGGAGGTCCCCAGAGTCCGGTAAGCCAGTTCTGGTCTTATCGCTGGAATTTCCAGATTATGGCAGCTAATGATTATATCATTGTTGCTCCCAACCGTCGTGGATTGCCGGGATTCGGTGTGGAATGGAATGAACAAATCAGTGGTGATTACGGTGGTCAGTGTATGAAGGATTATTTCACGGCTATTGATGAGATAGCGAAAGAATCGTATGTCGACAAAGATCGCCTGGGATGTGTAGGTGCCAGCTTCGGAGGATTCTCCGTTTATTGGTTAGCAGGACATCACGACAAACGCTTCAAGGCATTCATCGCTCACGACGGTATCTTCAACATGGAAATGCAATATCTGGAAACAGAAGAAAAATGGTTTGCTAACTGGGATATGGGCGGTGCATACTGGGAGAGACAAAACCCGGTGGCGCAACGCACCTTCGCCAACTCCCCTCACCTCTTTGTAGAGAAATGGGATACTCCAATCCTTTGTATTCATGGAGAAAAAGATTATCGTATCCTAGCCAATCAGGCAATGGCTGCTTTCGATGCTGCCATAATGCGTGGCGTTCCGGCAGAACTGCTAATTTATCCGGATGAGAATCACTGGGTACTGAAACCGCAAAATGGCGTTTTGTGGCAACGTACTTTCTTCGAGTGGCTGGATAAATGGGTAAAGAAGGCTCCTTCAGAGTAAGACCTCGAGTAAATAAGATAAACTCCGAAAGGTGAAAAATCAACGAAGGCTCTATTCTCAATCATTGAGTTCAGAGCCTTCTACATTACATCCGTCAAAATTCGCTAAATTTACTCCGAATATATATTTTTAATCTCTACGATATACATTTTATGAAATCCTCCATGAGCACCACCATACCATTTCTCCAATGATTCTTTGTCCAAAAAGCATTCGGGTTTGATACCGTCCGCATAAAGTTTCTTACATTCCAGACTTAAACGGGCTTGTTCAAACACCACATTACCTCCTTCCGTAAAAACAGGCTTCAGGCCGGTTTCTTTGACTTTATCTGTATTACGACCTGACTTTGAACCGCATACTGCATGAATTTTCTTATTTTCTTCTCCTAAAAAAGAAAGTGTCAAGTAATCACTTTTTTCAATGAACTCATAAGTATATCTTTCGGGACGGACAAAGACAAAGGCTACAGGCTTATTCCACAGCCACCCAATGCCACCCCAACTTGCTGTCATAGTGTTGAACTTCTCCTTTGTTCCGGCTGTAATCAGCATCCATTCTTTTCCGATAGCTTCGAAAAAGTTGTCTTTTAAGTCTTTTACTTCTAATTTCTTCATCTCTTTATACATTTATAATTACTTCTTCTTGCTTAGTTTTACTATTTCTCCCAAATAAGGTATTTCTACCGGGATCTTTCTTTTCTTTGCTTCTGCCGCAAACACTTTAGGAGGATCGTGCAGAGGCTCATCCGACAGATCAAAAGTTCCATAATGCATAGGGATAGTAAGTCCTGCATGCATTTCTTCTGAGGCAGTCAGGGATTCGTAAGGGGAAATATGGTTGGGACGCATAAACCAACGGGGTTTGTATGCACCGATACCTAGCAAAGCATAATCAGGAGCACCGAACAAATCGGGAATCTCACGAAAATGGCTGGAATACCCTGTATCACCACTATAATAAAGTGAGATATTGTCACCCTGCAACATAAAGGCTCCCCATAACCGTTGACCGCCGTCACGCACAGAACGTTTGCTCCAATGCTGTGCAGGAAGGAAGGTTATCTTTAATCCTTCGTCTTCTATCTGTTGATACCAACCTGCTTCAACAATTTTCATTTCCGAGAACCAACTTTGAATCAATTCACCTGTTCCCAAGCCGCAAAACAGTTTCATCTGCGGATTATTTTTCAGCAAATGGGCGATACTTCGTTTATCCAGATGATCGAAATGATCATGACTGACAAGGAGATAATCAATCTCTGTAAAAATGTCGGGATTCGCAGGAAACTCACTTTGCCGTTTTACAAAGGGAATATTTCCGAATACGGGATCGAACATGACTCTTTTACCTGCCAATTGGAGGAAGAAAGAGTTATGCCCCAGCCATATCAACGAATCTCCCACTACGGCATCCAGCGAACGAAGATAGCAGACCTTCGGATCCCACTTCACAGCCTTCTTTTCTTTACGCTGAGGGTTAGGCGACAAACGCCATTTCAATACACTGCCCATACCCGGACGGAAGCGGTGTTGTCTGTTAAAAAAGCGCCCGCGCACCATCGGATTGCCTCGCCAATAAGGATTGACAGTAGCTAAACGTTCATTTCTCCTAAAACATATATGTTCACCCATTTTTATACTTATCGAATACGTCTTTACAAACTTAATAAAAAATCCCGATTTACCATAGATAAGAACAAACAAAAAATGTACCCTGGACACACTATCAGGGTACATTTAGTTATAAAAGAATAAATATTATCCTTTTTTAATAGAATAAACTTGGTTAAAAGTGGTGCAAACCATATAAAGGCAGTTGCCAGCCTAGTGCTGAAAGATTAATAATCATAATAACCGCACCCAATATCCACAGAATCAGTAACGACCACTTCAGTCCTGTCCCCATTGGTGCCCAATGGAACAACTGACGTAGAATCGTATATAAAAAAGCTCCCAAAGGAATACCAATCAAAGCAACCCCGGCAATCGTACCAAGTAACGTCATCATAGGAGTGACGGAAGCGATAGGTGTCCAGTCAATAGCAGGGAGTAATTCGTACAACAAGGCTCCCCCACTCACCGCTACGGCGATTGCTGCAAATACCAAAGCAACCAATACTATAGCAAGTACAAACAGCACCGGACAACAGATTATGACAAGAGCAACCAAGAATATCTTGAAGAAAACGGCAGCAATAGCCACAAACACGTCTCCTATCTTTTGCAAAAAGGTACGTGGTTTACCGGAATTCACATAATTATTTACCCCGTCCGCTACCCGTTCAAAACCGTCCGTCACCGTCTTGCCAATATTCTCAATCGTCACCGCTTCGCCACGCATACTTAATTTCTCGGCTGCTGTATAAGCTTCCGGTATCACAATCCACCCGACTATATAAAGTATAATCATCGGGCAATAAGGAACAAACACCAGTACAATCATCAGAATACGCACCAGTGTTATATCCCAACCGAGATATGCGGCCAATCCTGCCGCTACGCCCCCCAACAACTTACTGTCTGGGTCACGAAACAAACGGCGTGGACCGGCAGTTCGTGTATATGTCTGACTGGCAGAAGATGATTGCTCTGTTCGTTTATTGGACTCAGCATCATCTTCGGTAATTCCAAAATCTTCCGGTTTACCTACACGGGCTATAACTTCTTCCACATCCTGAACTGTAATGACTTGTTTTCCCGCAGCTACTTTTTCAGCAAATAATTCGGCAATACGCATCTCAATATCATTTACAATCTCCTCCGCACTCTCTTGTTTACGAAAGTAATGCTTCAGATTAGACAGATAATTGTCTAATAGACGGTAGGCATCATCATCTATATGATAGACAGTTCCACCTAAATTTACGGTCAATGTCTTTTTCATTTCTATTATTTCTTTATTCTAATTATCTATTGGCTATGTGATTTACTGTTTCGGTCAACTCTTTCCAAGAAAGTTCGAGTTCTCCCAAAAAAACTTCTCCCTTCTCCGTAAGTTTGTAGTACTTGCGAGGTGGCCCTTGCGTGGATTCCACCCACTCATAACTTAACAGATCATCATTTTTTAAACGCGTCAGCAATGGATACAAGGTACCTTCCACCACAATCAGTTGAGCTTCTTTTAACTTCTGAATAATATCCGAAGCGTAAGCAGGCTCCTTATGCAGCAAAAGCATGATGCAGTATTCAAGCATGCCTTTTCTCATCTGGGATTTTACATTGTCTACTTTCATTGTTCCTTTTCTTTTGAATAGCACAAATATATGCATTACTTTAGTACCTTGCATTGCAAAGTACTATAAATTAATAATAATTAAACTATCAAAGAGAATTCACCTTATTACAAAAAGAAATAATAGCTATATTTGTATCCCATTAAACTACAAAAAACAGGTATGTTGACAATTCAAAAAGTAACGGTTGCCGATTGTGAGCTTATTAATAAAATGGCAGGCGAAGTATTCCCTGCAACTTACAAGGAAATCCTATCTCCCGAACAATTGGATTATATGATGGACTGGATGTATGCTCCCGAGAATATACGCAAACAGATGGAAGAAGAAGGTCATGTCTATTTCATAGCCTACAAAGAGGGAAAGCCCTGTGGCTACGTTTCTGTACAGCAACAGGAAAAAGATATTTTCCACCTCCAAAAGATTTATGTCCTCCCTCATTTTCAAGGTAGTCATTGTGGCAGCTTTTTATTTAAAGAAGCCATTAAATATATTAAAGAAATCCACCCGGAGCCTTGCCTTATGGAACTAAATGTGAATCGGAATAATAAGGCATTGCAGTTTTATCAGCACATGGGAATGAGAAAGTTGAGGGAAGGTGATTTCCCGATTGGAAACGGATATTACATGAATGATTATATCATGGGACTGGATATTTGAAACAAAAGAAATATAGCGAAATAAAAATAGGGTAATAAATGATTTATATAATTCATTTATTACCCTAGATTTTTTATAAGTATACTATGTTATCTACATATAATACTTATGCTACTTTTTCTAATTTCTTCATAATAGAGAAAATAAACAGAGCAGATAACAGACAGCAAACAATCAATACACTCCATACCATCCACAACTGCATACCACCCCACAGATAACCAATAATAGCAACCAGATAATTACCAATAGCAGTAGCCACAAACCAGCCGCCCATCATCATACCTTTATACTTGGGAGGAGCTACTTTCGAAACAAAAGAGATACCCATTGGAGAAAGCAGCAATTCAGCAAAAGTCAAGACCAGATAAGTGGAGATCAGCCAGTTGGGAGAAACCAAAACATCCGGATTAATGCCTGCCGCTTCTACTTCTTTCGGAGTAGGAAGTCCCAAAGACCCAATGGCCAGAATCAAGAAACCACATGCTGCAATCACCATACCAATACCGATTTTACGTGGTGCGGAAGGCTCTTTTTTTCTTCTGGCCAAATAGCCAAAGACAGCCAAAGATACCGGAGTCAAAGCCACAACGAAGAACGGATTAAATTGCTGGAAGATTTGAGGAAGTATTTCCACTGTCGAATCCATGGAAGAATAACTCCATATTAATATGCCAAGGGAAGCCAATACAGCGACACCGGCAATCGCTTTACCACGTCCTGTTTTAGACTGGAATAAAGAGAACGCACCATAAACTACAATAATCAGAAGAACCAGATTCCATACATCAAATCCGATACGATCAAGCCCTGTTACAGATTGAGTAGTATAATCACGCGCAAAGAATGTCATTGTCAAACCATTCTGGTGGAATGCCATCCAAAAGAAAATTACTACGGCAAATACCAGTAACAAAGCTACAATACGTTCTTTAGTCTGTGCCGGAGTCAGTTCCGGTTCATTATAGTTATTCACTGCTTTAGCTTGCTTAGAATTATAGTCTGCATGCTTGAACATTGAACGACAACAAACATAAATTGCCATTGAAAGAATCAAAGAAATACAAGCCACAGCAAAACCATAATTATAGGCTTCAGACAATTTCTCTATATAAGTGGAACAGAAAGCGGACATATCACCGGTAAAACCTTGCGCAGCCTGCAAGCTACTAAGAGTAGCATTTCCTTCCGGAGTAATAGTACCATTAAGGAATTGATGCGCCAACGAAGGAATCTGAGCATTATAGGTGAACCCTGCGCCACCTAATATGTAGTTAGTCACCTTGGTAGCAGCAGTCGGAGCAAACAAAGCACCCACGTTAATAGCCATATAAAACAAGCTGAAAGCTGTATCACGCTTTGAACTATACTCTGGTGAATCATAAAGGTTACCCACCATTACTTGCAAGTTTCCTTTAAACAATCCTGTTCCGCAAGCAATCAAAAACAATGAACCAAACATCATCATTTTACCAGTAAGATTTGCCGCAGTAGGAATCGCCAAAAGGAGATAACCGACAAACATAACAACAATACCTGTCGTTACCATTTTACCATAACCACACTTATCAGCTAAAATACCGCCTACAAGTGGCATAAAATAAACTGCTGCTAAAAATGAGCCAAAAATAGTAGATGTTTCTGCTGCTGTGTAACCAAATTTTGCTTGCAAGAAAAGTGTAAAAATAGCAAGCATCGTGTAGTAGCCAAAACGTTCGCCCGTGTTAGCCAAAGCTAAAGCGTATAACCCTTTCGGTTGTCCTTCAAACATATAAAAAGAATATTAGATTAATAAAATTGATATTTCCTGCAAATATATACTTTTTTTGATTTATTCAAAGAATATGTAGCCATATTTACTTCAGAATAAATTGAAATTACTCTGCAAACAGGACACAAATTTCCGCTTTCGCTTCATGTATTAGATCTTCCGGAGCTATTTTTATCTGAAGTCCACGCACACCGGCACTTATATAAATATACGGAAAATGCCGGCATGTTTCATGGATATAAGTAGGGAAATGCTTTTTCATACCAATAGGCGAACACCCTCCCCGAATATATCCGGTTAACGGCAAAAGCTCTTTCATAGGGATCAAATCACACTTCTTATTACCGGAGGCTTTAGCTGCCAGTTTTAAATCGACTTCATGCTCTCCAGGAATAACGCAGACAAAATATCCGCTTTTATCACCATGCAATACGAGAGTCTTAAATACCTGTTCTATATTCTCACCCAAACTAGCTGCTACGTGTACAGCACTTAAATCCTTTTCATCTACTTCATAAGGAATAAGCTCATAAGTTATTTTGGCTTTATCCAATAGTCGGGCTGCATTTGTTTTATTGATTTTCATTTTCGGTATGTTTTTAGCATAGATTAAAGCCCCAGTTCTTCGCGAAGAAACTTTGGCGTATATCCTTTAGTACTCTTCACTACCTCTTCCGGCGTTCCGTAACTTAAGAGTTCTCCCCCACCCTTACCACCTTCAGGGCCCATATCAATAAGGTAATCCGCCATTTTTATCACATCCAGATTATGTTCGATAACAATAACTGTGTTTCCTTTATCGACAAGTTTGTTCAGTACACCCATTAGCACCCGGATATCTTCGAAATGAAGTCCTGTAGTCGGTTCATCAAGAATATAAAGAGTTTTTCCCGTATCACGTTTTGAAAGTTCCGTTGCCAGTTTCACACGCTGGCTCTCTCCGCCGGAAAGAGTGGTAGATGATTGCCCCAGCTTAATGTAGCCTAGTCCGACATCCTGCAATACTTTAATCTTGTTCAAAATTTGCGGAACATTCTCAAAAAATTCAACGGCACGGTTAATCGTCATATCAAGCACATCGGCTATGGACTTTCCCTTGAAACGGACTTCCAATGTTTCCCGGTTATATCGCTTGCCATGACAAACTTCACAAGGTACATATACATCAGGCAGGAAGTTCATTTCAATCGTCTTATAACCGTTTCCTGTACATGCTTCACAACGTCCGCCCGAAACATTAAAGGAGAAACGTCCCGGTTTGTATCCGCGAATCTTAGCTTCCGGAAGACCGACAAACAAGTTACGGATATCCGAAAATACCCCCGTATAGGTGGCCGGGTTGGAGCGTGGGGTACGCCCCAACGGGGATTGGTCTACATTGACTACTTTATCTATATTCTCCAATCCTTCAATAGAATCATATTCCAAAGGATCTTGTAATGAACGGTAGAATTTTTGTAAAAGAATAGGTTGTAATGTTTCATTAATCAAGGTTGATTTTCCACTCCCTGATACACCTGTGACGCAAATCAGTTTACCTAATGGAAATTCAACATCAACATTTTTCAGATTATTACCTTTCGCGCCTCTCAACCAGATAGATTTTCCATTCCCTTTCCGACGTTTAGCAGGGATTTCTATCTTCATTTTTCCATTCAAATATTGTGAAGTCATTGTATTCGTCTTCAACATTTCCGTTGGAGTTCCGGCAAAAACGACTTCTCCACCGAGACGTCCGGCTTTTGGCCCCATGTCAATCACATAATCGGCAGCCAGCATCATATCTTTATCATGTTCCACTACAATTACGGAGTTTCCCATGTCACGAAGTTCTTTCAACGAATTAATAAGACGCAGGTTATCACGCTGATGCAAACCAATACTCGGTTCATCCAAGATATATAGTACATTCACCAACTGCGAGCCAATCTGTGTAGCTAAACGGATACGTTGACTTTCACCACCGGAAAGACTCACCGAACTACGGTTCAAAGCAAGATAATCCAATCCGACATCTAACAAGAATTTCAGACGCGTACGAATTTCTTTCAAAATTTCTACAGAAATCTTCTTCTGTTTATCGGAAAGATATACATCAACTTTCATTAACCAATCATATAATTCGCTGATGTCCATATTCGCCAATTCGTTGATATTTTTATCATGAATACGGAAGTGCAAGGCTTCTTTATTCAGGCGAGCACCTTTACATTCGGGACAAACAGTTGTTTTTGCAAATTGTTCTGCCCATTTCTGTGCCGTAGCCGAAGCGTCTTTCTCTTGTAACATCTGAATATACTTCACCACCCCTTCGTAAGTGACAAAATAATCAGAAGAAGTACCGATCAGCGAGCTCTTGATTTTTATACGATCATCGGAACCATACAACACTTCTTCAATTGCATCATCCGGCAATTCCTTTACTGGGGTCTTCAGTGTTGCATCGTATTTTTCCAACAAAGCACCGATTTGCCAGAAGATCATAGCATTTTTATATTTTCCCAAAGGTGCTATGGCTCCTTCATAAATGGATTGTTCACAGTCGGGAATCACTTTATCCACATCAATCTGATTGACTACTCCCAGCCCTTTACACTTTGGACACGCTCCCTGAGGAGAGTTAAATGAAAAATTGTGCGGTGCCGGTTCACGATAAGACAATCCGGTGACAGGACACATCAGTCGCTTACTATAATGACGGATACTTTCCGTCTGTGCATCCAGAATCATCAACAAGCCGTCTCCCTGACGCATAGCCGTCGCTACACTCTGTTTCAGTCTTCTATCATCTTTTTCGGTAACGACCAACTTATCTATTACTACCTCTATATCGTGATTCTTGTAACGGTCGAGTTTCATACCATGAGTAATTTCACGCACTTCACCGTCTACCCGAACATAGAGATATCCTTTTTTACGTATTTGCTCAAAAAGCTCCCTATAATGTCCTTTACGTGTACGAATCAAGGGAGCCAACAAATAGATTTTCTTTCCTTTATAATCTTTCAGAATCAGACCGAGAATCTGCTCCTCGGTATATTTCACCATTTCTTCACCGGACAGATACGAATAAGCCACTCCCGCACGAGCATAAAGCAGACGGAGATAATCGTATATCTCAGTAGTAGTTCCTACCGTAGAACGCGGATTTTTATTCGTCGTTTTCTGTTCAATAGAGATCACCGGGCTCAAACCGGTTATTTTATCAACATCCGGACGCTCCAGATTACCCAAAAAGTTACGGGCATACGCTGAAAAGGTTTCAATATAGCGACGCTGTCCTTCTGCAAATATCGTATCAAACGCCAAAGAAGATTTTCCACTACCACTCAATCCGGTAATCACAGTCAAGCTATTACGGGGAATCTCGGCATCAATATCCTTCAAATTATGTACGCGCGCACCATACACATTAATATATTCTGTTTCCTGCATATTCATATCCTTCCATAAATGTTGCAAAATTAATGTTTCCGCCCGAAATATGCTCCTAAAAAAGCACAATATTATTTTCTTAACTCAAATCTTATGAAGATATAGGGCATTATTTGTACCTTTGTTCCTTGATTTCAAGAACCAATAGTTATAATTTGATGAAACCGATAAACCGATTATTCTTATTTTTGCTTTTTATAAGCGCTTCATACGCTATCAGTTATGCCCAAGAAAATCAATCATTTTTCTTGCATACTATCGAAAAAGGACAAAGTTTATACTCTATCTCCAAGATGTACAATGTCACTACATCTGACATCATCCGCTTGAATCCCGGTTGCGATGAGAAGATTTATGCCGGACAGACTATTAAAATTCCCAAAGGAAAGGATACTCAGAAAGGGGAAACATTCCATACGATTCAAGCCGGAGAGACTTTATATAAACTGACTACAATGTATAACGTATCCGCCAAGGCAATCTGTGAAGCAAATCCCGGGTTAAGCGCTGAGAATTTTCGCATCGGACAGGTAATTCTCATCCCGTTGGAAAAAGAACCAACCAATACGGTGCAGACTTCGGTGACACAACCTGCGATCCAAGGTCCGGTAGTAGCCAGATGTAAAGAGATGCACAAGGTTAAACGCAAAGAGACTATATTTAGCGTGAGCCGCGAATATGGAATCAGCGAACAAGAATTAATCAACGCTAATCCCGAACTGAAAAAGGGAATGAAAAAAGGACAACTACTCTGTATCCCTTATCCTTCTGCAACACCAGTGCAACCTACACCCAAGGAAGATCTATATGCGGTTCCTCCCAGCAACAGCGAACTTTTCCGTAAGAGTAAAGAAACTCCGAAGAATATCTCGACTATTAAAGCCGCTCTGTTACTGCCTTTCCAGGAAGACAAACGTATGGTAGAATATTATGAAGGTTTTTTAATGGCAGTTGATAGTTTGAAACGTACGGGTACTTCTCTTGATTTGTATGTATACGATTGCGGTAAAGAAGTTTCCACGTTGAACACAATTCTGGCTAAAAAAGAGATGAAAGAAATGAATGTCATCTTCGGCCCGATGCATCAAAGTCAAATTAAACCGTTATCTGATTTTGCGGAAAAGAATGGTATTCGTCTAGTGATTCCTTTCTCACAAAAAGGCGAAGAAGTATTCAACAATCCTGCCGTTTATCAGATTAATACTCCACAATCATATTTATATTCTGAAGTATACGAGCATTTCACTCGCCAATTCCCCAATTCTCATGTTATTTTTATTGAATCGGCAAATCCGGACAAAGAAAAAGCTGACTTCATCAGTGGGTTGAAGCAGGAATTGAAAAGCAAAGGCATTTCCATGCGGACTGTAGACGAAAGCGCAACTAAAGAAACGCTGAAAGCAGCACTACGCAACGATAAAGAAAATATCTTTATTCCGACATCCGGTAAAAATGTATTATTAATCAAGATACTTCCACAGTTAACCCTGTTAGTCAGAGATAATCCGGGTCCCAACATTCATTTATTCGGTTATCCGGAATGGCAGACTAACACAAAAGATCACCTGGAAAGTTTCTTTGAACTAGATGTATATTTCTACTCCTCATTTTATACAAATACTTTGTTCCCGGCTGCCGTGCAATTTACTAATGCCTACCACAAATGGTACAGCAAAGATTTAGCCAGCAAATATCCCAACTATGCAATGCTTGGTTTCGATACAGGTTTCTTCTTCCTGAAAGGATTGTCACGCTATGGCTCGGAACTGGAAAATAACCTGTCCAAGATGAACCTTACTCCTATCCAGACCGGTTTCAAATTCGAGCGTGTAAACAACTGGGGAGGATTTATTAATAAAAAGGTGTTCTTCATACGTTTCACTAAGAACTTTGAATTAGTAAAACTTGATTTCGAATAATACGAAAATGATAAAGATAAAGACATTTTTGCTCGCAACACTCCTGCTTACAGGACTTGTTTTTCCTGCTACTGCACAGATCGGAGAGCCACGAAGTAACTTCTCTGTTGGTGTCAATGGAGGTGTCAACCTGAACAGCGCTTCCTTCACTCCTACTATTAAGCAAAACAGCCTTATGGGAATTACCGGAGGATTGACGGCACGTTATATTTCCGAAAAGTATTTTGCCATGATCTGTGGCGCACAAGTAGAACTTAATATCTCACAACGAGGCTGGGATGAGTTATTTGAAATGGAAGATGAAAACGGGCAAACGATTAAAGTACCCGGCAAGACATATACCCGCAAGATGACCTATGTCGATATCCCTTTTCTTGCGCATCTTGCTTTCGGACGAGAAAGAGGTTTGCAGTTCTTTGTTCATGCAGGTCCTCAAATCGGTTTTCTGATCGGTGAATCGGAAACAATAGAGGGCATAGATATGAATACGTTGTCGAACACCCAGAAAGCGATATATGGAGTTAAGATCCAGAATAAATTCGATTATGGTATCACTGGCGGTGGCGGCGTGGAACTAAGAACGAAAAAAGCCGGCAGTTTTTTGGTAGAAGGTCGTTATTATTTTGCCTTATCCGACTTCTACAGTACAACAAAAAAAGATTATTTCGCCCGCGCAGCGCATGGCACAATCACTGTAAAACTCACCTATCTTTTTGATTTGAAGAAATAAATAATCTCTCATCAGATTATAAAAATGGCCACTAGTTCATTACTGAAACAGTGGCCATTTTATATTATATTCTTATTTCTGACGATTATCTCAATCTATCGGCAGCTTTAACCATAACTTCATCACGTCCTATAGAACGGATAGCCAGTATATTCAGAATGATAGAAACAAGGGGTAAACAAAGCGCCCAACCGATACGGAAAAGATTCTCATCGTTTTTCAATGCAAAATAAAAAGCAAAGAAAGCAATATAATATCCTACCAGCAGCAAGCTATTGAAAATAGACATACGAATCTGCAACATACGATTCTTATATAAAAAGATAGTAGCAAAAGCAACTATAGTGCTAAGCATCAATATGCCAAACAATCCCCATGTAGATTGAAAAGCACCATTTACATCCATTCCTAAAGCTTTGAAGGGATGTTCGCCCATTGTATCAGTAAAATATCCCATTGGCAAACACATTGCCGTAATAAGCAACCCTGTAACAATCAGTAAATAAACTGTTTGAATTCGTTGAATCATAAGTATTCTAATAGTAGTTAAGTTAAACAATAATAGCCAAGCAATAAGGAATAGGAATTACTTTCCCGCTTACTACTTGACTATCAATTCTTTCGTCAGAAAATAAATTACTGAAGTTTTTCCTTTTCCTTTGCCGGATTTCTATAATATATTTTCCCTTCGATGTATTCTTGCGTAGCAATCAAGTCCGGTTTCGGCAATTTCTCATAATAACGAGAAATTTCGATTTGCTCTCTATTTTCAAACACTTCTTCCAAATTGTCATTGTAAGAAGCAAACTCTGCCAGTTTCTTAGAAAGATCGTTTTTGATTTCTACACTGATCTGATTAGCACGCTTACCAATAATGGCAACTGTTTCATAAACATTACCTGTATCAGCACAGAGTTCCATCATATCACGGGTTACTGTTGTAGCAGGAGCATTCGTTTTTTTGTAGTCCATAAATCTATTTAAATTTAGTCTTTAATTACTTTTTGTGATTCATTAAATATTTTCTCAGCCTCTTTCAAGTACTTGCTTTCCGGAAACTCATTCTTAAAAGCATAATACTCATCAACAGTTTCACGATAACGATCCGCCTTTTTATCTTCCACGCTATAAATAGCCATTTCGTATCTTGCACGCAGAATTAATATAGAAAGTTCTTCGCGATAATCGGTATAAGGATAATCTTTCAGTGCATTCTGAGCCGTGATTACACAAGACTCATAATTATTACCCATATAATTACCCAAATTATAATATAGTTTTGCCGAATAAAGTTCTTTCAACACCAGCTTATCCTGCAAAGCAAAAATCATATCCTGAGCTTCCTGCTTCTTGACACTATTCGGAAAGTATTCCATGAACATCTGTAATTGTTGGATAGCCTGATAAGTACTCGATTGGTCCAGACGTGGTTCCGGAGTATCCAAGAACAAGGCCTTACCTGCATGGAAACGTGCCAATTCGGTAAATGTGCCACGCGGATATGTATTAAAATAGGTGATAAATGTCTGGGCTGCTGTCTGATAATCTTTCTGATTATAATAGCTCATACCCAACATATACAAGGATTCTTCCGCTTTATCGGTTCCTTTAAGAATGGTTATTAACTCGTTCAGCAAAGTAGCTGAGCGGTTATACTGCCCTTTCGCAAAATAGTTTTTGGCGGCTTCGTACTTGTATTCGTAATCGGTACTTTTCAGCAATTTATTATACTCTCCACATGATGTCAGAGTGGCTGCCGCAAGCAAAGTTATAATGATATTTTTCTTCATCCTATTTAAAAATAATGCGCAAAGTTACTTATTCGCTGGGAATTTAGCAATTAATCTATGTTTTTTAATACATAAAAGGCGTTAAACATCGACAAAAGAGGAGAAAATAACGGCGAACCGGAAACAATATACGGTGAATAAACTGCACATCACTTAAAAGCGCAACCTATTCACCGCATATTATTTACAATTCATTTTCTACTGTCTACATTTCAGCTATAATACTACAATTTATACAAATCGCTTGCCGCCAACAGGTCGACTTTCTTTTCTTTCAGCACTTCGATGCATTTATCCAGATTGCTGGGGCGAATCACCACATTTGCAATATTGTTGTTAGCAAATGAGTACATATATTCAATAAACACTCCTTCAGCAGACAAATATCCCAGTACCTTTGCCAAAGCTCCTGGTACGTTCGGACAGCTAATGCCGACCACATCAGTCACATTCACTGCAAAATGATTGTCTTTTAAGGCTTTGTATGCTCTATCCGGATCGGATACAATTCCACGCAGAATGCCAAAATCAGCATTTTCGGCGATGCACAAGGCAGAAAGGTTGATATTTTCTTTTGCCAGCACTTCAGTCACTTCCGTCAAACGACCTGACTTGTTTTCCAAAAAGATAGAAAGTTGTTTTGCTACCATAATTATTTAAGTATTAGGTTTACAGTTTTCTGTTATCAATCACTCGTTTCGCTTTACCCACGCTACGTTCAATACTACGTGGTTCTACCAGTTTCACATTAACACCCAATCCGAGTACACTTTGCAAACGTCCTGCCAATTTCTTCTTCAATGCCAACATCCGGTTGATTTCGTCCGAATAAAAATCCGGACGTACTTCCACCTGGAGTTCCATGGTATCGGTATTATTTTCACGGCCTACTATTAACAGGTAATGCGGTTCAAATTCTGCCATTTCAAGAATAACAGATTCGATCTGTGTCGGGAAGACATTCACCCCACGAATAATCAGCATATCATCACTACGTCCCAAGATACGATCCATACGTACCAACGTACGACCACAGGAACATGTGTCATAATGCAAGGCAGTTAAGTCACGAGTACGGTAACGTAATAGTGGCATCCCTTCTTTTGTCAAATGAGTAAATACCAGTTCACCCGTTTGCCCGGGTTCAACAGGTTGCAGGGTATTGGGATCAATAATTTCCGGAAAATAATGGTCTTCATTCAAGTGAGTGCCGTGTTGGCATTCACATTCGTACCCCACACCCGGTCCGGCAATCTCACTCAAGCCATAAATATCATAAGCCTTGATACCCAGTTTTTCTTCAATTTCATGGCGCATTTGCTCCGTCCAGGGTTCTGCACCAAAAGCACCGACTTTCAACTTGAATTCTTCGCGGGGTAAACCGGAGTCTTTGATCGCATCAGCCAGATAAAGTGCATAAGAAGGAGTACAACAAAGCACCGTTGAACCGAAATCATGCATCAGTGTGATTTGTTTCTCCGTATTACCGCTGGACATCGGAATCACGGATGCTCCGATATTTTCTGCACCGGCATGTGCTCCCAATCCACCTGTAAAAAGTCCGTATCCATAAGACACCTGGAAAATATCCGAACGGCCGGCACCATAAGCAGTAAAAGCACGTGAGATACATTCTGCCCATGAAGACAAGTCCTTACGGGTATATCCGACAACGGTCGGTTTTCCGGTAGTACCGGAAGACGCATGAATACGCACAATCTGACTCATCGGCACGGCACAAAGTCCGAACGGATAGTTATCTCTTAAATCATGTTTTGTGGTAAACGGCAGTTTCACAATATCATCAATACTGTTGATGTCATCGGGCGTGATACCCATTTCCTGCATTTTCTTCCGATAGAAGGGGGTGTTGTGATAAACGTAATCTACAATTTTCTTGAGTCGTATGCTTTGAATCTTGCGAAGACTTTCGCGGTCCATACACTCAATGCTCTCATTCCAAATCATGTGTTTCTGGTATTACTAGTTGTATGAATCTGTTTTTTGATATTAATATGTTGCAAAGTAAAGGATTTATTTGGAAAAATGATTTGTTATCTCGATTATTTTACCGAATATTGCTCCACTTTTTAGGATTTAACTATGAATTTTGAATTAACATCAGCCTACAAACCCACCGGAGACCAACCGGAAGCGATTGCCCAACTAACAGACGGAGTAATCCAGGGACTTCCTGCACAGACTTTATTAGGAGTTACCGGTTCGGGAAAGACATTCACTATCGCCAACGTTATTGCTAACATCAACAAGCCGACGTTGATTCTAAGCCATAACAAGACGCTGGCTGCACAGTTATACAGCGAGTTTAAGGGATTTTTTCCGAATAATGCGGTAGAATACTATGTTTCTTACTATGACTATTATCAGCCGGAGGCCTATCTACCCAACAGTGATACTTATATAGAAAAAGACCTTGCTATCAATGACGAAATTGACAAACTCCGTCTTGCTGCCACTTCTGCCCTACTCTCCGGACGAAAGGATGTGGTCGTGGTGTCTTCCGTTTCTTGTATCTATGGCATGGGAAATCCTTCGGACTTCTATAAAAATGTCATAGAAATCGAACGAGGACGTATGCTCGACCGCAACGTATTCCTCCGCCGGCTAGTAGATAGTTTATATGTACGCAACGACATTGACCTAAACCGTGGGAATTTCCGTGTCAAGGGAGATACAGTAGATATTTATCTGGCCTATACGGACAATCTGCTCCGTGTCACTTTCTGGGGTGACGAAATTGACGGTATAGAAGAGGTAGACCCAGTGACCGGAGTCACCATTGCTCCTTTCGAAGCTTACAAGATTTATCCGGCAAATCTGTTCATGACTACCAAGGAGGCGACTCTCCGTGCCATTCATGAAATAGAAGATGATCTGACCAAACAGGTTGCCTTCTTTGAATCAATCGGCAAAGAATACGAGGCCAAACGGCTCTATGAACGGGTTACTTATGATATGGAAATGATCCGGGAGTTGGGACACTGCTCCGGGATAGAGAACTATTCACGTTACTTCGACGGTCGGGCTGCCGGTACTCGTCCATACTGCCTGCTCGATTTCTTCCCGGACGATTTCTTGATTGTTATTGATGAAAGCCATGTTAGCGTACCACAAATCCGTGCCATGTACGGAGGAGACCGTGCCCGTAAAATCAATCTTGTAGAATATGGCTTCCGTTTGCCCGCAGCCATGGACAACCGTCCGTTAAAATTTGAAGAGTTTGCAGAAATGGCAAAGCAGGTGATCTATGTCAGTGCCACTCCGGCAGAATATGAATTGATTCAGTCTGAAGGTATTGTCGTAGAACAAGTGATTCGTCCCACCGGCCTGCTTGATCCTATCATTGAAGTCCGGCCGAGCCTGAATCAAATTGATGATTTAATGGAAGAAATCCAGCTTCGTATCGAAAAAAGCGAACGTGTGCTTGTCACTACTCTCACCAAACGTATGGCTGAAGAACTGACCGAATATCTCCTTAATAATAATGTAAGATGCAATTATATCCACAGTGATGTCGACACTTTGGAGCGTGTGAAGATTATGGATGATCTCCGGCAAGGTATATACGATGTACTGATTGGTGTCAACCTGCTTCGTGAGGGGCTTGACCTTCCAGAAGTATCACTTGTTGCTATCCTTGATGCGGATAAGGAAGGATTCCTCCGTTCACACCGTTCCCTGACACAGACCGCCGGACGTGCTGCCCGCAATGTCAATGGAAAAGTTATCATGTATGCCGACAGAATGACGGACAGTATGAAACTCACCATTGACGAGACTAACCGCCGCCGCGAAAAACAGTTGGCTTACAATGAAGCAAACGGAATCACTCCCCAACAGATTAAAAAGGCTCGAAATCTATCAGTATTCGGAAATGCAAACTCGGAAACAGAAGAACTGCTGAAAGAAAAGCACGCTTATGTTGAACCTTCTACTCCGAATATTGCAGCAGATCCGGTGGTACAGTATATGAGCAAAGCGCAAATGGAAAAGAGCATCGAACGTACCCGCAAACTAATGCAAGAGGCAGCCAAGAAACTGGAATTTATCGAAGCTGCACAATATCGCGATGAATTATTGAAACTGGAAGACCTTATGAAGGAGAAATGGGGATAAACTTTCCTCATTCTCCACATACTATATTCTGGATATTAAGGGCTATAAATTCTTAACAAGTCTATAATACAAACATCCATTTTTTAATTAGTGTTATAAAAACACCTTTTATCTGCTGTTAATTTGCAGATATGGCAAAACAACGTATCTTTGCAGTGTGTTTTTCATAGTATTAGATTTAAGGTTAACAAAGGTTGGAGCAAGGCGTTGCTCCTTTTTTTATGTCCATACATTTGATTTCCTGAAAAAGAGTCGTATTTTTGTACACTATTCATATAAAAGGAAAATGAAACGAAAATTACTCTATATCACTTTAATAATAACCATTCTATGTGTAATTAGCATTATTATATGCAACCGGCGAATCAAGAAGAATGCATCTCAAAAATTATATACTGAAATTACAGAAACACCTAAAAACAATGTAGGGCTATTGCTTGGTACTTCTCCCAAACTAAAAAACGGGAATAACAATTTATATTTTGACTACCGTATTTTTGCAACTCTTGAATTATACAAAGCCGGGAAGATAAATTATATCCTCATCAGTGGCGACAATCGTAAAGAAAATTATAATGAACCGGAAGAGATGAAGAAAGCACTTATGCAAAGAGGAGTCTCGGAAAAATACATTTATCTGGATTATGCAGGATTTCGCACACTCGATTCCGTTGTTCGTGCCAAAGAAGTGTTCGGACAAAGCCGACTAACAATTATTTCTCAACGTTTTCACAATGAACGAGCTATTTATTTAGCAGAAAAGAATGGAATAAACGCTATCGGTTACAACGCCAAAGACGTGAATGCTTATTCAGGACTGAAAACTAATATTCGAGAATTATTTGCAAGAGTCAAGATGTTTATTGACTTGGCAATAAACAAACAACCTCATTTTTTAGGAGACAAGATTATTATCGGAAAATAAAAACAATTATGGAACAACAAATTCAACTCAACGACCACAACAAACAGGAGTATCCTCCTATGCACACTGCGGAGCATTTATTGAATGCCACTATGGTGAAGACATTCGGTTGTCCACGCTCACGTAATGCCCATATAGAAAGGAAAAAAAGTAAATGTGACTATATTCTTTCCTCTTCTCCGACAGCGGAACAAATTCAAGCGATCGAAAATAAGGTGAACGAAGTAATCAACCAGAACTTGCCCGTAACAATTGAATTCATGACACACGAACAGGCAAAAAATATTGTAGATCTTAGCAAGTTGCCGAAAGATGCCAGCGAAACACTTCGCATCATACGTATAGGAGATTATGACGCTTGCGCTTGTATCGGGGCACACGTCTCCCATACCTCCGAAGTGGGCATTTTCAAAATCATTAGCTATGATTATGACGAAGCAAGACAAACTCTACGATTAAGATTCAAACTGGTTTAAAAGGGAAGCACAGTTTATGCAAAGAGTTTCAAACGGATTTGGAACACATTGTTTCAACCCTACTTGAAACAATGTGTTTCCCTGCTAGAAACAAATTCAACCTACCGTTTACCGGCTTTTCCTATAGCTAATCACCGCCCAACTATTGAAGAATACAGCAAAAAGAGACAGAATGCCTATCTCCGGCAATAAATCGACCAAGCCGCTTCCTTTCAGATATACCATACGCATCGCCTCTATAAAATATTTTAAAGGATTGAATACAGTGATAGCCTGCGTCCATTCCGGCATACTGCTAACCGGTGTAAACAGTCCGCTCATCAACATCAGAATCAACATGAAAAAGAACATCACAAACATAGATTGCTGCATCGTCGCTGAATAGTTGGATATAACCAACCCAAAACCAGACATCACCAATACAAAAAAAATCACCAAGAGATAGATCATACTAAAATGCCCCACAGGTACTATCCCATAAAGCAGCCAAGCCAACACAAAACATAATGTCAACACAATAAAACCTACAATCCAGTAAGGCAAAAGTTTAGCAAGAATAAAAGTAAATTTAGGTACAGGAGTAACATTTATCTGTTCAATGGTCCCGACTTCTTTCTCACTGACCACATTCAAAGCCGGCAGAAAACCACAAATCAATGTCAACAGCATTGCCATTAATGCCGGAATCATATAGAGCTTATAATTCAGATTCGGGTTAAACAGCCCTTGCGTATCAATACGGATAGAAGGAATGATTTCGGATACAGAAACAGCCTCCGGACGTTCCGAGTGTAATTCGGACGCATAACCATTAATAATAGCGGTCAGATAAGAACTGCCTAATCCGCCTTTTGTTCCATTCACCGAGTTGGCGGCTACTAATATGTGCGCATCTCTCCCATTCATCCAGTCACGCTCCAAATGCCTAGGAATCTCCATGACAATATCCGCCGTACCCAGTTCAATATTCCGTAATCCTTCTTCATACGAAGCCGGGACCTCCGTTAAATGGAAATAAGTAGAAGCGGCAATCTTATTCACCAATCGTTGCGAAACTGCAGAATGGTCATTGTCAACTATATTCAACCGAATATTCTTTATCTCCATATTCAACGCCCAAGGCATCAACAGCATAATCATACAAGGAAAAATAAGAATCAACTTCGGTAGAAACGAGTTGCGAAGCAACTGTTTAAACTCTTTTTCTATCAGAAACTTTATCATAACCGTTACTCCAATCGATATTTAAACTTCTTAATGCTGACAGTGATAAGCACGGTTGCCATTAACAACAAAATGCCAATCTCCTTAAATACCAGTACAACCGATACTCCTTCAATCATCAGTTTACGTACAGCCTGGATATACCAGCGGGCCGGAATAATATCCGATATCAACTGAAGAATCAACGGCATACTCTCCACAGGGAAAATCATACCGGACAACACCATGGTAGGCATCATCAGAATCATGCCGGAAGCCAGCATAGCCGCCACTTGTGTACGTGTTACCGATGAAATCAGCAATCCCAACGACAACGAGACAAAAATAAACAGCAAAGACACCACCACCAACCAAAACAGGCTGCCCACTACCGGTACATCCAGTACAAATACAGAAAGCAACAGAATCGTCACCAAATTGACAAACGACAATACAAAATAAGGAACTGCCTTCGCCAGAATGATAAACAGCGGTTTGACAGGCGATACCAACAAGACTTCCATTGTGCCTGTTTCCTTCTCACGGACAATAGAGATAGAAGTCATCATTGCGCAAATCAACATCAAAATCAATCCCATTACTCCCGGAACAAAGTTATAGGCGCTCTTCATTTGCGGGTTATACAGTAACTTTATGTCCGGAGTCAGACGAGCCGACGACGATATGCCCGGAGATATCATCTCCTGTCCTACCGCAGACACAATGCCCGTAGCATAGTTGATTTGCGAGGTCGACATATTAGGGTCTGTTGCATCCACAATTAACTGGACACGTGCGTCACCGCAATAAAGTCCGTCGGCAAAATGTTCGTTAAAGACAACCACCATATCTATTTTATTTTTCAAGAAGGCAGCCTCCATTTCCCGCGGAGAATGAAAACGCCTGGTGACAGTGAAATACTCACTAGCATCCAGCCGATCAATGATTTTCCGTGTCACCACATCATTAGAGGGATCGAGAACAGCAAGCCGGACATTTTTTACCTCCGTACTGATAGCGAAGCCGAATAGGATAATCTGCACGACAGGCATTCCCAACAGAATCAGCATCGTACGCCGATCCCGGAAAATATGGTAAAACTCCTTCTTTACGAAAGCTATAAACTGTTTCATAATCAATCTGCTTTACGTACCGCATGGCGGGCCAATTGTTGGAAAACATCATCCATTGTATCTGCTCCGAACTGCTGCTTCAGACGGGCCGGTGTGTCAAGAGCCTTGATCTGCCCGTCCACCATAATGGAAATCCGGTTACAATATTCAGCCTCATCCATATAATGCGTAGTTACAAATACAGTAATTCCCCGGTCGGCTGCCTGATAGATCAGTTCCCAGAACTGCCGGCGCGTAGCAGGGTCAACCCCGCCCGTAGGTTCATCCAGAAAGACAATTCTCGGCTCATGGAAAATAGAGACCGAAAAAGCCAGCTTCTGTTTCCAGCCCAAAGGAAGGCTTTTAACCAACGTGTTCCGCTCGGCAGAAAATCCCAAGCGTTCCAGCAGTTCATCAGTCTTCTGTTCTATATCTTTTTCCTTCATCCCATAAATCCCCGCAAACAGGCGAATGTTCTCCCAAACCTTCAAATCCTCATATAGAGAGAATTTTTGGCTCATATAGCCAATATGCTTTTTCACTTGTTCCGCTTCCCGGGATATATCAAATCCGGCGACTTTCCCTACCCCGGACGTTGGCTTGCTTAGTCCGCATAACATACGCATTGCAGTCGTCTTTCCTGCTCCGTTCGCTCCCAGAAAACCGAAAATTTCTCCACGGTTCACTTGAAAAGAAATATGGTCGACCGCAGTGAAATTGCCGAAACATTTTGTCAGTTGTTCTACTTCAATAACAGGAGCCATTGCATGTTGTACTTCTTCCCGTTCCAACGAAGGCGGACAAAGAATGGAAGCAAATTCCTGTAAAATCCGTTCGGGAGTATCAATTCCATGAATCTCTCCATGATTGATAAAAGCTATCCGGTCGCACTGGCGGGCTTCATCCATAATAGGAGTCGAAACAATAATCGTAATGCCCTGTTCCCGTAAGTTTCGCAACATCTGCCAGAACTCTTTACGAGACACCGGATCAACTCCTGTGGTAGGTTCATCCAAGAACAAAATATCGGGTTTGTGAATCAGCGCACAACTTAATGCAAGTTTCTGCTTCATACCTCCCGACAAAGCTCCCGCTCTCCGCTTCTTAAAAGGCTCTATCTGTTGATAAATATCTTTAATCAAAGCATAATTCTCTTGAATCGTCGTATGGAATACGGTAGCAAACAACTCCAGATTCTCTTCTACCGAAAGATCCTGGTACAAAGAAAAACGACCGGGCATATACCCCACTTTGGTACGAATCAGTTCATAGTCTTCCACCACATTCAGCCCTCCGACAGTTGCCGAGCCTTTATCTGCAAGCAACAGGGTCGTCAAGATGCGGAACAACGTACTCTTGCCCGCACCATCGGGACCAATAAGCCCGAAGATTTCCCCCTGCTCTACAACAAGAGAAACCTCTTTCAGAGCTTCCACTTTTCCGTAGCTCTTACTTACATACTTTACAACGACTATAGGTTCTCCTTTTCTCATCTTTCCGGTTCTTCGTCATCAAAACTTGACTCCGCCATACATACCAATTTTCAACGCTCCGTCATTTTCCACGGCAATCTTTACCGCATACACCAGATTGGCACGTTCGTTCTTCGTCAGAATGGTTTTGGGTGTAAATTCCGACCGTTCGGAAATCCACGTAATTACACCCGTATAAGCCTTCTGCTCCGAATTTCCATAATCGGAATATACCGTCACCTTATCACCCAGTTTCACTTGTGATAGCTGCTCCGAAGTGATGTAAGCCCGCAGATACATACGATCTATTTCGGCCACCTTAAACAGAGGTTTGCCAACAGCCGCCAGTTCACCGGCTTCTGCATATTTCGCTAATACCGTGCCTTCAATCGGCGACTGAATATGACACTTATTCAATTGGTCTTTCACTTGTGCCACTTGTATGGCAACGGAGTTTCCCTGCTCCGTCAAACTATTCGTGCTATTCAGCAACGATGATTCTTGAGCTGCAAGCTGTCGTTCAAGCAGTTTAACCTGCGCATCCCAGTCATCCAATTGTTTCTGGTTTGCCGCTCCTGCCGTAAGCAAATTCTCCACTCTCTTTTTCTCCCGCTCAGCCGTAGCAATCTGCTGTTTGGTAGCAGCAATTTGTTTGGCTAAATCCGGACGCTGGCTTTCCACCGATTTCATGTTAGCCTCCAGTTGTAGTTTTTTCAAGTACAACTGAAGCGTATCCACCAGGCCGATTTCCTCTCCAGTCTGCAACCGCTTCCCTTCCTCAATATCCAAATTCAACAATTTGCCAGCAGCTTCAGCGGAAACTATAACTTCCGTTGCTTCAAACGTGCCTGTCGCATCATAGTCAGGCGTTCCATTTCCGCAGGCAGATAGCATTGTCAATGCTATCCCTCCTATTCCTATTTTTATCATTCGTTTCATATCCGAAGAAAATCTAATTAATGGTTTGTAGTATATTTCAATTGATAGATACCTTTCAACCGCTGGATTTCGTGCATCGCTTTCGTCTGGCGTGCCAAACTTTCATTCGTCAGTTCCCGAAGCATCTCAGTCACCGTCAAAGTACCGTTCGCCACTTTGGCTTCCGCCGATTTCCGAATGTTGGTACGCAAGCGGATAATCTCGTCATCATCCTTCATCTGTTTCTCCAATGAACGAATTGCCTGATCCTGCTGCGTCATTTCCAGACGCGTATTAAAAAGAAACACATCACGGTTATTATTCAGTTGCCGACGTTTGTTCTCAATCACCTGCCGGTCATTCTTCAGTGTATACAGACTCCCGAAATTCCACGAGAGTCGGACACCGGCTATATAATAAGGAGAGAACTCATTCTTCAGCATATTCAACCCCGGATTCCCATAAGCACCTTGCACATATAATCCAAACTGTGGCAAGTGGCGTACATTCAATGCTTTCTCCTGTATCTGCAACCCTGCACCCTGCGCATCAAACAACGACAGTTCCGGCCGGCGGATGTCGCTGACTGCCGAAACATCATTTTGCGGAGCCGGTTTCTCCAGTTGTGTTTCCTGAGATAATTCCTCGCCTATCAATATGGAAAGCATCTCCAGATACGCAACGCGCAAGGAAGCAAGTTCCACTCTTTTCTGCTGCGTGTTCAACTGCTCCACCTTCACAGCGTCCAGATCAGCCTGATTAGCAATTCCATTTTCCACATAGGCGGTGATCTGACGATAATTCCGTCCCAACTCATCCTGCAACAAAGCATTCTGCCGCAACTGCTCATCCAGTAAAAGTATCCCGAAATAAAGATCATTTACCCGGCTATTCAACGAATACATATCCACGTTCAGCTTCTCTTTCTCCACGTCAGCCTCCGCTATCGTCTGTTTCTTCTGCATCCGGATTCCTCCACCGTCCCAGATTTTCTGTTGCAGTTCCAGCATTACCTGATATTGGTCTTTAGGCAATCTCTTTAGTTCCACACCGGGAATCTTCACCGGCAATTCCGTCACATCACTTTGATAAGAAGCCTTGGCCGAAAGAGCAAACTGAGGCAGATAACCTTTGGCCGCATTCTCCAGATTATATTCCTTTGTCTTCTCCACCAATCCATATTGATGTACCAACGGATAATTTTCCTGCGTCTTTCGTTGACATTCCTCCAACGTGATTTGCGCATACATCCCCGATACAAACAATAAAAAGGAGAGACTGAAAACCATTCTTTTCATACGCATCTTTTTCTATTAGTTTTTCGAAAGACAAAGATAAGAGGTTTCAAATATACAGTCACTCTCTATGAGTTGGTAAATATGTTCCAATAGTTCGATAAATCAGAAAAAAAGAATTAAGAAATATCTTTTTATTACCTTTGCAGGAAAAGAAAAAATAGAATGGAACAGAAGAAAGCACCGTTAGACTTGGGACTTAAAATGTTGGAGAACTACAAAATTGTTCGTCATAACGAATTTCGTTTTATTTCCTCTGAGTTCGGATTCGTCAACAGCTTCATTAAAATGGAACCGAGTCTTTTCGCGTTCGGACAGCCGTATCGTATAAAAGAAGGTCGTATCGCACTGGTCAAACAAGGCGTTGCACGTGTTTCTATTAATCTGATAGAACATAATCTGCAAGCAGGAAACCTATCATTAATGACTCCCACCTCTATTATTCAGGTCATAGAAGTCTCTCCTGATTTCGATATGCAAATGATAGCCATAGATAACAACTTCCTCCCTATCTCCGAGAAAGAAGATTTTTTCACCTATCTCTTACATCATCAAAGAAACATTCTGTTATCATTAACTCCGCAGGAACATATACAACTAGAGAAGTATTTCAGTTTAATCTGGAGCATTCTGCAAGAACCTCCTTTCCGCCGGGAAGCTATACGACATCTTATCGCCAGCCTTTTATACAATATAGAATATATAGCTAAACACTATAATCAAATGAAAGGAGAGCGTTTGACACATCAAGAGAGTATTTTCCAGCAATTTATTTCTCTAGTCAACTCTTATAGCAAGACAGAACGCAATGTCGGCTTTTACGCAGACAAGTTATGCCTCACCCCCCGTTACCTGAACACCCTCATCCGGCAGACCAGCCAACAAACAGTAATGGACTGGATAAACCAGTCCATTATACTAGAAGCTAAAGTATTGCTAAAACATAGCAACCTGCTTGTCTATCAAATTTCTGATGAATTGAACTTCCCTAATCCTTCTTTTTTCTGTAAGTTTTTCAAGCGAATGACAGGAATGACGCCACAAGAATATCAGAAATCGGAATGAGTTCTTATTTTGAAAACTCTTTGATTCTCTGTTCTTCTTCCAATTTACAAATCAGCAGCGTATCATCTTTTTCGGCAATAATATATCCGTCCAATCCTTGTATTACCACGCGCTTTTCTTCACTGGTATGAACAATACAATTCTTGCTTTCATACAAACGAATATCAGTTCCCACCATAGCATTTCCCGATTTATCCTGTGGCAATAGTCCACGGAGGGCTCCCCATGTCCCTAAATCCGACCAGCCGAAAGAAGCAGGAAGCACATAGATCTCCTGTGCCTTCTCCATTACTGCATAGTCAATAGAAATACTTTCACAGGTCGGAAACAGCTTCTTGATTGATTCATTTTCTTTTTCAGTATAGAAATCCGGGAAAATACGATCAAAAATCTGTGCTATCCCCGGAGCATATACACGCATCACGGAAGTAATAGTACGCACATTCCATACAAAGATTCCTGCATTCCAAAAGTAATTGCCTTCCAACAGATATTTCTCGGCCGTTTCTTTGTCCGGTTTTTCCTTAAATGCATCTACTGTAAATATCTCCTTATCAGTTTGAAGCTGGTCGGCGGCGGCAATATAACCGTATCCCGTTTCCGCACGGGTCGGCCGGATACCGATTGTCACAATGGCACTGCTATCATCAGTGAAACGAAGAGCCTTCTCCACCACCCGACGGAATTCTCCCGTATCAATAACCAATGCGTCCGAAGGAGTCACCACCACATTAGCATTCGGATGTTTTTTCTTTATCTTCCAACAGGCAAAAGCAATACAAGGGGCCGTATTCCGCGCACAAGGTTCCGCCAGAATATTACTTTCCGGAATTTCCGGCAACTGCTCCCGAACAATATCTATATATTTTTCTGAAGTTACCACCCACATATTTTCTCTGGGACAGACACCGTCAAACCGATCTGCCGTCAACTGAATCAATGAGCGTCCACATCCCATTACATCTATAAATTGTTTGGGACATTCCGGCGTGCTCATCGGCCAAAAGCGGCTACCGATGCCACCAGCCATTATTACCACATGATTATCCATACCTGTTATTCTCCTATAAAAAACACATTTGAAATAATTGCGCAATTTACTCCAAAATGTCCAACTTTACAAGAAAAACAAAACACTTTTATCATAAATCCATAGTAATAACAGGAGTACTATTTTGTTGATTGGCAAAATATGTCCCTTCTAAGTAACAAGAGACACACCTCCTCCTTTTCGCTAAAATTAGGTCAAATATTCCTTTTTATTGATTAAAAAGGTAAGTGTTTTCCAGACGATAATTGCATTTCATTCTCTTTTATCTATATTTGTGCCCGCATTTTTATCACATTTTATTAGCCACCCTATTCAAAATTTACAAAACCAAGATAAGCCGGATGGAAAAAATTAACGCAATAATTACAGGAGTCGGAGGATATGTTCCCGATTATGTTTTGACCAATGATGAGATTTCTAAAATGGTAGATACCACCGACGAATGGATTATGGGGCGTATTGGCATAAAAGAAAGACGTATCCTGAAGGATGAAGGACTAGGGACCTCCTATATAGCCCGTAAAGCAGCGAAGCAGTTGATACAACGTACCAGAACAAATCCGGACGATATTGATCTGGTTATTGTTGCTACCACCACTCCTGATTATCGTTTTCCTTCCACTGCATCCCTTTTATGCGAAAAGCTGGGATTGAAAAGAGCTTTTGCGTTCGATATGCAAGCCGTATGCAGCGGTTTTTTGTATGCACTGGAAACAGGAGCTAATTTCATCCGTTCGGGAAACTATAAGAAAATTATAGTTGTAGGAGCCGAAAAGATGTCATCAATCATCAATTATACAGATCGCGCCACTTGTCCTATTTTTGGTGATGGAGGGGCAGCCGTCATGCTGGAAGCCACAACCGAAGATTTAGGTATTATGGATGCCGTATTGAGAACAGACGGCAAAGGATTACCTTTCCTGCATATAAAAGCCGGTGGTTCTGTATGTCCCCCCTCCTATTATACATTGGATAATCAAATGCATTATATCTATCAGGAAGGACGTACTGTATTCAAGTATGCCGTAGCCAATATGTCCGATGCCTGTGAAGCTGTAATTGAAAGAAATCATCTTAACAAAAATGATATTGACTGGGTGATTCCTCATCAGGCCAATCAACGCATAATCAGCGCTGTAACGCAACGCTTAGGAGTACCTTCCGAAAAGGTCATTGTCAATATTGAACGATACGGAAACACCAGTGCCGGTACTCTCCCACTCTGCCTTTGGGATTTCGAGAATAAACTCAAAAAAGGAGATAATATAATTCTTACAGCATTCGGAGCAGGATTTGCCTGGGGAGCTATTTATGTAAAATGGGGATATGACGGCAGGAAGAAGTAATAAGCTGTTGTTATCAAAAGATACATACGATGATAACAACAAATAATGAATCAGTAATCTTTTTCATTTTATACAACTTTAGTGATTAGCTTCAAGCATCTGTTTATTGACATATTTAATCAATTGATATTACATTTCAATCCAGAATAATAGTAAAGAAAACAATTTTAAAAATAGCCAATATGTCACATTTATGAGTTCAAGTAGCTAATATACATAAATGTTATACATGGATTAGTCGCACGAATTATAATAATTGGTCGCACATTATGTACACCATATAATAGGAAAAACATAAAAAAAGCACTAATATATCAAATATCAGTGCTAAGTATCTCTTCTTAATTATTTTTCGCGGTGCGTACGGGACTCGAACCCGTGACCCCATGCGTGACAGGCATGTATTCTAACCAACTGAACTAACGCACCATTTTTAGATATTGCATCCCTCTCGAATGCGGATGCAAAGGTAGATATTTTTTTGAAACCTGCAATAGCTTCAGTATCTTTTTTCTGAAAAAGTGGGTTTATTAAGAATTATCGTGTACATTTGCAAGCATTACATAAAATAGAAAATAAAATGAAAAATACACCAATTGAACGACATCTGATTGATGAAACCATAAATGAGTTTCAAATTGTCGATTTTTCTAAAGCAACCATTCGTGAAGTGAAAGCTATTGCTTCAAAAGCAGAAGCAGCATCGGGAGTCGAATTTATCAAAATGGAAATGGGTGTTCCGGGACTTCCTCCTTCTGCAGTAGGCGTAAAAGCTGAAATTGCGGCATTACAGAATGGAATTGCCAGTCTATATCCTGATATTAACGGATTGCCGGAACTGAAAAAAGAGGCTTCCAACTTTATCAAGGCATTTATTAATGTAGATTTAAGTCCGGAAGGTTGCGTGCCTGTCACCGGCTCCATGCAAGGCACATTTGCTTCATTCCTTACTTGTAGCCAATGTGACGAGAAGAAAGATACCATTCTGTTTATCGACCCCGGATTCCCGGTACAAAAACAGCAGTTGGTGGTAATGGGACAGAAATATGAAACATTCGATGTATATGATTACCGCGGTGATAAACTGAAAGAGAAGCTGGAAAGTTTTTTGAAGAAGGGAAATATATCCGCTATCATATACTCGAACCCGAATAACCCCAGTTGGATTTGCTTAAAAGAGGAAGAACTGCGGATTATCGGTGAATTGGCAACACAATATGATGTGATTGTTTTGGAAGACCTGGCCTATTTCGCAATGGATTTCCGCCAGGATCTGAGCAAACCTTATCAGGCACCATTCCAGTCGTCGGTTGCACATTATACAGATAATTATGTATTGCTAATTTCCGGTTCAAAAGCATTCAGCTATGCCGGACAGCGTATCGGTGTAAGTTGTATATCTGATAAGTTATATCACCGGAGTTATCCCGGACTGACGAAACGTTATGGCGGAGGTACTTTCGGTACAGTTTTCATTCATCGCGTACTTTATGCCCTTTCTTCAGGAACAAGCCACTCGGCGCAATTTGCTATGGCTGCCATGCTGAAAGCGGCCAATGAAGGACAATATAACTTCCTGAATGAAGTGAAAATATATGGTGAAAGAGCGCAGAAATTGAAAGAAATCTTCCTTCGTCATGGCTTTCATCTGGTATATGATAACGATCTGGGCGATCCTATTGCAGACGGATTCTATTTCACAATCGGCTATCCGGGAATGACTAGCGGCGAGTTGGCTAAGGAACTGATGTATTATGGAGTCAGTGCTATTTCGTTAGTGACAACCGGAAGTCACCAGGAAGGCTTGCGCGCATGTACCTCTTTTATTAAAGACCACCAATATGCGCAACTCGATGAAAGAATGAAACTATTTGCCGAAAATCACCCGGTAGTATAAATATTTACCGGAAGATATTCACAAAAGCTACTCTTAAAATGAAAAAAAACGGAAAGAACGATTGTTATTCCGTTTTTTTTCTTACTTTAGTGGCATGAATATCGACTCTGACATATTTAAGATTCAATCAAATAATGTGTTGCCGTCAAGAGGAAAGATTCTAATATCCGAACCTTTTTTACGCGACGTAACGTTTGGAAGATCTGTAATTCTACTGATTGACCATACGGAAGAAGGAAGTATGGGATTGGTCATCAACAAGCAACTGCCGTTGCTTCTCAACGATATCATCATGGAATTTAAGTATATAGACGAAATTCCATTATATAAAGGTGGTCCGATTGCGACTGACACCTTATTCTATCTGCACACACTAGCTGACATTCCCGGTGCTATTTCTATCTGCAAAGGACTTTATCTGAACGGGGACTTTGAGGAGATAAAAAGATACATATTACAAGGAAATAAGATTAGCGAACATATCCGTTTCTTCCTGGGCTATTCCGGGTGGGAAAGTGAACAGTTGAGCAATGAAATCAGAGAAAACACATGGCTGGTCTCCGAGGAAAAGAAATCCTACCTGATGAAGAGCGACACCAAAGACATGTGGCGGAAAGCTTTAGAGAAATTAGGCAGCAAGTATGAAACGTGGTCACGTTTTCCACAGGTACCCACACTTAATTAATGATGAACTGTGAACGACAAACAAAATAATATGCCATTCGTTCACAATTCGTCTTTTATCACTTGCAGTTTAATTTAGGATTCAAACACTGGAAAAGTGCTGCATCTTTGCAGCATCCTCCTATCTGCAACCAATTCTTTAACAAGCCGCATTGCACAAAACCGCAAGATGTGAATAGCTTCATACAAACATCATTGTCGACAGCTACGTGTGCATAAAGCTGCGTTAAAGAAAGAAAGTCAAAAGCATACTCACAAAGTAAATTCAATGCATCGCCCGCATATCCTTGCTGACGATAATCCTTATGAATAGCAATTCCCACCTCCCCCCGCGAATGAAGGGGAACAAAGTCCGTAATATCAATCGTACCAAGTATGCAGTGATCGGATTTTCTCACGATCATCAGACGTAGCTGCTTGTCGGCAAAAACATCGCATTGAGAACCTTCGATGTACTGTCGTAATACGTAACGGGAATACGGAACGGTGAAATTGCTGATATCCCACATCGACGGGTCATTTTCCATTTCGTACATCACATCCATATCCTCTGGCTCCACAGCACGGAGATAAATACGGTCGTTTATTAAGAAGGACTGTTTCATAGTGCTTTAGTCTTTCGTGATATGAAGTTCGTTACGCAATCTTTTCTCACCAGGCAGACAGAAAAGAGAAGCAGTGAGACCAATCAACATACAAAGATTTCCTGTGGTACTAAGCGTCAGATAATAGCATAAAAGATTGGTAACGATAGCGACTTCCAATATGCCGAGACGGACAATGCTCCATTGCACATAACATTTCAAAGCAAGCGTGATCGTCATTTGATCTATTTTCTTTTTAAGCACCAGGCTGAATAATTTAAGAGAAAGGGGAATACACAAGGCCGTTAGCAGAATCCCTAATGTCTCAAAATAATAAACGGCTTGTGCATTGTCTGCCAAACTTCCTACGGGAAGGAGTTCAAACTCCCCTGCTCCAAGCAGAAACGCAGGGAGCACCCAAAAGAAAATATAACTAATATTTAAATTTCTGACAGCACGTTTTATCTGTTCTTCCATGTTCGTTCTAAGTTTCTAAAGATTAATTGATTATACAGTTCCGGTAAAAAGTGTCCGGTTCACAATACTACGGCCCAGAGTCACTTCATCCGCATATTCGAGTTCATCCCCCACAGATATGCCGCGAGCAATCACACTCAGCTTAACACCTAGTTTATCCAACTTACGGTAGATATAGAAATTAGTGGTATCCCCTTCCATAGTAGTGCTCAGAGCGAGAATCACTTCCTTTATTCCACCTTCGGATACCCGTTGCACCAGACTTTCAATTTGCAGGTCGCTCGGCCCTACCCCGTCCATTGGAGAAATCACACCGCCCAACACATGATAAAGTCCCCGGTACTGCTGCGTTGCTTCAACTGCCATTACATCACGAATGTTCTCCACCACACAAATAGTAGAAGCGTCCCGCTGCGGATTGGCACAAATCTGGCATATTTCGGTATCGGATATATTATGGCATACTTTACAATACTTCACCTCACGTTTCAAAGTAATAATAGAATTCCCGAAAGCTTCCACCGTAGCCGTATCCTGCCGAAGCAGATGCAGCACAAGCCTCATGGCCGTTTTACGCCCGATACCGGGAAGTTTGGAAAATTCGCCGACTGCCTTTTCAAGCAGCACGGAAGGATATTGTTGGTTCATAGATAATAATTGCTATTCTATCGATATTTTGGCGCAAAGATACGGATTATTGTTATAATACCTACAAAAAATACTACCTTTGCAGCCGATATGATGATACTTGTCACTATTATTTGCTACTTCGCGGCATTATTACTAATAGCCCGTATCACCGGACATAAAGGCGGATCGAATGCAGCGTTCTTTAAGGGAGAGAACAAATCGCCCTGGTATATAGTCTCCTTCGGAATGATTGGCGCCTCTATCTCCGGAGTCACTTTCGTTTCCGTTCCGGGAATGATACGCGGAATGGATATGACCTATATGCAAACGGTATTCGGATTCTTTTTCGGATATATGGTTGTTGCCCACGTACTGCTTCCTTTATATTACAGACTCAACCTGACAAGTATCTACGGCTATCTCGGTACACGCATCGGGACACATGCCTATCGCACCGGCTCTTTCTTCTTTCTCTTATCACGTATGCTGGGAACGGCTGCCAAACTATATCTGGTCTGCCTCATTCTCCACACCTATGTATTTCAGGAAATGCATATCCCCTTCTGGCTGATAGCCGTCGGTTCGGTAGCATTAGTATGGATATACACCCATAAAAGCGGTATAAAGACAATCGTCTGGACAGATACCTTGCAGACATTCTGCCTGATTGCAGCATTGATCTTCATCATCTATTTCACCGTTCAGAAACTGGGACTTGATTTCAGTGGTATCATCCGGACAATTCAAGGCAGCGAACACAGCCGTATCTTCGTTTTCGACGACTGGATATCCCGCCAGAACTTCTTCAAACAATTCTTTAGCGGTATTTTCATCGTCATAGTGATGACCGGGCTAGACCAGGATATGATGCAGAAGAACCTTTCCTGCCGGAACCTCCGGGAAGCAAAAAAGAATATGTACTGCTACGGATTCTCCTTTATCCCGCTGAATCTTCTGTTTTTATGCCTGGGAATTTTGCTAATAGCCCTAGCCGGACAGATGCAACTGGAACTTCCGGCAATGAACGACGACATTCTTCCCATGTTTGCCGCACAAGGGTACTTGGGGAAACCGGTATTGATACTTTTTACAATCGGAATTATCGCAGCCGCTTTCAGCAACTCTGATTCCGCGCTGACAGCCATGACGACCAGTGTATGCGTAGACCTGCTGAACACGGGAAAAGACTCTGAAGAGGTGGCATGCCGTAAAAGAAAGAAGGTACATTTCTCTCTTTCTGTTTTATTAGCCTTATTCATTTGCCTGGTAGAAATGCTGAATAACAAAAGTGTAATTGACGCCATATACATCATCGCCTCCTACACATACGGCCCGCTACTGGGAATGTTTGCCTTCGGTCTGTTCACACGAAGACAGACAAACGACCGCCGGGTTCCCCTCACAGCTGTCGCCTCCCCACTGCTCTGCTATGTTTTAGACTGGTGGATATTCAAAGAAACCGGATATAAATTCGGCTATGAATTGCTAATGTTGAATGGAACTCTTACCTTTGCAGGACTAATGCTTATGTCTAAAAAAGAGAAAACGCCGAAAGCGCCATAAAAACAGGTGCTCCGGAGTTTATTATAAATAATGGCAGAGTTTATTATAAACGACGCAATAGTTTATTATAAACGATGAGCGAGTTTATTATAAACGATGAGCGAGTTTATTATAAACGAAATTATAAAGAAATAAATGACAAGAAAATGGAAATAACAAGTGCAGAATTTGTGATTAGCAATACAGACGTGAAAAAATGTCCGGCAGGTATCTTCCCCGAATATGCCTTCATCGGCCGTTCCAACGTAGGAAAGTCAAGCCTTATCAATATGCTGACCGCCCGCAAAGGACTGGCAATGACTTCCGCTACCCCGGGAAAGACAATGCTAATCAACCACTTTCTTATTAACAAGAACTGGTATCTGGTCGACCTTCCGGGATATGGATACGCCCGTCGCGGACAGAAAGGAAAAGACCAGATACGTACCATAATCGAAGATTATATCTTGGAACGGGAACAGATGACAAACCTCTTTGTCTTGATAGACAGCCGTCTGGAGCCTCAGAATATAGACCTCGAATTTATGGAATGGCTGGGCGAGAACGGAATACCTTTTTCTATCATCTTCACCAAAGCCGACAAACTCAAAGGCGGCCGCCTGAAGATGAACGTCAACGCTTATTTGCGTGAGTTAAGTAAACAGTGGGAAGAACTTCCCCCCTACTTTATCTCCTCCTCGGAAAACCGCACAGGACGGACAGAAATTCTCAATTATATTGAAAACATAAACAAGGAAATCAATTACAAATGAAAAAGAACATTGTATCACTTGCCTTTATGGCAGTATTCTTGCTAATAGCCACTAACAGCCAGGCGCAGTCATGGAAAGACTTGTTAAATAAGGACAACATCTCGAAAGTAGTAAATGCTATCACCGGAACTCCTGAAACGATCGACATGACCGGAACATGGAACTACAAAGGTTCGGCAGTAGAATTTGAATCGGAGAATCTGTTGATGAAAGCAGGAGGCGCCGCAGCCGCTACCATGGCAGAAAACAAGCTCGATGAACAACTAAGCAAAGTAGGGATCAAGGCCGGACAGATGAATTTCACATTCAATGCCGACAGTACTTTCACAAGTACCGTAGGTAAAAAAACACTGAAAGGAACTTATTCTTATGACGCTTCCGCAAAACAGGTAGACCTGAAATTCTTGAAACTGCTGAATCTCCACGCGAAAGTAAATTGCAGCTCCAGCTCATTGGAATTATTGTTCAACTCGGACAAACTGCTCAAATTATTAGCGTTTATCGGAAGTAAAAGCAATAGTACCGCTTTGAAAACAGTCAGCTCACTGGCCGATAATTACGACGGAATGATGTTGGGGTTCGAGCTCTCTAAATAACAAAAGAGAGTCGTTTAATACTATTTCGCACTCCATAAAGTACATTTTAAGGAAAAAGCACTACCTTTGTCACTTGTAATCACTAAAAAGAAGGAAAAATGAAAAAGGTACTTTTTTTAATGACCTTATTAGTAATGGGAGTAAGTTTTGCATTTGCACAAACAAATGCCGACATTAAATTTGACAAAACAACCCATGATTTCGGTAAGTTTTCCGAAAACAGTCCGGTTGTCAGTTGCACATTCACCTTTACTAATATCGGTGACGCTCCTTTGGTAATTCATCAGGCAGTAGCCTCTTGCGGATGTACCGTACCTGAATATACGAAAGAACCTATCATGCCCGGAAAAAAAGGCACGATCAAGGTAACTTATAACGGAACAGGTAAATATCCAGGACATTTCAAGAAATCAATCACTCTGCGTACCAATGCCAAAACAGAAATGGTAAGGCTATATATCGAGGGCGACATGACGGCCAAAGATGCCAAATAAGAAAAAATAGGCGATAACATAAAGGAGAATCTTTCGGTTCTCCTTTTTTTTTGTTTACTTTGAGGACGAATATATAAAATTGACACATTAGCAAATTATAAAACTATGAAACAAGAAGAAGACAAGTTCACCGGGCTACCCGAGAACGCGTTCAGAGAGTTGAAACCGGGAGAAGTGTACAACCCGTTAATGGCTCCCTCAAAAAGTTATCCGGAAGTTAACATCTGGTCAGTAGCATGGGGTATCGCCATGGCAATCCTTTTCTCGGCTGCCGCCGCTTATCTGGGATTAAAAGTAGGTCAGGTGTTCGAAGCAGCTATCCCGATTGCAATTATTGCCGTAGGAGTTTCCGGAGCTGCCAAAAGAAAAAATGCTTTAGGAGAAAATGTTATTATCCAGTCAATAGGGGCTTGTTCCGGTGTAATCGTTGCCGGAGCTATCTTTACCCTCCCCGCCCTCTATATTCTTCAGGCTAAGTATCCCGAAATGACCGTCACCTTTATGCAGGTATTTATCAGTTCCCTGCTGGGTGGTGTATTGGGTATCCTGTTCCTGATTCCTTTCCGCAAATATTTCGTTAGCGACATGCATGGCAAATATCCTTTTCCGGAAGCCACTGCCACTACTCAGGTATTGATTTCGGGAGAAAAAGGCGGTAGTCAGGCTAAACCGTTGTTAATGGCAGGAATGATCGGCGGATTATATGACTTTATCGTAGCCACATTCGGTTGGTGGAACGAGAATTTCACGACTCGCGTATGCAGTGCCGGCGAGATGTTGGCGGAAAAAGCAAAACTCGTATTCAAGGTCAATACAGGTGCGGCAGTACTCGGTTTGGGATATATCGTCGGATTGAAATATGCTTCGATCATTTGTGCCGGTTCATTGGCTGTCTGGTGGATTATCATTCCGGGAATGTCTGCTATCTGGGGAGACAGCGTGCTGAATGCATGGAATCCGGAGATTACTTCTACGGTAGGCATGATGAGTCCGGAAGAAATATTCAAGTATTACGCCAAGAGTATCGGTATCGGTGGTATCGCTATGGCAGGTGTGATCGGCATTATCCGTTCCTGGGGAATCATCAAGAGTGCTGTCGGACTGGCTGCCAAAGAAATGGGTGGTAAAGGAAATGTAGAGAAAAACATTATCCGTACGCAACGGGATCTTTCGATGAAAATTATTGCGATTGGTTCTATCATCACACTGATACTGATTGTGTTATTTTTCTACTTCGATGTGATGCAGGGAAATCTGGTGCATACATTGGTAGCAATCGTTTTAGTGGCCGGCATTTCTTTCCTGTTTACTACGGTAGCCGCCAATGCAATCGCCATTGTAGGCACAAACCCGGTATCGGGAATGACACTGATGACATTGATTCTGGCTTCCGTAGTCATGGTAGCCGTTGGATTGCGAGGTCCTTCGGGAATGGTCGCTGCGTTAGTTATGGGTGGTGTGGTATGTACGGCACTATCCATGGCGGGAGGTTTTATCACTGACTTGAAGATCGGTTACTGGTTGGGAAGTACTCCTGCCAAACAGGAGACATGGAAATTCCTAGGGACAATCGTTTCTGCTGCAACCGTAGGCGGTGTAATGATTATCTTGAACAAGACATACGGATTCACAAGCGGCGCACTCGCTGCTCCACAGGCAAATGCAATGGCAGCAGTTATCGAACCGTTGATGAGCGGTGTTGGTGCTCCTTGGTTGTTATACGGTATCGGAGCTGTTTTAGCTATCATTTTGACTCTTTGTAAAATTCCTGCTTTAGCTTTCGCATTGGGTATGTTTATTCCTTTGGAATTGAACGTACCATTGGTTGTGGGTGGTGCTGTAAACTGGTATGTCACTTCCCGCAGCAAAGACGCAGCATTGAATACGGAAAGAGGAGAAAAAGGAACTCTGTTGGCGTCCGGTTTCATTGCCGGAGGTGCATTAATGGGGGTAATCAGTGCCGCTATGCGTTTCGGTGGCGTTAATCTGGTGAATGAAGCATGGTTGAACAATACTTGGTCCGAAGTGTTGGCATTAGGAGCATACGCTTTATTAATCCTCTATTTCATCAAAGCTTCAATGAAAGTTAAATAAGTAATATGCGGAGACTGCTATCTATCATAATATCGCTTATCACTGTTATGGCATTTGCACAACAGCCCGTTGAATCAACTTCAAACGAGTCCGACCCTATGCTAAGAATCGGAAAGTCTTACTTGGGGACCAGATACGTAGCCAACACGTTGGACCGGAACGAAGTAGAGCAACTGGTTATCAACACCAAAGAAGTAGATTGCCTGACCTTTGTAGAATATACACTGGCACAAGCACTCGGTTCTTCTTTTGCCGATAACTTGCAAAGGATACGTTACCGGGACGGTATCATCAATGGATACCCCTCCCGCCTGCATTATACTTCCGACTGGATTGATAATGGTCTCCGCAACGGTTTTCTGACTGACGTTACAGCCCGAAACAGTTCCCGTACTACGAAACTTTCTCTTTCATATATGTCCACGCATCCCAAACAATATAAAAAATTGGCTGATTCTCCGGAAAATGTAACACAAATGGCAGAATACGAGAAAGCATTATCCGGAAAAACTGTATCTTGGTTGCCGAAAAGCGAATTACCGGAAAACGGATTACCCTGGATTATGAACGGAGATATTATCGCTATCACTACGAAGCTTCCCGGACTGGACATAGCCCATGTGGGAATAGCCTATTACGTAAACGGAAAACTGCATCTGCTGCACGCTTCTTCCACGCTGGGAAAAGTGGTTGTCAGCGAGAAGCCTTTCAATCACATGTTGAACAATAATAAATCGTGGACAGGTATACGTGTTGTCCGAATGTCTCACTCTAAAAATAACTGATTATGAAACGACTTAAACATTTCCTTCTCGCCTCATGCTTGTTGCCCGGCTTTCTGGCTGCGCAAGGAGGCGCAAACGCCTACTTTCTGGAACTTGCTCCGGATGCCCAATCAGCAGGTATGGCCGGCACGGGATTAGCTATCACCGACAATGGAAGTACAGCTATCTTTCATAATGCTTCTACCATTGTTTTCTCACAAGAAGTAATGGGCACAAGTTATTCGTACGCTGACATAAACAAAGATTACTCGATGCACAGCGCATCTGTTTTCTATAAAATCGGAAGAGAAGGGAATCATGGTTTCACAGTAGGTTTCCGTCATTTTAAGAATCCGAAGCAAAGACTGGACGGTGATCAGAACGATAACTTCCGCCCGCATATATGGGATCTGGAAGCCGGATATTTCAGTACTGTAGCCAAGAACCTGTCCTTGTCTCTAACATTCAGATATTTACAGGCTAAAGCTTGGAAGGATGCGGACACCAAAAACTCGGTTTGCCTTGACTTCGGAGCAACTTATCACCGCAATATGGCTCTTTTGGATGAAATGGCTTCCTGGAGCATCGGTTTCCAGGCTGCTAACTTAGGAAAAAAGATAGACGGTTACAAACTTCCCGCCAAACTAGGCCTGGGAGGTGCAATCGACCTGCCATTCAGCATGGAGAACCGTCTGCAAGTGGCACTCGACTTCAACTATCTGCTTCCTTCCGAAATCCGCCAACTTCAGGCAGGAATCGGCGCCGAATATAACTTCCTGAAATACGGGGTAGTCCGTGCAGGATACCACTTCGGAGATAAAGACAAGGGAGTAGGCAACTACGGAACACTTGGCTGCGGAATAAACTTCTGGCCGATCCGTGCCGACTTCTCCTACGCACTGGCAGACAAAGACTGTTTCATGCACCGTACTTGGCAGCTTGGCATTGGAATAGTATTCTAAGTTCACCCTCGAGGCGTTGCTTCACTTCGTCCATAGGCACATCGTGCTTCAACTCCTGACGCAGAGAAGTGACGCCTTTATCAATAAACCCGCAAGGATGAATGTAGCTGAAATAGCGCAAATCCGTATTCACATTCAGGGCCAGCCCGTGCATAGTGACATAATGACTACTCCTCACTCCTATCGCGCAAATCTTACGGGCACGAGACGTATTACCTTCCAGCCAGACACCCGTCGCTTTCTCCAGACGTCCCGCTTCAATGCCATAAGATGCGCAGACACGTATCACCGCTTCTTCCAACAGATGAACATATTCCTTCAATCCCAACCGGAACTCCTCCAGATTCAGAATCGGGTAGCAAACTAACTGTCCGGGACCATGATAAGTAATGTCTCCGCCCCGGTCAATATGGTAAAGCGTAGCATCAATAGCTTTTAGTTGTTCCTCACTCAACAACATATTATTTTCCTTTCCGCTACGTCCCAAAGTGTAGACGTGAGGATGTTCGCACATAATGATATGGTTCTCGTACGGTTCTCCTTCCGCTTTCGCACGGACTATCCCATCGAACCATTCCGTCTGCCGTTGCCATGCCTCGGCATACGGTATCAAATTCCAATCGATAAAAACTGTTTTCATAAAAACAAAGGTAAGAAATAAAAAGAAAATGTGTACATTTGTTGGCCGAATATAACAAACACAACTATGAAAATGGATTTTCCACAGGTAGACTTACCTACTGAAGTATTAGCATGGACGAACGTCACGGAAGACATTCTGAATATTTATAAGCAATCTTGCCGATTGCAAGCCTGTATTGTAGCCATATGTACGGAGGGGTCGATGAAGGCATCGATTAACCTACTTGATTATGAAATCCGTCCGAATGACCTGATTACATTACTGCCGGGAACAATCATCCAGTTTCGGGAAAGAACAGAAAAGGTATGTCTTTGTTTCGTCGGTTTCTCCGCTCATTGTACCGGACGGGTCAACTTGATGAAAAATATTGGAAACGCTTATCCTAAACTTTTAGAACAACCGGTGGTACCGCTTTCCGAAGATGTTGCCGGTTATCTGAAAGACTATTTCGCCTTATTATCCCGGGCCAGTTGCAATGAAAACTTCGATATGGACCCGGAACTGGTAGAATTGTCACTCCAGACTATTCTGACAAGTATTCGGCTGATATACCACAACTATCCCGGAGAAAACAGCAGCTCAAACCGCAAAAAAGAAATTTGCCGGGAACTGATCCAATCTATCACCGAGCATTACAAAGATGAACGCCGTGCGCAATTCTACGCCGATCAATTAGGAATCTCCCTCCAACACCTGAGTACCACGGTGAGGCAAGTAACGGGCAAAAGTGTATTGGATACCATTGCTTACATTGTTATCATGGACGCCAAAGCAAAACTGAAAGGGACCAATATGACTATACAAGAAATAGCCTATTCGCTGAACTTCCCCAGCGCCTCTTTCTTCGGCAAGTATTTCAGACGATATGTGGGAATGACACCATTGGAATTCAGAAACAGATAACTTCATAAAAAGGGAGTGGCTAAATGGAGGCTGGCTGAAAGTCGGGGTGGTAGGTAGATACACAATGCTGATAATAAATAATTTATGTATTCACCTACCACCTCCCCCTACGGGTACTCCTCCTTCCTGAAGGAGGAGAATTTTAGATACTATCGACTTTTTAGTCAGTCATTTCCCTGTTTGAAAGAAACCGGGCCAATAATCAAAGACTTCTTCTTCCCAGACTCAACGAATTAAGTACCACGCTCACACTGGAAAAGGCCATTGCCGCACTCGCCAGCATCGGGTTCAACAGCAAGCCGTTCAACGGGAACAGGACACCGGCAGCAATAGGAATGCCAATCAAGTTATAGATAAACGCCCAGAAAAGGTTCTGATGAATCAACTTTACTGTTTGCTTCGATAACTGAAAGGCTTTAGGAAGCAACAACAGATCGGAAGTCATCAAGGTAACCATAGCTACATCCATAGCAATGTCCGTCCCTTTCCCCATAGCGATACTGACGTCTGCCAGTGCCAGAGCTTGTGAATCGTTAATGCCGTCACCTACCATTGCCACTTTCTTTCCCTGCAATTGCAGTTCACGTATAAATTCGGCCTTGTCGTCGGGCAAAGCGTCAGCTACAAAACGTTCGATTCCCAACCGGGAAGATACTGCCAACGCAGTACGTTGTCCGTCACCGGTAAGCATACAAATATCAATACCCTGACGTTTCAGTTCTTTCACCGCTTCGGCGGATGTTGCTTTAATAGGATCGGAAACCGCAATAATAGCCAACAGTTCGTTCTCGCAACCAAAGTAAATGATACCATTACCGTCCGATTCATAACGAACCAACATATCAGCCATTACATCGCTCACGATAGCACCGAAATCTTTCAGGAATTTATGGCTGCCTACCCAGTAAGTACGTCCCTGATAAGACACCTTGATTCCTTTCCCCGTAATACTTTCAAAGCTGTCCAGCGTAGCGGGTTTGATCTTCTCCTCCTCTTGGAGTGCAGCAACAATCGCACCCGCCAACGGATGTTCTGATTTCAGTTCCGCAGCCAGAAGCACATTTTTGAAATGTGGTTCCTGAGGCTGTGCCCATAACCAGCCGGTAGCGGTAGGATGCCCTTCGGTCAGTGTTCCGGTCTTATCCAATACCACTACATTTACTTTGCGCATCTGTTCCAAAGCAACTGCATCCTTGATCAAGATATGTTGTCCGGCAGCCTTACCGATACCCACCATTAATGCAGTAGGCGTAGCAAGTCCTAAAGCGCACGGACAGGCAATCACAAGAACAGACACAGCCGACATTATCCCATAAGACATATATTCGCTACCGCCGATAACAACCCAAAGGATAAATGTCAGAATAGCAATTCCCAGCACAACAGGGACAAAGATCCCTGTAATACGGTCGACAATACGCTGCACCGGAGCTTTACTTCCCTGAGCTTCCTGCACCATGTGAATGATACGGGCAAGCACTGTTTCACTACCCACCTGCGTGGCACTGATAATAAATGAACCACGCTGATTGATAGTTCCTGCCAGTACTTTATCACCTTTCTTCTTCTCCACAGGAATCGGCTCACCGCTAATCATACTTTCGTCCACATACGAATCACCCTCGGAGAGCTGACCGTCCACGGGAATCTGTTCTCCCGGACGAACGACTACCAAATCTCCTACTTGCAGTTGGTCAATCAATATTTCTTCTTCCACTCCGTTACGCAATACACGGGCTACTTTAGGTTGCATTCCCATTAACTTGCGAATCGCATTCGATGTATTTCCCTTGGCACGTTCTTCCATAAGTTTCCCGGTCAGGACGAAAGCTATAATTACCGCAGAGGCCTCATAATAAACATGAGGTTCCAGTCCGCGGGCATACCAGAACTCAGGGAAGAAAGTATTAAAGAGACTGAACAAGAAAGCAATGGACGTACTTAGCGCAACCAACGTATCCATATTGCTCCGTCCTATTTTTGCCTGTTTCCAGGCTCCCGTGTAAAAACCGCCGCCGAAAAGTACCAATACAGGAATAGTCAGTACCAACTGAATTTCATTAGAGTATGGCACATGCATCAATACCATTGAGAAAATAAGCAAAGGGACTACCAGAATCCACGCACCGATTACCTTCCGCTTCAGACGAAGATAACGCCTATGTTGTTCCTCCTCCTGACGTTCTTCTTTATGAGCCTCCTCTACAATCAAGTCGTAACCTGCTGCAAGCACTGCCGCACGAATCTCCCCGGGAGCCAGTTTATCGCTCTCATAAGAAACGGTTAATGTATTGGTAGCAAAATTGACAGAAGCCTCTATGACCCCCGGCAACTTCCTGACTGTTCTTTCTACATTATTTGCACATCCCGCACAATGCATATTGAGCACGGGAAAATTCTTCTTTACCATATTATTATCTATATTTATAAGAGTTTCTCCCCAACCCTCTCCAAAAGAGAAAGCCGGGGAGAGACCACATTCTATTTATAAAACACGCAAATACGGGTATTTGTTCAATTACTTCTTATCCGCTTTTTTATCGTCTTTCTTTGTTTCTTTTACAAATTCAGCTTCATAATTGAACTTCTTAAACCCTGCCTGCAAGTTCTTTACATTTGTTTTATCCGCGTCGTAAGTGATAGTGACGGTTTTGGTTTTCACCTCAGTCGACAAGTCCTTCAGCCCCTTCTCAAAGCGCATATTGTCCTTCACTTTCTTTTCACACTTTTCACAATGCATCTGAGCCACTTTGAACACTACGACACGAATATCTTTCGCCAATACGGCAGTCACACCCAAAAGAGCCACCACGCAAGTGGCTATCCATCTTCTTGTTTTCATTTTTCTTATTAGTTTAAAATTCTATGATTCATTTTTGATACATTCTTCTTATTCACCGTTTCTTGCCAGATTGAAACGTATGCCGACATAGGCTTTTGCACCGTGCACAGGTCCCCAAATCATGGTAGAATCGAAATTATCTCCCCAAGGATTCGCCGCGTCAATGATCGGGCTCTTCTGCTTGAAGTTCGTCAGATTCTCGCCTCCCACATAGATAGACCAGCGACGGAAATAACGAGTCACCTGCATACTAAGCTGTTCGAAGCTACCATAACGACGACTCCATGAGAGTTGCCCGTCCGCCAATTCGTAAGGAGCAGGCATTCTGCCCCCGCCATTAAGTTGCAAGGTCGCATCAAACTGCCAGATTCCCAACGGAGTCTGATAAGAAGCCGTCAACAATCCTTTATACTTGCCGGTTAGTGGTTTCTCCATTCGCTGACCTTTATAAGTAGTTTGTGCGTCCGTCAACCGATAGGCTCCGGTCAGAGTGAAACCTTTGAAGAAAGGATAGCTTGCTTCCACCTGGAATACGTGCGAATACGAACGTCCGTCCAGATTATAAAAAGCCACTTCATGAGGATTACTATCCATATCTACAACAACTTGCTTCCGGAAATCCGTATAATAATATTCTGCGTTGACATTCAGCGTCTTACCGAATACCGGAATATAAGTAGAAACACTGGCACCCAAGTTCCATGCTTCTTCCATATCCAGATTTTTCGCAATCTCCACCTTCCGGCTACTGGAAAGTAAGTAGTTGTTTTCTGCCAGCACATGATTTGTACGGTATCCCTTACCGGCAGAAAGCCGGAAGTGTACATAATCATTCGGATTATATTTAAGATGCGCGCGCGGAGTCACAAAGAAACCGTGTTTACTGCTATAATCTCCCCGAAGACCGGCCATTAACATCCATTGGTCATTCAGATTCAAGGTATATTGCACATACGCACCGGGAACAGCCTCTTTATCAGAAGCTTTGAAAGGGGTATCCGCGTTATTATTCAAACGATAATGCTGATCGTATGCGTCATAGTTAAAGCTCAATCCTGCGGAGAAACTATTCTGCGGATTAAATTCCGTTTCAAACATCAGAGAAGCGTATGTATTAGTCTGGTCTACATTATACAATTTCCGTCCGTACATCGCATCCTGATTGTGCCAAGAAGTGGACAGAATCAAAGCTAGATTCGTATTCTTCTCCTTATCAAATATGTAAGCGTTTTTAGTGAACAGTTCGTAGCGTTCCGTGTCAATCCCGACCTTATACAGTTCACCGGAGTACATATCTCCATGCGTGGACTGTCCACTGCTACGAGTCTCGGAAAGAGCTTTGAAACCTGCCTGAAAAACATAATGGTCGCCCATATATGCCCAACGGTTCCAGACATTATACTGTTCTACCTGTGGAATATCCACAAATCCGTCATCATTGCCGTCATGTGCTTTTGTTTCATTTTCATAATGCGCCAATAACGAGGTACTCCACCGTTTGGAAAGTTTCAAAGTGGCATCAGCATTAGCTTCATAACGATTCGTGGTACTTGCAAAAAGGTTGGCAGATACCCAGTCGGCCTCAGGTAATTGCGGCTTTTTAAACCCCACATTGATCTGTCCCGTAATAGCTTCGTAGCCGTTCTTTACGGAAGAAATTCCTTTGGAAACCTGTATACTCTGCATCCAGGGACCGGGAACATACCCCAAGCCATAAGGGGCTGCAGCCCCACGATAGTTCGGGATGTTCTCCGTCAACATCTGCACATAAGTCCCCGACAAGCCTAACAATTTTATCTGTTTGGCTCCCGTTGCCGCATCCGAGTAACTCACATCCACCGAAGGATTTGTAACAAAACTCTCTCCCAAATTGCAACAAGCGGCCCTGCTCAACTCGGCACTGCTTATCATATCCTCGTTCATCACGCTGTTACGCAGCTTCATCGTTCCCAACTTACGGCTGACGACATTCACTTCTTTCAATTCCACTCCGTCCCGGAGGACAATCTCCAATTCCTGCTTTTTACTGTCAACGTGGATCGTATCATTCTGAAAGCCGATAAAGCTGACCACCAGTATATGGCTTTTCGAAGGCTTCGTAATAGAGAAGGTGCCGTCTACTTTTGTTGTTACTCCCTGTCCTGTATTCATCCAGAACACATTAGCTCCCGGAACAGGTTCTCCGGTACTATCTTTTACCGTCCCCCGTACTTGCGCATACATACCGGTGGCAAGCAACGAGAACAGTCCTAATATCATATATTTCATTCTTTAAGTAAGTTACTTTTGTGATACAAAATTAGCTTATAATCCTTGCAACTTAGTTGCAATCAAAACGACTTCACTTCCACTGTCAGAAGACGGCGGCAAGCAAAGTACTGAAAAAGAATAAAATAGTGGCTAAATAATATAGGTGGAATATAACGCCAACATCTGCCTTGAACAGATAGGTGGCGGCGAAGAAGGAATTATATATTCAACCGGCTTCTCCGTATACCCAATATTCAGCAAATAGCAGAACTGCTCACAAAAAAGGTCAACCACCGGAGCTGCAACGGTCAGCTCGGTAGCATGGTTCATCAGGTTCAGCTTATAGATAGTAGCCGTGCAACCTTCGTTTTTACAATCTTTCTTTGAATCGCACGTATGAGATTTCTTACATTTGGGACAGCCCGTAGTACAGCAGGACTGTACTGTTTCACAACCGGCACAACAATAATGAACAATAGAAACTCCCGCCCCCGAATATATAATCAGGAGGGAAAGAAACATTGCAGTTATGTAGGCTAGTCTTTTCATATCCGGAGACAAAGATAGAAATAAAAACAGACTATACCAGCTGTTTCGTTCAAAAAAGATAATAACCATAAAGCCTAAAGCCGCATTACAAGAAAAAACAGACAGAATATTTTTCCTTTTTTATTCGCAGGATTCGTTATTTTCATCTATATTTGTCGATAGTGAAAGATAGAACAATTGTAGAATTTATAGAAAAAACGAGTATGAAAAAACAATATGTCAGTCTGCTTGCGATTATACTTTCGGTAAGCGGCTTTTTGTTTTCTTGTCATGACAAGATGAACAAAAATACAGGTGCATTGCAATTCGACAGTATCCAAGTGAATGAAACGGCTCACTTGTTTAATGATACAGCCAAACCGGCATGTAACATTATCATTAACTTTGCTTATCCTGTCAAATCATCGGATGATATGCTGAAAGACAGTTTGAACGCTTATTTCATTTCTGCCTGCTTCGGCGACAAATATATCGGAGAAAAACCGGAGAATGTAGTAAAGCAATACACCGAAAATTACATCAGTGAGTATCGCCGTGACTTGGAACCTATGTATACAGAAGATGAAAAGGACAAAGAAGATGAATCTTCTATCGGTGCCTGGTATTCTTATTATAAGGGTATAGAGAGCCACGTGCAACTCTACGAGAAAGACTTGTTGGTATATCGCATCGACTACAACGAATATACCGGAGGTGCACACGGCATTTACATGACCACTTACCTGAACATGGACCTTACCCTGATGCGTCCCCTCCGCCTGGATGATATTTTTGTAGGAGATTATAAAGAGCCACTGACCGACCTGATCTGGAACCAGCTCATGGCTGACAACAAAGTGACCACTCACGAAGCTTTGGAAGACATGGGATATGCTTCTACCGGCGACATCACCCCGACAGAGAATTTCTATCTCAGCAGAGAGGGCGTCACGTTCTACTACAATGTATACGACATCACTCCATACTCCATGGGCCCCGTCAAAGTGACAATTCCATTCCCAATGCTGGAACATCTGTTAGGCAGCAACCCGATTTTGGGAGAGTTGAAAGATTAAAGCCCTATTTTCATTAAAAGAACGAACACCAATGAATATCCGGTTGTTATTGCCCCGTGTGATGCAGAAGGATATTCATTTTATATACATATTTTAAACTTATCATTCAAAACCAAAGAAGTGGAAATCATACTGAAATATTTTCCTGATCTGACGGAAGAGCAACGCAAACAGTTTGCTGCTCTATACGACCTCTACATCGACTGGAATTCAAAAATCAACGTTATCTCCCGCAAAGATATCGAGAATTTATACGAACATCACGTACTTCATTCGTTGGGTATTGCCAAAATCATCCAGTTCCGTCCCGGCACAAGCATTATGGACTTGGGTACGGGCGGAGGTTTCCCCGGCATTCCTCTGGCAATCTTGTTTCCGGAAACAAAATTTCATCTGGTTGACAGTATCGGCAAGAAAGTGCGCGTAGCAACCGAAGTAGCCAATGCAATCGGACTGAAAAACGTAACTTTCCGCCATGCCCGTGCCGAAGAAGAAAAACAACTGTTCGACTTTGTTGTCAGCCGTGCCGTAATGCCTCTGGCAGATCTGATTAAGATTATCAAAAAGAATATTTCTCCTAAACAGCAGAACGCATTGCCCAACGGGTTGATCTGCCTCAAAGGCGGTGAGCTGGAACATGAGACAATGCCGTTCAAGCACAAAACTGTGATTCAAAGTCTGAGCGACAGTTTCGAGGAAGATTTCTTTGAAACAAAGAAGGTGGTATACGTTCCCATTTAACAGAATATCCGTTCTGATTTAATATAAATCATAGAGAACCATGAAAATAAAAAGATTTGAGTTTAATATGTTTCCCGTAAATTGCTACGTATTATGGGATGACACGAAAGAAGCAGTCGTGATTGACCCCGGCTGCTTTTACGAAGAGGAAAAGCAAGCCTTGAAGAAATTCATTCTTACCAACGAACTGAATGTAAAGCATTTGCTGAATACTCACTTACATCTGGACCATATCTTCGGCAATCCGTTCATGCTGAAAGAATTTGGTCTGTCGGCCGAAGCCAACAAGGCGGACGAATACTGGATTGATGAAGCGCCGAAACAAAGCCGTATGTTCGGATTCCAGTTGCAGGAGAAGCCGGTTCCGCTAGGCAAGTATCTGCACGACGGTGATAGTATCACTTTCGGACATACAACTCTGGAAGCGATACACGTGCCCGGTCATTCACCCGGCAGTCTGGTGTATTATTGTAAAGAAGACAACTGTATGTTCTCCGGCGATGTCCTGTTTCAAGGCAGTATCGGCCGTGCCGACCTCACAGGCGGTAACTTCGACGAGTTGATAGAGCATATTTGCAGCCGTCTTTTTGTCCTCCCCAACGAAACAGTCGTTTACCCGGGACACGGTGCCCCCACGACTATCGGAATGGAGAAAGCTGAGAACCCATTTTTTAGATAAAACAAAATCCTCCTACTAATATGAAAACCGATTTGTTAGCTAGCCGTCACATCGGCATCAATGAACAAGACACAACTGTAATGCTCCGCAAAATTGGTGTGGACTCGTTGGACGAACTAATTGAGAAAACCATTCCCGCCAATATCCGGCTGAAAGAGCCACTGGCATTAAACGCTCCCCTGACGGAATACGAATTTGGGAAACACATCGCCGAACTGGCAGGTAAGAACAAACTGTACACTACATACATTGGTATGGGTTGGTACAACACGATTACTCCGGCCGTTATCCAACGGAATGTGTTCGAAAATCCCGTATGGTATACGTCTTATACTCCTTATCAGACCGAAGTTTCGCAAGGACGCCTGGAAGCACTGATGAATTTCCAAACTGCCATATGCGACCTTACCGCCATGCCGCTTGCCAACTGCTCACTCTTGGACGAAGCGACTGCGGCTGCCGAAGCCGTAAGTATGATGTACGCCCTACGTTCCCGTGCGCAACAGAAAGCGGGTGCGAACGTAGTGTTTGTTGACGAAAATATTTTCCCTCAGACATTGGCGGTAATGACTACACGTGCCGTACCTCAAGGCATCGAGCTGCGTGTAGGTAAATATAAAGAATTTGAACCTTCACAGGAAGTATTTGCCTGCGTATTGCAATATCCCAATTCGAATGGCAGCGTAGAAGATTACACAGAGTTTACGGAAAAGGCTCATGCGGCAGATTGTAAAGTTGCCGTTGCCGCCGACATCCTAAGTCTTGCCTTGCTGACACCTCCGGGAGAATGGGGAGCGGACATCGTATTCGGAACAACACAACGCCTAGGCACACCGATGTTCTACGGCGGACCTTCGGCCGGCTACTTCGCCACACGGGATGAATACAAACGGAATATGCCAGGACGAATCATCGGCTGGTCTAAAGACAAATACGGTAAACTTTGTTACCGAATGGCTTTACAGACCCGCGAACAGCATATCAAACGCGAGAAGGCAACTTCAAATATCTGTACGGCACAGGCATTGCTGGCTACAATGGCAGGATTCTATGCCGTTTACCACGGTCAGGAAGGTATCACGACTATCGCTTCACGTATCCACAGTATCACCGTATTCCTTGATAAACAATTGAAGAAATTCGGATATACGCAAGTGAATGCACAATACTTCGATACCCTGCGCTTCGAACTGCCCGAACACGTTTCGGCACAGCAAATCCGTACGATAGCTCTTAGCAAGGAAGTAAATCTGCGTTATTTCGAAAACGGAAACGTAGGGTTCAGTATTGACGAAACGACTGATGTAGCAGCCGCCAATGTGTTGCTTTCTATCTTTGCCATTGCTGCGGGAAAAGATTATCAGAAGGTGGATGACATCCCTGAGAAAAGCAATATAGACAAGACTGTAAAACGTACCACGCCTTTCCTTACACACGAAGTATTCAACAAATATCATACGGAGACGGAGATGATGCGTTACATCAAACGTCTTGACCGCAAGGATATTTCGCTGGCCCAATCTATGATCTCCCTCGGTTCATGTACCATGAAACTGAATGCCGCTGCGGAAATGCTGCCTTTGAGCCGTCCCGAATTTATGGGTATGCATCCATTGGTTCCGGAAGACCAGGCGGAAGGGTATCGGGAATTGATTAATAATCTGAGTGAAGACTTGAAGATCATCACCGGTTTTGCCGGCGTAAGTTTGCAGCCAAATTCGGGAGCTGCCGGAGAATATACAGGCCTTCGTGTGATTCGTGCCTATCTCGAAAGCATTGGTCAGGGACACCGTAACAAGATATTGATTCCCGCTTCAGCTCACGGAACGAATCCGGCATCGGCAATACAGGCAGGGTTTATAACCGTCACCTGCGCATGCGACGAGCAAGGAAATGTAGACATGGACGACTTGCGTGCCAAAGCGGAAGAAAACAAAGAAGAACTGGCGGCACTGATGATTACATACCCTTCTACACACGGTATCTTCGAAACAGAAATAAAAGATATCTGCCATATTATCCATGCTTGTGGAGCACAAGTATATATGGACGGTGCGAACATGAATGCACAAGTAGGGTTAACCAATCCGGGATTTATCGGTGCTGATGTCTGCCATTTGAACCTTCACAAAACGTTTGCTTCACCTCACGGTGGTGGTGGTCCGGGTGTGGGTCCTATCTGTGTGGCCGAGCATCTGGTACCTTTCCTTCCGGGACACGGAATCTTCGGTAATGCACAGAATCAGGTTTCCTCCGCTCCGTTCGGAAGTGCGGGAATCCTGCCGATCACTTACGGATACATCCGTATGATGGGTACAGAAGGACTGACTATGGCTACTAAAATCGCGATTCTAAATGCCAATTACCTGGCTGCTTGTCTGAAAGACACGTATGGGATCGTTTATCGCGGAGCGAATGGTTTCGTCGGGCACGAGATGATTCTGGAATGCCGCAAAGTGCACGAGGAAACGGGCATCTCCGAAAATGATATCGCAAAACGTCTCATGGATTATGGTTATCATGCTCCTACCCTCTCCTTCCCTGTGCATGGCACGCTGATGATTGAGCCAACCGAAAGCGAGAGTCTGGCAGAACTGGATAATTTCGTTGATGTCATGCTGAACATCTGGCAGGAAATTCAAGAAGTGAAGAACGGCGAAGCGGACAAAGACGACAACGTATTGATTAATGCTCCGCATCCCGAATACGAAATTGTAAGTGATCGCTGGGAGCACCCGTACACACGCGAAAAAGCAGCTTACCCGATAGAAAGTGTACGTGAGAATAAGTTCTGGATAAATGTGGCACGTGTAGACAATACACTGGGAGACCGGAAGTTATTGCCGACTCGCTACGGCACATTCGAATAAGAAGAAACGGTCACAGAGAAAATCATCACAAATAAAGTGATGAAAAACTAATAAAACAATCCCGGGGCTTACACTTGTTATGCTCCGGGATTATCTCTATAAAGCCCGGACTCATCACCTTTCTTCCCAGGGCTAAACACACAAAAGTCCCGGGCATAATGGAAATATACCCGGGACTTATATATTCGGAAATGCCTACTTGACAATAGTTATCGTACCGTCTTTCACCTTTTTCTCTTTCATCGGGATTTTAGAATCAGCATATCCCAACGCTACACAACCGTAAACTTTATGATTTTCCGGAACGCCCAACGAAGTAATAAATGCACGTACCTCAGGATCGTCACACGTCGTCCCGAGCTGATTTATCCAACAAGAACCGATCCCCAGAGAATGAGCCGCAAGAAACATATTTTCGATAGCACAGGCACAATCCATACCCGCCCACCACTGAGTCGGCTCATTGGAAACGATAACCAAAGTAGGAGCATGATAATAGCAACAATACGTCTTGCTCTGCCCGCGTTCCTTCAAACGGGGTTCGTCGCTCTTGGCAAAAGCTCCCTTGATACGTTCATTCAATTCGGTCAGTTTATCGGCATTCTGAATGGCAGTGAAATGCCATGTCTCCAGATGCATCCCGCTCGGCGCATAAGTAGCAGCCTCCAGAACAGCCTGCAAATCCTCTTCCGAGACCTGCTGACCGGTGTAAGCCCGTACACTTCGACGTGCTTTGATATTCTCTAAAATTTCATTTGTCTTCATACTATAATTTATTTACCGTTTAACCAAACCAATCTTTGCATTCAGCTTGAAATAATAAACTCCGTTCTCTTTCTCCAAAAAGCCATATTTATCTTTATCCAAAGAGCCCTTTTCCAAACGAGTATTTCGGAACAGGAAGTCTTCCATGACCTGCTTCTCCGATTTATGATAACAAAGTACTTCCCCGTTTCCACCTACCAGCAAAATGCCTTCAACAGCCGAATCCTGACCATTGTATATCTTTGCCGGACGCATCCCCAGGGCCAGAGCCATTAAGAATTGCTTTATTTTAAACTCATAGAAACAATGTTTGTTTATCAACTCATCTTTTATCTTCAGAGGATTCATCTGCTTGATTACTTCCGTCAATTCACTGATTCGGGAGATGCCGTCCAAATGCATAATACGAATCATCTCTGTCAGTACACGCGGAAAATGTAAATCAATCATCAGAAGATTACTGCGGAACACACGGTCGGCTACATCCGAATATTTGAGCACACCGCCCAAACGCTCTATCAGCATCATTCGCTCGGATACTTCGTTGGGGGATTCGGGCAATGCATTAATCTTATTCACCGTAGGAGTAGCAAACTTGATTCCACTCTGCTCCAGTTTAAGATTTGCCGCACGCCCTCCGTCCAATAACGGATTCATGGCACTCAACCGCGAACGTACATTGAAACCTCTTACCGGAGCTTCCGGATGCCAAAAGGCAACCGAGAAATCTGTACGATCTTCTGTTTTTGCTTCCAAATCGAAGATACCGGCTTCGTCCAAAAATTCTTCCACTCCCTCCGGCGAGGTGACATCATTTTCCGAGGAGGATTTCACTGCCTGCAAAATCAGATCGGCAACAATACCGAAATCTTCACGCGGCATGGACTTAACACCCGTTTCTCCCTCAATACGGACTGATTCTTCTTCAATATAATACCGGCGCGTTCCGTCATGTTCTTCCCGTTGAATCACTGCAATAGGCCAGGACATTTCTCCTATTTTCGCTTCTGCCGTGCCTAATACAACTTTTCCGTCTGCCAACAGGCGGAAGAAAGTATAAAGTTCGCACCATTCTTTTTTTGTTGCTTCAAATGCCATATATCTTATGTTTCTTATTTACTGATTCAAGAGGATTACGTATCCATTCTCTCGGAGTAACCACAATATATCTGCCTGTCCAGCATCCGTCAAAATAAGAAGGATTGCCGACTTGTTTCTTAATCGGATAGCGGATATTCTCGCCTTTACTCCTCATCTCCGGCGAACGGCCGGGGTCATTCACCCACACATATTTATCATCAATGCCACGCAATACGATCCAATGTCCTCGTGGTCCGGGACGAAGTCCGCGAGTTGCTCCTGTATACCTTACGTTTATCAACACGGGAATCCCACGGTCGATATAATCTTTCAGTATCCGGTAATCTTTCTGTTGGAAATGTTCCGCACTTATCATATTCTCATAATAACGGGTCAATGAATCTATTTCGAAAGAATAATATCCTCCCTGCCCTATCGATGTACGACGACGGAAGGGAGCGCGTTTCTTAAAAAAATAGTTCCGCTGATATTCAATCAGTTTCTTTTCCGCATCCGAAGAGGTTCGTTGCGCCTCTGCTGTCATGCCTTTGAAATAATCGAATACCATTAATGAGGATGCAAGCGAACAGTGTGTATAGGGACAACCTGTGATTTTCTGCGAATACCAGGGAACAGGTATGTCGTTTGGAGCAAATTTCAAGTTCTCCTGTGCCTGTGTTTCAATGCCAACCAACACAAGAGAAGCCCAAAACAAGCTGAAAAGTATATTATATCTGTTCCTCATAAACATATTTTTCTTATTTATATTCTATCTCACTTCCACCAACAATCTCTATCAAAATTCTCCTCCTTCGGGAAGGGAGGAGTCTCCGTAGGGAGAGGTGATAGGTAAATGTCTCAATCAGTCTTCCTCAAGAATCCGTGCCGTTTCCACTTTCTCCAGCCGTGCACGCAGTTTCGGCATCATGGAAGAACGGATGCGCAATGTCATACTGCAATCCATATCATACGACTGCCGAAGAATCTCCGGTTCTTCTTCCTTGACAATACGCATCACATCATTCATAAAAGGATACTCAAACATGATTGTCACTTCCTCGTCCACCGTTTTCTCGATGACCGTAGCAGCAGCTATTGCTTCGGCAGCAGCAGCTTTATAGGCAACAATCAGTCCGCTTGTCCCCAACTTGATTCCTCCGAAGTAACGGACTACGATAATCAGGATGTCTGTCAGTTCATTGGAGTTTATCTGTCCGAGAATAGGCTTGCCCGCCGTTCCGGAAGGCTCTCCATTATCATTGGCACGGAAATCTTTGCGAGCGGCTCCCAGCATATAGGCATAGCATACGTGCCGTGCATCATAATACTTCTTCTGATACGTTTCAAGATGAGCTTTTATCTCATCGAGAGTACGCACAGGCAGGGCGATAGCAATAAACTTGCTCCGCTTTTCTGTATAAATACCTTCGGAAGGTTCGGCAATGGTTTTGTAAGTATCTTCAGCAGTCATGTTGCAAAGATACGGGTTTACACGGAAATTTCAATTTATCGTTTGGAAATATTAAGCGATCAGACAATTGACGAGATACGTTCGGGATGATACAAACAAGCGGTCGTTTTACTACAAACGAACGGTCGATTCTTTATAAAGAAGCGGTCGATCCGTTATAATCTACCGTATGATTGTAACAAATCGACCGCTCTATTTTATAAAATGATACTTGTCTTATTCCAATTTATGGATAACCAGTCCCGAACGAAGTTTCGGTTCGAACCAAGTTGTCTTTGGAGGCATGATGTTACCTGTATCGGCAATATCCATTAATTGCTTCATAGACACGGGATAAAGAGCTAATGCCACTTTCATCTCACCACTGTCTACACGTTTCTTGAGTTCTCCCAAACCACGGATACCTCCTACAAAGTCGATACGTTTGTCGGAGCGTAAATCTTTGATGCCTAAGATTTCATCCAAAATCAAGTTGGAGGATATAGTCACATCAAGCACACCGATCGGATCGTTATCATTGTATGTACCTGCTTTAGCAGTCAAACTATACCATTTTCCTCCAAGATAAAGAGAGAAATTATGCAAACCGGAAGGTTTGTAAATATCCGCCCCCTTTTCCTCAACAATGAAGTTCTTGTTTAAGGCGCCAAGGAATTGTTCGGGAGTTAATCCATTGAGGTCTTTTACCACACGGTTGTAGTCAATGATAGTCAACTGATTGGCAGGGAAACAAACTGCCATGAAATAGTTATATTCTTCATCTCCCTTATGGTTCGGATTCTGCTTTGCCTTTTCAGCACCTACCAATGCAGCGGCAGCAGAACGATGATGTCCGTCGGCAATATAAAGAGCTGGCATTTTAGCAAATTCGGCGGTGATAGCCGCAATGTCTTCGCTTTGGTCAATAATCCAAAAAGTATGTCCGAAACCGTCACCCGGAGCGATAAAGTCATAGACGGGCTTTTCCGAAGTATATTTCTTGATGATAACATCCAGTTTATCATTATCGGGATAAGCAAAGAATACGGGTTCGATATTCGCATTGTTCACACGAACATGCTTCATACGGTCTTCCTCCTTGTCGCGACGAGTAAGTTCGTGTTTCTTAATAACACCATTCATATAATCGGGAACATACGCACCGACTACCAATCCGTACTGCGTCTTACCGTTCATTGTCTGCGCATAGATATAATAGTTTTCCTTGCTATCCTGCACCAACCAGCCTTTATCCTGAAACAGTTGGAAATTCTCGGCCGCCTTGCTGTAAACACATTCATCATGTTCGTCCGTACCAACAGGGAAATCTATTTCAGGTTTAATAATATGATAAAGGGATTTTTCATTACCTTCCGCTTCTGCGCGGGCTTCTTCTGAGTTCAATACATCATAAGGACGTGAAGCAACCTGTTCAACCAGGTTCTGCGGAGGACGAATGCCCTTGAAAGGTTTAATTATTGCCATGATATTAGTATTTTATTTGTAAAAAATTAGAGCCACAGACTTATATAAAATCTGTGGCTCAAATATACTACTTATTTCTAAAAAAGACGTTCTGCGACAGATTGTTTTTAATCAGATTATAACTATGTTATCCTGAAAATCCGCCTTCCTCATTCTGAATATTATTTGTTTACTCTAAACTTCTCACAACCGTCTTTCAGAAAACCGACAATCTGTTGAGCTGCAGCAATACCGGCATTGATATTTGCTTCGGCAGTCTGTGCACCCATTTTCTTCGGTGTTGAGAAATAACGTCCGGCAAACTTTTCTACAAATTCAGCGTTAGCAGCAGGCATAATGTCCGTAATGTATTTGAAGTCTGCACGGTCTTCCATTAATTTGATAAGTTCTGCTTCATTAATTACTTCCTTACGGGCAGTATTCACTAGCATAGCGCCTTTCGGCATGTCTTTCAGCAAAGCATAGTTGATAGAGTTCTTTGTTTCGGCAGTTGCCGGGATGTGCAGAGAAACAAACTGGCAAGTCTTGTAAAGTTCTGCAGCAGAATCAAGCGCTTTCACTCCGTCTTTCTCGATTACTTCTTTCGGGCAGAATGCATCGTATGCATAAACTTCCATTCCGAAGCCTTTAGCAACACGGGCTACATTGCGACCTACGTTTCCGTAAGCATGGATACCCAATTTCTTGCCCATTAATTCCGTACCGGAAGTACCGTTATAGAAGTTACGGACAGCATAAACCATCATACCCAAAGCCAGTTCGGCAACAGCATTAGAGTTCTGTCCCGGAGTATTCATCACACAAACGTCGTGAGCAGTAGCGGAAGCCAAGTCAACATTATCATATCCTGCACCGGCACGAACCACAATCTTCAACTCTTTCGCAGCATCCAACACTTCTGCATCAATAATATCACTACGGATAATAATCGCATTAGCATCTTTCACTGCATCCAACAACTGAGCCTTATCTGTATATTTTTCAAGTAAAACAAGCTCATATCCGGCCGCTTCAACTTCTTTACGGATACCGTCTACTGCAATCTTTGCAAACGGTTTTTCAGTAGCTACAAGTACTTTCATAATCAAATTCTGTTTATAAAAACTCACCACAGATTACTCAGATTCTCACAGAATTTAGAAATATCTGTGCCAATCTGTGTAATCTGTGGTGACAATATTATTAATGAAGTTTTTCAAATTCCTGCATGCAGTCAATCAAAGCCTGAACGCTCTCTTTCGGCATAGCATTGTAGCATGAAGCACGGAAACCACCTACGGAACGGTGTCCCTTAATACCTACCATACCTTTTTCTGTTGCAAACTTCAAGAAGTCTGCCTCCAAATCTTTGTATTCAGGAGCCATTACAAAACAGATATTCATGCGTGAACGGTCTTCCTTGGCAGCAGTACCTACGAACAATTTATTACGGTCAATTTCTGCATACAGCATATCAGCCTTTTCAATAGCACGGCGTTCCATTTCCTTCACACCACCCTGAGCTTTAATCCAACGAAGAGTCTGCAAAGCAGCATAAATAGGTACTACCGGAGGAGTGTTGAACATAGAGCCACTATCAATATGAGTCTGATAGTTCAACATTGTCGGGATATAGCGGGAAACTTTACCTAGTGCGTCATTCTTTACGATAACAAATGTAACACCTGCGGGAGCCAAATTCTTCTGCGCACCACCATAGATACAGATGTATTTGGAAACGTCAATCGGACGTGAGAAAATATCAGAAGACATATCGGCAATCACTGGAACCGGAGAATCGAGGTCTTTCTTCAATTCCGTACCGTAAATTGTATTATTTGTAGTGATATGGAAATAATCTGCATCAACAGGGATTGTGTAATCTTTTGGGATATAAGTATATGTAGCTTCGGCTGAAGAGGCAACCTCTACAACTTCACCAAAACCTTTGGCTTCTTTCATTGCTTTCTTTGCCCATACACCGGTATTCAAATAAGCTGCTTTTTTTTCGAGGAAATTATAGGGCACCATGCAGAACTCCATACTAGCACCTCCACCCAGGAACAAAACCGAATAACCTTCGGGGATATTGAGTAATTCCTTGAATAATGCCTCTGCCTCGTCAACCACAGGTTGGAAGTCTTTGGCACGGTGGCTGATTTCCATCAGAGATAAACCAGAGCCGTTGAAATCTAAAATAGCCTTCGCTGTATCCTCTATCACCTCACGCGGAAGAATGGAAGGTCCTGCATTGAAATTATGCTTTTTCATTTGAAGTTTGTTTTTGGTTTAACAATTTCGTTACTTTTTGTCTTTCGACTTTGCGAATTTACGAATTTATTTTCGGCGTACAAATCTTTCCTTATAAAAATACTGTTTTATAGCAGATTTCTCTTACTTTTTATTGGTTTATACAAGATATATACACCATATTGTTATCTATACATATCAAGTTAAGAATAAAAGTCGAAAATATCACTCTATGAAATCAATAAATTATAAAGTGAAAGAGAAATGAGATAAAAATGAATATTTATAAAGAAAAAGTTTTTTTTCTACTTCGCTTCTTCGATAATTGTCTTCATTCCTTTGATCTTTTCTCCTTGGATCAAATTCAGCAATTGTTTCACCTTAGCCCGACGAACGGCAACAAATGCATAATGCTCTTTTACATCAATAGCCCCTACATCTTCACGAGCCAAATTTCCTTTTTTATATAAGAATCCGGCAATATCTATCCGGCTTAATTTTTCTTTCTTTCCTTTACCTATATATACAGTAGTCCAGACAGATTTAGGAGGACGAGGAGCATTTTCCGGTAATGCCACTGTTTCTATATTATCCGGGATATAAGTCGGAAGTTTTTCCTCAGCGTGAAGCACCAGATAAGAAGTTCCGGTTGCATCCCAACGCGCGGTACGTCCGTTACGATGCGTGAAGGCTTCTTCGTTCACAGGAAGGTGGTAATGAATGACATGCTCAATTTCCGGTATATCCAGCCCACGGGCAGCGAGGTCCGTAGAGATAAGCACATGACAACTACCGTTACGGAATTTATACAAAGCACGTTCACGGTCCGGCTGCTCCATGCCACCATGAAAACGTTCGGCAAATAACTTCTTTTCAGCCAGAAGCTTATGTACCCGGTCTACCGCATCCCGATGATTACAGAAAACAATACTAGAACTACTTCCCAGTGTACAAAGCAAATTATATAAAGTATCAATCTTGTCTTTCGAGGGAGAAATCACCTTCATTAATGTCAGGCGGGATTCCTGTTCTTCAGAAGCATCCGGCAGGAAATTCAGTTTCACTGTGCGGTTCAATCCTGTAAACTGAGGAATTTCTTCTGCATCGGTAGCTGAAAGCAGCATACGTTTCTTCAATCCCGGAAGTTGTGTGATAATCTCCGCCATTTCATCATGGAAGCCAAATTCCAGTGATTTGTCAAATTCATCAATAATCAGTGTATGGATCGTTTCGGGATTGAAGTTTCCCTTGGACAAATGATCGGTGATACGTCCCGGAGTACCAATAATAATAGCAGGATGATTGCCTAGAATACTCTTTTTTTCTTCAGCAATAGGGTGCCCACCATAACAACAACAAGTTTTCCAAGAAGTACCCATTGCCTTAAATACACTGTCTATCTGTAAAGCCAGCTCGCGTGAAGGTACTAAGATTAATACCTGCACACTACCGTCATCCGTTTTCAAAGTGAGCAATAATGGCAGCAGATAAGCCAAAGTCTTACCTGATCCTGTCGGTGACAACAGTATGACGTCTTTTTTTCCTGTAGCTTGTTCCAGCGATGCTTCCTGCATCGGGTTCAACTCCTCGATCCTCAAGTTACGAAGAACCGATTGTATAATCTCATTTTTCTCTAACATGTGGCAAAGATACAAAAAGAGTAAGAGTATGAAGACAAAAAGACGGTCAAACTTTAGCCATTCCAGTCAGTATATAGCGACCTTTCAGGTTATTCTCCTTCATATAAATCGTAACTTCTACCCGACAGGCTTTCATCAGATCATATCCGGTTAAACCTGCATTCATAGCTTTGATAAACGAATACTCCGTGTCGTCGTGAATAAAAGAAATACGATGATATTCCATAACAAAATGTATTTAGGGAACTATTATGTAGTCAAAAGTACAAAATTAATAGATAAGTAGATGCAAAAACAGATAACTATCTTCAAAACTGACATAAAATTCACCAAATACATCCCGAAAAGACACAAAAGAAGGCGGGAAATCTGAGAAGCATAATCAGCATTCAGATTTCCCGCCCTGTTTTTATATAACCTTTCCGGTAGTTTCCCAACCGGAGGGTATTTTTCGAAGATTATCCTCCGAAGTTATCGAACATCAAGTTCTGGGCTGGAACGCCAAGGTCATCAAGCATCTTTTCAACAGCTTTCGACATCGGGCCAGGACCACACATATAATATTCAATATCTTCAGGAGCTTCGTGATTCTTCAGGTAAGTTTCATAGATTACGTTGTGAACGAATCCCGGAGTATACTTCACACCGGCAGCATCAGCAGCAGGATCCGGACGGTCAAGTGCCAAATGGAATGTGAAGTTCGGGAAGTCTTTTTCGATTTGCAGGAAGTCCTCCAGATAGAATACTTCGTTCAACGCACGGGCACCGTAGAAGTAAGACATCTTACGATCGGTAACGTGCAGTGTCTTCGTCAAGTGCATGATTTGTGCACGCAACGGAGCCATACCGGCACCACCACCAATCCACATCATTTCCTTGTTAGAATCCAAGATTGGGTGGAAATCTCCATAAGGACCGCTCATAATAACCTTGTCACCCGGTTTCAGCGTGAAGATATAAGAAGAAGCGATACCCGGCATTACATCCATAAATCCGGGACCTTGTTCTTTCGGTTTGAACGGTGGAGTAGCGATACGTACAGTCAACATGATACGGTCACCTTCTGCCGGATAGTTGGCCATAGAGTAAGCACGGATTGTTTCCTCATCGTTCTTACACTTCAAGCCCAACAGACCGAATTTCTCCCATGCAGGCAGATATTCGTCACCAATCAGGCTCTTATCGATATCCTTGTCATAGTCCATTGAGAATTTAGGAATCTTGATCTGTGCATAAGAACCGGGGATGAAGTCCATGTGTTCACCCTTAGGCAGAGCAACGATGAACTCTTTGATAAATGTAGCCACGTTCTTGTTGGAGATTACTTCGCACTCCCACTCTTTCACACCGAGTACAGATTCATCAATCTTGATAGCCATATCCCCCTTCACTTTTACCTGACAACCCAGACGCCAGTGGTCTTGCTGCTGTTTACGGCTGAAGTGAGGAACTTCAGAAGGCAGAATTTCACCACCACCTTCAAGCACCTGGCATTTACATTGCCCGCAAGATCCCTTACCACCACATGCGGATGACAGGAATATTCCGTTTACAGACAGCGTATTGAGCAAAGTAGAACCGGAAGCAACTTCCAATTCCTTTTCGCCATTGATTGTCAGTTTCACGTTTCCTGATGGCACCAGGAAATTTTTGGCAACCAGCAAGATAACAACAAGCAACAGAATAACCACAAGGAATACCCCAATGCTCGCTAATATTAAATTCATATCCATTGTCTTATTCCTTTCTTTTTAGATGTTCAAACCAGAGAAACACATAAATGCGATTGCCATCAGACCTACTGTGATAAATGTGATACCCAAGCCCTTCAACGGAGCAGGCACGTCAGAGTAAGCCATTTTCTCGCGGATAGCAGCCAGACCTACGATAGCCAGCAACCAACCGATACCGGAACCCAATGCATAAGAGAGGGCATCCCAAATATCACCAATGTATTTCGGATCACTCGGACCAACGTTAATACGTTGTTGCATAAACAGAGAGGCACCCATGATCGCACAGTTAACGGCAATCAACGGCAGGAAGATACCCAGCGAAGCATACAGTGACGGAGTGAAGCGTTCTACCACCATCTCCACCAATTGCACGATACCGGCAATTACGGCAATGAAAAGAATAAAACTCAAGAAGCTAAGGTCGACACCTTCAATGATAGCATTGGCAGCCAGCACCTTAGTTTGCAACAGGTAGTTGACCGGAAGCGTCACCAGCAACACGAAAGTCACGGCGATACCCAGTCCTACGGCAGTCTTCACATTCTTCGAAACAGCCAGGTATGAACACATACCCAAGAAGAATGCGAATATCATGTTGTCCACAAAGATAGAGCGGACGAATAAACTTAATAAATGTTCCATAATTCTTTTTTGAATCTTGAATTATTAATTACTTTCTTCTTGCAACTCTTTGTGGCGCGCACGTTGGTACCAGATAATGCAAGCTACGATAATCAATGCCATAGGCGGCATCAACATCAAACCGTTGTTAATGTATCCGGTGTTTTGAATAGGTTCGTAGTTCAATATATTGAAACCAAGCAGTGTACCCGAACCAAGCAATTCGCGGAAGAAAGCCACGATTACCAGAATCTTGGCATATCCCAAACCATTACCGACACCGTCAAGGAAAGACTCCCAAGGACCGTTCTGCATGGCAAATGCTTCCAGACGTCCCATAAGAATACAGTTGGTAATAATCAAACCTACATAAACAGAAAGTTGCACGCTTACATCATAAGCAAACGCTTTCAGAACTTCACTCACGATAGTTACCAAAGCAGCTACCACAACCAACTGAACGATGATACGTATACGGTTAGGAATGGTTTTGCGAAGCAATGAAATAACGACATTAGCAAAAGCTGTAATCACTGTTACCGAAAGTCCCATTACAATGGCAGGCTCCAGTTTTGCGGTAACAGCAAGTGCAGAACAGATACCTAGCACCTGTACGGTAACCGGATTATCTATTCCCAACGGAGCAGAGAATACTTCTTTATTTCTCTTTGAAAACAATTGTCCCATATTCTTTATATCTCCTCCTTAATTATTTAGTTAAAAAACTCATATAACTGCTCAGGCAAGCTTTCAACATAGCGTCCACCCCTACTGAGGTAATTGTACCACCCGAAATACCGTCCACCTGATATTCAGGTTTCTCTACCTTGCCATTCTTTACAACTCCCAAAGCGATAGAACCGTCTTCCAATGTTTTCTTACCTACGAATTCATTCTGGAAATGTTCGGTAGCAATTTCAGCACCCAGACCCGGAGTTTCACTAGCATGAGAGAAGTAAGTACCGTAAACAGTATCCTTATCTTCGTTCAGCGCGATGTATCCCCAGATAGCGCCCCAAAGACCGGCACCGTAAACAGGAACGACATATTTAGTCTGGCCGTCCACTTCGCACACAAATACGTGCAGACGTTGTTGTTCTTTTGCTTCTTTCTCGTAGTTGGTAGCAAATTCGC
>OOAH01000160.1_pt1 | contig 84917 bp, 57 predicted proteins | sample 1671801 | NCBI WGS metagenome assembly OOAH01 (sample SAMN06348194, study PRJEB24527) | human gut metagenome | biome: human gut; feature: ankylosing spondylitis patient; material: feces | host: Homo sapiens | place: China | collected 2015-10 | reverse complement strand
TACCTTTCTGCAGAACCATCTATCTCAAATTGCTCTGAAATCTGCGATCGCCCTGGATATTATTCGATCTTGGTGGAGGCGATCGCCCGAGGCGTCACGAAACGTGCGGAGCTGCAGAATTTGGTTCCGGAGATTCAGGTGAGCGGATTGTTGGACCGTCTGCAGAAACTCTACGGAATGATTCGAAAGGTCGAACCGCTTTTCAATATGGATTACCGCAAGGTCCGTTATTCTTTGAACGATCCTTATTTGGCGTTCTGGTATGCCTTCGTGCATCGCGAAAGAACCCTTCTCAACGCCCATCAATTTGACGAATTGAAACGCCGCTTTCGTCAACAGTACGCAGATTTCTCCGGAAGAACGCTCGAAGGGTGGTTTCGGGAAAAGTTTTGGGAGAGCGGACTTTACCCGCAGGTCGGATCCTGGTGGGACCGCAAAGGCGAAAACGAGATCGATCTGATTGCCGTTAACGACGAGCGACGCATCGCCTGGGTTTTTGAGATCAAACGAAATTCCCGGAAGGTGGATTTGCGTGTGTTGCAAAGCAAAGCAAACGCGATGCTCGCATCCTGTCGTTCTCTTGACGGCTATGAGATTCGCACGAAAGGTTTGAGCATGGACGACATGGTCCGTCCCGTGGAGGAAATCGCGCCGTTCGACGCCTGACGCCGGTCTTGGCGGCCAAGGTACCCGGCAAGGCGCGCCCGCGGCTGCGGCGCCCCGGCGATCGGGAGCGCAAAGAGACGCGCCTCTCGGTCGGGTAGCTTGCGACGCCTCCTGCGGACGCAAGCTCCGATCGTCAAGTCTCCCGGGGGCTCCGGCATGTCGGCGGGCGAAGGTCTGCGTCCCGTCTGAAGCGGCCGCCCGCAGCCTTCGGTCACGAATGGACGCCTTTTTCCGTTGACGCGTCCGTGAAGTAGATTCGGTTTCGGTCGTAGAGGAGCTTTTCTTCCGGCAGTCCCACGAAGGCCGACACCTGCGCTTCGTAGGAGGCGAAGAGGTCCTGCATGGCCTTCGAGTACCACTCGAAGAAAATCCGCACGCGGCGGCTTCGCCATCCGGCTCGGTTCGTCACGTTGAAGCACTCGACGGGCGGACGAAACCATCCCGGGAGGATCGGCACGAGGGCGCCACGCCGCAAATCCTCCACGATCTGCACGAGCGGCATGTCGACGGCGACCCCCATGCCGTCGAGAAGCGCCTGACGAATGGCGAGAATGTCGGTCGAGCGGACGCTTCGCCCGAAGACGACGGGTTCCGCGTCGTCTCCGCGGTAGAGAACCTTCGTTTCCTCGCGCACCGGCCCGTTGTAGACGTAGCCCGTGTGGGAGCGCAGGTTTTCGGGCGAAAAGGGCATCCCGAAGCGCTTCACGTACTCGGGACTCGCGACGGGAAGATAGACGTTTCGCCCGCGGCTCATGTAGACGAGCCCCGAGAGCGTGGGTTCGCCCGTGAGCGTCGCGACTTCGCAGAAGCCTTTTTGCACGTCCGCCTCCTTCAAGCCCCCGAGAATTTCGATCGTCATCTCGGGGTGGAGTTCCTTGAAGCGGTGGAGAAGCCCCGTCAGACGTCGGGAGGCGAAGCCCGGGGCCGAGGAGAGGCGGATCTTCCCTTCCAGGGACTTTCGGTCGTCCGAAATCTGCGTGATGAGCGCGTCGTGGGCGCGAAGGATCGTTTCCATGCGCTTCAAGGCCTGGGCGCCTTCCTTCGTGAGCTCAAGGGGCCGCGCGTTGTGGCGCACGAGCGAGACGCCCAGGGCCTTCTCAAGTCCCGTGATCGCGCGCGAAATGTTCGCCGTGTTCACGTCCATTGCGGTCGCGGCCGCCGTGAGCGTGCCCGAGCGCGCAAAGGCGACGAAGTAGCGCCAGGCGGTGAGGTCGTCGAGTTTGGACATGAAAGTTCCTCTGCGGGAGAAGTAATGGAGCGCTTGGCCGCGCCCTCGGGCCCTGCGTGCGCCTTCGCTGAAGGCCTTCACAGAGGCTACGGTATCGAAAAAGCGCGGGAAAAGGAAGCCTTTTATTTTGCGCGACGCGCAAAGAAAGTTTGCGTCATACGCACTTGCGGCGCAAGTCCCCTCCGATCGAAACTCTCCCCATGCCGATTCCGGACCGTTCGGTTCGGACAATCACACACCACCCCAAGCAAAGGAGAAGCGCCGTGCAGCGCGATGAATTTTTTTGGCTTTCGACCATCAACAAGGCGACGGTCGTCGTGAACCGCGCCGAAGGACTGATCGGGGACGACACGGCGAAGCTCGCCGCCCGCGGCATCCGCGCCGTGGAAGATGCGGCCGCGGCCGACCCCGCCAAGCGCGTGAAGACCTACATCACCTATGAACCCCTTCTCATCGAGGCGACGAGTCCCGAAGTGACCCTCATTCACGCGGGCCGCTCGAGCCAGGACATGCTCTCGACCGTGCGCATTGCGATCGACCGCGACGAAGCGCTCGTCTTTGCGCACGCCTTCGACGCCGTGCTTGAAAAGCTGATCGCTCTTGCCGAAGCCCACCGCGACACGATCGTCCCGAACTACACGAACGGCGTCGCCGCGCAACCCAACAGCTACGGTCACTATCTCTTGGGCTTCATCCACGCCTTCCTTCGCGACCGCGAACGTTTGGATCAGTGCCTCGCCCGCTACGACCGCTCCTCGATGGGCGCCACGGTCCTGAACGGCACGGGCTGGCCCTTGAACCGCGCGAAGATGGCCGAAGTCCTGGGCTTTGCCGCCCCCGTCACGAACGCCTTTGACGCGACCTGCGAATCCCCCGTCGACTTCCCGGTCGAACTCGCCCAGATCGTCGCGTCGTCGGCCCTCCATGTGGGCTCTTTCGTCTCCGACGTCATGGTGCAGTACGCGCAGCCGCGTCCCTGGATCCTGCTTGCCGAAGGCGGCGAAAACACCTACGTGTCGTCCGCCATGCCGCAAAAGCGCAATCCCGGCCTTCTCAACAACTGCCGCGCCGACGCGTCGAACGTCGTGGGCGAACTCTCCTGCGTCATGCTTCGCGCCCACAATCTCGTGCCGGGCATGGTCGACGCCAAAAGCGTCGCCATGAATACGCGCATGCTCGCGGCCGCAAAGGGCATGATGGAGCGCTTCCTCAAGGTTCTGAACGGCATCCGCATCAATCCCGACCGCGCCTTGGAAGAACTCAATTCCGACTGGACGGCCTCGCAGGAAATCGCCGACCGCCTCATGCGCGACTACGGACTGCCCTTCCGCATCGGCCACCACATGGCAAGCCGCATGGTGTCCTATGCCCGAAAGGAAAACATTCTTCCGCTCGACTTCCCCTACGACGTGATGCAAAAGCTCTACCGCGAAGAGGTCGAAGAAGAGTATCCGCAGGCCCCGCGCGAACTGCCCATGTCGGAAGCCGAATTCCGCAACGCCTTGGATCCCCGCAAGATCGTCGCTGCCCGCCGCACGTCGGGGAGCGCCGCTCCTGCGGAAGTCGACGCCATGGTCGCCGGCGCCCGCGAAGCGCTTGCGCGCTCGGTCGCGAAGCGCGATGCCATGGAAGCCCACGTGAAGGCCGCGCTCGACAAGCTCGAAGCGGACTTCTCGCAGTACCTCTAAACGAATGACCGCGGCCGGGGAGGGGACTTTCAACCGCTTCCCGACCGCCTGAACCCTCTCAACCACCACACACAGCGGAGAATTTTATGACCGCGCTCCTACCTTGGATTGCCGTAATCGTGACGATCGTCGCGGGCTGGGCGCTTCTGAAGCGCTACTCGACCCACATGGTCCTTCTCTTTTCCGGCCTTGTCATCCTCATCTGCGTCGCGCTCGCGGGCGTCGACTTCCTCCCGAAGGGCGTGAAGACCTCGGGCTTCTGGCTCTTCGACATCTTCGCGACGCTTAAGAGCATCGCCACGAAGCAGAGCGCCGGCACGGGCTTTCTCATCATGACGGCGGGCGGCTTTGCGGCCTACATGGACCGCATCGGCGCCGCGAAGGCGCTCGTGGACGTCGCCGTGAAGCCCCTGTCGCTCCTCAAGGCCCCGTACCTGGTGCTCGCGGGCGGCTACGTCGTGGGCCAGCTCCTCGTCACCGTCATTCCGTCGGCGGCGGGGCTTGCGATGCTGCTCCTCGTCGCGCTCTTCCCGATTCTCACGGCGGTGGGCACGTCTCCCGCCGCGGCCGCGGCCGTGATCGGCACGTCGGCCGGCATGACCTTTGCGCCGACCGCCGGCACCGCTTCGCTGGCCGCGAAGGTGGCGGGTCTCGATCCGATCATCTACCTCGTCGAATACCAGCTCCCGCTCGCCGTTCCGACCTTGATCGTCTGTGCCGTCGCCCACTACTTCGTGCAGCGCTACTACGACAAGAAGGCGGACGACGTCTACGCCGAAGCCGCCGAAGTGAAGAAGTCCGAAGCCCCGGAAGTCCCGAAGTGGTACGCGCTCTTCCCGGTCCTCCCGATCTTCCTTCTCATCATCTTCTCGAAGCTCGTCGTCTCGTCCGTGAAGCTCGACACGATCGCCGCGCTCTTCATGGTGTGGGTCTTCGTCGTGATCATTGAAATCATCCGCAACCGCGGCAACGTCAAGAAGATCTTCAAGGACGCCCTCGCGCTCTTCCAGTCGATGGGCAAGATGTTTACGGGCATCGTCGCGCTCATCATCTGCGCCGAGTTCTTTGCGACCGGCCTGCGTGAATCGGGCCTCATCGACGCCCTCATCAACTCCGCCCAGGGCGTGGGCGCCGGCATGGGCTTCATGACGGTGATCCTCACGGCGATCGTCTCGATCGTGACCTTCCTCACGGGTTCGGGCGTGGGCGCCTACTCGTCGTTTGCCGCCCTTGCGCCGGACGTCGCTTCGGGTCTCGGCGGCTCGGTGGAAGCCCTCGTCACGCCGATGCAGTTCGCTTCGGGCATGCTTCGCGCCATGAGCCCGGTCGCGGGCGTCATCATCGCGGTCGCCGGCGCCGCCGGGGTCTCCCCGATGGCCATCGTGCGCCGCACCTGGATCCCGATGATCCTCGGTCTCGTCACGACGATCGTCGTCAATCAGATCCTCTTCGGCTGATGACTCGATCCAACTGAACTGAAAGGGCCGTCCTTCGGGGCGGCCTTTTTACTGAAACGGTCGAATAGACCTCGGATCATTCCGAGATCCCGGAAAACCCGTCGGCGGCTCGGGTTTACACTGAAGGAAGGTGCCCTTTCCGGGCGCACTTCTATAGAATGCTGCATATTTTTCGTGAACCGGAAAATCGGGCGCCGTCGGGCGGACTGAAATCCTTCCGGGCACTTGTCGTTTGGTTTTTCTCGTATGGACTGGCTTCGCGCACTCTTTACCGACACGAACGCCGTGGCGCACATCATTCTCGTCTACGCGCTCGTCGTCGCCCTGGGGACGCTTCTCGGACGCATCAAGGTGGCGGGCATTTCGCTCGGCGTCACCTTCGTCCTTTTCGTCGGACTCGCCGCGGGACACTTCGGCCTCACGGTGCCGGAGCCCGTGCTCTTCTTCATCCGCGACTTCGGCCTCACGCTCTTCATCTTCTTCGTGGGGCTGCAGGTGGGGCCCTCCTTCTTCTCGTCCTTCAAGAGCGGGGGACTCGTTCTGAACCTCCTCACCGTCATGATCGTCCTCCTCGGGATCGTCGTGACGGTCGCGCTCTGGTTCCTCCTGAAGGACTGGGTCTCGCTTCCGCAGATGCTGGGCGTCCATTACGGGGCGGTCACGAACACCCCGGGCCTCGGCGCCACGCAGGAGGCGCTCGATCTTCTTCACTATGAAGGCGAAAACATCGCGGTTGCCTACGCCTGCGCCTATCCTCTGGGCGTCGTAGGCGCGATCTTCTCCGCCGTGCTCCTCAGAAAGATTTTCTCGATCGACCTCGCCGAAGAAGACAAGCACTGGGAGACGGAAGAAAAGGAACACAACCGCGAACCGATCTTCTTCCATGTGGAAGTCACGAACCCCGCGGTGGCGGGCAAGACCCTCGGGGCGATCCGAGAATTTACGGGGCGCTCCTTCATCTGTAGCCGCATTCTCTCGAAGGGAGAACTCTCAAGCCCCACTGCCGAAACGGTCGTTCAGGAGGGCGACGTCCTTCGAATCGTGGCCGCTCCGGAAGACCGCCTGCCCGTCACGGCCTTCTTCGGGGGTGAAAAGCAGGGCGTCGATCTCGCGACGGAAAAGTCGCCGCTCGCCACCCGCACGATCCTGATCACGCGGGAAAAGTTCAACGGCATGACTCTGAAGGCCTTGGCGCTCAACCAGATGGACGGCGTCAACATCACGCGAGTCTTTCGCGCCGGCATGACGCTCTTTCCGTATTCGAACCTCCATCTGCAGGTGGGCGACCAGGTCTACTGCGTGGGACCGGAACCGGCGCTGCAGCGTCTCGAGACGTTGCTCGGCAACAAGATGAAGAAGCTCTATCACCCGAACATCTTCACGATTTTCGTGGGGCTTGCGTTCGGGATTGTCTTGGGGAGCATTCCGATTGCGGTGCCCGGTATGCCCGCGCCCTTGAAGCTCGGTCTTGCGGGCGGGCCGCTCATCGTCGCGATTCTTCTCGGACGCTTCGGGAACTTCGCCCGGCTCGTCACCTACACGACGCAGTCGGCGAGCCTCATGATGCGCGAAATCGGGATTTCGCTCTTTCTGGCGAGCGTCGGCCTCGCCGCGGGCGAGAGCTTCGTCGCCGCCATCACGCAGGGGAACGGGCTTCTCTACGTGCTCCTCGGGCTTTTCGTCACGCTCATTCCGCTCATCGTCGTGGGGATCGTCGCAAGAAAGGTCTACAGAATCAACTACCACAGCATCGTGGGCCTCATGGCGGGAGCCACGACCGATCCTCCTGCGCTCGCCTACGCGGCGACCTTGTCGGAGAAGAATTCCTCATCGGTCGCGTACTCGACCGTCTATCCGCTTGCGATGTTCCTTCGCATCCTCACGGGGCAGCTTCTTTTGGTGCTCCTCTGGGGATTCATCTCCTAAGAAAAACAAGCGGCAAAAGAGCAAGGCGTTGGACCCGAGAGGGCCGGCGCCTTTTCTTCAAGAAGTCGGGAAAACCGCGGACTGGCTGACGACGACCTTCGAAACGTCGTGATGAATTTTCACGGCGTGTCGGCGTCCGACGATTTCCTCTGAGCGCGCCGCCGAACTTCGCCCCGATCCGTCGCTCCCGATGGGGAGAGAGTCGTCGTAGAATGGATCGTTTTTCTTCGCCAACCACGTCCGCACCATGTTCGAAAGCCTCGGCGTCGTCGATTACCCGACCTTCCTCGTCGCGTCGCTTCTCATCGTTCTCTGTCCCGGTCCCAACAGCCTCTACGTTCTGAGAACGAGCGTGAGCGACGGCGCACGCGTCGGGTTCGCGGGCGCCTGCGGGGTGTTTCTCGGCGACTCGATTCTGATCCTCGCCGTCTACCTCGGCGTCGCGGCCCTCATCCTCGCGAACCCCTCGGTCTTCTTCGTTCTGAAGTGTGCGGGCGCGGCGTATCTGACGTGGCTCGCCTTCCGGATTCTCACGGGCCTTTGGAAGGACCTGAAGAAAGCGCCTCCGGCAACGTCGGGCGAAGCGGTGACGCTCAGCGAGAAAAAGACGGAAAAACCCAAGATCGCTCCCAAGTCCGCCTTTCGCACGGCGCTCGTTCTGAGCCTCTCGAATCCGAAGGCAATTCTCTTCATGCTTTCCTTCTTCCTTCCCTTCGTCGACACGACGAAGGGGCACCCGGGGCTCGCCTTTCTGACGCTCGCCGTGACGCTGCAGTTCTGGAGCGTCTGCTATCTGACGGCCCTCACGCAGGTCGGGAAGGCCCTCCTTTTCTTCTTCGGGCGCCGACCCGTCTGGGGACGGATCGGAAACGCCGCCGTCGCGCTCCTCTTTCTCTTTTTCGCCTGGAAGCTCGTCACGGGCTGAGGACGCAGACCGATTTGGAAAGTTTGAGCGGCACTTGCCCTACTCCCGAATGAGGTTGTGTTGCGAAACCTTTCGGCCGTGACGAACGTCATCGAGCGCCTTTTCCAGATGGGCAACATTTGCCCTGTTGTAAAAAGGATTCGCCTTGGGTTGGAAAGGCAGGGCGTGTGTGCGACAAATCTCCTTAAGGAACATACGGACCGCGGTGGTTGGATCCAGGCCCATCTGATCGAGGAGGAGCGTGGTTTCCGCTTTCAGATCGTCATCGATCCGGATTTGCATGTTTGCCATGATGTTCTCCAATGAGAAAGCATTGAGTTGCGTTGTTACATCGCGTGATAAAGCAATGCAACATGACAGGGAGAGAGGGTTCGAAAGAGAAAGTTTCCTCCTTCCCTTCATCGACACGACGAAGGGGCACCCGGGCTCGCCTTTCTGACGCCGCCGTCGCGCTTCTCTTTCTCTTTTTCGCCTGGAAGCTTGTCACGGGCTGAGTTCGGAGGATCCGCCCGGGCGCACCGGCTGCGCGTATGCCAAGTTATGCGCTCTTATGTATGACTATCCGCAGTTATGCGCCTTTATGCGTTGTTATGCGGTCCTATGCAGACCTATGCAGTCGTATGCGGTGTTATTCGGTCGTATTCGGTCGCATGTGCGGATCGCGGGAGGCGGGTTCTTTCTTCAGGCTTTTCCCTCCGTTTTCCTTTTCGCACAAGGAAAACCGCCCCGCGAAAGTTCGGGGGAGGGCACTTTCGCGGGGCGATCGGAATGAGGTTTACTTGACGGCCGGCTGCCAGCGCATGAAGCGGCGCTCAAGCTCGGTCACGGCGCGGTCGATGACGAGTGCAAAGGCCGTCAGGACCAGAATCCCCGCCATCACGGTGTTCATGTCGAAGGTCGTCTCCGCCTGCAGAATCAGGTAGCCCACGCCCTCGGCGCTTCCGAGGTATTCGCCGATCACGGCCGCGACGAAGGCCATCCCGACCGAGGTGTGAAGACTCGAGAAGACCCAGCTCATCGCCGACGGAATGTAGACGGTGCGCATCAGCTGCCGGTTCGTGGCGCCCAGCATCCGCGCGCTCGCCAAGACCGTGGGATTCACTTCGCGCACGCCCTGATAGACGTTGAAGAAAACGATGAAGAAGACGAGCGTCACGCCCAAGGCGATCTTCGAAGCGGGCCCGAGTCCGAACCACACGGCGAAGATCGGCGCCAGAATCACGCGGGGCATGGAGTTCAAGCCCTTGATGAAGGGATCGAGCACGGCCGCGGCCGTGGGGGCGCGGGCAAGCCACAGACCCACGAAGAGCCCCGAAACCGTCCCGATCACGAAGGCCATCAGGGTTTCATAGAGCGTCACAAAGAGATGACGGTAGATTTCGCCTCCCGCAAACCACTCCCAGATGCGAAGAAAGATCTGATCGGGTTCGCCGAAGAAGAAGGCCGCCTGACTGTCGTTTTCAAAGAAGAAGGGCGGCACGAGGCCGGGCTTCGTCATGAGCCACCAGAAGACGAAGACCGCGACGAGCAGACCCCACTGGCCGGCCCGCACGCGCCAGCGGGCGCTGCGGCGTTCGCGTTCCGCGCTCGACCTCTTCGTTTCCTGCGGGCCGAAGCCCTGCACAGCAGCCTGACATTGCGTCATGATGTTTTCCTCCTTCAGATCGAATCGCGGTGTTGCCGGTAGCTCTTCATCACTTCGTCGCGAAGCACGTTCCAGATCGCTTCGTGGCAGGCGAGGAAGTCGTGCGTCGTGCGGATTTCGACGACGTTTCGCGGACGCGGCAGTTCGATCGGGAAGTTTCCGATCGGGTGCGAAGCCGGTCCCGCCGAGAGCACCACGACGCGGTCGGACATCGAAACGGCTTCGTCGAGGTCGTGCGTGATGAAGAGAACCGCCTTTTTGGCGCTCTGCCAGATGTCGAGAAGTTCGTTTTCCATCAGCTGCCGCGTCTGGATGTCCAAGGCCGAAAAGGATTCGTCCATGAGGAGAATGTCGGGGTCGGTCACAAGCGTCTGTGCGAGCGCCACGCGCTTACGCATCCCGCCCGAGAGTTCGTGGGGATAGCGGTCCGCGAAGCGCTCGAGCCCGACGCGGGCGAGCCAGGAGCGGCCGGCTTCGCGCTGCTGGCTTTCCGGGACGCCCCGATAGCGAAGGCCCATCACGACGTTTTCATAGGCGGTCGCCCAGGGCATGAGGCTTTCCGCCTGGAACATGTATCCGGCGCGGCGGTTGATCCCCGTGAGCGTTTCGCCGAAGACCCGCACTTCGCCCTCGGTCGGCTTCAAAAGCCCCGCCGCGGCGTTGAGGATCGTGGACTTGCCGCAGCCCGTGGGGCCCACGACGCTCACGAATTCGCCCGCTTCGACCGTGAACGACACGTTCTCGGTCGCCGTGTAGTCGGGTTGCCCGGGTTTGCCGGCAAAGCGGCAGGTAACCCCCCGAAAGTCGAGTGCGGGGACGGCGCCCGCAGATTTGAACGTTTCCTGCATCCTCTTCTCCGATCACTTCGTCGCCTTGTCGACGAATTCGTTCGTAAAGACCGTCTTGTAGTCGAAGGCAAAATTCTTCAGTTTCGGGTCGACCGTCGCGAGGGCCGCCGCGGAAATTTCGGCGCAGCCTTCGGGGAAGCGCCCGTCGGTCGAGAGGGCCGGACGGTTTTTGACAAAGCCTTCGACGTAGACCTTGGGGTTCCCGAGGAAGGCCGCGCGCGGCACGACTTTGACGAGTTCGTCGGGGGTGACGGTCGCGAGCCATTTGTCGGCGCGCACGATCGCGTTCGTCAGGCGTTGCACCGTTTCGGGGTTCTTCTCGATGAAGGAGACGGGGGCGTAGAGGCATCCCGCCACCATGGGGCCGCCGAAGAGGGCGTCGGACTCCGCGACGTTGCGCGTGTCGGTGACGATTTGGATCGCGTCGTCCTGCATGAGCTGCGTGATCACGGGGTCGAGCCCCACGAAGGCGTCGACCTGGCCCGCGCGCACCGCGGCGATCGCGCCCGCGCCCGAACCGATCCCGATCACGGCGACTTCGTTCGAGGCGATGCCCGCGCGCTTCAAGACATAGTTCGCGATCACGTGCGACGAAGACCCCGGCGCCGTCACGCCGATGCGGCGGCCTTTCAATTCCTTCACGTCCTTGAAGTTCGGCATCGTCTTGCGGTTCACCGCAAAGACGCACTGCGGAGCGCGGCCCTGAAGCACGAAGGCGCGCATCGCCTGGCGCTTCGCCTGCATCGAGAGGGTGTGCTCGAACGCGCCCGAGACCACGTCGGCGGAGCCGCCCACGACAGCCTGCAGCGACTTGGATCCGCCCTGAAAGTCGACGACCTTGACGTCCAAGCCTTCTTCCTTATAAAAACCCTTCCAGTCCGCGATGGCGGCGGGGAGATAGTAGTAGAGGTTCTTTCCGCCCACGGCGATCGTGACTTCGGTCTTTTCGGGTTCGGCCGCGAAGACCGAGGGGGCGGCCATGCCCGCGGCAAAGAGGACCGCGCCGCGGCAGAAGGTGCGGCGGGAGAAGGGAGCGGAGAAAATCGATTGGTAAGCGCGGTTCGTCATGACGGTCATCCTTGTCGTTCGTTTGGGTCTCACGTCGTCGCGAGGAGTTCGAACGAAGGGCCGTCAAGGCTTGGATTGCTCGTGCGTGCCGAAGGGGAGAAATTCCCGTACGCCGTCCTGCTCGCGATTCTTGGCGGGAGAACGGCGTCGAGTGAAGAAAAAGATCAGCGGCCGTCCCCCGTCCTAAGGCGGAGAAGGCTCGTAAGTCGGAATTCCGAGGCGGGCACGAAGCGCACGGGATCCTTGCGGATCGAGCGGCGTTTGGTGAATCGTGCGGTCATGAGGAACTCCGTTGTGAGAAGGTAATCCGGAATGGGATCCGGTCCGCGCGCCTCTTTGTGAGTGCGTAGAAAAGACTTTATTGCAAAAGTTGCGGGTCCGCAATAGGTTCGATTGCCTAGTGCGTTTGGCGAGGGAGAAGGGGGTTGCGGGGAACGGAACGGTTTATTTGGGGTTAAGAGAGGTATGCGGTACGGTCCGCCCTGCAATGGAGGGGCATTTCGCGGTGGAAGCACGAAGCGGCGCCGCCTTACGTGGAGTTCGTGCGGAAAACGGGCGTTTCTTACTTGGATTTCGTGCTTTTGCTGAGATGAGAGGGATCCGTCTTATACTGTGGCGGTGGACAAAGGAGTCGACATCAGGAGAACGGCATGACGGAACGCATGGGAAGGGCGATGCCCGCCGAGCGAAAGCAAAGCGAGGGGGGCAAGACGGCGCCCGCCAGGACGTGTTTTTCGCTGCTTGACTTCGAAGGGTTTCTTCGTGCGACGGGGAACGTCCCGTTGGCGGACCTCATCCGCGAAGCCTTTGATCGGGAGGAGGCCCTCCCCGAGGCGCTCCACGGCAAGGCCCTGGGACTTTTTCGCGAATACCTGCTCACGGGCGGAATGCCGGGCGTCGTCGACGTTTACGGCAAGACGCGCTCGTTTGAGGCGGCGGAAAAGGAAAAGCGCCGACTCCTCGACGGTCTTCTCAGAGAGCTGAAGGGCCTTCCCCGCAGCCGGGCCGATAAGACCTCGAAGATTCTTCGTGAAATTCCCGCGCAGCTTGCCAAGTCCGAAAAGCGTTTCACGCTCTCGGCGCTCGGAAAGTCCGCCCGATGGCGAAACTGTGCGGAGGCCTTTGCCCGTTTCGAGGACTTTGGTCTTCTTCTTCCTTCCCTTGCTGCGGTCCCGGAGGAGGACCGGTGGGTTGTCGAGGATTCGTCGGTGCGGAAGGAGTACTTCGTCGACATGGGACTTCTTGGAACCTTGGCGGTTCGTACGGGGCTGGTCACGAAGGCGGAACTCACCCGCGGGGTGCTCTTCGGGAAGTTCTCGTTTCTGAACGGCATGCTCGTCGAGAACGCCGTGGCGCAGACTATTGCCCGGAAGGGCGAACGGCTCCTCCATTTTTCGCAAAGCGGCAAGAAGGAAGGGGAGGAGAGAATCGAAATCGACTTTCTCCTTATCCGTCCCTCGCCGGAGGCGGGCGGAGCCCCTCGCGTGAGCCCCGTCGAAGTGAAGCCGTCCGTTCGTTTTCGCGCGCTGTCGCTTGAACGCTTCGCCGAGAAGTTCGGGGAATGCGTCGGGGCGGAGTACGTTGTTTATCCGGGCCCGTTGCGGCGGGAGGGGCGGCGCCTCCTCGTGCCGTTCTATGCGGCGCAATGTCTCTGACGGTTCCCGAACGGGAATGAAACGGTGCTGCGGACGGGATGCCTCTGCGAACAAGCATCGCTGAGAACCGTTCATGAGGCGGGATCATTTTCGGCAGGGGCGTCGGGTAGAATTTTTGTATTCGGCAACCTTAAGGGGGCGGGTTTCTGGCCCGCCCGCCATCCGTCGGGAGAAAATCGCCGTGGCAAAACGCACGAAGGAACAGAGAAGACAACAGCGCAAGCGCAAGGAAGAGAAGCGGCGTGAGAACCGCCGCCTGGACGGTATCCGTACGATGTTTATGTCCGAAGAGCTCTTCCAGGTCTTCCATTCGTACTGGTTCGTCCGGAAAACCCAAGAAGATCGCGACGAACTCCTGGAGATGGTCGCCCTAAAGGTCGGTGTTCCGCCTCACCGGACGCACGAGTATCTTGCGGGACTTTTCTTCGGACTGTTGAGTCATGTGGAACTTGCGGTCGATCCCGATGAGATCGAGGCTGCGGTCAAGTACCTGGTTATGCTCACCGATACGGAGACGGCCGGTAATAATCGGCTGTTGGCGCAGTGTGCGCTGGTCAATCAGTTCGGCATGATTTCCCGGCGGATCCCGATCGTCGAGATCCTCACTCACGGTCTGTCCGAACTGAAGAGCGTCGACCCGGCGGAATACAAAGCGGTTCTTTCGGCCGCTCCGCGCTTTCTGACGGCGGATTTTTCGACTATCGCCCTGGAGGACGTCGAGACCTACGCCCGAATCTTCGGTTTCAATCCCGACGAGTTTGCCGAGATGTGGGAATTCCAACTTCTCAGTCTCGAAGCGGTCGAACCCGACGAAGCCGAACGCGCCCGCCGGACGGAATGCATCGGCCGGTTCCTCGAGGAAGTGCTCCTGCAGTCGGTGGCCGTCCAAAACGGCGAGGACCTCGGGGAGGAAGAAGAAATCCGCGCGGATATGTACGGCAACATCGTGTCCGCTATGCTCGCCATCACGGCGGTACGCTACGGCTCGGATTCGGAAGCGAACGGCGGGATCGGTGAAGTCCGCCCGGAAATGCCGCTCGGCGAGAGCCTCGGGGACGACACACGCCTGCAAATTCGAAAGGGAATCGCGTCTCTGGTGCGGTCTTTGGGGGCGCTTCCGGAGCCCGAGTTCTACGAAATCTGCTCCATGGCGGCCATGACGGTGTTCGCCTTCGAGCCGGGTACGGCTCGGCGCGTGGGCCTTGCGAGAGCGAGTTTCGTGCGCAAGGTGATGGAGGCCGTGGATCCGACGCTGCCGGAACGGTTGGCCGCGGATCACGATGCCCGGCTGAAGAAAGCCGAAGAAACAATGGAAAACGAGTTCGATTTCTGAGTAATCGCAGCGGTTTTCCGGCATTCCGATGAATCCCTTGCGGTTTGGGCGCCGCAGGGGATTCGGTTTTCGTGATCGTGTAAAAGGGGTTTGCTCAGAAGCCGTATTCCGCCTGGAACTTCAGGCTCGCGCCCTCGCGCTTGCCGCAGTAACCGCGAAGCCGTACGTCAAAGAGCCAGGGCGAACCCGCCTTCGCGTGGCGAAGTCCCGCTTTGCCGATCCCCGTGGCGCCCCGGATCGATTCGCCCCCGTAGATTTCGACGCCGTTCGCTTCGTTGCGAAGGGTCCCCGTGAAGTCGTACTCGAAGGCCACCCGAGGTAACTCTGCCAGTCGCCCGCCGGGGCGTAGAGTCGGGCGCCCATGTGCACAGCGACCTCAACGCAGGTCGGAATCTGCAGGGTCTGGGTTACCAGCTGGTGACTCTGGGGCCGGCGTAAACAGGCCTAATGCGACGTGCCTCGGCAATAGTTGCAAAGCCTTCGACTTTAGTCGAGGGGGGGGGTCGCCAATGGCGAAGAGTGTTGAGTGGCGCAATTGTTTAATATCTTCTTTCTTAGTGGCTTAAGGTTAACCATGGATAAATCAAACATCCGGAATCATACGGCCGACTTTCTCATCTTCACGAAGGAGGTCGGCGGCAACGGCATTGAAGTTCGCGTTGAAAACGAGACCATTTGGCTCACGCAGAAGCTCATGGCCGAACTTTTCGACACGACAAAGCAGAACATTTCTCTTCATCTGAAAGGTATCTTTAAGGACGGTGAGTTGATGGAGAGTTCAGTTGTCAAGATTTTCTTGACAACTGCCTTGGATGGCAAGAGCTACAAGGCAAAGCACTACAACCTCGACGCCATCATCGCCGTCGGCTACCGCGTCAACAGCAAGCGTGCCACAGCTTTCCGGCAGTGGGCGACGAAAGTGCTTCGTGACTTCGTGATCAGGGGCTACCTGTTGGACGCTGAACGCCTGAAGAACGGCAAGCTTTTCGATCAGTCGTACTTCGACCAACTTCTTGAAGAAATCCGGGAGATCCGTGCAAGCGCACGGCAGGCCTACCAAAAGGTGACGGACCTGTTCGCTACGGCTTCCGACTACGACGTTCATTCGATGGTCGCCCGCCGATTCTTCGCGACCGTCCAGAACAAGTTGCATTACGCGGTTCATCGCCACACTGCAGCGGAGATCATCAGGGACCGAGCGGATGCTGAAAAGCCGCACATGGGCCTCACCTCCTGGAAGAATGCCAAGACGGGCGGCAAGGTTATCCGCACCGATGTTCTCATCGCGAAAAACTACCTCTCCAAAGAAGAGATCGACACGCTCAACCGCTTGGTTTCCATGTATCTCGACATGGCCGAGCTCCGCGCCCGGAAGGACGTTCCCATGACCATGGAGGACTGGGAGAAGCGACTCGACAGCTTCCTGGTATTTAACGACATGGGCATTCTTCAAGGCCCCGGCAATGTCTCGGCCCAAGAGGCGAAGGAACATGCCTTGGGTGAATTCGAGAAATTCCGCATCAGGCAGGACCACGAATTTCGCAACGCCTTTGACGTGCGAATCGCTGCGGATCAGCTACTCGACGATGCCCGCAAGATGGTGAAAGACGATGACTGACTCAGGATTTCGGTTGCTCAAAGAAAAGAATTTCGAGGACGCAATCGCCGAAGGGCTTGTCGCCTCCAGGTAGCCTCGGTCCGAAAACAATCTCGGCTACGACCGTTGATGCGCTCTTTATCCAGCCGACGTCTTCGAATGGATGCAGACGGCGTACCCGAAGGAATTTGAACTTCTGCAAAAGGCGAACAACTGGCAGACCGTTCTGCTCGATCGAGTGCAGGAATTCGCTCGTCAGCATGGAGCGCTCGCTCTCCTGCGGGATCCGATCGGCATTGCCGGCGTCGGCCGCTTCAAGATGAGCGAGAGCGCCCCGGAAGACTACCGCAACGAGGAGGTTGCTCAACGCTACCGAAGCAACATCCTTCGCGTCGTTCGGCAGGTTCACCACCACACGACGTCCGAAGAATCGCTTGACCTCGTGTTCTACATCAACGGCGTCCCGGTGGCGACGGTGGAGGTCGAGACCGACTTCAAACAGGGGCTCACCGGATCAAAAAAGAACCTCTCCGACAATGGAAATTCGCTAAAATTTCTGGATCTTGCAATCAAAAAGGTGCGGGCCTTCGGGCCCGCCCGTCATCCGTCGGGAGGAAAACATAATGGCGCGGCAGACGAAAGAACAGCGCAGAAAGCAGCGAAAGGCCAAGGAACAACGCAAACGCGAGAGCCGCCGGCAGGAAATCATCCGGTCGGCGATCATGTCCGACGGACTTTTTCAGGCGTTTCACGCCTACTGGTTCATTTTCCGGACGATGGAGGAACGGGCTCCCTTGTTGGATGTCGTGTCCCGGAAGACCGGGCTCTCGTACGACCGGGCTCACGGGCTCTTCACCGGTCTTTTTCTCGGTCTTTTGAGCTGTGTGGATCCGGAATTCCTCGACGAAGAACTGTTGGAAACCGTCAGCAAAATGATGTCTTCCAGTGTTCCGTCGACGAACGAACCTTCCGAAGAGGAAACGGTCGATCCCTTCGTTCAGGTCGAACTGGTCGAGCATTTCGCCGACGTTTCCCGAATGATTTCGATCGCGGAACTTCTTTCGTTGGGGATGGACGGTCTCGAAGAGGTCGATTCGGTGGAATACAAGGCTCTGAAGGCGGCGGTTTCCCGTTTTGTCGCCGCGGACTTCTCGGATTGCGAGATCGTGGACCCTGAGGACAGCGCCCGCGTCTTCCAATACGACCCCGAAGAGGTTTTCGAACCCTGGATCGACCAACTTCTGATGCGCGAGACGAGCGAACCCGACGAGGAGGAGTGCGTTCGCCGAACCGACTGCATCACTCAATTCCTGCAGAAGGCGATCGTTCGTCATTTGGAGGCGGAAGACCATCCCGAGGACGAGTGCGACGAATTCCAACGGGCACGTGTCCACGGCGAAATCGTTTCTCAGATCCTGTACTTGACGGCGAGTCGGCACGACACGAGGTCGGAAGAGGAGGACGGTCGGTACGAAGAGTGGATCGAGCAACACGCCGGAACCGCTCCCGACGAAAGCGTACAGGCGGAAATCCGCGCGATGATCGCGCCCGAAGCGAAAGCGTTGGGAGCGCTCCCGCAGACCGATTTCTATCGTTTGATTCTGGTCGCCGCCCGCTTGGCATTCGGGTTCTTCCCTGGGACGGCCCGGTCCGTCGGTGCTGCGGGCGCAAGTTTCGTCCGCTCCGTGATGGACGCGCTGGACCCGACGTTGATGAAGACGCTCGAGGACGAGGAAGAGAACTTCTTTCAGCGGATGATCGAAGAGTCGGACAATCTGGACGCCTGAACGATTCGGCCGGACGGTTGCTTCGATTACCAGTGGGATCCCCTGCGAACCTTTGCGGCGCAGGGGATTCGTTTTTTTTATTGACCGAGCTGAAAGCGCTTTGCTCAGAAGCCGTATTCCGCCTGCAGCTTCAGGCTAGCACCCTCGCGCTTGCCGCAGTAGCCGCGAAGCCGCACGTCAAAGAGCCAGGGGGAGCCCGCCTTCGCGTGGCGAAGCCCCGCCTCGCCGATCCCCGTGGCGCCCCGGATCGATTCGCCGCCGCGGATCTCGCCGCCGTTCGCCTCGTTGCGAAGCGTCTCCGTGAAGTCGTACTCAAAGGCCGCCCCGAGGTAGCCCTGCCAGTCGCCCGCCGGGGCGTAGAGTCGGGCGCCCGTGCGCACGCGGTGGTTGTCGACGCTCTCGAAGCGAAGCGTCGTCGTGCCGTCCGAATCCTTGACGCGCGCGGTGTCGCTCGGCAGATACGTGAAGAAGTACTTCCCGAAGACTTCGAGCTTGAGGTCTGCCGTCACCGGGAAAATCCGGCCGAGCCCCGCATGGGCCGCGGCGTAGAGCGAGCGCGTCTTGTAACCGTGCGAGAGGCCGTCGGCCCCGACGAGCCCGTGATCGACGTCGTTTTCATAGCGCCCGACCCGAAGCGAGCCTTCCGCGTAGAAGCCGTTTTCGAGAAGATGCCGCGCGGACGTTCCGACGCCGTAGTAGGTCATCGTGCCGTCGAGTCGGCGCGTGAGACCCGAAAGCCGCATCGAGTCGTCAAACTCCCCGCGCCCGGTTTCCGCAAAGAAGTTGACGCGGGCGATGCCCGAGTCGGTCTCGACGCTCGTTCCCGCGCCCGCGAGGAAGTTCATGCCGCGCACGGTGAGTTTGCCGGAGGACTCGTACTTGACGTCCGCGCCGTTCATCACCGCGAAGGTCTTGGGACCGAGGCGGTAGTCCTTCGGGGGTTCCGTGAGGGTGTCGCCCACGATTTCCGCGGCCTGGCCGAGGAAGGTCACCGCCATGTTGCGGTGGTTCGTGACGAGCGCGAGCTGCCGGTTCGCCACGGGGGCGTCTTCGAGTTCGAGAACGATCGACTTCCCGTCTTCGGCGTTCACGATCCGGCCCTCGACCTCGGTCGTGATGCCGGTTGTGAGCGCGATCGCCTGGCCTTCTCCGTCGTAGAGGGGATTGAGCGTGAGGTCGGTATGGTTGCCCGCCTCGATGAGCGTCATCGATTCGCCGAGGTGCGCGTCGGCGCCCCTTTCAAAGACAAAGCCTCCGTCGACGAAGGTGAAGGTGGTGCCGCTCAGGTCCAGGGTTTCGTCCGTGACGGTCCCGTCCCAGGTTTCGTAGGGCGTCATGTCGACCCTGAGCACGGTGCCGTTCGCCTCCCAGGGGACGGCGTTGAGTTCGATTCGATCGAATCCCTTGATCGAGGAGACCTCGCCGCGCCAACCATAGAGGCGCAACGCGTTGTCGTGAATGTCGTTTTGCTCTGTTCCGCCGAAGCGTTGAGCGCCCACGAACCGGGCTTTCGAGAGGCGTTTGTCCCAGTTGCCGTCGCCCACGATTTCGACGGCGTTGTCCGTGAGCTCGCAGCCTTCGGAAGCGGAGAGTTGGCCCGCGATGAAGAAGGCGGTTTGGTTTTCCTTGAGATCGAGCGTCACGTTCTCAAGACGAATGACGTTGCCTGCGATCCTGCCGTCGAGACCGCCGTACCCTACGTGGAGACCGCCGTAAACGAAGATGTTGCTCCCCGAGTCTCTCCTGAGCGTCGTGTTCGAGATTTCGACACGATTTCCAATCACGTCGCCGCTCGCATTCATGGCGGCTCCGAAGGAGGACGAGTCGATCGAGGAATTGTTAACCGATAGAAAGTTGTTGGCGAGCGTAGAAGGTGCGGCGGATCCTGCCGTAGCGGCGAAGAGGTCTACTTGGACGTAAAGGTTCTTGGCGTCATCAATGATGATCACGTTTTCCGAGGCATTGCCGCTGTTGGTGTTGGCAGCATAAGCCATGTTGAGGCGGCCGTTCTGAAGTCCCTTGATCTCAAGACGGTTGCGGGTGAGCGTGCCGACCTCGGCGTAGGCAACTTCAACGTCCGCGTCCGCTCGGAAGTTCCCGCCGATGATTTCGATCTTGTTGTCGGCAAGCGTGAAGCCCGCGTCCGTAACGTCGTTTTCCGTGATCGTGTTGTTTGCGGCGAAGAACATCGTCTGCACGCCGAAATCGCCGCCCGTGACGGTGATTCGGTTGCCGCTCATGTCACCCGTGCCTTCGGCGGCGGTAAAGGTGAACTTTTCGCTCGGCGTCGTATCGGAGGGTTTGAGCTTGAAGTTTCCTCCCTTGATGACGATGGCGTTGCCGTTTGCTTCCTCGGTTGCATGGTGCGCGGCAACAAAGGACTGCACCGATTCTGTCGCCAGGAAGTCACCCTCCGAAAAGAGAAGCTGATTTCCGTTTTCGACCGCGGCGCCCGAAGCTCCGAAGAAGTGGAACCCCGAGACGTCGTTTCCGGAGAGAGCAAAAGTGAAGACGTTGCCGCTGTGAGAACCTTCGGCGCTACCGCTGTAGGTATGTTCCTGAGACTTGTCGATCCAACGGTCAAGGTCGGCGACCGTCGCGAAGCGGTCTTCCGAGGCGGAAAGGGCGCCGGCGGCGAAGAGCGCGCCCGCAAGGAGAGAGAGTTTCCCGAGGGACGGGAAAACGAAGCTGAGCGTGTACGGAAAAAGCGCGCGGGAAGAAATGTGCATGTAGGTTCCGATGTACGTGGAAAGAAAATGTCTTTCCGTGAAGAGGATCGTTCATCCTAGAGCTTTTTCTTGCCGTAAGTTCCCGAAACGGCACTTTATTTTTCTATTGATGCGATAGTGTGTAAGTTTTAGTTTCCGCTTCTCCGTAGGGAGGGAGTGGTGAATAAGTGAATGCAATGTGTTTTTCCGAGATGAAATGTACGCTTTTTCGTTGTAGGGTAGCGGGTATGGGGATAACCCTAAATTTTCTTGCTGAGTCTCTCGTCGGGGTCGGGTGCCGAGGGCGTGGGGAAGGGCGTCGCCGGACTCGAAGGATGAGGCAAAAGGAGGGCATTAACTTGGATTTCGTACTGAAAACGCCACTTCCATACCCGGATATCGTGCTGATCGGAGGACATTTTTACCGGGATTTCGTGTTCGGATCACGATTGTTTTTGAGGAAATCTGCTCTACGGCACAGCAATGCGGAACTTCGACAAACGACTGTGCGGCGTGTTCGGATCGCGCCCCGTCAGTGTGCGGCTTCTCTTGAACGTGGCAGGCCCGGCTCTTCGATCTCGGAACTCTTCTAGAGGAACTCGTACTTACCCGCATGAATGCCCGTCGGTCGACCTTTATCCTTTATCCTTTGTCTCAAGACTTGGGGCGAGGCGGCAGAGACCGCCCGCGCAGGTCCCTCTCAACCATCGATTGGAGAACTTCTATGTTCGGAGTCATTTGTACGCTTTTGGCCGTCGTGCTCTTGGCGTACTTCGTCATCAAAAACTACTACCCGCCCGTCATCCTGTTGGTGCTCGGCCTCGTGCTCCTTCTCATCGGCGCCTTCATGGGCAACGACCCGGTGTCGGCGAAGACCGCCACGAACTTCCTCGGCTTCGACCTCGCGCAGGCCGTGACCGACCTCACGAAGAGCCGCATCGGGGGCTTGGGCCTCAACATCATGGCGATCGGGGGCTTTTCGGTCTACATGAACAAGATCGGCGCCTCGAAGGCCCTCGTGAAGCTCTGCGTGCGTCCGCTCTCGGCGATTCACTCGCCTTACGTGCTCTTGGGCCTCACCTACGTCGTGGGCCAGTGCATGGCGCTCTTCATCAATTCCGCCGTGGGCCTGGGGCTCCTTCTCATGGCTTCGGTCTATCCGCTTCTCGTGCAGCTCGGCGTTCGCCGCGCCGCGGCCGCCGCGGTGATCGGTTCAACCTGCTGTCTTGACCTGGGTCCGAGCTCCTCGAACGCCATGCGCGCCGCCGACCTCGTCGGCACCGACGTCGTCACCTACTTCGTGACGGGCCAGATTCCGGTAGCGATCTGCATCATCATCGCGGTTGCCGTCGGCCACGCCCTCGTGCAGCGCTGGTTCGACCGCCGCGAAGCCGCCAAGGGCATTTCCGACGATGCGGGCGCCGTCTCCGGCAAGACCGAAGACGCCTTCGCCGGTGCGGGTCCCGCCTTCTACGCGATCCTTCCGATCCTGCCGCTCTTCCTTCTCATCATCTTCTCGCCGATGGTCTACGACGGCATCAAGTTGAGCCTCGTCACCGCCATCATCGTGTCGATTCTGGTCGCCTTCGTGGTGGATCTGCTCGCCCGCCGTACGCTCAAGGATGTCTGCAAGGACTTCGGGGCCTTCTTCGAAGGGATGGGGAAGGTGTTCACCTCGACCGTTTCGCTCATCATCTGCGCCGAACTCTTCGCTCTCGGTCTCACGAAGATCGGCGGCATCTCGACCATGATCCAGATGGCGGCCGCGCAGCAGGACGTGGGTCTCTACCTCATGCTCTTCGTCATGATGGCCATCATGACGATCGCGACGATCGTGACGGGGTCGGGCAACTCCGCCTTCTTCGCCTTCTCGCCCCTTCTTCCGGAAGCGGCCGCGAGCGTGGGCTACAACACGATGGCGCTCGTCATCCCCGTGCAGTTGGCGGCGAGTCTCGCCCGTCCGATGAGCCCGATCTCGGGCGTCATCATCGCCGTCTCGGGCATCGCGGGCCTCACCCCGATCGAACTCATCCGCCGTACGATTCCGGTCATGATTTTCGGCATGATCGTGAACGTCGTCGCGGCGCAGATTTTCCTGTGATTCTCACGTAAGGAGATTCAAAAATGGCATATCTCATCAAGGGTGCGCACGTCTTTGCGCCGGAAGACCTCGGCGTCGTCGACGTCCTCACCGTGAACGACAAGGTCGTGGCGGTCGGCAAGGACCTCTCCGCCCAGCTCCCCGACCTCGAAACGATCGACGCCAAGGGCCTCGTCATGACGCCGGGCTTCATCGATCAGCACATCCACGTGACCGGTGGCGGCGGTGAAGGCGGCCCCAAGACCCGCACGCCCGAACTCGTTCTCTCCGAACTCGTCGCCTGCGGCACCACGAGCGTCGTGGGCGTTTCGGGGACCGACGGCACGAGCCGCTCGATCCCGAATCTTCTCGGCAAGGTCCGCGCTCTGCAGGCCGAAGGCGTCTCCGCCTGGATGTACACGAGCAACTACGCCTATCCCCCGACCACGCTCACGAGCTGCGTGCGCGACGACCTCTACTTCGTCCCCGAAGTCCTGGGCGTGAAGATCGCCATGGGCGACCACCGCTCGAGCTTCCCGACCGAAGACGAAGTCATGCGTCTTTTGACGCAGATCCGCGTGGGCGCGATGGTCGCGGGCAAGCTCGGCGTTCTGCACATTCACCTCGGCAACATCGTCGGCCCCTTCGACATGTTCCTTGACTGCGTCAAGCGCGGCATGCCCATTCAGCACATCCGTCCGACGCACTGCGCGCGCCACCCCGACGTCTTTAAGGGGGCGATCGAGTTCGGTCTCGCGGGCGGCTACGTCGACATCACGACGGGCGGCTCCTGCGCCGTGGGCACTCCGGCCGCGGGCGTCAAGGCCGTGCTCGACGCGGGCGTGCCGCTTGACCACGTGACGATGAGCTCCGACGGTCACGGCTCCGTTCCGCGCTTCAACGAGAAGGGCGAAATGGTGGGCCTGGGCGTCGGCGGCGTCGCCTGCAACCTGAAGGAAGTGAAGCGCCTCGTTCAGGAAATGAACGTCCCGATGACGACGGCTCTTTCGGTCGTCACGGCGAACGTCGCGAAGGCTCTGCAGCTCCCGGGCAAGGGCTTCGTCAAGGCGGGCGGCTCGGCCGACCTCAACCTCTTCGACGAAGATCTCAACCTCGTGCACGTCTTCGCCAAGGGCCGTCAGATGATGCGCGAAGGCGAAATCATCGTGAAGGGAACGTTCGAGGAATAATCCCGATCGGGCTCTTTATTTGAGAGAAATCCGCGTTGTCCTTCTTTGGGGCGGCGCGGATTTTTTGTGCCCGGAGAAAAGGAAGCGGGCTTCCGAAGCTGAAGAAAGGCGCGGACGCAAGGACGGGCGGGACCGGGGAATCCCTTCAAGAGTGAAAGGAAAGGGGAGGCGACGAAAGAGTCCGGTCGTTTGAGCGGCGCCGCCGTCGATCCAGAACGGACGACGACGGTCGTCACGTCGATGGGCAATGACGTCTCCGCCGACAAGCAAAAAGCCCGAGTCGCGCCAACGACAAGGGCTTTAAGCTTTTTTCGGAGGAGGATGGCGATGAGAAATCGAAACAACTCGCCAATCTCCGTAGAGATCATAGCACGCCTCGTAGAAAATTGTGTTTCCGTATTCCGGTGATTTGTGTGACGGGGATGACCGTAATGATTTGAGTGATTAAGGGCGTGAAAGGAGAAAAGGAAGGATGAAAGAAGAAAATGTGAAACGTGGTTTGGAGCGATAAGGTTTTATCCGTCGGAATATAAAGGCACTTTGATCGAAGCTGCAAACCAGTCGGAAAGAGGCATCTGAAGCGGGCGATTTGGTGCTTGTTTTCTGTTCTGCGACATGTGGTGTCGTAAGGGGTTGGAGTGGGTGCGAGAGGTGGAAAATGATGCCGGAAAGTCCCGATCTTTTCGAAGTATTGTGGGAACTGGTGTTGAGAACTTTCTATGACGCGTTTTGTGAATATTTTCGGTGTAAGGGTAATAGATTTTTTTGCTGATCTTTATTCGGAGAACACGTGTTTCGCGGGTGATTCGCTAAAATCATCGAATCGGAACGGCAGTCCGAAAGGAAACACGCCTCCTCCTTGTCGTTTTTTGTGTTGCGGACCGTACGGAATTGGCGGCGATTGTCGCCATGGCAGTGTGCAATGGTGCCTCTGCCAACATGCAAAAGGCCCCAACCGCGGCTACGGTAAGGGCCTTTGCTTATTACTAAGGAGGATGGCGATCCACATACGTAAAGTCTCGCCGATCTCCGTAGAAATCATAGCACGCTTCGGGCGCAAAATTTGTGTCCGCGTTCGGGTGATAGTGCCGATCGCTGCGCTCGTCGTGCTGATTTCGACGGCCATTAAGCTCGGCGGCTAGACATAGTCGATTCGAGCCCAAGAGGGGCGTCTCCTTCGGGGGCGCCCCTCGCCGCTTTTTGGGGGCGGACTCGAAGCGGAGGAATCGAATCTATTCTCAGGGAAAACCCTTTGCACCGTTTTCCCTCAATTTCAGGCAAAATGGATCCCGCTTCATCAAGCGAACGGACGCAAAGGAAATCGGCGCACGTTCTAAAAAACCGGGCTCCTCGCCCGAAACGGATTTCCACCTTCCACAACGGCTTCTTTCTCCCGCGACTCGTCCGTCGGACGCGTTCAAGGCGGAAGAAGTTCTTGTCTATTAGTTGCCTCGTGGGCGCTGTCCCACAGGCCTGAGCGGCTCAAGCGGGGACGTGCGTCCCCGAGGTTTTCTTTTTTCTTTTTCCGAAAGGAGAAAACCCATGATAAACAGTCGCTTGGTGCCGGCGAGTGAATTCGGCGCTCATCTGACCCCGTATCCTCCTTGCCGAGGCTATTCATTCGACGAACGAAGCGATGTCGAAAGACACCGCATTCCCTCCGTCAATACTTCACACTTTTTCTCCCACAACGTCTTCGCGCAACTCTCCCTTTGGTGGCGTTTTGCCGAAGCCGAACCCCTCTACATCTCGGGCCCGACGGGCGCGGGCAAATCGAGCACGGCGTGTCAATTCTGCGCGCGTCTCGGCATGCCCGTCGTTTCCGTCATGGCACGACCCCGCATGGATCGGCGCGAGCTGATCGGCCGCTGGGTTATGGATGAAAAGGGGATGCGCTGGGTCGACGGTCCCGCCGCGCTCTGTTGGCGTTACGGCTGGATTTTGCTCATCAACGAGTTCTCCTGTGCGGGTCCCGAACTTTGGGTGTCGTGCAACGACATCCTCGAGGGACTGCCGCTCGAACTTGATCAGGTGGGCCGGGTCCTGCCGCGCCATCCGGAAGCGCGCGTGATTATCACCGACAACACGCGCGGCGCTTCGGGCGAAGCCGCCGACGAGGGGTTTCTCGGCCGAAGGCTGCAGGACCGCTCGACGGTGGACCGTTTCTGGCACCTCCGCATGGAGGGCCTGAACGAGTACGAGGAGACCGCTCTTCTCGTCGCGACGCTTCGCCGCGACTGGAAGGAGGCGCTTCCCCCCGAAGTGCTCTCGGACCTCTGCGTGCGGCTCGCACGCGTCGGTGCGGACAGCCGTGCCGCCGCGAAGAAGAGCAGCGTGGCCTTCGAGAACGCCTCGGTGGCCGTGAGTCATCGGGTGCTTCGCCGGGTTCGGGACATTCTCTGTTCCGTTCTTCTCGGCGAAGCCGTGAAGATGCCCGACCCCGTCCGGAGCGCCGTGCGCCTGGCTTTTTCGGAAGCTCTGGGCGCCGTGGAACGCGAGGCCGTGGAGACGCTTTTCGTCACCACGCTCGGAAACTTCATCGACGAGGCGCGCAAACGCGTGAACCGTCGCGACGTCGAACCGCCGGCCTTCGCCTGAAAAGCGAAGGCAAAGGAGAAACGTCATGAAGCCTCCATAAGCGCCGCGCGGGTCCGTTTTCATGCGGCCCGCGCGCTTCCGGACCGGACCCACGGGTCCGAAAAAGCCAAGTGTGAAACCCCAAGGGACTTTGCGGAGATCCCCCGCGCCGAACCTTCGGCGCGGTCCTCCGCTGGGTCCCTTTCTTTTTTTGACGGAGAGACAAAATGAGTCGATTCCGCGCCCTCACGGGCACCAAACGAGCCGGCGCAGCCCGGCGCAAAAACGCGGTCGACGTGACCGTTCTCAACCGCATCGGCAAAAACGACTGCGCTTCGGGTGCCGAAGCCGCACGAGGCGTCTTCAAGACGGAGGCCGCCAAGGGCTTCGTTCTCCGGCAGGCCGCGCCCCTCGTTCTTTCGGCCGCGTGCCGAAAGGAGGGACTATCGGTGCGGTTTACGGCCCGTCCCGCCACCGACGGGAAGACCGTCTGGCTGGGACCGATCGACTTCGGCAATCCGCTCGCTCCCGTGTTCGTGTACGGTCACGGCCTTCACGAGCGCGGGCACGTCGTGCATTCGGACTTTTCGCTCCTTCGCGGAGCGGCGGTGAAGAACGCCCCCGCCTGCGTCTTCGAGTGGGCGAACCTTTTCGAGGACGTTCGGGTGGACGCGTTGACGAGCGCCGCGTATGCGGGCTACGGGATTCTTCGCGAAGCCCTCTACCTGGCGCTCCAAGCCGCCGGGATGAGCCGATTCGTAGAAGACGTGCCGGGAAGGCCCGCGTACGACGTCGTGAAGCTCTACTACCTCGCGCGCCTCTGGGAGTGCGAGCTGGGCTTGACCGTCGTCTCGCGGGACCTTCAATGGCTCGAGCGCGAGATGGGGCGAATCTTCACCGAAGATGAAAAGCTTCGGCTCGACCGTCTCGTCTTCTCGGCCTGGCCGCTCTCTTCGACCGGGGACGCCGTGTCGCTCGCCCTTCGTCTCGCGGAGCTTCTCGGAAACTTTGCCGAAACGCTCGCACCCCCGCAAAAGGGCGCGGACGACGGCAAAGCCGCTTCCGACGAAAAGGCTGACGCCCTTTCTCCGGCGCCCTTTCAGCCCTCTCTCTTCGGAGAGGCCTGGGGGTACGAGGAAAAGCGCGACGAGTCCGACGCCGTTCGGCGCGACCGCATCCTCTCGATTCTCGAGGGATCGGGTCGTCCCGCCTTCGCGGGGTCGGGGCACGCCAAGGCGGACGCCTCGACGGGGCTTGCCCGAAAGGGTGAAAACCGCGTGACCTACGAAGACGGTCCCGCCTTCCGGGCGGAATCGTGGATGCGGATGGACCGGCTCGAGCGTGCGCTCTGGCCCGCCGACACGCGGATCGTTCCCGCCGGGGGCGAGACCGCGCCCGCGCGCCGCCGTCCCGACGTCGAGATGCTCTTCAAAAAGACGCTCTCGCGTCTCACGCGGCTGAACGGCGCGCTCGAGGACCTGCTTCTTCGGCGCGTTCCCTTGCCCGTCGGTTTGACTGAGACGGGCTGGGACGTCGACGACATGGAGCTCGACCGTCTCGCCGTGGGCGACGCCCGGGTCTTTTCGGTCTGGGAGGACGCGCAGGGCGTGGAGGCGGCGGTCTCGATTCTGCTCGACAGTTCGGGATCGCTCTCGGAAGAGGACTTCGCACTCGTGAAGGCCTCGGGCTACCGTCTCGCGTCGGTTTTGGAGAAGGTCCCGAACGTCGCGCTCGAGACGGCGCTCTTTCCGGGAGACGCCGGCTACACCGCCGAGGTCATCACGACCTTCGGCGAATCGGTCGAAGCGTTTGCGAAGCGAACCGGCGCGCGCGAGAGTTGCGGCGGCACGCCCGTCGTGGCGGCGCTTCTCTCAACCGCGCAGAGGCTCCTCGAACGGCCCGAGGCGCGCAAAATCCTGATCCTTTTGACGGACGGGCATTTTGAGCGCGAGAACCTACGGAGCGTTCCCGAAGACGTCGAGGCGGCCGGGATCGAACTCGGCGTCCTCCTCGTCGGGAGCAACGCCGCGGACCTCTGGGGGCGCCACTGCGAGCGCATTCGAGACGTCCGGGGCGTTCCCGCGGGGATCGTCAAGTTGATGAAGCGCCTCCTGCAGGCGGCGCGCAACTGACGATCCTTCCCGCGAACCGTTGCGGTTCCGTGAGAAGCGTGTACTTCGTTCGTCGGTCCGCAGGGCTTTCCTTCTTCTCTCCTTCGGGAGAGAAGGGGAGGCCCGCGGTCCTCTTTCTTTTTCCTCTCTTCTTTCTTTTCTTCCCGAAGGGGAACTTTTCTCGTTGGGGAGGCGTCGGTCGGACGGGCCGGTTTTCGAAAACTTCGGGTTTGAGGGTGTAAGCCCGCTTTCGAAAGTCTTCCCGTTTCGCGTTCCGCACGCCGAGCCGCCTTGTCTCTCTATGGGGTCCCGACGGGCTCCGAAACCTTCCTTCGCTCATGACGGTACCCGAACTCTACGCCGCAAGAAAATCGGCCGTGCGCCAGGCGCTCGGCACGGACCTCGTCGCCCGTTGGCGCACGCCCGGGCGTCTTGCGTTCGGGCTCTCGGAACCCGTCGGCGGGGCGGCAAGAACGGCAGTCGACGGCGTCCCGGAGACTTCGGATCTGCTCGACGACGAAGGCCGCCCCGTCTGGGCGCCCGTCGATCCGGTGGCGATCCTGGCGAGGCGCCGGGAGACGCTGCAGCGCATCCTTCTCGCTTCGGCCGATCGGGCGCTCTTTGAAGCGCATTTTCTCCCCGCGCTTCTCGCCTGGGCCGCCTTCGTCGAGGACCTCCCCGACCTTCGGGACGAGGCGTTTGCCAAGCAGGGCGGGCTTTTTCTCTTCGGACTCGAGTCGGCACTTGCGGCCCTCAGGCGGCTGGACGCTCGGGTCTTCGGGTTGTCGTTGGATCCCGTCGCGAGAAGACGGCATCGGGAGCGCTGGAAGACGATCGTCTTTCTCTCGGCGCTCGCCTACGGCGAAAACCGTCTCGCGGACCTCACGGTCGAGGCGGACGGTAGGCGTTGGCGTCGGGACGAGGCGCTTCTCAGCTTTGCGCTCGCCGCCTGCGGAGGTTCGGAAGCCGCTTCCTCGGACGGAGCGGGGAAGGAGAAGGACGTACTCTTTACCGTTCGCAGATGCCGCACGGTGACGACGGGCCTTGAAGCGGGATTTCTTCGCTGGGTTCCCGACCGAACGCGACGGTGGCTCACGGAAGATCCCTTCTTTGCGGAACTCTTCGAGGGGCGGTGTCGGGGAAAAGTCCGGCGCTCCGACGAAGCGAAGTTTCTCGAACGGCTCGTACGCGACGCCGTCTTCGAAGTCCTCTGGAAGCGGCGGGGCGAAATGTCGGAGGGGCTCGCGGACGATCCCTTCGCGGGCGTTCGGGCGGCGCTATCCCACTGGGTGGAGGAGGCGTGGCTCGAAGCCGTGCGCGAAGGAGCGTGGCTCTTTTGCGGACCGCACTCGGACGGGGTTCTCCTTCACGGGGTCGAAGGCGTCTTTTTGCTCTGGCCCGACGCCCCCTCGAAGATTCTCTCCGAAGGGATCGCCCGCGTGCCGGGTGCACCGGCCGCGCGTGAGGGCATGCCGCAGGATCTGAACGACTGGCTGCGCGTCCTCGCGATGAGCGGCGTGATCGAAACCCGCGGGGACGCGGGGGCCTTGTTTCTCATCCGCGTCCCCGCTTTGCCCGACCGACGAAAGGGCGGTTTGACCGACAAGGTGTCGGGACGGTTATCTGAGGCCGTGCTCCTTCGCGACGGGGAACGTTACTTGGAAGCCGCCCGCATGCGCGCGGCGGAAGCGTCCGAACTCTTCTTTGAGGAACCCTTGGGCCGTCTCCTTGCGGAAGACCGTCACAAGGAGGAAATCGAAGAGCTTGAAGACGAAGCGCGAAGCGTTCTCCCGGGGCGCTTTGCCTGGGCGGTAAACGTCGGGCTTTGCGAACCCCCGATGCTCGCCGAGGCGCTTGAAGCGGCCTTTGCGGAAATCAACCGGGGAGATCCCGCCCGAAACGCCGCGGCCTTCGGGGTGTTCGTGCCGTTGCGGCTCCTGAGACGTCCGTCGACTTCGGTCCTTCTTCGCTGGCTCACGGACAAGGGGGCGCTCCTTCAAAACCGGCCGGGACAGCTCTTCTGGCGGCGCGACGCGCTTGCCGCTCAAGAGATCGACTGTCTTGAAGAAGGTCGGTTCGGCGCCTTCCCCTTGGGGGTCGTGCTTAGAGGCGGAGAGATCGAAGAGGAAAAGAGAGATTCGACGGGAGCGCTGTACGGCGCTTCGGGCGCCGTGGATCCCGAAACAAACGAAGCCGAGGAACCCGAAGACCGCATGGCTCGGGCGCTGCGCGACCGGGGCGTACGGAACTTCTGGACGGAGCGTCTCGAGCGGGAGGCGGCCGCTCCGTACGCGGAGGAGGGCGTACTGATCGCCGCACATTTCGTGCGGCCGGTGCTTCGCTACGCCGACGGGCGGGAAGAGGACGCCCCCTGGCCGCCCGCGGCGGCGGGTTTTGCCGGACGAGGGCGGTACGTGCCCGTTCGCGGGGAATACGTTCCGGGGCGGGACAACGATTGAAAGCCTCGGGGGTCGACGGGAACGAGGCCGTTGGCGAACGCTTCGGCAGGGAATCGGTTGGGTCGTCGGGGTTGGCCGGGGGTAGTCGAGGTTGGGAACACGTCCCGCCGGGAAACGAAACAGGAAAGAAAGGAGAAGACAAGATGAGACGGGAAAACGCCCGGCCGTCGGGCGGCAATGACGAGTACGGGCCGGCGGATCCGGAAAGGGAAGCGGGTTCGGTCAACGGAAGCGACGAGGGTCAAGAACGGAAGAATTTCGCATCGGGTTCCGAAGCCGTTTCGGAAAGTCGGCTCGGGGCGGAGACGGAAAATCTGCCGGGTGCCGCGGGGGAACCATCCTTCGGTGCCTTCACCCGGGAGGAAAAGCGCGCCTTTCTCGCCTGGGGACGGGATCTCTTTCGTCCCAGAACGAATCCCTTCGGGCGCTCGGACGCCACGAACGACCCCGACGGACGGGCCTTGGCGCTCTGGCGTCCCGCCTGGGAGGGGAGTGTCGTCGTGGCCGCGTTTCCGTTGGCGGCCTTCTATGCCTGGGGCGCCGAAGGGGCCTGGGCGGCGCCCCTAGGGTTCTGCATCGGGGCCTTCGGGTGCGTGCGGTTGCTCGACGTCGTGCTGTTGTTGCGCCGCCGCGCGAAGCTCTCGGGCAAGGCCCCCGCCTTCATGGGCTGGGGCGACCTGGTGATTCGGATGCGGCATATGCAGAGGCGCGCGGGAGGCGTTGGAAAGCAAAGGGAAGAGAAGGGCTCGGCGGGCGTTTCGCGCGAAGACGCGGCGCTCTTGCGGTTGCGCGGCGTTCTCTCGGGCGAGGACGCGCTTTTTGCCGCGGGAGCGGGCGCGCCCGTGAAGGAGTTGTGGCTCGGGCTCGGTTTCTTGTGGACGCCCGTCCATGCGCAGCGCCTCTTTGAACTCTCGACGGTCGCACCCGAGACGCTCTTTGTTTCTCCATTCGTGAAGAAACTCGTGGGCGTGCGCGAAAAGGGGCTCGGTCCCGGGGACACGGGCTCGCCCGTCCTCCACGGCGTGGGGGATGACGAAGGGGATCTCTTTCGGCCCTTGTCGTCGCTCGGCGGCGGAACCGCGATCGTGGGAACGACGCAGGCGGGGAAAGGCGTGATGTTGACGAATCTCGTTCGTCAGGCGATTCTTCGCGGGGATCCGGTCGTCGTGATCGATCCGAAATCCTCCAAACGTCTTAGGAACGCCGTTTTCGCCGCCTGCCGCGCGGCGGGCCGCGCCAAGCCCCGCGAATTTCATCCGGCCTTTCCCGACCGCGGGATTCGGTTCGACCCTTTCGGCAGTTTCGCCCGAGCCACGGAATTGGCAACCCGCGTCAAGGCCGTCATGCCCGCCGACACCTCGGGGGCCTTCTCGTCCTTTGCCTGGCAGGCCGTGCTCGTGGTGGTGGAGGGACTGCTCTTCGTAGACCGTCGTCCTTCTCTTCGTCGGCTCGCCGACACGATCGAGTCGGGGATCGACGCGCTCTTGGACGAGTGTCTCACGAAGCATTTGACGGACTTCGGGCCCGAAGACTGGCCCGCACGCGTGCGCGCGAAATTGGATGAAGTCGAAGAGCAGGGCTTTCGGCGGGGCGAGCGCAATCTCGAACTCTCCGCCAAGGCCCTTTTCTGGGAGGAGACGGTAAAGCCCAAACACCCCGAACCCGTCTTGAACCGCCTCATCGACACTTACCGCCACGACCGTGAACACTACGCGAAGATCACGGCGTCGCTGATGCCGGTCCTGGCGATGCTTACTGCAGGGAGCCTCGCCAAAAGCCTCTCTCCAGACCGCGAGGATCCGGACGATCCGCGGGACGTCGAGACGCTTGAGGGAATCATCGGGGCGGGCGGGGTCTTTTACGTGGGACTCGACGCGTTGCCTGATTCGACGGTGGCGTCGGCACTCGGGAGCATTCTCTTGGCCGACCTCACGGCCTTGGCGGGCGCCCGCTACAACGAGGAGCGCTCGGGGGCGTCGGTGAGGCGGATTTCGCTCTTTGTGGACGAGGTCTTCAACGTGATCAACGAGCCCTTGATCGAACTCTTGAACAAGGGGATGGAGGCGGGCGTGCACGTGACGGTCGCGATGCAGACGATTCCCGACCTCACGGACCGTCTCGGGTCCGAAGCGAAGGCGCGCATGGCCCTGGGGAACCTCAACAATCTCATTGCTCTTCGAACGAAGGACCGCGCGACGCAGGAGTTCGTGGCGGAAACCTTCGGGAAGACAACCCTTTGGCAAACCGAAGTGGGTGTCACGACGGGCGCGGCCGCGCACGTGAAGCCCAACTTCTCGGCGTCGGTCACAAAGCGCATGTCGGGAATGCGGGACGACATCGTGCCGCGGGACTGGCTGGGGCGCCTCCCAAACCTCGAATTCTTCGCGTCGCTTTCGGGCGGAAAGCTCTACAAGGGACGCATTCCCATTCTGATCGACACGGACGAGGGCGTGAAGCTCGGGTCCGTCAAGGAGCTCTCATGACGGGCGTGCAGCGGTTCTTTTTGCTTTTGACCTTGTGGTTGGTGACGCTGTCGCTTCTGCCGTTCTTTACCGATCCGGGGCGTTGGATGCAGATCGCGGTCCTTGAAGGGGCGGCGCTGCAGCACGCCTTCGGGGGTTGGGAGGGAGAAGTGGCTCGAGCGGTGACGGAGGGGCTCGGCGACTTCTTCTCCTGGCTTCTCTTTCCCTTTCGGCTTCTCTACGGATGGAACGAGCAAACCTATTGGTACAGCCTCAACGGCGCGTGGCAGGTGGGAAAGACCACGCCTTTCTACGCGGCGCTCGAGGCGATCCTTCGGGTCTTTGCGTTTCGGTGGGGGCACCTGGTCGCGACGTCGTTGTGGTTCCTGCCCGCGGGGCTATTTCTCCTCTGGGACGCCCGAAGCCTGCGGCGGATCCGAAGCGCCCGCATGAAGGCGCCGAGTCCCGTGCTCTTTGCCTGGGGGCTCGCGGCGGGGCCGGTTCTCTTCTTTCTGCCCGTCTTCGGGTTTCTCGTTCCGTGCGTGTATCCCGCGTGGGCGTATGCGTTGCTCCCTGCGGCGACGTACTGGGGATGGAGGACGGCGGCGGTGAATTTTCACCGATTTTTGTAAATTGAAAAGCTTCGCTCGAAGAAAGCTTGCGTCACAAGGTTTATGACGTTTTTGTTAAGTGTGCCCTTTTGGCAACAAAAAGCAGACGGCAGGGTAATTTCTGAAACGGTGCGGGCAATGTCTTGATGGAGTGGGGATAGAACAGATAAGTTGCATCGAATGTGTATCAATATTAGGGTTACCCCCCCACCTGATGACTCATTTTATGTGCTTGCGGTCATTGATAGGATGGCGGTGATTCCGTTCACTCGGACGGGATTATGGAGTTTTACGCTCTTACAAGAAAAAGCAACGTTGTCTTTTTTGGAGAAAATTCGATGAACAAGAGTTTCAAGGTTGTCTTCAACAAGGCCCGCGGCGCACTTATGGTCGTGAATGAAGTCACGTCCTGCGTCCAGGCCAAGGGCACGAAGACCGTCATCGCCGCGGCTGTGGCCGCGCTTGCCGCGGGTGTTGCCGGGGCTACCGAAATTCCCGCTCTTCCCGAGGGTGTCACTCCCGATACTGAAGAAGTGACCGATTGGAAGGACATCGACGCCCAGAACGTCTTTAAGACTGAAGCTCAGAAGATTGTGATGTTCCACACGGTGAAGGACCAAAAGTCCTTCGAAGGCGACCTTTGGGTGGTTTCTAAGAATGCAGCCACTTCGGCGAAGGGATTCTACGTTACCGGTGAAAAGGCTGACTTCATCAACGAGGGCAATATTTACATCACGTCGGAAGCTTCCTGGAAGAATCAGGCGATTCTTGCGGATGTCGGCGGCAAGGCTACGAACGAAGGTCTCATCGTCGCGAAGAACGCCTATGGCATGACCGTTGGTACGACGGGCCCCGCATCGACCATCATCAACAACAACCGCATTGTTGTTGAAGACACCGGCGTCGGTATGGAACTCGGCGGAGCTGACGATTCGAAGGCGGTTAACAACGGCACCATCGTCGCGAACACGCCGGTCAAAGGCGGTTTCAGCCACGGCGTTCTGATCAAGGATCAGAACAACGCCGTCTTCACCAACAAGGGCGCGATCAATGCGTCCGCCGAAGGTGCCACGGCGATCGAAATTCAGGTCGAGAAGGCCACCACGAAAGAAGCCGAGATCAACCTTGAAAAAGGTTCTTCCGTCAACGGTCTGATTCACAACCACGAAAATGTCGTAGGCACGACGTTGAAGGCCAACGGTTTCGTCGGCACGATCGATCTTCAGAACGATTCGACGACGGGCATGACCATCGAAGTCAATCAGGGTGCCGATCTGACTCTTGCCGACGGCCACGGTTCGAAGGCCCTAACCGCCGTCGTCAATGACGGCATGCTGTCCGCCTCCATTTGGCAGAAGTACACGGTTGGCGAAGGGGAAGAAGCCAAGGAAGCTTCCGACAATCAGTTCACGAACGTGACGGTTAACGAAGGCGGCATCTTCAACGTAACCAAACGCAACTCTGTTTGGGATGATCCGGCAACGGAAGCCGACGAATCCAAGGTAGAGGGCGCCGCGAAGGATCAGCTTCTTATCAAGGGTGCTGATTACACGCTCAACGGCGGCGCGCTCTATGTGGCCGGCAGCCGATACGAAGGCAAGCTCAAACTTGGCACGTCCAGTGATAAGAGTACGCTCACGATCGCATCGGGCGACTATTCCTACGAAACGCTGACCGTCGCCAAGAAGGGTGCGGCCACCGTGACGGCCGGGGCTCTTACTGTAGGTGACCTCACGCTTTCGGACGGGAAAACCAACAACGAAGCGCTGGTTTATGTTGGCGACAACGGCTCCCTCACCGTGAACGGCACGCTCTCGGCCAAGGGCACGTACACGCAACAGACCCTGAACGATAATGATAATGAAACGGTGCAGGGCGTTTACGTTGTCGGGGGCCTCACCCTCGGCAGCAATGCCAAGTTGGATTTGGGCGCCAATGCGCTTACGATCGACGGCGAACTGTACGCTGCCCAGAACCAGATCTTCAAGGAAACGGAAGGAGAGGACGGTACGACGACCTACAGGCTCGCCAAAGGGGCCGACAAGATCGTCTTCAAGGATGACGCCGGTCTCCTTCTCTCCGACAGCGTCTCCATGACGCAGGAGGACTTCACGAAGTTCCTTCAGGGTCTTGAAGGCAGCTGGGAAGGTGCGGCTCCCGACATCGTCTTTACGAACGTGGCCTTCCAGGGCGACGTGACGTTTGACACCGACCTCGGCTACAACGCGTACGCGACGGAAGTGGAGGCCGGAGAAGGCGCCTTCGATAATAAGAACACCACGACGCTCAAGGTTGACGATGACGTCGCCGTCGGCGCGCTGAAGGTGGATGCCGGTACGGATGTTGTTGATCTCAACCATGACGCTGACAAGGAATTTGTCTTCGCCGGACTTGGCGGCAACGTGATTACGGGCGTCGACCACGTCACGACGATCATTTCCGACGGTGAGGTTACGCTCGGCTGGGACGAAACTTCCAAGGGCGTGGTGAACGCCAAAACGCTCGAGGCAAACGAACTCTACGTCTCTGGCCAGTTTAAGGCCGAGAACGTTAAAGTTAAGAGCGGCACCATCGAAGCACTCGGGAGTCTGACGCTCGAAAGCCTTACGCAGGCTGAAGGCGCTGCTGCGGAAGACACCTTCGAGGTGTCTCAGGGCGCTACGCTTGAAGTTAGTTACCTTGCAATCAATACGACCTTGGATGAAGGCAGCACGCTCGTCCTTGGCGATCGCCTGCCGGTCAATCCGAACGCTCGCGCTCCCGAAGATGATGTCCAATACAGCGAGCAGGTCGCCACGGTTGTCCGAACGCCCAACGTCGATACCATCGTGACGACGAATGCAGACGGTCGCAACCTCCTGAAGGCCGTTGCCGGGGACAAGTACGACGCCACGAAGAACGTGGGGCTTTACGTTCACGATACGATCGCCGTGAATTCCACTGCCGGTAAGCTGTTGATCGGCACTCTCAAGAGTGAGGGCGACAAGAACTTCGGTGACATTGCTTTGGGCAGCAACTCCGTTACGGTCATTGACGTGTCGGAGTTCTCGGCTGACAAGGCGATCTTTGTTGGCAACAAGCTCCATGTCAATCAGGACAGCACGATCCTTCTGAAGGGTGCGGACCGCATCGGCTCCTTCAAACTGATTGAAGGCGGTACCGTGAACGACGTCAACGTCGTCAACGAAGTGCTTTCGAACGGCGACACCAATGCTTGGCTTGGCTACACCGTTGCTCAGGGCACCGGGGACAATGCCGCCAACACGATCCTCAGCGTCGCATTCGACCAGGACGCCACCGGTGACGAAGACCTCAACGCCTTCGCCGAATCGGTTCTGACGACGGGTTCCGAATCGCTCGGCGTCGTCAACGCGATCGGAACGGTTTATCGTGACGAAACGACGGGCAAGCTCTCCGAAGTCGGCGAAGAAGCCCTCGACGAATACATGGCTCTCCCCGCTGTGGCCGGCACCTACAATGCTGCTTATGACGCGGCCGAACAGGTCTGGAACACGATCGGTGCGCACAACATCGACCGTACGGCCGGCAAGACGAACGGCGTCTGGGCCGACGTCTTCTATTCGGCCAACGAAGCGGGCGACATGTACGGCAACGGCTACGGCTATGAAGCCGACGTCTACGGCGGCGTGCTCGGTTACGACTACACGGCCGCCTGCGGCGGCAAGATCGGCGCCGCTCTGACGATCGGTACGTCCGACGTCGACGCCAAGGGCGACTTCATCGGCGACTATGGCAACGACGCCGACTTCTGGGGTCTTTCGATCTACGCTTCGAAGGACATCACGGAAAAGATGATCGTTTCGGCCGACATCACCTACCTGTCGCTTGACAACGACATCAAGGGCTCGGTTGCCGGTGCTTCCGTCGCCGAATCGATCGACTCGTCCGTCATCTCGGTTGGTCTCCGTGCCGACTGGAAGGCTTACGAATCGAACGCCTTTGAAATCGTTCCGCACGCCGGCATCCGTTATGCCCAGATCGACGTGGACGACTATCGTGAAATGGACGGCGAATCGCTCGACGTTCTCGAAATGCCGATCGGCGTTGCCTTCAACGGCAAGTTCGAAGCTGCTGGCATGAAGTTTGTCCCGACGTTGGACTTCACGGTTGTTCCGCAGATCGGCGACACGGAAGTTCATCCGCTGAACGGCGACACGCTCGACGTGTTGAACAATACGTACAACACGACGCTCGGCATCTCCGCCGAATACGGTGACTTCACCTTCGGCGTTGCCGCCAAGTATGGCTTCGGTACGGACGACCGCAGCAATGCGGGCGTCAAGGTCAACGCCACCTACGCCTTCTAATCCCAAGAGGGCCTGAACGCTTCCCGCCGTCCTTTCGGAAGGTTGGCGGAGGCTTCAAAACTTTGAGAATCCTCCGTTCCTCACCGGACGGAGGATTTTCTGCATGTGTTTTACTGGAGAGGGGAAATTCCAAACAAAAAGTAGAATTGTGTTGGGTATATATGTTTTCTTTGGTTTGATCTGATTGTGCGGTATGAAGATGATGTGTAAAGTGTATGATTTCGAGGCTGGTTTGCTGAAAGCAGAGGTGCGAAAGATAACAAAAGGTGACTTTTTGCAGGATATGGAAGACTATCTTGGAAAAATGTTGGATGGTCGACAAAGGTTGACTAGATCGTATTTGCTGTCGTATCCGTTCTTTGTGAAATATTTTTCTGAAGTTGAGAATATTACATTTGATAAATTGATATTGGGTGTCTATCTGATCTATGGTTGGATGCCCAGAGCTTTGTGTTTTAATGAGGGTAAGCCCCTCAGTCAGGAAGATTTTGTTGAGTTGAGAGCGAAACTTTCTGAAGTGCAGAAGTGGTCTGAAAAACACTTCGATGAAATACTCGGCAAAGACGGTTGTGCGAGCGAGAAGGGAAAAGAAGAAAAGTCTCTTTTCTTGCTGAAAAAAGTGACAAACGGCTCGATCGTTGGTATGTCAAAACTCCTGCATTTCATCAATCCGAAATTCTTCCCGATTTATGATTCAAACATCGCAGCAGTGGTTGGTGAAGTGAAGACGGTGGATGAGTATTTTGCATATGTGAAGGCTTTTCACTGCTTTACCAAGGAAATTTTGAATCATGATAGTGAAGAGTTCGAACGAATTCGTAAAGATTTTGAAGACGCTTGTCGTAAAGAATTTGGAAATCAAACGAACATGGAAGTGACGACGGTTCGTGCAATTGAGCTCGTTTTGTTCCAGATCGGCAAGTCTATTAAGGATTCGAAGAAGACTGCGAAGAACCCGTGAGTTTGACAATCGCATTTCCGCAAGGATTCTGTGCTGTGGCTTTCTTTCGCAGCTTTGCTGATAAAGTGACCTCAACACTTTCTGCCGCCTTGCTACGAGAGGCAACGGAGACGTCAAACCTTCTGGAATCCTCCGTTTCTCACTGATGTGGTCCCCAATTCTTAGACAAAGAATTGGGGACCACATCACACCCGGGCGGAGGATTTTTTTTCTGACCGTAATTTCGCTACTCCTCGAACATGTAGAGCGACGTCTTGCCGGCGCCGATCTTCCTGATGCGGCCGGCGTCAAGAAGCTTGCGAAGATGGTAGTTCGCCGTGGAACGAGGAAGTCCAAGCGCCTCCTCTACGTCGCTTCGCGAGGCTTTTCCATTGGTGCGAAGCAGGGCGCGGATTCGCTCGTCCACGCTACGGACCGCGCTTCTGAGAGACGGAGATTTTGCCTCTCCCCGAAGCTCTGAGAGCGTTCGCCTTGGTAGCGACAGAGCGAAGTTCGTTGGAAAGAGCAGGAGTCGCCTTGAGAGCGGCTCGTCGGAATAGACTTCGGCAACGGTATGAAGGCCGAAGCCCGTCTCGTCCGCAAGACGCAGGGTCTGAAGAAAGGCCAGGAGCCGGGGATTGCGGCATTCGGGCGCGATTCGCAAGCGCAACATCTCATCCGTCCACTCGCCCGGACCGCCTGCCGCGAAGAACAGCGCCTCCGAAGGCGTGACGTGAATCACAAAGGGCTTCGTCGTTTGGTAGTCGCGGTGTACGACGAGGGCGACGAGCGCTTCGAGCAGAGCCGCAGGCGGCACTGCGTAGTAGTCCGTGCGCTCGAGCCTGCCGTCCAAGGGTTTTTCCATGAGAAGAAGGCACTCGTCCTGCAGAAACCGGTAAGCGTCGCGCAGAGAGAGGAGGATCGAACCCGTGAAGGTCTTTGTCCGCTTGAGGACGGATTTCTCGTTGTCCCGAAAGACCGAAACCTTGATTTGAAAGGGATTTTGATCGGAGAGAAGGAGGGCGAGACAGGTGAAGCAGCCGCTTCGCAAATCCTTGAGCCGGAAACGCACGTCCTCACACGGATTCAAGAAGAGCCCCCGCTCGCCCGCGCAGGCGCAGCAGTCGGAAAACGTGAGCGTCTGCTCCTCAGCGGTGCGCTCCTCCCAGGAAATGGGAGAAGCCTCTTCGAGAAAGCGGCTGATCTGCGCGTCGGTGGCGGGTAGCGTATGTGCCCCGGTGCGCACGAAGGCGGTTCGAATGTTCCCGGGGTCGGTAAAGTAGGGCTTGTGAGGGCCCGAAGCAACATGGAGCGTCAATACGGTCTTCCCGTCAACCCGAAGGCGTCCAAAGAAGAGGAGAGGGAGAACGGGCGGGAAGATCGCCCGAAGGCGCTCAAGAAGCTGCGCTTCGAGTCGACGGGGGTCGTCAACGCCCGTGACGGTGCCCGAGCGGTCTACGCCGATGTAGAGAACGCCGCCGAGCGTATTGGCGAGCGCCGTGATTTCCTTCGCGGCAGCGTCGGGGTCCGTGAGAAAGGTCGCGACGGCAGAAGGACAAGGCGGAAGGGACGTCATGTTTTCCTCTTTTCTTCCAAGTTTGTGCATGATTCTAAATGTCTTGGAAGAAAAAGGAAGCTCTTGAGAAGAAACCTTCGCGTCCTTGGGGAGGAGATGCGCCGAGGCGGGGTCTTTCATCAAAATTTCATAAAGGTGCTGGTCCGGGGAAGGATACATGCAAAGCATGTCAGGGAGAAATTGCGACATTTGAAAGAAGTTCTGCTACAGAAAAAGAGCGGAGAGACGGGGTGGTTGAATCCGAGGAATTCTGCGTTTTTCCATCCTGTCCGTACGTTCATCGAAATGTCATGAAGTCGTCACGGGATTGTCAAACCCGTTCGAAATAATGGGCGGCAACTGAAAAACGGACATTCGGACGAGGGCGTTGTGTGACCTTCTCCGAAGCCATCTTCTCGGAGAACCCTCATGCAGATGAAGAAAATCGTCGCCGCCACGCTCCTCGCCGTCTGCGGCGCCACGGCCTTCGCTTCGGCCGAACGCATGGTGATCGCCATGCCGCAGCTTCCCCCCACGGTCGAACCGCAGGGCTTCAATTCCAATTCCACGGACCGCGTCGTTTATTCGATCTACGAAACGCTCGTGCACGCCGACCAGAAGACGGGCGCTCTCTCCGCCGGTCTTGCGGAATCCTGGAAGCGCATCTCCCCCGAAACGGTGGAATTCAAGCTTCGTCAGGGCGTCGTCTTCCATGACGGCACGCCCTTTACCGCCGACGACGTGATCTTCTCCTTCGGTCCCGAACGCTTCTCGGGCGAAAAGGCTCCGGGCCGCGCCCACGCCTGGGAGTTCCTCGGCGGCATCAAGGAAATCAAGAAGGTCGACGACTACACCGTGCAGGTCACGATGAAGGCCGCCGACCCGCTGATCGAACGCCGCTTCTCGGCTCGCATGTCCGAAATCGTCTCGAAGGAATCCTACGAAGCCGCTGGCGGCTGGGACAACTGGATCAAGAAGCCCGTCGGCACGGGCCCCTACAAGATCGTCGAATTCCGCACGGGCAACCGCATCGAACTCACCCGCTTTGACAACTACTGGGGCAAGAAGGCTCCGGCCGACAACGTGGTCTTCGTGGAAGTGCCGGAACTCTCCGCCCGCGTCGCGGGTCTGCGCTCGGGCGAATTCGACCTCATCACCGAAGTCCCGCCGGACCAGGTGAAGACGCTTCAGAAGGAAACGAAGATCGACGTCGTGGGCGGTCCGGTCGACAACGTCTACGGCCTCGTCTTCGACGTCCTCTCGAACCCCGTCATGCAGAAGAAGGAACTGCGTCAGGCGATCCTCCACGCGATCGACCGCGACCTCCTCGTGCAGGCGCTCTTCTCGAATCAGACGGTTGCCGCCAACAGTTTCCAGTCGAAGACCTTCGGCGACCTTTACCTCGCCGACGCCGACAAGAAGCTCTACGACCCCGCGAAGGCCAAGGAGCTCGTCAAGGCTTCGGGCTACAAGGGCGAACCCATCGTCTGGCGCATCCAGGTGGGCTACTACACGCAGGAAATGACGGTTTCGCAGGCGATCGCCGGCATGTTGAAGGCCGTGGGGCTCAACGTCAAGATCGAAGTGAAGGAAAACTGGACGCAGGTCGAAGCCGCCGGGAAGGACCGCATGATCAACAACGCGAGCTTCTCGGCCTACTTCCCGGATCCGGCCGCCCAGCTCTGGCGCCGCATGAAGCCGGGTAGCTCCTGGGTTTCGATGGGCTTCTTCGGTGAAAGCACGCCTTCCTACGCGAAGTTCTGCGAACAGGGGAAGATCCTCGAAAACTCGGTGGATCCGGCCGAACGCAAGAAGGCCTGGGAAACGATGCTCGCGATCTTCGCGGACGATCCCTACGCCTGCCCGCTCTATCAGCTTCCGATGATCTACGCGAAGCAGAAGAACGTGAACTGGACGCCGGGCACGCAGGGCTCGCTCGACCTCTCGGCCGACAACCTCTCCTTCAAGTAAATCCGACACTCTCCGGGCCCGGGAGGGGCGCGCGAGCGCCCGCCGGGCCCTTATTGCCATACGCCAAACCCTTATGACCCCAAACGAAGCCACGCCGTCGTCCCTTTTGCGCGTTCGGGATCTGCGCGTCTCCTTCGGGGCCGTGGAAGTGCTCCACGGCGTCGATCTGGACGTGCGCCCGGGCGTCATTCACGCTCTGATCGGCGAGTCGGGCTCGGGCAAGAGCGTCCTCGCGCGCTCGATCCTGGGTCTCGCCGGCCGCAAAAGCCGCACGACGGGAAGCATCCGCTTTGAAAACCGCGAACTCGTGGGCCTCACCGAAAAGGAATACCGCGCGATCCGCGGCGCCGAAATCGGCATGGTCGTGCAGGACGCCATGAGCGCTCTGAACCCCATGCGCACGATCGGCGAGCAGCTCGTCGAAACCATCCGCTTCCGCCACCCCGACTACCGCACCGGCCGCACGCCGCACGAGGCGGACCTGCGCGACATTGCGCTGTCGTACCTCAAAACGGTCGGGATCACGGCACCCGAAAAGCGCATGGACGCCTACGCTCATCAGCTCTCGGGCGGCATGCGTCAGCGCATCATGATCGCGCTCGCGCTCGTGGGCTCGCCCAAACTCCTTCTTGCGGACGAACCGACGACCGCCTTGGACGTCGTGGTGCAGCGCGAACTTTTGACCGAACTTCGCGAACTCGTCCTGGCACGCGGCATGTCGATGCTTCTCGTCACGCACGACCTGCACCTTGCGCACGACGTCGCCGACGACGTCTCCGTCATGTACGCGGGGAACATTCTGGAAGAGGGCCCGGTCGGAAAGGTGATCCCGAACCCCGCGCACCCCTACACGGAAGGGCTTTTGAACGCGATGCCCGACATGACGTCGACCCGAGGCTCCTTGACGCCGATTCCGGGCGAAATTCCGCCCCCCGATAAACTGGGGAAGGGCTGCCCCTTCGCGAGCCGCTGCGCCCGCGCGACGGATCGCTGCCGCACCGTGTTCGACGCGATGAAAAAGCTCGACGACGATCACTGGCAGTCCCGCTGCACGCTCGCGCACGAAGCCGAAGCGAAGGTCGAAGAGGAACTCTCCGACACCGCCTTCGGCGACGCGCAGGAAACGGACTTCGCCGTGATTTCGGACGTGCGCGTGAAGCGTCACTGCTACTACGCGCGAAAGGGCTTCTTCGGACGCCTCACGCCCTGGAACGTTCTTGAAGACATCGATCTTCAGATCCGTGCGGGCGAAGTCATGGGACTCGTGGGCGAATCGGGCTGCGGCAAGTCCACGCTCGCCCGTCTCGTTCTCGGTCATCAGCGCCCGACCGAAGGGTCGGTCCGCTTCAAGGACGAGGAGTTGCCCGAACCCCGCACGCCCGAGTGGCGTAAGCAGCGTCCGGCCCTTCAGATGATCTATCAGGACCCCTACGGCTGCTTTGACTCGCGCATGCCCGTCATCAATCAGGTCGCCGAACCCCTCGTCGTTCACCGCGGTCTTTCGAAGGAAGAGGCCCTGAAGGAAGCGGCGAAGGTTCTGAAGGCGGTCGGGATGCCGGAACACCATATGACGCGTCTCCCCGCCACGATGTCGGGCGGACAGCTCCAGCGCGCCGCCATCGCGCGCGCCGTGGCGTTGCGGCCCGCTTTGCTCGCCTGCGACGAACCTGTGGCGTCGCTCGACGTTTCGATTCAGGCGCAGGTGCTCGAGCTTCTTCTTCGCCTCAAGCGCGCGACCCGCATGTCGATGCTCTTCGTGTCGCACAACCTCAACGTCGTGCGCTATCTCTGCGACCGCGTAACCGTCATGTACCTCGGGCGCATCGTCGAGACGGGAAAGACGGACGACGTCTTCCACCGGCCGCTTCACCCCTACACGAGGCTCTTGCTCGCCTCGACCCCGGGGGCGGACGCGTCCGTCGTGCGCTTTTATCCGAAGGGCGCGATGCCGAGCCCGATCGACCGTCCCGAAGGCTGCGTCTTTGCGAACCGCTGCCCGCTCGCAACCGACCGTTGCTCGCGCGAAGTCCCCGAACTCGCGGAAGTGAAGGGGGAGGAACGCCGCATCGCCTGCTGGGCGTCCGAAAACGCCCTCAAGTCTCTCGGAAAGATGGAGGAAACCGAATGTTCCCGTTGATCGCCCGCATCGTCTTCCGATCGGCCCTCACGCTCTTTTTGCTCGCGGCCTGCGTTTTCTTCGGGCTGCACCTGACGGGCGATCCCGCCCGAATCATGCTGGGCGACGGCGCGGACGCCGCCGCCATCGCCGCGTTTCGCGAGCAGTGGGGCCTCAACCGCCCATTCTGGGAGCAGTTCTTCATCTACATCGGAAAATTCCTGCAGCTCGACATGGGGAAGAGCTACCTGACGGGCCTCCCCGTCAAGGACGTCTTCCTCGAGGCCCTCGACGCCACGATGCACCTCATGATCCCGACCGCGGTCGTGACGCTTCTGATCGGCATTCCCTCCGGGGTCGTCGCGGCGCTCTACCGCAACACCTGGGTCGACAAGACCATGATGTTCGTGAGCGTCTTCGGCTATGCCGTCCCGAACTTCTTCATGGGCGTGCTCCTTCTTCTCATTTTCTCGATCACGCTCGGGATTCTGCCTTCCTACGGCAACGCCACCGTCTGGCACTACATCATGCCGGTGATCACGATGGCGACGAGCGAAGCGGCGATCTTCTCGCGCTACGCGCGCTCCGCGATGATCGAGGCGCTGAATCTTCCCTGCGTCAAGGCGGCGCGCATGCGTGGTCTTCCGCGAAAGCGCATCATCTGGCTCCACGCCCTCCCGAACGCCATGCTCTCGATCCTCACGATTCTGGGCTTTTTCCTCGGCACCCTCGTTGCGGGCGCCGTCATCACGGAAAACGTCTTCTCGTGGCCGGGCGTGGGCAAGCTCCTCGTGCAGTCGGTCGCAAACCGCGACATTCCGGTCGTGCAGATGATCGTTCTCGCTACGGGTGCGTCCCTCATCACGGCGAACCTCTGCATGGACCTTCTCGCGCTCGTCGTGAATCCGCGCCTTCGCAAGGCCTCGTAATTTTCACGAACCATTCTTTCAAGGAACCTTCATGTCGAACACCGCAGTTTCCACGCGCCGACTTCTGAAGCCCGCGAGCGGGTGGCTCGTGCCGGGAAGCGCCGCGCTTCTGATCTTCTTCTTCGTCTCGGGTCTGCTCGCTCCGTGGATCGCGCCCTACGGGCTCGAAGACATGGACCTCACGGCCCGTCTCGTGATGCCGTTTACCTCCTGGACGCACCCCTTCGGGACGGACGAATTGGGCCGAGACGTCTTCTCGCGGCTTCTCTATTCGCTGCGCCTCTCCTTCATCCTCGCCGTCTGCGGCACGATTCTCGGGGCGATCGTCGGGACGTTGCTCGGCTTTCTCGCGGCCCGCTTCGGGGGCTTCGTGGACGACCTCGTCAACACAGGGGTCGACTTCACGGCGAGTCTTCCCTTCATCATTCTGGCCTTGACGATTCTCGCCTTCCTCGGGACCGACGTCACGGTGATCATCGTCATCATGACGGTCTACGGCTGGGACCGCTACGCGCGGCTTACGCGCAACCTCGCGCGCTCGGCCTACACCGAGGGCTACGCGTCCGCCCTGGAAGGTCTCGGCATTCCGACCTGGCGCATCGGTCTCAAGCACATTCTCCCGAACATCGCCTCGGCGCTCGTCGTCAACATGACGCTCAACTTCCCCGGAATGATTCTGCTCGAAACGTCCTTGTCGTTCCTGGGCGTCGGCGTCCAGCCCCCGATGAGCTCTCTGGGTACGATGCTCGGCTTCGGGCGCGACTACCTCACGTCCGCCTGGTGGATCGCCGTGATTCCGGGCGTCGTGATCGTGCTCGCCACGCTCTCGATGTCGATTCTGGGCGACTACGTGCAGCAAAAGCTCGATCCGGAGAACCGCTGACCGAATACCGCAGAAGAGAGGAGCCACGAATCCCGGTGCGTCCGGAGCCGTTCATCATGTCCGGGGGCGGCTTCGGGCGCACGGGACTTTCGGGTTTCACTCCTGCGGTTTGCCGCGCTCGGCGCTGCGATCCCGCTCGTGCCCGGGGCCGTCCCGTCGGTGAATCCGGGAGGGCTTCGGGCGCGAAGGGTTTTCGGGATCCTTTCGCACGCCGTGCCGTACATTTATCCCTTTCGGCCCGGTGCGGGCGTTCTCCCGCGCGGCCGATTATCCCGTGATTCTCACCGCGCCCGTGCGTCGGGCGCGAAAGAGAAGGAAAAACATGACGAAAGAAACGAAACACGCTTCGCCCCGCTTTTTGCTCGTGGGCTTTGACGGTCTTCGTCCCGACTGCGTGACGAAGGAAGACATGCCCGCCCTGCGGGCCTTTCTCGACGGTCACCGAGAGTGGACGAACTACCTCTCGACCTTCCCGACCGAAACCTACGTGAACCATCCGTCGATCTTCTCGGGCGGACGCCCGAACGAGCACGGAATCATCGCGAACGCCTTTTTCCGCCGCGGCAAAAAGGGCGAAGACGCGGTCTTCGCTGGCTCCCGCGTGAAGTCGGTCGAGTCGCTCGGCGAAGAAGGTCTCTTCACGCTTCCGAGCCTCGGCGAACGCCTCGCGCGCGCCGGACGCACGCTTCGCGTCTACTGCGCGAATTCGCCGGGAAGCACCCGTCTGCAGCATCACGAAGCCGCGATGTTCCCGGGGCACCTGAATCTCTGCGTGCACGACTTCACTACGATCGTCCCCGAAGACGAAGGCCGTGCGATCGCCGAGCGCTTCTCGGCCGTGCCGCTCAAGTTCCCGGACTTTGACGGGAACGCCCTTTTGTCGGAGCTTTTCTTCGAATACGAAGTCCCGCGCGGACTCGGTGACGTCACCGTCCTCTGGTACGGCGAACCCGACCATTCCTCGCACGAATTCGGCATTTGGGACGATCGCACCCGAGCCGCCCGCCGCAGCGCCGACGACGAATTCGCCAAGGTGCTCGCCTGGTGGGAGGAGAAGGGTCGGGACGCAGGCATTCAGCTCGTCGTTCTTTCGGACCACGGCCACGGCGTCGTGGAACGTCATGCGGATCTTCTCCGGCCGCTTCGCGACGCGGGCTTTACGGTCCTTCGCGGCGAAGACGTGAGAAACGGGGCCGATCCCGAATCGGCCGACGTGGTCGCCGTCGGAACATACGCCGCGGGCCTCTGGTTCCGGGACGCCTCGCAGGCGAACCTCGTTCGCGCGCGCGACGCCCTCATGGCCTCTCCCGACGTGGGACTCGTTTTCTCGCAGCCCGTCTCGAAGGGGTCGGCCGACGTCGAGGGGATCGTTCCGGGAACGCTTTCGGAAGCCCTCGTCTTCTCGGACCACGTCCGGGGTCCCGACCTTCGCATCGTGGGGCGGGGCGACGCGGAAAAGGGAACGCTCGTCATGATGGAGGAACTTCCTCTCGGGGCGGGCAACCACGGGGGACTCCTTCCTCAGGAAGTGAAGTGTCTTCTCGGGGCCGCGGGCACGATGTTCCCGGGCGCCGCGCGTCACGACGAACCCGCGGGTCACGACGACCTTGCGGTGACGATCATGATGTCGCTGCATCTCCTCGACGACGAGGCTGAGCTGCCGCTTCCGAAGGGGCGCTTCCTTCGGGAAGCCGTGGGCGAAGTACGAGAGAATGCCTCAAAGAGCGGGCGCGCCGTCACGGAAACGATTACGCTCTCCTGCGGCGACTTCACGCAGTACCTGAAGCGCCGCGACTACGCGGGGCACCGCTACGTGCTCGAAGGCGGACGCATCGCCTGAGAAGCGCGGTCCCCCCGCGGCCTTCGGGCCGCCGACAATTCGAACGTGCGCCGAAGCGGAAGGCATTCGTTTCGGCGCGAAGAATTCTCTTTCGGGCCTTGAGGGTCCGCCAACCACTTTGGATGCAAGCATGATTGCGATTTTGACCGGCCCCGGAGCCGAAACCCTTCGCCTTGACGTTTATCCCGAGCCGCGTCGGCAAACGGGGGCGATCCGCTTCGACGTTTTTCCCGACGCGGAATCGGACCGCAAGGCCCTTCGCGCCGTCGCCGACGCGATCGAAGGGGACGTCTTCTTTTTGGAAACGCTTCCGTCCCTCAAGACGATCCGCCACGCCTTCTTCGACATGGACAGCACCTTGATCGACAACGAGTGCATCGACGACATGGCGGCGTGCTTCGGCGTCGGCGAACAGGTGGCCGACATCACGCGCCGCGCGATGGAGGGGCATCTTCCCTTTACGGAAAATCTGAAGCTGCGCGTCGCGCTTTTGAAGGGCGCGCCCGAATCCGTGCTTCAGAAGACGATCGAGGGCGTCCGCTACAACCCGGGCGTCGAGAAACTCTTTCTTTTCCTGCGCGGTCACGGCGTCAAGACCACGATCGTTTCGGGCGGTTTCCGTCCGATCGCGCTCCACGTTGCCGAACATCTCGGCGCCGACGGGGTGCTCACGAACGAAGTGGTGGTTCGCGACGGACGCCTCACGGGCGAGGTGACGGGACCGGCGGGCGGAGAAATTCTCGACGCCGAAGGAAAGCGCCGCGCCGTGGAACTCTTCACGGCGGTCGCGGGCGATCGACTCGAGAACGCCATGGCGACCGGGGACGGCGCAAACGACCTTCTCATGGTGCGCGCCGCAGGGCTCGGGGTTGCGTACCACGCGAAGGCCGTCCTCACGCAAGCCGCGGACGTCGCCGTCCGCAAGGGAGGACTCGATACGCTCGCGCACCTCTTCGAAGAGTCTTGGTACAATGCTTGATCTAGGGTTATCCCTGAAAATAATAAAAGGAGGTTTTCATGCCGTTTTCTCCGGAACATCCCCCGAAGCTCGTCGTCTTCGACCTCGATCAGACGCTCATCGCCTGCGACTCCTCGCAGCTCTGGATCGACTACCTCTATGACGAGGGGATCGTCACCGATCCGCGCTTCAAGGAAGAGAACGACCGTATGGTGGCGGAATACCACAAGGGAACGCTCGACATCGCGGCCTATCTGCGCGCCGTGACGCCTGCGGTCTACGGGATCGAACCCGAACGGCTGAACGTTCTTTTGAACGACTTCGCCGAACGCTGGATTCGTCCGCACTTCTACCGCGAAGGGCTCGAGAGGATCGAGCGCGCCAAGGCGCTCGGCATTCCCGTGCAGATCATCTCCGCCACCTGCACCTACATCGTGAAGCCCATCGCGGAACGCCTCGGCGTCCCGGGCGACCACGTGATCGGGATCGATCTCGTGACGGACGAAAAAGGCCGACTCACGGGCGAAATCCTGGGCGTGCCGTCCTTCCGGGAAGGGAAAGTCGAGCGCGTGCAGGAGGTCCTCTCGCGCTACGGCTTGAAGCCGGAAGACATGCTTTTCTTTACGGACAGCCGCAACGACCTGCCGCTTGCACTCTACGCGGGCGCCACGGAAGTGGTGGATCCCGATCCGGTGCTCCTTGAAAAGGCGAAGGAAATGGGCTGGCCGGTGCATGCGTGGCACACGGTCTGATCCAAAAGCGAAAAGCCCCGAGGTCTCTCGGGTGAGGTTCGGAACTCTCGGCGCGAAGGTGCCGGGAGTTTCGTTTTTGCGGGGGGCGGGCCGGTTCGATACGTCGTGCGCCCTGATGGAGGCGCTCCTCGCCAAGGCGCAGGAGGCCGGGTACAAAACGCTGATCCTGTGGACGGCGGGACCGCTCGAAGCGGCCATTCGACAGTACGAACGCTTCGGCTTCCGGGTCGTGGAGACGTCGGAAAACCGCACGTGGCGTCCCGACGGCGAGCCGGTCGTTGAGATCAAGATGGAAAAGACGCTCGAGGCCTGAGTCTTCGGCCGAGGCGGATCGGTCTGCCGTCAAGAAGTGCGCCGGAGCCATTTGGTGGTTCCGGCGTTCTTTTTGGGGCGGCGGCGTTATAGGGCGCGGCTTTCTCTTCCGGCCGAGCCTGTGTCCGTCGTTCCGACCGCGCCGACGAGCGGCTACGGTCTCGTTTGGGACGCCCCATCATCGCGGAAAATGGCACCGCGGCGGCTGGCGAGGTGGCGACTGTGCTTGGGTCTGAGTCGAGATTTGTCGGAAACCCCGAGACAGGGAAGGAAGGATCCGACGAATCCGCCTTCTCTTCGAGGGACAAGAGGCGTTTCTTCGAAAGAGATTCCGGGGCGCCTTTTTGTTTGGCGAAGGAGCAAGCATGCGGCTTGGATGCAAAAACTAAGAATGTTCAATAAAATAAACGCAACAGCCGTTACCGTAATTTTTATATGACGAAAGCCACTCGCTCCGTCCTTCTCCCGAGAAGGATCGCAAAGAGGCTCCGCATCGCGGGCGAACAGATTCGCGCGGCGCGTCTTCGCCGCAACCTTCCGCTCGCGCTCGTCGCCGAGCGGGCGCAGTGTTCGCGCGTGACGGCCATGAAGATTGAAAAGGGCGATCCTACGGTTTCCATGGGCGCCTATCTTCGGGTGCTCTTCGCTCTGCAGTTGGCCGACGACATCGAGCTTCTCGCAAAAAATGATCCGATCGGGCGGGATCTGCAGGATCTCGAGCTGCGAAAACGCGCCTCGGCGAAGTGACGACCATGGCTGAGACCTTGCGGGCGTATTGGGATTGCGATGCGATCTCGTCACCCGAGCTCGTCGGTCGTCTCACCCGTCTGTCGGAGAAAAGCGCCCCCGACTTAGTGTTCGAGTTCGAAAATTCGTGGCTCCCCATGCCGAATACTGTAAAATAAATTACTACATCGTCGTAATTTGTCGTAGGAAATTGTTATGAATGCCGATGTTACGTTGAACACCAAACTGACGGCGGACGAAAAGAGGAAATTTGTTGAAACGGCGGAAGCTCTTGGCCTTTCCTCTTCGAGCGCCTTAAAGGTATTTGTTCGCAAATTCATCGAAGTCGGAGGATTTCCGTTTGATGTGAGGCGTTCGCCGACAATAGATTTAAACCATCCGAATCTTTTTCGTCCGAAAATAGAAGGCGATGCGGTGGTAGTGCCGGCCTCATGGAAGGATGATGACAACTGATCGGTTTGCTGAACCGCAGCTGTTTGAAGTTTGGCGCATGGCCTTTCGCTACGAGGACCAACCGGAAATATCCAAAGAACGTCCGGTGATCATTGGGGCTGTCAACAAAGAGACGGACGAAGTTTTGTTGTTGACGGTGAAAGTCACCGGTCATGCGCCTCGTTCTGATTGTGCCGGTGAAGTTGTTTTGGAAGATTGGCAAGAGGCTGGACTTGAAAAACCGTCTGTGGCTCGGTGTTCCAAGCACATGGTGGTTCCTTCGAGAATCTTCCGCAACAAACGAAGGTACGGGAAATTGTCTTTTAGAGACTCTTCAGCCGTTCTCGATGCTCTCAGAGAGGTAAAAGCACCTCTTTTGTGACCTTGACGTCCCCACCGTCCAGAAAGACGGTGATTCCCTACTGCGTCGCCGACGGTAGCGGCTTTCGCGGTGATGCGGCAAGGCACTTCCTCATTTGGCCACAAATCATTTCCCTGTTTGGCCGGATTTTACCTCCTGGTTTGGCCGAAATTTACTTCCGCATTCGGCTGCCGAATGGCCGGACCGATGCGCGGACCCTTTGCCTCGGGGCACGGCAGCACAGTGAGTGGGAAGATGTCGGAGTTTTCGGCGGTTGACATTTGTTACCCCGGCATAGGGCCCCCTAAGTTTCGTCAAGCGGTCTCCTAAGTCTCGAATGAAAGAATACGCTCGAAGGGAGAGGAAACGCCTCTCCGAAAAGGTTTTCAGTCACTAAGAAGAAAAGGAACGCACCATGAAGAAAACGTTGATTCTCTCCTCGATCGCCGCTTCGGCTCTCGCTCTCGCCACGCTTTCCTACGCCGCGACGGGCACTGCGCCGGCCGACCCTGCACCCGCCGTTCAGGCCGCCTCGAAGATCAACATGGCGGCGGCTCTCGACGCAGCCAAGGCGAAGTTCCCGGATGCGAACGCGCTTTCGGCGTCGCTGCACGGAACGCGCGGTTACGGTCTCGTTTGGGACGTCCGCATGGAAGGGAAGGACGGTTCGGTCGCCCGCGTTTTCGTGAGTCCGGAAGACGGTTCGGTTCTTGCTTCGGACCACTTCGGCATCCGCGAAGGAGCCCCTCGTTATGAACGCGGACCCGGCATGGGCATGAATCCCGACTGCCCCTACTACGGGGAAGGACGTCCGCACCACCGCAGCGGTTGGCACCATGACGGTCGTCGCGGCGGAAATTGCCCCTGGTTCTAAACGGTTTTTTCCTGAGGCCGACGGAAGATTCGGACGAGAAGCCCGAGAAGAGGTCGGGCTTTGAGAAGAGAAAAGGGCGCCCGCGGGAGAAGTCTCCCCGGCGTCCTTTTTCCTTTGGAAATCCGAAAAGCCGGCGGCCGTTCGGTCTGGTTTTCAAGAAATGAACGAGTGAATCGAAAGCGCTTCGCTCGGGGCGCAATGCCGTCCTCCGGAAAGGGATCGGGGGAGCTTCTCTCTAGCATGGACGACAGGGTTGACTGCGCCCTCCGCACAGTCCTCTTTTTCCGGAGAGGTTCCATGGAAAATGTTCGTTCGTGCACGCAGAAAATGTTCGCCGTCCGGTTCCTCGGTTCGTCCGTCTCGGCCGCTCTCGCGGTGCTGACGGGAGTGGGCGCACTCGTTCCGTCCGCCGTCCGTGCCGCGCAGATGGAAACGGAACCGATTCGGGCATCCCGTGATTTTGCGGACGATACGGTGGTGGACGTGAGTTCGGCCCATGTCACGCTTTCCACCCCCGCTTCGGGCGGCTCAACGACGATTCACGTTGCAGAAGGGCATACGCTCGTCCTGCGCAACACAAGGCATGACGATGCGAACGGAACGGCCGACTGGAGTCAGGGACACGTCATCGACGCCACCTCGGGCGAACGTCTGACGTTCACCGGGGGCGATCTGCGCATCGAAATGCCGCTCACGGGCGAGGCGCAGGACAACGGCCGAGAACGCACCTTTCTTCGCGCGGGCTTCGTTTCGACTCCTTCGCAAACCGACTTCGAGAACGCCTCCGTCGTATTGGACGGACGGGCGGTTACCTGGGGGTTGGTTTTGGCCGGAGAACGGACGTCGGCGAATTTTTTCAAAGGCTTCACGATGACGATCGACCGTAGCGACGTCCCGGACGGTCAGAGCGTGAGCGGAATCCTCACGCAGGTCGGTGGCACGGTCACGTCCCGAGGCGACGTGAAGATTTCACTGACGGCGGGCGCCGCCGACAAATGGATGGCCGGGCTGCAGCTCGGACACGCCGGCAATTTCGAGTCGGAGGGCGACGTAACGGTTTTGCTCGAGGGAGGAAAGTCCGCCGTGCCGCTCGACCTCTACGGCATGTGGGTGACGGACGGCGATTATGCGTCGCTTGCCAAGACGATGAAGGTGGGGAAAAGCTCGACGTCGCGCTCCACGGGGCGTCGCAGGACGCCGTCGGTCTCTACTGGGCCTCCAATCGTCTGTACACGGCGCAGAAGGTGGTCTCGAAGATCGGAGGCGCGGGGCGGCACGCCTGGGGATGGTTTCAGAATCGGGGAGAAGTGCGGACGGGAAACGCCGTCCTGGAACTGCAGGACATCCAAGGTTCCGCCTACGGCATGCGGTTGGACGGAAATGCGCGGGTCGGCGTCGACGACGCGATTTCCGTCCGAATCGGTTCCTATGCTGGGAAGGCTGCGGGACTCTCCATGGGGGGGGGGCGCCGCGTCGTTCACGTCGAATATTCTCAACCTGCGTTTGGAGGGCGGGTCGTCTTCCTACGGAGCCGATCTTTCCAAAAACGCTTCGCTTGCGGTCGGGGATCTGGAGGTCCGTGACTGCGCCTACGGTCTCGTACTCGACGGCATGGCCGAAGCGGCGGTGGAGCGCTATGTCGCCGATGCGGATGCGGCCGTGACGGCGAAGGGAAATTCGAACGTGTCGATTGCGTCGGGCTTCACGACGCTGCGGGAAAGCGTTCTGTGGGAAGAGGGCGGTGCGAGGATCTCCGTGGGCGCGGACGAAAACGCCCTGGTGCGGTTCACGGGCTATGCGCGCCAGGATGAAGAGGGCGACGGGATTACGCTTCGTCTCGGAAAAGAAGGAAGTTTCTGGAACGTGACGCGGTCCTCCTCCCTTTCGGAACTTTCGGTACACGACGGCGCCGCGCTTCGGTTCTTCTTTACGACGGACGAGACCCGGTCCTTCCGCGGTGCGCGCGGCGAGGGAGAGGACGCCTTCGTCGTCGTTCACGGCGAAAATCCCGTGCTACTCGCTCCGGGCGCCGACATCGCGATCGTCGTCGACAGCCCCCTCACGCTCGGAGAAGAACTTCGACTGGTTAAGAGCGGTGCGGGATTCGCCGTTTCGGAGGGAAGCGCTCTTGGGCAACTCGAAGCCGACGCCGATCTCAACGACCGCATGTCGCGCACGGACGAGGGGGACGCAGAGGCCCTCTCGGTCGTCGTACCCCTGTCGACTCTCCGGCTTTTGCCCTACGAACTCGACCCCTCGCAGGTCAATTTGCACCTGCGCGGCGAAAACCTGTTGGTTGCCGACATTACGGTCCTGACACCCGTGAAGCCCGTGCCCGACGCAAGTCTCGGCGTCTGGACGAAGGGGAGGCTCTCGCAATTCGGGACGGTTGCGGCGGCGGACGACCTCTTTCTCGACACGCTCAATCGAAATCGGGCGGGGCGCTTCGGGCCCGGACCCTTTGCCGCGGTCCGCGCCGGGCGCTTTCGATCGAAGGGGATTTTTTCCGCCGACGTGACGACGGGCTTGTTGGGGCTCGCAGCCTCCGTAGGGACGTCGGGCGACGATGCGCAGGCCGGGCTCTTTCTCGAAATCGGCCGGGCCGGTGCGGACCTGCGCGGCGCGGACGCAAAGAACCGCCACGAACACGCGGGGGCGGGGATCTTCGCCGTGCACGGCTTCGGTCCGAGGACGACGTCGGGCTCCGCCTGGACGATTGCAGGGTACGCCAAGGGAGGCGTGCTCCACGATCGCTTCAGCGTGTCGGGTGCCGCGGGCACGTCGCATCGGACGGATGCGGTTCCTTACTGGGGGCTTTTCGCGGGTCTGCGCCATGACGCGGCGGCGGGCCCCTGGGCTCTCCGAACGCAGGCCGCCTATTTCTTCGACGGCATGGCCGACTCGTCCGCACGCGTTCAGGGAAACCTTGTCGGCGAGGGGCGGGAGGCCGACCTGCGGCTTTCGGCCTTCTCGGCTCACCGCCTGCGTTTCGGAACGCAGCTCTTCCGCGACACTTCCTTCGGATGGTCCCCGCGCTTTGAGGGCGCCGTGGAACGAGTGTTTCATGCCGAGGCTCGGGGTCGGGCGCGAGACGGCGCCGGCAGATTCGATCTGCCCGAAAACGACCTCGACGGTTGGCGCGCGCTCGTAACGGCGGGCGGCCGTTTCCGGAGCGCAGAATGGGAGCTCGGGCTCGATGCCGGGGCGAGCTTCGGCGTCCTGCGGGGAGCGGGCGTGGAGGCTCGGATCCTGCGGCGGTTCCCGTAAGCGGAGAAAGACGCTCTTTCGGCCTCGCTGCAGGGCCGAGGATTGAGGAAAGCGGAAATACGAAGGGCGGCGCCCTGCGGCGCCGCCCCCGGAAATTGCGGACAGTCGATTACTTCTTGGCTTCGGCCGGTGCCCAGGGATTGAAGGCCGGGGTCTTCGGACCGTTGGGCGGAAGGATCGGGTAGACGATCTTGGGCTGCTCGCCCGTGAGGGTCTTGAGGAACGCCACGATCTTCGCGGTTTCCTCTTCGGTGTAGCGCTTGCCGAGCTGGATGTCGCCCATCACCTCGACGGCCTTCTCAAGGGTCGCCGCTTCGCCGTCGTGGAAGTACGGATAGGTGAGTTCGATGTTGCGCAGCACCGGAACCTTGAAGCTCATGCGGTCCTGGTCGCGCCCGGAAATGGCCTTGACGCCTTCGGCGGTGTTCGTCGTTTCGTAGGGACGCACGACGCCCATCTTCTGGAAGGACTGACCGCCCAACTGTGCGCCGTTGTGGCAGATCGTGCAGCCCGAGGCCTTGAAGAGCTGATAGCCTTCGAGTTCGAACTTGGTGATAGCGTCCTTGTCGCCCTTGAGCCACTGGTCGAAGCGGTCGTTCGGCGTTACGAGCGTGCGTTCGAATTCGGCGATGGCGTCCGTGATGCGCTTGATGTCGACCTTGTCGTCGCCGAAGGCGGCCTGGAAGTACTTGCCGTAGCCCGGGATCGAGGCGATCACTTCGACGGCGAGCTCATGGGTCGAAGCCATTTCCAAGGGATTCGCGATGGGGCCCGCAGCCTGTTCGGCAAGGGTCTTGGCGCGGCCGTCCCAGAACTGGGCGATCTGACCGTAGGAGTTGAGAACCGTCGGCGAATTGATCGGCCCCTGCGCCCAGCGGTCGCCGATCGAAGTCTTCAGGTTGTCGACGCCGCCCGTTGCGAGATTGTGGCAGGAGTTGCAGGAGATGAAGCCCGAGCGGGAAAGACGCGGTTCGAAGTAGAGCATCTTGCCCAACTCCACCAGAGCGGGATTTTCAATCTTGACGGGTTCGATGGGGTCGACGGGTTCGGCGGCAAACGTCGCGGGGGCGGCGCTGAAAAGCGCGGCCAGCGTAAGCGCGGCAAGGGTCTTTTTCATGGAGTCCTCTCGTAACGGTGCTTGGTTCTGCAAAGAGTCGGTCGATAGAAGTAGTTCAATCGATCGGTTTCATTTTATAAACGACCGCTATGCTCCGCCAATACCGAATTTTGATGCCGGATATAGTTCGACCGACAATCTAGGCGATTGTCTTTGTTTATGAGAGAGGAAAAACGGGCGGAAAGATTACGAACGTACGTCGTCCGGAAGCGGCGCCTCTCTCGGGAAAAGCCCGGAACACGCGGAGGAGGGCGACGTCGGATAATTGGAGGCGTCAACTTCCATCACCTTCGCTGCCCAATGACTCCGCTTGAAAACCTCACCGCCTGGGAAGCGCTCGTCGTGGCGAGCAAAACGGGGAGCGTTACGCGTACCGCGCTCGTTCTCGACATGGAAATCACGCGCGTTTCGCGTCTTCTCGCCGACCTCGAGGGGACGCTCGGATTCGAGTGCTTCGACAAGACGCGCCGCCCCATGCGGGCGACGCCGCAGTGTCTCGAACTCGTGCGCAGGGTCGAGCCCCTCATCAACGGTTTTCGGGCTCTGCGCGCGGAAAACGAACAAAAGGACGAAGCCTTCCGCATCCGCTTTTCGGCGCCCGAGGAGCTCTCCCGGGACTTCTTTGCGGATCATCTCTGCGCCTACTCGACGGATCACCCCGGGACGATTTTTTCCCTTTTGGGCGAGATCCGGCCGGAGGAACTCCACAAGTATGAAGTGGACGTCGCCGTCGTCAACCATCTGCCGATCGACGATTCCGGGCTCATGTTCCGGCATCTGCACACGTCGTCGACCGTGCCGCTCACCACGCCCGAATATCTCGAAAAACACGGAACGCCCGAGAGCATCGAGGATCTCTCCGCGCACATCGGTCTTCTTCATCATTCGGTCAACGTGCGCGATACGACGGTGCTTCACCGAAACGGGGTCGCGTCCGCTCCTCTCCAATGGCGCGACGCGTTCTTTGCGAGCGACCAGGTGACGCTCAAAAGACTGCTTCTCAATCACCGCGGCATTACGGTCGACCTCTTTCTCGGCCACGTGGTGGAGGAAATCCGCGCGGGGCGGGTGGTGCCCGTGCTGCGCGGCTGGGAGCGCGCTCCCTGGCACATGTGCGTTGTGACGCGCACGGAGGACGAGGAGCGCTCACCCCGACTGCGGGCCTTCGCGGAATGGTTCACGGGATACGCCGGGAACGCCTTGCGGATCGTCACCCGCGAGGGGTGGAAGGGGCTCAACCGGTCGTCGCGGCAAAGCGCCAGGCCCGAGGAATACCGGGCGGAAACGTGAGGTCCTCACTTCTTTCTTTTTCCTTCGGGCCTGACCGATTGTTCTGCCGCCGTCGACCGATATGCTTCAAGATTTTGAATCGGCAATTGCCGAGGGCGACCCTCAGTCGGAGCCGCCCTCGACGGTGAAACGTCGTACTCAGAAGACGTAGCGCATGCCGACGGAGTAACGATAGTCGTCTTGGTAATCGTCGCCGTTTGCGCGCGTAAGCGAACCGAAGAGGCTCAGGTCGTTGGTTGCGTTGAGCTGCAGGCCGACGCCGTAACTGATCCATGTACCGTCAAGTTCCGAAGTGAAGTGCTGCTTCGAGTATCCCCGGTAAGCGGCGTCAAAGTCGTTGTCGCCGAGGAATTCGTGATTGACGGAGGCCTGCAGGTAGAACGTGCCGGCGTTTTCCGGGAAGGCCGCGCCGATTCGAGCGCCGAGACGTCCGACCAACGACTGGAAGTCGTCCTGTTCGACCTTCACGCCGCTAGAGGTGGTGAAGTCGTCCCCCATGACGAAGCCGTAGGCCAATTCGGCCTGCGGTTCGACGAAGAATACGTCGGATACCTTCCAGTGATAGCCGACTTCCGCCGAAAGACCGAATGCCGTGTTGTCGTACGACCCGTCAAATAGCCGTCCCGTGGATGTATATGTGTCGATGTCCGTCGAAAGACGTCCGATGCGTCCGACGATGTCCACATAGCCGCCGCAATCGAAGAATCCGCTCGCATAGGCGGCCAGGCTGTACGTTTCGCCGTCGGCCGAACCGTTGGAGATGTCGGCGTCCATGCTTGTGTACGAGAAGGCGCCCCCGACGATCCAGTTGCCGCCGATCGTGGCGTCGGCCCCGACCTGAACGGTGTTCATCTTGATGTCGGTCGCAACGCTTTCGGAGATCTTCGTGTCGGCGCCGTAGATGCGGGCCCAGGCTCCGGCCGTACCAAGACGGTCGCGCACTTCACCGAGACGTTCGCTGAGGTGATTGACTTCGTAGCGCCAGTTGGCGAGGGTGGCGTTGTTGAACTGCTTCAAGGCGGCCATCGTGAGGCTTTCGCCCGTAGACGAAAAGATCATGTTCCCGTCTGCATCAAACGTGGCGGAACCGCCTCCGTTGACGAGACCGTCGGCCACCTTCGTCGAAAAGTCTTCCGTGGAGTCGAGAACCATGTCGGCCGCCGCTTCAAGCGCTCCTTGCGTACCGAGCGTGTCGGCGTCCGTACCGCCGGTTTGATAAACGAGTCCCGTCGATTCGTTTCTTTCAATCGTCACGCCCGATTCGACGGTTTCTACTTCCACCCGATTGTCGTTCCCGGTGAGCGAGCCGATCACGGTCGAGCCCCCGACTTCGTTGCGGATCACGGCCGAGGAGCCTTCTACCGAACCGATGGTGAGCGAATCGAAGGGAGGCGTCGTCACGGTACCTTGGTCTCTGGAGCCGCCGCTGTTGATCAACGTGGCTCCGTTGCCGAGCGTGATGCGCTCGGCGGATGCCGAGGATTGATACGTTTCGTAGGTGCCTTCGTTCGAGAAGTTGACGGTACTGCCGTCGCTCACGGTGATTGAACCGATGTCGAGCGAGGAATCACCATCCTCGCCATAGGTGCTTAGAACGCCGTAGCCGTTGACGGAGACTTCGTTGATTCGAATGTTCCTGTACACCTGGAAGTCCGTATCTCCGCTCGTATTCAACACGAGCTTGTTGATGGTGGTGCCGTCCGTGCCGCTGCGCATTTGGACCTTGGCTTCTCCGTTGAGAATCCATTCGTCTCCGACGGAAAGGTTGCCGGTTTCCACAAAGAAGGTGGAACCCGACTGCACCACCAGGTCGTCCGCAACTTCGAGCCGAGCGCCGTCGTTGAGTGCCAAGCCTGCGCTTTGGACGGACAGGTTGCCTGCCAGGAGTTCGGTACGAATCTCTTGCCAGTCGCCCACCATATTGGCGGTGCCGTCAACTTCAACGATACCGTTACCGTCGACCATGCCGGTCAGGTGCATGTCCCCGCCAACCTTCAAGGAAGAATTGTTCATTACCATGACATTGGTCGCCGCCGCGTCCTCGGATCCAAGCTTGTCGACCGTCATCGTCGAGTCTTCATGGATTGTGAGTCGGCCGGTCAAGTCGAAGTTGGCAACATTCATGTCACCGGTGATCCAGGCTTCTTGGGATACGGCAAGGTGGTCGAGCTGACTGACGCCGTTGGTGTCGGCATTGATGGAGCCGGAATTGCTGAAGGTGTTAGCAGTGAGATCTGCGGTATCGAGCGTGACCGTCCCTTCATTCTTGAAATCGCTGATGCTGGTTCCCGTCATCGCGGTCAAACTGCCTGCATGGAGCTCCGATCCGTCCTTCACGGTAACCGAATCGGCTTTTGCGCCTTCCTTAATGGAAATGCCCGATCCCTCGCCGGAAGCGGAAAGACTCGAGGAAGATGAGGATCCCAAAGCAATTGTGCCGCCAGTTTCCGCCTGGATTTTCGATGCGGCGGCGTGGCCGACGACGGAAACGTTACCACCGTTAAGAGCGTGGATTTCTTGATCGACATCCACGTCCCCCGAAACTTCGACGCCGCTTCCAGCTGCTTCGGCGGCTACGCGTCCGCTACCTTCGATGCGGTCTGCCTGAACAACAGTATCGTCCTGCACGCGAATTGCCTGGGAGACATGAAGCGTTCCGTCAAACGAAACAGACGCGTCGAGGTCCGACGCCGCAACTCTGATTTCGTTGAAATAGGCGTCACCCGCAGTATGGACCGTACCGCCGGAAACCACAAAATCGCCGGCAGACTCTTCGTTCCCGATGGAGCCCACGTCGATTGTGCCGCCGTTGTTGCTGACTCTGCCGCTCACAAGGAGGGAATCGACATTGGAAATGGTTCCTTGGTTGACCAAAGCGTCCGAGAGATTCCCGCTGTCGCTGTGTTTGTTGTAGGTGTTGCTCAACGTCACGACGTCAATGTTGGAGATGGCGCCGTCTTTACCGATGGTCGTGCCGCCGTCCACGGTCAGAGAGAGGGCGTCGCGAATGGTTCCCTGCACGTCCAAAACCTGCGGGTTGTAGTCATACCGACCGCCCTCGATCACCATTTCGGTTTCGTCGGCGGTTCCTCGAAGCGTGCCGTCGGCCGTGACCTGAATCGGAACATTTTCATACGGTCCGGAATAGGTCGTATCCGTGCTGATTTGCGTATACGGTGCGGCATGAACTTGTGCCGCGGCGGCCAATACCGCCACTGCCAGCGGAGACAGTGTTTTCATGAGAATTCTCCCTACAAGAAAAAGACATCCGTTTGAGTGGGAAAGACACCAAAAAGACTCTTCTAGGAATTTCGGAAAACTCACCATTTCGTACGGCTTGCGTTGTTTGTGACCTCAGGATCGCGCGAGTGACGCCGCAGAAAGCAACTGCAAGAGACGGATTGAAGATGGTTTGGGGACCATTCCTTTGATAAATGAGCTTTAGGTTATTCGCCGTAGTCGTCCCCTCATAAAAGAGGGGACACTGGATGTGTTCAGTTTGATCGTTTTATGTGTCGGGGGGGGGGTGTTAACCCTAATGCAAGGAAAACCTTTTCGCAAATACGTCATGTGTCCCAATGACTCGGAGACAGGTTGGTCCCAAAAACAGGTGATGACAAAGATGTTGCGAATATCCAACTTTTTTGGGGAAGACTTTCTTGCTCTCGGCTGTGCGGAGAAAAGGGACGGTATGTGCAAAAAGGGACGGCCACGTGGCCGTCCCTTTTTGTGGAAGAGAAAATTAAGAAGTTCGGGTCGACCGAAGTCGACAGGAACGGGGTATGCAGGGTTTGTCAGCGAAGAACGCCGATTGCGGCCGCGATCGAGAAGCCCGCACGCCGGCCGTCGGCGAGCGCCCAACTGACCAGTGCGGCTCCGCGCACCGCGTCGCCGCCGGCCCAGAGTTTCGCGAGCGCCGTCCGGCCTTCGGCGTCGGTCATGATGCGCCCGGCTTCGTCGTAGGCGACGCCGAGTTTCCGGAGCTCTTCGTCGGGTGCGCAGCGGAATCCGTAGGCGACGATCACGACGTCCGCCGGGAGCGTTTCCGTCGGCTCGCCGGGGTTGGCGGTGTTTTGCAAAGCGAGACCCTCGAGCGTCCCTTCGGACGAGATCGAGAGGGCCGAAACCGTGCGTGCGCAGAGAAGACGCACGCCCTCTCTCTCGGCCAGCGCGAGGTCCGAGGGACGGGCCCGCAAGGCGTCTTTCGCGCGCCGTGCCACGAGCGTGACCGATGCGGCGCCCAAAGAGAGGGCCGTTCTCGCGCAGTCGAGCGCCGTGTCGCCGCCCCCGAGGACCGAAACGCTGCGGCCCCGCAGGGCGTCGATCGGGAAGGACGCTTCGTCGAGCTTCCAATCCTTTGCCGCGACGGCGCGAAGGAACACGTCGGCCGATACGACCGAGGGGTTTTCCGCGCCCGGAAGGTCGAGCGTCACGGGTCGGGCCGCTCCCGTTCCCGCAAAGACGGCGTCGAATTCGTTCACAAGATCCCGCCAGGCGAGGTCCTTGCCGACGGAGAGTCCCGGCGCGAAGCGCACGCCCGCGTCTTCAAGGAGCTTCACGCGGTGACGAACGACGTCGCGCGAAAGCTTGAAGGCGGGGATCCCGAAGGAGAGCAGTCCGCCCGCAACGGGCGCGCGGTCGACGACGTGGACCTCGACGCCGAGGCGCACGAGCACGTCGGCGCAGGCCAGTCCCGCCGGGCCCGATCCCACCACCGCGACGCGGCGGCGCCGTGCGGCGTGGCGGGGGGCGGGCGTCCACCCGGCGCGCAGGGCTTCGTCGGCCAGGGTTCTCTCCAGTCCCGCGACGGCGACGGGAAGTCCGTCGTGTTCCCGGGCGCAGGCGCCTTCGCAGAAGCGCTCCGCCGGACAGACGCGGGACGTGATTTCCGGGAAAACGCCGGGCGCCAACAGAACTTCCTGCGCCTCCTCCTTTCGACCACGGGCGAGGAGCGCCGTCGCCCGCGGCATGCGGTCTCCGAGGGGACAGATTTCGCCGCAGGCGCCGCAGTGAATGCAGCGGGCGACTTCCGAGCGCACTTTTTCGGGCGTGAGGAGGGCGATCGTCCCATCCGGCGCCGCGGAGAGATTATCTGCCGGCTTTACGGCCGAGGCCGCCTTGGAGACGGGATGGATCGGCACGGTCTTCCCCGCCGAACCGGCGAGGAAGGGAAAGTGCACGGCCCCCGTCGGGCAGGCCGCGGCGCAGGCGCCGCACTTCGTGCAGCGGGCGAGAAGCATCGGATTGCCCGCCGCCTCCGCGGGGTCGATCCCCTCGGGACAGACGTCGCGGCAGATCGTGCAGGCGACGCCGTGCGTCACGCGGGTGCAGAGGTCTTCACGGGCCTTCGGGCGCAGAAACCGGTTGAATCGGGACGCGAGCGTCCAGAGGGCGCCGAGCGGGCAAAAGCGCGAACACCAACGGCGAAGAACGAGAAGTTCCAGTACGAGAAAGCCCGCGAACCAGAGGATCGCCCAGTTCGTTTCGTTGAATTCAAAGAGCCGCCAGAGCGCGGCCGTGAGCGCGAAGGTGAGGCCCACCGGGCAGATGAGGCAGAAGACCGGAAAGCCGAAGACGGCGCTCGAAGCGAGGGCTCCCCCGAGGATCACGTAGGGAGTCTTCTCTGCGGCCCGGTCGGTCTTCTCCTTCACGCGGTTTGCGAGGGCGCAGTCGCTGCAGGAAGTGGATGAGCACGATGCGGCGCTCGGACAGGACTGCGGGACCGCCTTGTCGTTCTCGGAAGACGCGCTCGTCGCCGTCGACGCGGACGGCAGCGGCGCTTCGGAGGACGCCGGGGCTTCCTTCGCGCCGCGGATCAAACGCCGACCCGGCGCGCGAAGCTTGGCGAGCGCCTTCTCCACCCAGGGGACGGGACAAAGCCACCCGCAGAAGAAGCGCCCGAGAAGAACCGCGGCGGCGAGAAACACCGCAAATCCGACGAGCGCGCGCGGAAGGAAGGTCTTCGACGCGAGCATCGCTTCGAGGTTGCCCAACGGACAGATCGCGGCGATCTCGGCGACGCCGAAGGACGAGGCCGTCCCCCAGCCCGTGTGCACGGCCAGTCCGAGGAGAAAGAGAAGGAAAAAGAGGAGCGCCGCCAAGGCGCGCAGGCGCGGGCCCGCGAAGAACTTTTTCATGCCGCACCTCCTTTGTCGCGGGCTTCGAGCGCGGCGAAGGGCCGCACCACGATCCCTCGCTCGACGCCCGTTCGGTAGGACTGAAAGACGTTTGCGGGACAGACGTTTTCACAGAGGCCGCATCCGTTGCAGATTTCCGGATCGATCACGGGGACCTTGTGTTCGTCGAGCGTCACGGCGTCGTAGGGACACTTTTCCTCGCAGACGCGGCAGGCGGCCGTGCGAAGCGCGATGCACCGTTCGGTGAGCACCGCAAGTCCCACCTTCGTCGTTTCTTTGGGAAAAGGAAGAATCGCGCCCGTCGGACACACCCGGGCGCACAATCCGCAGAAGTCGCAGTGCCCGAGCCGGAAGTCGAGGACCGGCGTGCGAAGGCGCACGAGTCCGTCCGACCAGTCGGTCATGCCGATGACGGAGGTGTGGCAGACGCTTCGGCACCGGTCGCAGCGAAGACAGCGCGCGAGAAATTCCGATTCCTCCGCGCTTCCCGGCGGACGAACCGCGCGTTTGGAAAAGTCGAGGTCTTCCGCATGGTCCGATCCCGCCGCGGCGCCGAGCGCGAAAAGGGCGGCGACGCCCGTCACCGCGGCCGTTCCCTCCAGAACTCTGCGGCGGCCGACGTCGACGGACGCATCCGTCGTTGGTTGGGTTCGGGACGGACCGTCCGCACGGGCGTCCGTCCCCGGTTTCATGTTCGTCATTGAGCCTCCCTCTACGGCAATGCAAAGAAGGGAAGGGTCCCCGAGCGTCGGGGGATAAGCATTCCTTCCGGCAGGCTGCGGTCTTCAGGCGTCCTTTCCTTCGGCCTCGGCGAGGAGGTCGTCGAGAAGCGCCGCGTCCATCGCGAGGAAGCCTTCGGTGAGAAGCGACACGGCCGGGTAGAAGTCGGTTCCCGGGCACTTTCGAACGTCGCGGCAGAAGTCCGCGATCCAGCGAAGGGGATGTTCCGTGAGGAAAGTCTTCGACGCGCGAAGGGTGTTGCGGTACGCGGCGTCGCGCTCGGGATCGTCCCCTTCGGCCGAGTAGGCCGCAAGAAGCCGATCGTTCAGGTGTGCGAGAAAGGAGAATTCCAGTCCGAGCTGGTCTTCGTGGACGTCCGTCTTCGGGTCCTTTTCAAAGCCCGCTTCGCGGTAGGTGCGGCAGACCGCTTCCCAGGCGTCCTGCATGACGAGGTGTTCGGGGCTCGTGTAGACCGATTCGATCGGATAGGCCGCTCCTTCGCTTACGCCCGCGGAAAGGAAGATGCGCGCATAGTCGACGGCGAGCGTTTCAACGGGATCGGGGCCGAGGTCGGACGCGACGACCTTTGCGAGCCGCTTCCATCCTTCGGCCATGCGTGTTTCGTCCGCCGTTTCGGGGAAGGTCATGCCGCAAAGGGCCTTCCAGAAGGCTTCGTCGACTTCGGTGAGGTAAAAGCGCGAGAGGAAACGGTAGACGTTGCCGCGGCCTTCTAGAAGGCGGGCGACCTCGGGGGTCTTCTGCATGATGGATTCCTTTTTTGTGGGGTCTGTTCTTCTTTTTGACGAGTGTTTGTGCAGGACTCGGGGAAGAGTCCTCCCGAAGGATCATCGCACGGAAAGTCCTTCGGTAGGATTCGTCCGCAGGGACAAGAGCCGCTTTTCAGGGCGGCAAAGTTTGGCCGGTTTCGCTCTTCGTCTTTCTCATCAGGCAAGTCCCAGCACAAGGTGTTGCCACGCGCCCGCGGCGAAGGCCGAAAGCGTCGCCAGAGCGATTCCGAGAACGGGATTTCGCTTCAGCGTGTCGGAGGCGAATTGGGCGGCGAGGAACGAGAGAAGAACGCTCGGGACGATCACGCCCGCCCAGAAAAGCCAAGCGTTCGCACCCGTAAGAAGCGAAGCGAGCGCCGTGCGGGCCGAGGCGTCGGTTGAGGCCGCCGCGAAGTAGCAGGCAAGCCCGACCAAGGGCGCCAAGGCGGCAAGGCGCGTGCTTTCCCAAAGAGGTTCGGAGGCGGTTTCGCCCGTCTTCTCTTCGGCTTTCTTCAGAACGCTCAACGCCGGACCGGCACTTTCATGGCTAGCGGCGCCGAGGCTTTTGGCGAGCATCACGCCCGCAAGCCACGCAAAGCCCGCCGTCGGAAGGACGAGCGTCCACGTGTTCCAGATGGGACGCCAGGGCTGCACCGCGGCGGAGCCGACGGCAAGCGCAAGAAGAAGCCCCGAGGCGGCCGCGAAAAGCGAGAGCTTTCGCCCCGTCCTGCGGGTCGCGCCGGTGAGGAGCGCCGTCAGATAGGCGGCGCCCGCCAGGAGCGCGAGAAGGAGCGAGGCGAGCTCGCGAAAGATCGCCGTCCCGGGGTTTGAGAAGACGGAAAAGAGGAGGGAGGGACGACCGAACTGCCCCACGACCGCGGCCGCGGCCGCGAGCGTCGCGACGAGGCCCGCGAGCGTCACCGCCGCAAGACGGTCCGTTCCGACGCGGCGGACTTCACCGAAGGCCGTCGCAAGAAGGCACCCGGCCGCCGCCGCGGCGAAGAACGCATAGAGGCTCGGCAGAAAGGTCGCCATCGCTCACTCCTCTTTCCTTTGCCGAAAGCTCTTACGGGAGCATCTTCGGCTGGTCTTCCGTCCAGTCGCCGTACTTCTTGTGCAGGATGTAGCGGACCGTAGGCTTGTTGCCGACGTCGCGCATCGCATGCACGTTTTCGGGACCGGCCGCCTTGACGGCCTTCGAGACGTCGCTTTCCGGATCGTCGATGTCGCCGAAGAAACGGGCGTGCGCACAGCAGGCCTTCACGCAGGCGGGCTGCTCGCCCGCCGCCTGCAGGTGATTGCAGAGCGTGCACTTTTCCACGACGTTCGTTTCCGGATTGAAGGAGCGCGCGCCGTACGGGCAGGCCGTCATGCAGGCGCGGCAGCCGATGCACTTTTCCTTGTCGACGAGAATCTGGCCGTCTTCCGTGCGGTAGGTGGCCTTCGTCGGGCACACCTTCACGCAGGGCGCGTCCTTGCAGTTTTGGCAGACGTGCGGCAGGAAGTACTGCTTGATGTCGGGGAAGACCCCCGTCGGACCGATCGAGTGGACCTTGTTCAAGTACACGCCGAGCGGCACGCCGTTTTCCTGTTTGCAGGCGACTTCGCAGGCCATGCACCCCGTGCAGCGGTCGAGGTCGATAACCAAAGTTTTTTGCGTCATAACGAAAATTCCTTTTGGGAGGCCGCGTCGGCACGGACGGCTCGCGTCCGTGCGTCACGCGGCTTCGAACGAGACGGTTCGGGTCGAATCAGAATCAGAGCTTCGGATTCGGCGTCGTGTCCGTGGGCTGCGGCAGCCACGGCTTGAAGTCCTCGGGCTTCTGCCAGATCCCTTCGGGGGCGCCCGGCGCCTTCGAGATGCGGACCTGGATGCCGCGCAGCGTGTAGGTGCCGACCACGTCGTTGAACGGCGGGTCGTTCTTCGTCAACACGTTGACGTTGGCTTCCATCCAGCCGCGCGTCGGCGTCGTCAGCGTTTCCGGGAACCAGAAGCGTTCCTGATAGAGAACGCCCGGGCTCACGCCTTCGGTGACGAGGACCTTGCCGCGGGTCTTGCCGCGCAGCGACTCGATCCAGGCCCAGTCGCCCGTCTTGAGGCCGTACTTCTTCGCGTCGACCGGATTCACCCAGAGTTCGGGTACCGGATAGATTTCGCGCAGGTACGGAACGTTGCGAAGCGTGCCGTGGTGATAGACCGGAATGCGCCCGTTCGTGAGGATGAGCGGGAATTCGCGGCCGATCTCGTTCGTCGGATTTTCGTGGGGTTCCAAATAGTAGGGAAGCGGGTCGTAGTCCTTCGAGGCGGGCGGGAGCGGCTGCAGCGCATAGGGCTTCCCAGTGCGGCCGAGCGTGATCCACACGTCGCCGTAAAGTTCGAGCTTCTTCGAGGGCGTGCGGAAGCCCTTCGGAAGACCCGTCTTCGGATCCTTTTCCTTGTAGACGTAGTAGGTGTTCCACTTGTCGTAGGGCATGTACGTGACCGGGTTGTTCGCAAGGAGCTGCTTCCAGGTCATGTTGATGCGCTTCAGACGGCCGTCAAGGAGTTCTTCCATCGAATCCCAGTAGGCGAGGTCGTCCTTCATGAAGTTGGGGTCGCAGGCGCGCTGGGCGTTTTTGTTGCCGAGCGAGGCGCACTTCTTGATGAGCTTCGACCAGAAGAGCGTTTCGTCTTCCGTTTCCCACACGTGCGCGACCGCCTGGCGGGCGAACACCATGTTGAGGGATTCGATGAGCATGTTCGTTTCGAGCCACTCGGTCGCGGGGAGCAGAATGTCCGCGTACATCGAGAAGGACGTCGGATACATGTACATGTGCACGATCAGGTCGACGTTTTCCATCGCCTTCACCCAGGAACCGGCGTTGCCGTTGACGCCGAACTTGTTGCCCGAGCGTTCGAGCCAGACCTTGATCGGATAGGGCTTGCCCGTGAGCATCGCCTGGAGCACGGCGCTCGGCTGCGCGGCGTCCCACTGGATGAGGCCCTTGTGCTCGTTCGAGCCCAGACGCTTCGTGAGCTGACCTTCCGGAAGGAGGTAGGAGCAGCGGGTGGCCAAGGAACCCGCCGGAACGACGTTGCTCGAGGGATTGCGCTGCATGAGCGAGCCCGGACGTTCGACGTTCCCGAGGAGGGCGTTGAGGATCACCGCGCCCATGGCGGCCTGTACGGAGTTCGGCGTCTGGTCGGTCGCGACGCCGAGGGAGATACCCGAGGGACCGTCGCAGTAAATGTGGATCGCCTCTTCGATCTTCTTCGGATCGAGCCAGCATTCTTTCGCCGTCGCTTCGAGGGTCCAGGGTTCGACCCGTTCCTTGAGCGCGCGGAAGCCCGTCACGTACTTCTTGCCCTGCCATTCAAACGCGCCGTCGAGCACCGGCTCGAGCTTGTCGTCCCAGGGATAGGCGATGGGTTTCGGAGACTTCGTCTTCGCATCCCACACGACGTAGGTCTTGGCGTCGCCCTTGGGATCCAGGTCGTTCGCATGGACGAGCATCTTCGTTTCGACGTCGACGAGGTAGGGAAGGTTCGTCCAGTGCATGACGAAGTCTTCGTCGAAGAGCTTCTGATCGATGATGTAGCGCATCCAGCCGAGCATGAGCGCGACGTCGGTGCCCGGACGGATCGGCAGCCACACGTCGGCGCGGGCCGCTTCCGGAATGAAGCGCGGGTCGATCACGACCGACTTCACGCCCTTTGCGCGCAGGGTCACGAGCGCCTGGCCGCCGCCCGCGGGGTTGCTGTAGGAGGGGTCCGTACCCCAGAGCACGATCGACTTCATGACCGTGTTCGGGTTGTAGATTTCGCGGCTCTTTTCGTCGGCGATCGACGTGTCCGGGCCGCCGTACATCATGTCGAAGGCGAGCGTGCGCGGGAGGTAGCACTGCGCGCAGCCCGGTTCGTAGAAGTTCGGGGTTCCGAAGGCGTTCGCAACGCGCGGAATCCCGCGGAAGGCCGGATTGCCGCCGCCACCCGTCGTGATGAGGACGGATTCGGCGCCGTACTGATGACGCACTTCTTCCATCTTGCGGGCGATGCGGTCGATCGCTTCCTGCCAGCTGATGCGGCGCCACTTGTTTTCGCCGCGCTTGCCCACGCGCAGGAGCGGGTACTTGTTGCGGTTCGGATGATAGAGGGCGGAAATGCCCGCGAGTCCCTTCGGGCAGAGCGTGCCCTTGCTCATCGGGTATTCGGGGTTGCCTTCGAGCTTCACCACGCGGCCGTTGCGCACGTGAGCGAGCACGCCGCAGTTGTGAATGCAGGCGCGGCAGCAGGTCTTGACGATTTTCGTTTCACCCGCGGCGGCTGCGGCGGGCGCGGCTTTGGCCGCCTCGGCGGCGCGGGCCGAGGAAACGAGACCTTCGGGCACGAGGCGGTTCACCGTGGCGGCAAGGCCCGCCACGGCCGTCGCTTCGAGAAAGCTTCGGCGAGATAGTTGCATAGGGGTCTCCTAGGGGTCGGGAAGGCGGTTCTTCGGTGTACCTTCCGCAAAGAGGGGCGAAGCGCGCGGTCTCGAACGCCCGATCGGTTCTCGAGAGCGTTCGACGCCGCGTGCATCGTCGTAGCCGGATCTCGGGCCCGACAATGTCGAATCGGGCGCGGAGCTCGGTTTCCCGCATTCTCCAAGTGGGAGGGATTCGGCGGCATCCTGCTTTTTGCAAAGAACTTTGCTGTTTTTGCAAAGAGTTCTTGGGCAGAGGTCATGGGATTTGATGTGAAAATACTGCCGCAGAAGGAAAGGGGTGATTTTCTCTTTTGAGAATCCGCAAAGTGTATGTGGGGAAAATACGGGGGACGCGCGTTGTTCGACAGAAAGACGATTCGTTTTACGGCGGTTCGTGACAAGAAGAGCCCGGGCCCTTCCGAAACAGGGGAAAGGCGGGGGAGGGAAGACTCGCCTCCAAACGAAGGACGGGGTCTGATAATGTCGTCAGGCGGGCACTGTAAAGTTTTGCGAGAATTCTTTTGCCACAACAATCAGGTTTGTGAACGTGTTTTCGATGATTTGCTGTGCCGCATTGTGTTTTGATGGGTAAACCGTTGAAACGTCACTGTTTGGAAAGGAAGTTTTATGAGAGCGGAGAATTCTGTCCCTCTCCCGAATTCACGGCCGGGCGGCTTGATGACCCGGCCAAAACAAGTCATTTGCCAAAAACGGACCCGATCATCCAAGAGGGGGGATTCATCCCCGCTCCGCAGCCCGATTGTAAGCTCACTTATTTGTTCGACAGGCAGTTTGATGAGGTCTTGGATTTTTTGAATCAACCTGCGCCGACTGACGTTCAAGAGAAACTTGCCGTAACAATGAACAAGTCTTATCCCTGGATCCGTAAGTGACGAATCTGCGTCACGATCACCTCGACGAAAAAAATCCAAACGAAAATCGTAAGCTCTCCGCATGACAGAGCTGCCGAGTGTTCAAGTGACGGGCGGGAAAGCTTTGCGTGTTTCCGGGAATCGGTTCAGGGGCGTCGGAATCGGAGAGTCACGACGAGTCCGCCCCCGGGGCGGTTCGCGAGCGAAAGCGCCGCGCCGTTCAACTGCGCCATGTTTCTGGCGATCGCAAGACCGAGTCCCGTGCCGCCCGAAGCGCGGTTTCTAGAGCCCTCCACCCGGAAATAGGGTTCAAATACCTTCTCGAGCAGTTCTTCCGGAATCCCGGGGCCCCGATCGGACACCGTCACGACGAGCGCTTCTTTTTCCGCGGTCAGCCGAATCTCGGCCGAGCCTGCATAGACGCAGGCGTTCGTGAGAAGGTTTTCCATACAGCGTTTGAGACACAAAGGTCTTGCCGGCAGAACGCCCGTTTGGGGATTCGCTTCCAGTGCGGAATCGCATTCGAAGGTCACGGCGCGCCCGAGGTCCGCGTAGTCGTCCGCTAGGCTCTGCAGGAAGGACGGGAGGTCGACCTTCGTCATCGGTTCTTCGGTGCGCAGACTCCTGGCGAATTCGAGTCCCTGCGTCAGAATCGCGTTCATGCCCTTGGCCGTTTCTGGGAGCTGATCGCGAAGCGTTTCGGGTTCGACCCGCGCGAGACGCAGCTGCAGTTTCGTGAGAGGCGTTCTCAAGTCATGGGCGAGCGTAGCGATCATGCGGTTTCGTTCGTCCAAGTGGCCCCGAATTTGTTCGCGCATGCGGTTGAAGGCGTTGGCGGCGCTCCGCAGCTCCCGGGGACCCTCTTCGGGGAGGGCGGGGCTCTCCTGCGGCGCCGCGCCGAAGGCTTTCGCGGCGCTGCAGAGCCGATCGATCGGTTTGGTCACGCGCTTGAGCAGGTAAACGAGCGGAACGAGAAGGACGACGGCTTCCAAAAATACGAAGAGGCGCTGCGACCAGACCATCAGACGGTCGTCCGCTTCGACGGGAAAGAGAATCGTGAGCCACGTGCCGTCCTCGAGTGCAACCGCCGCTTCCATGGGCGGCGCGTGAAGCGGAAAAAGGGCGTCGGACTCTTCGCCGCGCACGAGCACTTCGGGTGATGCGCCTCCTGCGGCGAGCGCTTCTTCGAGGGCTTTGAGAGGTTTTGCGAGAATGGGGCCGGGCGCGGGCCAGTCGGGGCGGGTCCGAACGATCGTCACGCGTTCGCTCGAGTGTCCGAGTGCGGGATTGCCGTGGGCGGCGTTCAGCGTTTCGGCCCGCAGGTCCGCGGGAATCGATTCAAAGAGCGCCCGATAGGAGACGACGTGTCCGATCCGCGCCGCCTCGAGCTGACCGACGTAGAGCCTCTGCACGCCGCAGACGACGAGAAAGTTCGCGATCTGCAGGAGCGCGAGCCCCGCAACGAGCACAAAGAGGATCTGTCCGAAGATCGAGTCGGGCAAAAGGGCGGAGAGCTTCTTCTTGATGTTGCCGAAGAAGGAGGAAGACGGGCGGACGGCGTCGGTCACGGGACCTCCTTTTCCACGGGCACTGCGAGCATGTAGCCGTCGCCGCGCTCAACACCGGAACTACGCCGGAAGAAATGCGGGACTACCTCGCCGAAATCGAGCGGGCGGCCGGGGCCGGGCAGGCCGAGGTCGCCCGGGGCGTTCTCGAGAACATCCTCGCAAAGCGCAGGCCGTCCTGACGCCAAGATTGACGTCAACGGGCAGAAAACCGATCGGATCGGACGATTTTTCCCCCAACGGTTTTCTTAGCCTGATCACAGGTACACAACGGACGGTTCGCACGGCACTCGAGTGCGGTGCGAATCGAAAATCAAAAGGAGAAAAATCATGCTGAGTCGTCGTAATTTCCTCGCCTCCGTCGCGACCGTGGCGGGAGGTCTGCAGGCGGCGTCGCTCAAGGCCGCCGAAGCGCCCGCTTTGGGGAGCTCCGCCGCCGCCAACGGGCGCGCCAAGGTCTACTTCACGAAGGACCTCTCCGCAGCGGGTCTTCTGAAGCTCTACAAGCTCGTGAACGGCGATATCACCGGCCGCACGGCGCTCAAGCTTCATACGGGCGAACCGAACGGTCCCAACATCATTCCCCGCGAATGGGTGAAGGCCTTCCAGGCGGAAGTTCCCTCCACGATCGTGGAATGCAACGTTTTCTACGCGAGTCCCCGTCAGACGACGGCGGGCCACCGCGAAGTCCTGAAGACGAACGGCTGGACCTTCTCGCCCGTCGACATCATGGATGAAGACGGAGACGTGGCGCTTCCGATCAAGGGCGGCAAGTGGCTCAAAGAAGTGCACGTCGGCAAGCACCTTCTCAACTACGACTCCATGATCGTTCTCACACACTTCAAGGGCCACACGATGGGCGGCTTCGGCGGGTGCCTCAAGAACGTCGCCATCGGCTGCGCCTCGGGCGCTCAGGGGAAGCGCGAACTTCACCGCGAAGGGAACAACGACTGGGCGGGCGGTCCGCACTTCATGGAACGCATGGTCGAAGGCGGCAAGGCCGTGACGGACCATTTCGGCAAGCACATCACGTATCTTTCCGTCATGCGCCGCATGTCGGTCGACTGCGACTGCGTCGGCACGAGCGCCGCGGAACCGACGGCCCACGACATCGGGATTCTCGCCTCGACCGACATTCTCGCGATCGACAAGGCGGCGATCGACCTCGTTTATGCGCTCCCCGAAAAGGAACGTCACGATTTGGTCGAGCGCATCGAATCGCGCAGCGGTCTGCGCCAGCTCTCCTACATGCGCGAACTTCACATGGGGTCGGACCAGTACGACCTGATCGAAGTTTGAGCGTGACCGGAAACGCACATCCCTCGGAGGGATGACGGACGGGCGCCTTCGGGGAAACTCGGCGGCGCCCGTTTTGTAGTGAGAGACAAGGAGTGAGACGAAGGGGAGCATAGTCGGATAGACTCTTGACACGATGTGTTACCTTCATTTGGGCGAAGGTCCTACCAACACTTCAAATGCTTTTCTCCCGTTGCGTGCGCTCCGCTTCCTCTCGCTGAGGAGGGGATGGCGCAGAAGAGTTTAGATAGTCGCTTATCGAACCGAACTCGTCTTCTTGTGTCACAATGGTTCGTTGTCGTACGGTTTTAGGATGCAATCACGATGATGGAAAACGTTTTGCCTTTACCTGTAGGGCTTTCGGATTTTAGGGCTTTGCGTAGGGCTGGAAGAATTTATGTTGACAAAACGGAGCCCATTGCAAGACTGGCGAGAGTCGAAGGGAGTTTTTTCCTTGCGAGACCGCGACGTTTTGGAAAATCAGTTCTGATTTCTACGTTAGCGACGCTTTTCCGGGATGGGCTTAAACATTTTCAAGGGCTCTATATTGAGAATGTCTGGAAAGATACGACCTATCAGGTCGTTTGTATGGATTTTTCAGAAATTAAACAATTCGATGATGTAGAAACTTTTCAGGCTAAATTTTATCAACAGATTTCCATTCTTTTCGGTGATGTTGGATTCCAGCCTTCGGGGCGCTACGATCTTCTCATAGAGTTTTCTCGGTGGCTTTCCTCTTTGGAGACGCTTAGTCTGGTGATTCTTATCGATGAATACGACGCGCCTCTCACGAGTTGTCTTGATAAACCAGAACTTTTTGAAAAAGTGCGCTCGACGATGAGCGAGTTCTTGATGGTACTCAAGTCGAAGGGAGGTTGTCTGCGTTTTCTCTTTATGACCGGTATTACAAAGTTTAGTAATACGAGTATTTTCTCTGCCTTCAATAATCTTCAGGATATTTCACTGGATCCTGCCTATGGGACTATTCTGGGATTGACGGATGAGGAAATTAGGTCGAATTTCTGGGTGTATCTCGAAAACGCGGCAAACGTGCTTCAGATGCCTTTTGAAGAGATGATGAGAGCACTTAAAGCAAACTACGATGGTTTTTCTTTCGATCAAGAAGTTTCAACTCACGTTTATTCTCCTTGGTCAGTCTTCAATTTTTTGAACAACCCTAAACTGGGATTTCAAGATTATTGGTTCGAAAGTGGTGGACAGCCCACGGTATTGCTCCGTTATCTGAAACGCCATTCTCTGCAGTCACCTACTGCCTACGGGCAGCCGATACGCTATTCGATTACGGGACTTAAGGCACCGCGACAGTACAGTGAAATTGAGCCGGAGGCACTTCTTGTTCAGGCGGGATACCTCACGATTCGTTCGGTGGAAAAGAACGGCGACGTTGTACTCGGCTATCCGAACGAGGAAGTTGCCATTTCTATGGCTAAACTTTATGCCGGCGAAATTGCTAAAAGTGGATCGTCGGTATAGGAAGAAGCTGAAAAAATTAGAAAGCTACTCTCCTATGGTTCACCTGAAGAAATTGTGGAAGCCTTCAATGAAGTCTTCGATGGTTTCGATTATGCGCATTACCCCGTTCGAGATGAAGCTTCATGTCGAGCATTGTTGCAGTTGATGATGCGTGAAGCATCCTTACGTCCGAGGATAGAGGTGCATAACGCCAAGGGTCGCAGTGATCTGGAAGTGGTTGTAGACAACCGTTACTGGGTCTTTGAGCTGAAGTACGTGGCAAAGAACTCTGAAGCGCCCGTAAGTCTCGAAAAGGCGATTTCACAGATGAGAGATCGTCGTTACGGGGTTTGGCATGCTCAGGGGAAAGATCTTGTGCGTTTGGCTCTTGTTTTCAGTGAAGAAGAGCGCGCGTTTGTCGCTTGGTACATGCTTGATGATTGATGATGTCTGTAGGGGGAGCTACGGAGTTGCTACGTTTCAAGGTTTGAGACAGACCGAATGCCGCAGGGACGACTTCGGGATCGCCCCCGCCCCGTGGGGACTGCCGTTTCGGATCTGCAGTTGCCGCACACGCCCCGGCATCGCCGAAGAAGGTTCGCCCCAGTAGTGAAGGTCAAAGGGCCAGCCCGCGGCTATCCCCGCCCCAAAGGCGTTGGAAATCGCGTTGTAGCGGCCCTTGAGCGACACGGTCTGGAGAATCGCCACGCTCGGAAGTTCGGCCCCGAGTTCCCGGCAACGGGCTTCGTGCGTCGAGTAGTCGATCGGCGTTTCCGAGGGTTTCGTAAAGCGCGAGAGCGGGCCCTTGCCGAATGCGAGCTTCGCGCAGGCGCTTCCCCGAACGCCGTTGGTCATGACGGAGGCGCAGACCGTCACCGTGCGCTCACCGAGAATGTCGGTGAGTTGCGTCTCGACGGTGCCGTTTCCGTCCGTCTTCGTCCAAAGCCCCTCGACGGGAGAGCTGCGCCCGGCCACGGGCGCATGCCAGGCGAGCCCCGAGGCGGCGGCTTCGAAGCCCGCCGCCACCGCGCCCCGATTTTCGGCGGATTGAACTTCCCACACGACGTCGAGGTTCACGCCTTTTCTCTGTTCATTCGTGAGCCCCGGCACGCGCGCGAGCGCTTCTTCCGCTTCGAGAGGGACAACGGCCCGCAGGCGGCAGACGCCGTAGCCCGTCGATCGGAAGTCCTGCGCCCTGGCGCAGTCGGCCGTGATCTTGAGCGGTACCTTGACGGCGTTGCCCAGGGGCATGGCGAAAACCATCCTGGAAAAGACTGCGAAAAGCGAAGAGAGGAGGGCGCCCGCGAGGAGGCGTCGGGAAAAAGTCGGCATGGAGATTTCTTCTCGGGTGAAGGTTCCGGGGAAGGCGCATCCCGTTTCTTTGTGACGGAAAGTGGCGAAGCGCACCGAGGATCTTTGGGGCGGGTAGACTTTCAGATGGCGCTCTTCTTTCGCAAGAGTTTGCCCCAAACACCTTTTCATTGGATTACGCATGCACATTCTTCTCATTGAAGACGATCCCTTCATCGCGCGGGCCGTGAGTGCCGCTCTGGAAAGCGAAGCGCACGTCGTCACCTACGCGCCGACCGGTCCCGAGGGCCTGGCGGCTCTGCGCGTGCACGACGTCGACGCCGTGCTTTTGGACCTGGGGCTTCCCGGGATGGACGGCATCGACGTGCTCAAGAACATCCGCGCCATGCCTGTGCCCAAGGGAAGTCTTCCGGTGCTGATCGTCACCGCCCGCGAAGCGCTTGAGAGCCGCCTCGAAGGCTTGGACGCCGGGGCGGACGACTATGTCTTGAAACCCTTCCACATGTCGGAACTGATCGCCCGACTTCGCGCCGTGGCGCGCCGCAAGGGTCCGATCGCGGGGGACGTTTTGCGCGCGGGAAACATTTCGCTCAATACCGTGACGCACGCCGTCACCGTGGGTGGCGACGTCGTGACGCTCTCGAAGCGCGAGTATGCGCTCCTGGCTGCGCTTCTCGTTCGGCCGGGCGCCGTGCTCTCAAAGCGCGCTCTCGAAGAAAAGCTTTACGCCCCCGGGGACGAACCGGAAGGGAACGCCGTTGAGTACCTCATCCACGCGCTTCGCAAGAAGATCGGAAGCGACGCGATCGAGAACATTCGGGGCCTCGGCTGGCGAGTTCGGGAGAAGGCGTCGTGATCTTTGAGAACGTTTTGAAAAAGGCCTTTCCACCGGGCGGCTCCGTGCTTTTGCGCACGGTCGCGGCGCTCGTAACGGCGCTCTTTGTCTTTACGGCGGCGACCGCCTACATCACCTACCGCAACACCAAGGCGGACGCGCTTGCGTCGCAGGACGTGGAGCTCGCGGAAGTGGCGTCGTCGCTTGCTCGAGCCGACGTCGTGAACCGCATTCCCGGGGCGCTTACGATGGCGCCCGAAACCTTCGAGCGCGCGCTCGAAGACGAAATGAAGAGCGGTCCGCAGGACGGCCCCGAGTGGCACGGTCGCGGCCGCATGCACCGCGGCATGGGCATGGGACGTCACCGCCACATGCGCGACGGCAACTGTCCCTGGAGCGGCACGGCCGAGTGCTTGATCGCGGACGTTTCGCCCGACGGAGAACGGATGTCGATTCCCGCGGGTCGGGACGTGCTCGTGCGCATGCGTCATACGGGCGGTCAGGCGGAAGTTGCTCGCTTTGACGACGCCGTGAAGGGCGGCTTTTCGAACGTTTCGATCAACGGCAACGAACACCGTCTCTGCCTCATTTTCCTCCCGGACGGGAGCTATACGGCCGTGGCCGACCCCATGTCCGTAATCGAAGAAGAGGCGCAGGCGAGGGCCTATGCTTCGGTGACGCCGCTTCTCATTTTGCTTCCGATTCTCTTGGGCGTCGTGGCGGGCGTTCTGTGGCTCACCTTCCGGCCCCTGCAGCGCGCGGCCGAAGAAGTGCGAAACCGCGATGAAAACCGCTGGACGCCGCTACCAACCGAGAAAGTCCCTGCGGAAACGCGTCCCTTCGTCGAGGCCGTGAACGACCTCCTTGCGCGCGTCGAGGCGGCCCGCGTGCGGGAACTTCGCTTTTCCGCCGATGCCGCGCATGAACTGCGCTCGCCCCTGACGTCGCTCACGATCGAAGCGGAGCACCTTGCCAAACTGCCTCTGCCGGACGAAGCCAAACCCGTCGTCGCGAACCTCACGCAGGGGTTGGAGCGGGCCGTGCACCAGCTCTCGCAGCTTCTGCATTTTGCCCGCGCGCAGGCCGGCGAAGCCGACGCGCCCAACGCCGGGAGCGAATCCTGGTACCTCTCGGAATTGATCGGTCGGCTCGTGGAGCCTCTTCTTGACGCGGCCGACAAAAAGGGAATCGAATGGCTGGTTTCGGGCGTGGAGGGCGACGGTACGAAGGAAGCGCCGGTCGAAGGGATTTCTTCTTCGGCGCTCGAAGCGATTCTCCGGAATCTCCTGGAAAACGCCGTCCGATATTCGCCCGAAAACGGCCGCGTTGCGGTAAGGGTCGAGCGCGGAGCCGACGCTCTGGTGCTCTCCGTCACGAACGACGGACCGGGGATTCCCGAGTCGGAGAGGACGCGCGTGTTCGATCCCTTCTACCGCATTCCGGGAACGGGCGTGGCGGGGACGGGTCTGGGACTGGCGATCGTGAAGACTTATGCCGACCGTCTCGGGGCCGTCGTGACGCTCGAAGACGCACATCCCGACGCCGCAGACGGGCGGGGGCTTACCGTCACCGTGCGCGTTCCGACGGGGCGCGGAAAGACGGCGTAATGCATGCTCTCCGAGGCGACGCGATCGGCGGACGTTCGCAGACGGGGTCGCGGACGCCCGAACTTTTCGATTCCGTGTGAGCTTTCGGAACGTGCGAAAATGGTCAAGGCTCGACGCTCGAGCGAAAAAATGGAGAAAAGCAAATGGACGCTATGGAGAATCTGCTCACGCGGCGCAGTTGCCGCGCCTACAAAGACGAACCCGTCTCGGACGACGCGATCTACAACATCGTCCGCGCGGGGCTCTACGCCCCGAGCGGCATGGGCCGCCAGTCCGCAATCGTCGTCGTGGTGACCGACAAGGCGGTTCGAGATCAGCTCTCCCGCATGAACGCCGAAATCGCCGGCATGAAGGAGGGCGACCCCTTCTACGGAGCGCCCGTCGTGCTCGTGGTGCTCGCCGATCGAACGGTCCCGACCCATGTCGAGGACGGCGCCCTCATGATGGGCAATCTTTTGAACGCCGCCCATGCGGAGGGGCTCGGATCCTGCTGGATCCACCGCGCCCGGGAAGAGTTCGAGTCGCCCGAAGGTAAGGCGCTCCTCGAAAAGCTCGGCGTCAAGGGCGACTACGTCGGGATCGGTCACGCGATCCTCGGCGTTCCCGCCGGGGCTCCGGGCGAGGCGCCCGCCCATCGGGAAGGACGCGTCTTCCGAATTTGAAGCGTGTAGGGACGCGCACCCGGGCGTGCGCAGAGATAGACGGACGGTTTCCGAGAAGGACCGTCCGTTTTTTGTCGGCGGCTCGCCGAACCGGAACTCCGGTTGATCGATGCGGCTCCGTCGGGACGGACAGCGAAGAAGTCGATGGGGGCGGAAGCGTCAAAGAAGAAGTTTGACGAAAATTAAGGGAAAACCCAATTTTACTTTTCATAAACCGAGTGAACGGTCGGTTATCGCAAGGGCTTTGGAAAAAATGCAACTTTCTTTTTTCGCATCGTGATTTATGGAGAAAAGTGCTCGATCGAAAACGAAATTGCACGGAAATCCATTGTGGTGCATCGAAGTAAAGGGAGTAGTACGAAAGTATGAGGATTAGAGGTAAACCCCGAGATTAATATTTTTCTTTCTAAGATCGAAATTTTTTTTTCTTCGCGAAAAGGAAATCGATATAGTTGGTTCGTCCGCGGGTATATTTTTCGCGCGATACACAATAACCCTTATATCCACCGTTCCCTCGACGGGACTTCTGACATTGGAGAGAAAAATGTTCACCCCCCTTCGTCATGCCCTTTCTCTTGCCGTCGGATCGGCGTTGGCCGTGTCGGCGAGCGGCGCGCTCGCCGGTCCGGACGGGTCCGTTTTCGATAAGTACAATACGCAATACTTCAGCGGCGTCGGCAAGTTCGAATCTCCGTACGACGGTACGAAGGACATTCAAAAGTGGACGTCGGCGGAATACGCCGAACGGGATCTCCGTTTGATCAACCTGATTACGGGACTGGATCCGTTCAACAGCAGCTCTTCGGTGAACGGCAAGGTCCATGTCTCGTTTTCCGGATTGAACCTCGTCAACGACAAGGGTTCGAAGCCCTACAGGATCACGATGAGTGACAGCAACGCCGACAAGTCGCCCGAGCGCGACATGAGTCTGACGTTTACCAACAGCGTCGTCAAGCGCTGGAATATCGTCGTCGAAGAGCCGACCTATCGCAAGTATTTCGGTATCGAAGACGGGAAACATTCGACCGAACACTCGATTACGTTTGTCAATTCCGAGTTCACGGGGGACATCGTTCACAATTCCAAGGATGCGGGGTTGATGACGGACTTCGACCGCGTGTCGAATGAGGGCAACGAACTCGCCCTCGATCTCTACGGCACGAAGTGGACCGGAGCCACCTATTCGACGATCACCAGTAAGGTAGAGGGTGGCAACAGCACCAAGCAGGAACGCGACGAAACGCTCAAGCACCGCACGAACCTGCTCCTCGCCGATAACTCGCACTGGGCCGTCACCGACGACTCCTTCGTAACGACGCTCACGGCGGACTCCGACTCCGACGTTGAAATCCTCGCCGGAACGGCGGAAAAGAAGACGAAGCTCTCGATCGGCAATCTCGGCTCCGACGTCCGCGTGAACGTGAACGACAACACGTCGCTCACGGTGGTGGGCGAACAAACGACCGAACCCGCCGCTGCGGTGTTGGTGGACGGCGAGAACACGATTCACGAGCTCGACGTGCGCTTCAAGGGCTTGGAAAACGCCGCCGTTGCGGTTCGGGCCGACAACGTTTCGACGAAGCTCGTCGCGTCGGCAAATCTCCGTGACGGCCATGACGACGACACGATCATCCGCGCCATGGCGAAGGCCGTCGATACGAAGGAAGAGACCGTCCGTTTCGAACTCGAACAGGGCTTGTTCTCGGACGGCGTGTCGGGGACCGTGAGCCATGAGGGGGACGATACGCTTCAGGTGAACAAGACGAACCGGACGACCAACGAGAACGCGCTCGCCGTTGCCGATACGGGTTCGATCCTCTTCATGCAGTGGCGGGCCGAAACGGACGACGTCATGCAGCGAATGGGCGACGTCCGCTCAAGCGGCAAAACGGGCCTCTGGGTTCGTCACTACGGCGGCCGCAGCGAATTCGGGAGCAGCGACTACGACTATCTCGCCCTTCAGATGGGTGCCGACCGTCTCGTCTACGACGGCGACGTCAAGGTGCTCGCGGGCGCGGCCTTCTCCTACACGGACGGCGACGCCAAGTACTCGACGGGTACGTCCGACGCCAAGAGCTACGCCTTCACCGCCTACGGCGAACTTCTGACGCAGAGCGGCTCCTTCCTCACCGCGGCGCTCAAGTACGGGGCGCTTCGCAACGAAGTCGAACTCTCGAAGACGATCGACGGGGAATTCCGCGCCGACGCCTGGGCCTTCTCGGTCGAAACGGGTCACCGCTTTGCGCTCGCGAAGAGTTTCTTCGTCGAACCGCACGTGGGACTCACCTACGCCAAGGTCAACGGCGACAGCTTCCGCGTGGGCGACAACGCTTCGGTGAAGCAGGACGACTTCGACTCCTTGGTGGGCGGCGTGGGTCTCACCCTGGGCTTCTCTTGCCCGAACGACCGCGGCGACGTCTATCTGCGTCTGGACCAGAAGTACGACTTCCAGGGCGAAACCTCGACGGGCTTTTATTCGAACGGCCGTGAAGTCAACCGATTCGACAAGGATCTGGGCGGCTCCTGGTTCGAAATCGGTCTCGGCGCCAAGGCCCGCCTGACGGAGAGCCTCACGGGCTACGCCGAATTCGAGACGGCGCACTCGGGCGAAGTGGAAACGCCCTTCCGCTGGAACCTCGGTCTGCGCTACACCTTCTGATCGCGGCGTGAGCCCGCCTTCGGGCGGGCGCCGCCCGACGCCTCCCCCGAATCGACCCGCCGTCGGTTCGGGGGCTTTCTTATTTCAAGTCGTAAAAACGGACGGAAATACGTCCTTCGGGCGCGGTCTTTTCTAGACTGAAGGGAAGGCGAATCTTCGCTGAAGCGGCGCGCTCTTTCGAGCGTCGGCCTTCCCGCATCTCTTCGTCCGTTACGGAGAAGTCGTCATGCGCGTACGCTACAAGAATCTTTTCGCCTTTACGGGCGACGCGGCCCTGCCGCTTTTGGAATCCTTCGTCGTCGAAGCGGGGCGCATCGTCCCCGACGACGCTCCCGTCGACCGCGAGGTCGATCTCGCGGGCGGTTTCGTGACGCCGCTTTTCTCCGACCAGCACACGCATCCCTCCTACGTCGCGCAGACGCTCTCGGCGCTCGCCGCTCTGCCGCCCGACGTTCTTTCGATCGAAGACCTCGTCGAAGGACTCGTCCGCAAGAAGGATGAACTTCCCGAAGACGCCTGGATCGAAGGCTGGGGCTACGACGAAAGTCTTCTCAAGGAAAACCGCTCTCCCACGCGCCACGACCTCGACCGCGTCGCGACGGACCGGCCCGTTTTCGTGCGGCGCTCGGACTGTCATTCGGCGGTCGTGAACACGTATCTTCTGAAGGCGGCCGGGATCGACCGCACGACGCCCGATCCCGAAGGCGGACGCTTCGGTCGGGACGCCTCGGGCGAACCCGACGGACGGCTCATCGAAACGGCCGCCGTGCGGATGGTCGAGCGCCTCCGAAAGAAGGAGGACTTCGAGGGGAGTGTGCAAAAGCTCTGCGCTCTGGGCGAACACTATCTCTCGCGAGGGATCGGGTTCGTCACCGAAATGATGTGCGAGCGGGGCGAAAAGGATCTCTTGCCCGTCTACCGGGCCGCCCGAGAGGCGGGGCTGCCTCTCACGGTCGGCATGTATCTCATCTGGCAGGGCGGGATCGATCCCTACGGGATGCCGGACTTCACGGAGGACGACAAGACCGGTCCCGTGCGCTACGCGGGCCTCAAGGTCTTTGCGGACGGTTCGATCTCGGGAAAGACCGCGGCGATCCGCGGGCGCTATCTTGGGCTTTCCGACGACGAAGATCCTCAGGGGACGATGTGCGTCACGCACGAGGTCTTCCGCGCGTCTCTCGCCTGGGCAAGACGAAACAGCGTGCAGCTCTCGGTGCACGTCATGGGGGACCGCTCGATCGACCGGATTCTTGATTGGCTCGAGGGTGAAGAACCGTGGCTTGAAAACGAGCCTTCGGTGCGCCTGGAGCACGTCTCCTACCTGCGGCCCGACCATCTCGAGCACATCGACGACATGAATTTCCCGGTCGCGATGACGACGCAGCCCGTCTTTCCCTTTGCGGAGTGGAAGGGCTATGAAGAGGCGATTCCGCGCACGATGATCGACGAAGGCTACGCGGTGAAGATGATTGCGAGCAGAACGCCCGCCTTTGCGCTGTCGTCCGACGCCCCCGCCACGACCTGGGCCGATCCCGATCAGCCCTTTGTCACGATCGCCGCGGCGGTGACGCGGCGCGACGCCCGAGGGGTGCCATTCGGCGAAGCGGAGGCGGTGGACGTCGCGACGGCCCTGTCGCTCTACACGTCGCGTGCGGCAAAGGTGACGGATCTCGGAACGACCGGGCTGCTCCTTCTGGGCGAAGCCGCGGACTTCGTGCTCTGGAGCGCGAATCCCTTCGAAATTCCGAAGGAAGAACTCGCCGACATTCGGGCGCGTCGCGTCTGGAAGGCGGGTGAGCTCCTTTGGGAGGCTGAAGACTGAGGTAAACAACCCTCGACTAAAGTCGAAGGCTTTGCAACTATTGCCGAGACAACGTC
>OOAH01000137.1_pt1 | contig 89989 bp, 58 predicted proteins | sample 1671801 | NCBI WGS metagenome assembly OOAH01 (sample SAMN06348194, study PRJEB24527) | human gut metagenome | biome: human gut; feature: ankylosing spondylitis patient; material: feces | host: Homo sapiens | place: China | collected 2015-10 | reverse complement strand
CAATCTGAAATGAAACAATAGAGGCCATCTCAAATTTATTTTGAGACAGCCTCATGTTTTTTATTAACACTTGCACAATCCGATGGATTTAGTACTTTTGTATACACATTTAAAACAAACGACAATTCTAAAAACACACAAATCTATGAAAAATCTAATTCTCACAGTCATTGCTGTATGCAGTCTCAATACCATACAAGCACAAGAAATAAGTTACAAAAAGTGGGTAAAAGAAGCTCCTCGGCTGGAAGACTCTTTTTTCACTACTCCCAAAGCAAAAGAAGTGGCAGAAACTGTTCTTTTATACCAGCAACCTACAGGCGGATGGCCCAAAAACATTAATTTTTTTCAGACACCCGACAACAAAGAAAAAGCTTTGGAAATCAAAAATGACGTCAATGCCAGTACGATTGACAATGGAGCCACCACAACAGAAATAATCTATCTTTCCAGATTATACAACGCCACTCACGACGAAACTTATAAAGAAGCGGCTATACGCGGACTGGACTATCTGTTCGAAGCTCAATACGAAAACGGTGGGTGGCCTCAGTTTTATCCGCGTCCTAAAGGATACTATGTCCAAATAACTTACAACGATAACGCCATGATAAATGTAATGAATCTGCTTCGCGATGTAAGTAACGGAAAATCCCCTTTCACCTACCTGCCAGAATCAACCCGCCAAAAAGCTCAGAAAGCAATAGATAAAGGAGTAGAATGTATACTCAAAACACAGGTTAAACAGCATGGTAAACTTACCGTTTGGTGCGCACAGCACGACCGTGAAACATTTGCTCCGGCAAAAGCGCGAGCTTATGAGCTTCCGTCACTGAGTGGAGCAGAATCGGCTAATATCGTAATTTATTTAATGCAGCTTCCTAATCCTTCAGCAGAGGTTATTCAAAGTATAGAATCAGCAGTACAATGGTTCAAAGATTCAGAGATAAAAGGCATTAAAATAGAATCCTTCATCAATAAGGATGGAAAGAAAGACCGCCGTGTAGCACCATGTGAAGACTGTAAGCCAATGTGGGCAAGATTCTATGAACTAGAAACTAACCGTCCTTTTTTCTGCGACCGGGATGGTATAAAGCGCTATCATCTGTCCGAAATCGGCTATGAGCGTCGTAATGGATACAGCTGGCTGAACCGATCTGGAGAAAATGTTTATAAAGAATATGCTCAATGGCAAAAAAGAATAAGAAAATAAGACAGTCTGAAATATAACGCACATAGAAATAAACTGAGTATTTTCTGAAATTACAGAAAGCCAAAAGGCTCTATCAGTTCCCCACTTGTTGGAATGATAGAGCCTTTTATAAAAACGTGTAAATCTCAGGAATTAAAAGATTACACCCAAACGAAAACCGACATTACTTTGTCCTGTCACATCTCCAGTGAGCGTTGACATTTCATTAGTCATATAATTATAATATCCTGCTATGTGGAAACCAAAGCGGCGATAAGGAGAAGGATATATTTTTAAGCCAAGTTCTGGAGAGGCATAAAATCCCCATCCGTCATCGTAAACTCCTCCTGTACCGTAGTATGTAGTATAACGAGTAAAAGCAGCTCCCAATTTTACACCAACATACGGTTTCACATATCTGCCGTTATACAAATTATAGGAAACACTTGCACCAAAAGGTAACTGATAGGCTGAGCGCTGCTGATCTGTTGTCAATGCCTCAGTTGGAGATAGCTGAAGTGTCTGTCTGCCTATATATTTATGATTGGTATGAAAATTAATAAAGGCTCCTACCGACCAACGAGGTGTCAACTCATACAGCCCTTCAAAATTCATTCCCCATCCGCTTATCTTATCGGCAAAATCTGTAGAAACCGGTGCATTCATCTGCCAATCAACAATAAGATGTGCCTTTTGAGAATCCCACTGAGCGTAGCTTTGCGTTGCAAACATAGCCAAAGCACAGAATGCCAAGGCCAGTTTTTTGAATATACTATTTGTTTTCATTATTAACATCCTCCATTATTTTTCAGTATTGATATAAGTAGACTGATTGAAAGCCTGATCAACTCCATTCAGTAATAGCTGCATGTTTATTTTACTATTGTTATACTGGAAGCCGGATGCACTGGCATACCATACAACCGGAAGCTTTTTCTGAGTGCCATCTTCACTTTTATCAGTCAAGTCGACTATTTCCATAACCAGCGTATTAGTATCATAGCTATAAGTTACAGGATATGAATAATACCATCCACTCCACCAGGGTCCCCAAAAGCCACTGCTCCACCAGCCGCCAAACGGATCGCCCCAATAGCCACCACCAGTTATCACCTGATTGGTTTGTGAAACATATGAGAGCTGCAAACCTATATTTGCCTGATCTTTTAATTCCGGGTCAGTAATACGTTCATATCCCCGACGATTCATCTGACTTTCTACCGCGCTGATAATCATTTTAGCATTCTCATCCTTCCAGTATGAAGCATGTACTCCACTTGCTTCCAAAATACTATCCGGCAAGAAATAAGTCTGAAAACTACTGAAGTCTGTATTACTGTCATGGTCTGTATATACCACCAGATCTGCATCCAGTTCTCCCATATCTGGATCTTTTTCGCACGACGCCATAAATACTCCCGCCATGCAAGCCATAATAAATAAAATCTTTTTCATAAGTCTTAAATTCATTATATTTACAAATATCACAATGAACGTCCCTTAAAGACACTGCTTTTCTGTATAGGCAAAACCACTCCGTTCAACGTCATTCGGTTGGAGTTGAAATTAGGATTGATTTCCACCGTAGCTTTGTTTGTTCCCTTCGGCATACTGATATTTACCCGGGCAGAAATACCTGTTCCCATTACATTCATCGAAAGTGAAAGATTTCCTTTTTTATCAGTCTTTACTTCATAATCGGAAACACTGCCATCAACAGTTACGCCACCTATTCCGTTCGGACCACTGACAGGTATATTGAATGCCACCTGCACTACAGCTTTATCGCCTTTTACGGAAACAAAATTCGTATTCGAATTAACGTAAGCCATATTGCCGTATTTAAATACAACCTGGTCAGCTTCCAATGTAAAAGCCTTTTCATTAATAGCCTGTATAGCTTCGACAGCAAACAAGCTATCCAACTGTTCTTGCAAAGCTTTTTTCTCTTCACGAGACAACTTCTTCTCTGTGTCTTGTGCCTGAATATGCCCCGCCAATAAGGTCAAGGTCATTATCATAAATAATACAATCTTTTTCATAAGCTTCTTCTTTTTAAAAGTTTCAATTATAAAACAAATATATTGCTCTTTTGCTGCATACATATCATTTAAAAAAGTATAAAAGCCTGATAAAAAATTCTTTTCACATTTATAATTAGTATCTTTAGAGAAACACAAAGCAATCTTTTATGTGTAACCTAAAAATCTCTAATTATGAATAACATAACAGACATCACCATCCTGATAGCCGTCATCGCACTGGCCATGTGGCCCGTAGTCCTGCTCGTATTGAAAACAATGAACATCCGGAAGAAACGTCTGGAACATTTAGAACGTATGACAAAGACAGAGCTAGAGAGCATAAGTACACAAGAACTTGTTATCAGCGTGCTGAAAAAAATCGGCTGCCAGCCTGAAATAAACAATGAAGGACATGTTACATTTAAATATCAGGGAGATGATTTTTATATCGCTGCCGAAGAGGAAAACCGTTTCATCATGATATGGAATCCTTGGTGGGGATCAATCAATACTGACAACGAGGCTTTTCCTTACCTGAAAGAAATAATCAATCTGGTCAATGTCAATTCATTGGTTACAACAGTTTTTATGGTAGATGAAGATGAAAAGACCGTAGGAATCCATTCACACTGCCACACTTTTTTCTCACCCAACGAAGGTGAACTGGAAGACCACTTGAAAATGTTGCTCGACTATTTCTTCGACACCCACAATGCTATAAAAGAATACATGAATCAACTGGGCAATACTGCCGTTGCAGAAGAAGAAAAGAAAGAACGGGTAAAGGTAAAAGGATTTGCCGCATACAAAGAAAATACAGTTCCTATCGAGACAAAAACAGAATAAGCTCGCAAAAAATACGTAAATTTGCGGCATGAAACGAGTTTTAGAAGAAAATAAAGGAATCCCAGCATCACTATTGTGGATGCTGGCTATTATTGCGGGAATATCCGTTGCCAATCTGTATTATAACCAACCATTGCTAAATAAAATAAGTGAGGACTTACGGGTTTCTGAGTTTACAGCGAACCTGATTCCAATGACTACACAAATCGGTTATGCGCTTGGATTGTTATTCATTATTCCCCTTGGAGATTTATATAAACGCCGTAACATCATTGTTATCAACTTCCTGTTACTTTCCGTAAGCATGCTGGGATTTGCTGTAGCCCAAAACATTTATTTTGTTTTACTGGCTTCGCTGATTACGGGCATCTGCTCTGTCATGCCACAGATTTTCATTCCGATAGCAGCACAGTTTTCACAGCCGGAAAAGAAAGCACAAAATGTAGGAGTTCTGGTAAGCGGACTGCTGACAGGAATCCTTGGCTCGCGGGTTGTAAGTGGTATTGTGGGAGAATACTGGGGATGGAGAACCATTTTTTACATTGCTTCTGTATTAATGCTTATCTGCATATTCGTTATTGTCCGCATATTGCCTGACATGCCTTCTAACTATAAAGGTACTTACACCGGACTAATGAAATCTGTATTTACTTTGGTAAAGGAAAATGCTACACTGCGACTGGTTTCTCTACGTGCCGGAATCTGTTTTGGATGTTTTCTTACTTTATGGGCATGCCTGGCCTTTAAAATGAGCGGAGCTCCTTTCTATGCAGGAAACAATGTCATCGGTATGCTTGGTTTATGTGGTATTGCCGGAGCTATGACTGCTTCCTTTGTCGGTAAGTTTGTACGTATACTGGGAATTAGAATGTTCAATTACATAGGTTGCAGCATCATGATTCTCTCGTGGCTTATCCTCTATTTTTTTCAGGACAGCTATATCGGAATCATAGCCGGTATTATTCTGATTGATATCGGTATGCAGTGTGTACAGATAAGCAATCAGACTTGTGCATTGTCGCTCGTTCCACAAGCCTCGAACAGAGTCAATACTATTTTCATGACAACATATTTTCTGGGAGGATCACTTGGAACATTCCTTGCCGGTACATTCTGGCACCAGTTCGGATGGGCTGGAGTTACAGGTGTAGGTATCTGTCTGGCAAGTTGTTCATTACTGATCACTGCCTTTTCTAAACATTAATTCATTTTCACTGCCATGAATAAACTTCAGATTTATACCAACGACTGGCTGAAAATACATCCATATACAGCCGTACAACCTTCAGATAGTTATTTTGTAAACCTGTCGAACAAACTATATGGTGCTTGTACATTAACCACACTACCGGATATTTTCCGTAAAAAATTGAGTATGTACATTGCTGCCTATCTGGAAGATCAGATATCAGAATTAGGATTATGGCAAAGTTTTACAACCGAACACAAACGTTTGTACGGCAAGTATCTTCCCTTTTACCCTACAAACTCCAATTACGTAGCTGATGAAATAAACGAGGAAGATATCCGTTTTATCATTTGGAATACATGGCAAAAAGCAGCTTCTCTGCACGAAAAGACATATATAAATCCCAATGAACACGCTATTGAAGAACAGGCAGGAATCTTTTACGGAATCTTGGAGGAAGCTTATGAAAATGCTCCCGAAAATGAATCCTTAAATCATTATTTCGACCATCCGGGCACCGCTGTAGAAGCAGACCGTAAACTGACATGGCTATTCGGACATAGTTACCTGACAGAGCCTTCGATGCTGCCTTATATCGAACAAATTGCCCCAAATGACCGTTTTATTGTGCCTGTCGGCCCACTGGCATTGTTCCTGCATGAATGGATTTCCCTGCTTACAACGTCAGATGCCTGGAAACAAATAAACGGACTCTTTACCGGTAACCCTGAAATTCCACAAGAAATTCAGGACAAGAATCGGGAAATATACCGTAATTTTATTGAAGGCACAAATGGCAAGAGAATTGTTTATCTGAACGGTTACACCGAACTACGCCGCTTTCTGGTAAATGTCCTCAAATGGCAGGATGATGACAACCATACTCTCCCTCAAATGAAAGAATATAAAAATTTCATTTTAATGACAGAACCAGAAAAAGGGGTATTGCTTGCGAAAGATATCTGTGAATATATTGCTGATCGGGAAAACCCACTTTATGACAGCAAAAAAGCACAAGCAAATGCTTTCCGTATGCTTACAGAAGAAATGCTTTGTCCACCCGACCTATTGGTACACTGCATAAACAACAAACTTATTCCCGACGCACAACTACCCGACGGAACAGAAAAAGAACTGGTACAGCAGAACGCAGACTTCATAGCCAGACATTCTTTATTATATTATTATCGGGGAGATTAATCTCAATTGTATAATAAAAACAGAGAGGTGAAAATATCTTTTTCAAGATTCCTTTCACCTCTCTGTTTTATATAAATCTAATCAGTCTTATTAAAATTCGATTACCAATGACTGACGAGCAGACAAAGTAAGATTCTCTGTAAAATCAATTTTCTTACCTGTTGAAACAATCTTTCCTTCCTTAGATTCTTTTGTCAAAGCTTGATAATGACTACTTGGCAGAACTTGCTCTCTATCCGTACTGTTCAAGACAATCATTTCTGTTTTACCTTCACTTGTACGAGCATACAAATATATTCCTTGTTCCGGAATATGATACTTTACAGTTTTGTTTTCTGACATCTTGTTAAGTTTTTTAGTTTTGCGCCGCAAAGATAAAATTTAATGAAGCATTTATAAAAATAGAAATAGTTAAAAATCAAGTATTAGCATATTTTACTTGATTTATATCAAGAATCTATTCTGTAAAATTACTCTATTTAAAGTCTTTTGATCTTCTACATATAGAGAATGCGAAAACAACAATGTATAAAAATATTTATACATAAAAAGAAACCGGATACATATTTCAATGAAACATGCATCCGGTTTTCATATCATTTCAGAATCAAATCAGAACATAGTATTTTAATATTTTATTTTGAAAAGTCTTTCTTCCTGAAGTGATTCTTCTAACTATAACAGATTCCTTTAAAACTCACTCGTAAAATGGAATTTAATATGCTTGAAGTCCATCTGAGCCATCTGAAGAACATAACCGCTATCGGCCAGGAATACATCACGTCCCTCACGGTCTTTCGCCATATACTGGTATTTACGTTTCTTGAAGGCTTCCAGTTCAGCCGGATCATCACTTTCTATCCAGCATGCTTTATACAGACTGATAGGTTCCCAACGGCACTTAGCATTGTATTCATTCTCCAGACGATACTGAATAACTTCAAACTGCAACTGACCTACTGTTCCGATAATCTTTCGACCATTAAACTGATTGACAAACAACTGAGCAACACCTTCGTCCATCAGCTGATCAATACCCTTATTCAACTGCTTGGTTTTCATCGGGTCAGCATTTTCTATATACTTGAACATTTCAGGAGAGAAGCTAGGCAAGCCTTTAAAATGAAGCACTTCTCCTTCGGTCAATGTATCTCCGATCTTAAATGTTCCGTTATCAGGTAATCCAATAATATCACCAGCCCAAGCCTCATCGACCGTAGTCTTACGCTGTGCCATAAACTGAGTAGGCGAAGAAAAACGCATCGTCTTGTTATGGCGTACATGTAAATAAGGCGTATTACGAGTAAACTTACCCGAACAAACCTTACAGAAAGCAACACATGAACGATGGTTCGGGTCGATATTCGCCGTAATCTTAAAGACAAAACCTGTAAACTTTGGCTCATCTGGCATTACAGCACGCTCTTCTGCTTGTACTGGACGAGGACTAGGTGCAATTTCGACGAAACAATCCAACAATTCCTGCACACCGAAGTTATTTAATGCAGAACCGAAAAATACAGGTGCTAATTCGCCTTTCAGGTATTCGTCTACATTGAAAGCCGGATATACTCCGTCAATCAGTTCCAGCTCACCACGCAATTTATCAGCAAGTGGTGTACCAATATGATTATCCAGGTCTTCTGTATGGATATCAACTTCTACCTTTTCAGTCACTACCTGCTTGGAAGGCTGAAACAAATTCAACTTCTGTTCGTAGATGTTATATACCCCCTTAAAACGAGGACCGCTTTCAATAGGCCATGTCAGAGGACGAACATTGATAACCAGTTCTTCTTCCAGTTCATCCAACAAGTCGAACGGATCTTTTGCTTCACGGTCCATCTTGTTGACGAAAATAATAACAGGAGTGTTACGCATACGACATACTTCCATCAGCTTACGTGTCTGCGTTTCCACACCCTTTGCACCATCCACAACAATAATAACACTATCTACAGCAGTAAGTGTACGGTAAGTATCTTCCGCAAAGTCCTGGTGTCCCGGAGTATCCAGAATATTGATTTTATAGTCGTGATAATCAAACTCCATCACAGAAGTTGTTACAGATATACCACGTTGCTTTTCGATGTCCATCCAGTCGGATGTCGCAGTTTTCTTAATCTTATTCGACTTAACAGCTCCAGCCACCTGAATCTGTCCACCGAAAAGCAATAACTTTTCAGTCAACGAAGTCTTACCGGCATCCGGATGCGCAATAATCGCAAATGTACGTCTTCTTTCTATTTCAGCGTTCATTCTTATTTATCTATTTACCTTTTTATTTATCTTGATAACAGTTTATCGATACATTCTTTCAGGCTGTCTACCCAATAAGGAATTTCTATGCCATACGTTTCCTTAATTTTCGTTTTATCGAGTACGGAATAATGAGGACGGTTCGCCTTTGTAGGATATTCTTCCGTATGAAGAGGTCTAAGTTTACAAGTTCCAATACCAGCCAGATGATGAATCATCTGAGTAAAATCGTACCACGAACAAACTCCTTCATTACTATAATGATATATACCTGGAACAATACCTTTATTGATAGCTGCAAAAATAGCAACAGCCAGATCACACGCATAAGTAGGAGTTCCAATCTGATCGAATATTACTCCTAATGCTTCTTTTTCCTTACCCAAACGAATCATAGTCTTCACGAAGTTATTTCCGAAAGTAGAATATAACCACGCAGTACGAATAATCATCGTATTGGAACAATATTTCATAGCCTCCTGTTCACCGGCAAGTTTAGTCATTCCATAAACAGAGTCAGGACAAGTAGCCTGTTCTTCCTTATAAGGAATATGCGCAGTACCATCGAAAACATAATCGGTAGAAACCTGTACCAGATATCCTCCACGGCTTTGAATAGCCTTTGCCAAATATCCCGGAGCAAAATGATTCAGCTTGTCACAAAGTTCTCTATCATCTTCCGCTTTATCAACAGCAGTATATGCTGCGCAATTCACAATAATATCTATTTGATGATCAGTTACGAAATTCATCACAGCCTGCTCATCACATATATCCAGTTCAGCAACATCTGTAAAAAAGTATGTATACTCTTTATTAACCTCTGCAAGCAAACGCATTTCATTACCCAATTGTCCGTTTGCTCCTGTAATCAAAATATTCTTCATCTCACTATTTGATTTATTCCAGATCCAGTTCTCCCTGTTTATCCTTTATATAATATCCGGCAAGCATAGCCAGTAAATCTCCTATTACTTTCAATGCTTTCTGTGTGCCTTCGGTAATTTCCTTTTTCTGAAGCTTCAACATCAGGACACCATACATGGCATCAAAACAAGTTTCAAGTTCAGGCACATCTTTATCGGCTCCTTTTGAGCGTAATTCCACAATAAAAGGCAAAGCTTTATAATAAGCTGCGCTATAATACGGAAATTTAGGAGAAGCCAGCAAACGCAAATGCAAATCAGTCAACCAGACGATTATATTTTTATTAATCTGGATATGCCCTTTTTCCATCACACCCTCATCATGCATCATATTAATAAGATCGGCATACCATTGTATCAATGCTTTTTTCTGCTCTTCAGACAATGAAGGATAAGGCTCTACAATATTTTTTTTAATCCGCTCTATATCAAAACCGTTAGCACGAATCAAATCTTCCACCTGCCACATATACAGCAGGTATTCGGCAATATTCTGTTGTTTTAATTGTTGAGAAATATACATATCAAGATAAAGATTTTCCTGCAATAGCCAATACGATACCAATAATCGAAGCAATTATCACTACCACGCCGATAATACGATTCAAAATCCAAATACCTCGTACATTAAAGCGTGTACGTACCTTATTTACAAAATAGGTAATGCCAAACCACCATGTCAAGGCTCCTATGATAATAGCGAGATATCCCACCAATTGAAATCCCAACGGACTACCCGGCATTACAAACGAAAAGCGGGCAAACAAACCAATAAAAAGAAAGATTATCAATGGGTTGGAGAATGTAACAAAAAAAGCAGTAATAAAATTATGAAGATAAGTACCACGATTGGCAGAAGTGGGGCGAAGAGATTTTACCGGATTACTGCGAAAAGTATATATACCGAAAGCCAGCAACATTATACTACCAACAATCTGAAGAAAAATCTGGTGTTTAAGAATCAGTTCATCCATAAAGCTCATGCCGTACCCTGTTATCAAGGCGTAACATATATCGCTTAAGGCAGCTCCCAAACCTGTTACAAAACCAAACCAGCGTCCCTTGTTCAGTGTCCGCTGAATACAAAGTACGCCCACAGGTCCAAGAGGAGCTGAAACCACTACCCCAACAATAAACCCTTTCACCAATAAATCCAGTATAGTAACCTGTTCTATCCAATTCATAGTGCAAAGATGCTACTTTTTTTATAAAGTACCTATATTTCGTTTCGTTTTTCTTTCGTACAAAAAGGAGTTTATGTAACTTTGCACTGCATTATTCCGATAATAAGATTATCATTTTAACAAACATAAACAAGTGCTATGATTCTATTTTTCAGAACACCCACTAACAGTGTAATTGCTACCGAATGTAGTAAAGAACTGAACTCTGAAGACATCAAGAAATTATGTTGGCTGTACAGCGACGCTACTGTCGAAGTGGAAGAAAACCTTAAAGGCTGGTTCATCGGTCCACGACGTGAAATGATTACTCCGTGGAGTACAAATGCCGTCGAAATTACTCAAAACATGGGTCTGGAAGGTATCCGCCGTATCGAGGAATATTTTCCGGTAAAAGATGAAAACGCAGATCATGACCCGATGCTGCAACGTATGTATCACGGGCTGGATCAAAAAATATTCGATGTAAACATTAAGCCTCAGCCAATCGTTTACATTGAGAACCTAGAAGAATATAACGAACAGGAAGGTCTTGCACTTTCACGTGAAGAAATGGACTATCTGCTGAAAGTAGAAAAAGACCTGGGTAGAAAACTGACAGACTCTGAAGTTTTCGGATTTGCACAAATCAACTCAGAACACTGCCGCCACAAAATATTTGGTGGAACATTTATCATCGACGGACAAGAAATGGAATCATCACTTTTCCAGATGATCAAAAAAACCACTCAAGAAAATCCTAACAAAATCATTTCTGCCTACAAAGACAATGTGGCATTTGCTGAAGGTCCGGTAGTAGAACAATTTGCTCCGAAGGATCACTCAACTTCCGATTATTTCATCATCAAAGACATAAAAACAGTTATCTCTCTGAAAGCAGAGACACACAACTTCCCGACAACCGTAGAACCATTTAATGGTGCTTCTACAGGTACAGGAGGAGAAATCCGTGACCGTATGGGCGGTGGTAAAGGTTCATGGCCTATTGCGGGAACTGCTGTTTATATGACTTCATACCCACGTACAGACGAAGGCCGTGAATGGGAAAATATCCTTCCTGTACGCAAATGGCTGTATCAGACTCCTGAACAAATCCTGATTAAAGCGTCGAATGGTGCTTCTGACTTCGGTAACAAATTTGGCCAGCCACTGATTTGTGGTTCTGTACTTACTTTCGAACACCAGGAAAACAATGAAAAATATGCTTACGATAAAGTAATCATGCTTGCCGGAGGTGTTGGATACGGTACTCAACGCGACTGCCTGAAGGGTTCTCCCGAAGCTGGTAATAAAGTAGTTGTGATGGGTGGTGATAACTACCGCATCGGTTTAGGTGGTGGTTCTGTATCATCTGTAGAAACAGGACGTTATTCTTCAGGTATCGAGTTGAACGCTGTACAGCGTGCCAATGCAGAAATGCAGAAACGTGCTTATAACGTAGTACGCGCATTGTGTGAAGAAGATGAAAATCCGATTGTTTCTATCCACGACCACGGATCGGCCGGACACGTTAACTGTTTGTCTGAGTTAGTAGAAGATTGTGGTGGTCTGATTCACATGGATAAGCTTCCTATCGGCGACGAAACATTGTCTGCAAAAGAAATTATTGCCAACGAATCTCAAGAACGTATGGGATTGCTGATTGATGAAAAAGCAATCGAACATGTACAGAAGATTGCCGACCGCGAACGTTCTCCGATGTACGTTGTTGGAGAAACAACAGGCGATCACCGTTTTGCATTCGAACAAGCTGATGGCGTACGTCCGTTCGACTTGGCAGTAGACCAGATGTTTGGTTCTTCTCCTAAAACATACATGGTAGACAAGACTGTAGAACGTCATTATGAAAATGTATCATACGATACTGCAAAATTAAATGAATATATCCGTCAGGTACTGCAATTGGAAGCAGTAGCTTGTAAAGACTGGTTAACCAACAAGGTAGACCGTTCAGTTACAGGTAAGATTGCACGCCAGCAGTGCCAGGGTGAACTCCAGTTGCCGTTGAGCGACTGTGGTGTTGTAGCTCTTGATTATCGTGGAGAAAAGGGTATTGCAACAGCATTAGGTCATGCACCTCAGGCTGCATTGGCAAATCCTGCTGCAGGTTCTGTACTTGCTGTTTCAGAAGCTCTGACCAATATTGTATGGGCTCCTATGGCAGAAGGACTCGACAGTATTTCTTTATCAGCCAACTGGATGTGGCCTTGCCGCTCACAGGAAGGTGAAGATGCACGTTTGTATACAGCAGTAAAAGCTCTGTCTGATTTCTGCTGCGCATTACAAATCAATGTGCCTACTGGTAAAGACTCTTTGTCAATGACTCAGAAATATCCGAACGGAGAAAAAATCATCAGCCCGGGAACTGTTATAGTTTCTGCAGGAGGAGAAGTTTCGGATGTCAAGAAAGTTGTTTCTCCAGTTATGGTCAACAAAGACAAGTCAACTTTCTACCACATCGACTTCAGTTTTGACGAACTTCGTTTAGGTGGTTCTGCATTCGCTCAGTCACTGAATAAAGTTGGTGACGACGTACCAACCGTACAGAATCCGGAATATTTCCGCGATGCCTTCCTTGCTATTCAAGAACTGGTAGACAAACAACTGATTCTTGCCGGACACGATATTTCAGCCGGAGGTATGATTACTACTTTACTTGAAATGTGTTTCGCTAACACAGAAGGTGGTATGGAAATCAACCTCGACAAGATTAAGTGCGATGATATCGTCAAGATTTTGTTTGCTGAAAATCCAGGTGTTATCATTCAGGTAGCAGACAAACACAAATCTGAAGTAAAGAAGATTCTGGACGAAGCCGGTGTAGGTTATGTCAAGATTGGTGTTCCTACAGAAGAACGTCATATCTTAGTAACTAAACACGATGCAACTTACCAATTCGGCATTGATTATCTGCGCGATGTATGGTATTCTACTTCATACCTGCTCGACCGCAAACAGAGTATGAACGGATGTGCCAAGAAACGTTTCGAAAACTATAAGCAACAACCTTTGGAAGTTGTATTCGATAAATCATTCACTGGTAAATTATCACAGTTCGGCCTTAATCCCGACCGTCGCACACCAAGTGGAATCAAAGCAGCCATTATCCGTGAAAAAGGAACCAACGGTGAACGCGAAATGGCATACATGCTCTACTTGGCTGGATTCGATGTGAAAGATGTTACCATGACTGACCTGGTAAGCGGACGAGAAACTTTGGAAGACATCAACATGGTAGTTTACTGTGGTGGTTTCTCTAACTCAGACGTATTAGGATCTGCAAAAGGTTGGGCAGGAAGCTTCTTGTTTAATCCGAAAGCTAAAGCAGCCCTCGACAAATTCTACGCTCGTGAAGATACGCTGTCACTGGGTGTTTGCAACGGTTGCCAGTTGATGATGGAACTTGGTCTGATTACTCCGGAAGACAAGAAAAAAGGCAAGATGCTGCACAACGACTCTCACAAATTCGAATCAGCATTCTTGGGTGTAACAGTACCGATGAACCGCAGTGTAATGTTCGGATCTTTGAGTGGTTCAAAACTGGGTATCTGGGTAGCTCACGGAGAAGGTAAGTTCTCATTGCCTTATCCGGAAGATCACTACAACGTAGTATTGAAATATTCATATGACGAATATCCAGGTAATCCGAACGGCTCAGACTACAGCGTAGCTGGTATTGCTTCTCAGGATGGACGTCATCTGGCAATGATGCCACACCTGGAACGTGCATGCTTCCCATGGGAAAACGCTTATTATCCATTAGACCGTAAAGACAACGACCAGATCACTCCGTGGATGGAAGCCTTTGTCAATGCACGCAAATGGGTAGAAGCTCATAAGAAATAAAAATATCACTTGATTTATAAAAAGGTGCTGTTCTTTACCAGAAGAAACAGCACCTTTTATTTTTCTTCGTTTTGTTTTGAGAAATCAGCCTTTTTCCCGACATTTGCATAATTTCATTCTCGGAACAAAACAAATAATAATGAAACGAACGACTCTAATTATAACGTGCTTATTACTATCGTTTTTCCTTCCGCTACAAGCCCAGATTTTTGAATATATCGATATGGATAATGGACTCAGCAGCCGAAGAGTTTTATCTATCCAGCAAGATAAACAAAATTATATATGGATTCTTACTCACAAAGGTCTTGACCGGTATAATGGAAAGCAATTCAAGCACTACCAACTCCACCGATGCAACAATCCTCTCAGCTTCTATCCCAATCTGAATTTTCTTTATACAGATAAAGACAGTACTATTTGGGAAGTCGGCAAAGATGGATTCGTTTTTCGTTACGACGAACAAAGAGATTCCTTCCAGCTAGCGTTCGACTTACGGGCAACAATTCCCGCACTGAAAAAAGCTCCTATATCCAGTGTTTACATGGATTCAGAAGCAAATATTTGGTTTTGCACAAATCAAAGCCAATACATATATAACTATCATCAAAGTAAAAATTATCAGTTGTCACCTGTTATTTCAGATAAAATTATCTGCATAACTCAGGCTGAGAAAAACAAATATTATCTTGCATCCGAACATTTGTTATACGAAGTACAACTGAAAGGAGAACAACTCACTGAAATAAAGAAGATACAACTTCCCAATGTTCATCTGATAGACCACATATATTACCATAGCCCGACCAAGCAATTGATAATAAATACATTGCTAGACAAATTGTTTATATACGATATCGAGGAAAAACAACTGGAAAGCATGGGCAACTCCATGAAAGACATCGGAGTAAACAAGATTATTCCAAGCAAGAAAGAGAAAGATGTCCTCCTCATTGCAACAGACGGTGACGGAGTATATAAACTGGACTTGAAACAATTAACGTTAAATCACTTTCTGAAAGAAGATACCCGTAAGCCTAATAAGATGAACGGAAGTATCATCAAAGATATTTATATGGATAGTGCCAACCGAATCTGGAATGTTATCTATCCAACAGGTATCACCATATACACCGAAAAATATCCTGCTTACGAATGGTTCATGCACTCAGCCAATTACACTAATTCGCTGGCAAACAACTGTATAAACGGAGTTATGGAAGATTCGGAAGGTGACTCCTGGTATGCAACGAGCAACGGTATATGTTATTTTGATGTAAGTGAAAACAAATGGATAAACTTCTCACCATCGCATTCACCTAATGGAGAACGAAGTGAGAATCACATATTTACGTCACTATGCGAAAGCAGTCCTGGTATCATCCTGGCAGGAGGATACATGTCCGGCATTTATAAAATAGACAAAAGAACAAAAGAAGTAACCTTTTTCCAGCAACAAAACATCCGGCAAGGAGAAGGGCCAGATAAGTATATCCGCAGCATTTACCGCGACAATGAAAGACTTATCTGGATTGGAGGATTTTACCGACTAAAATCATATAGCCTGACGACAAAGGAGGTTTGTGAATACAACATTGGTTATCCTATTACATGTATTACTCAAAAAGATGAGCATTCTTTATGGATAGGAACAATCAATGGAGTCTTTGTATTCGATAAATTAAAAAAACAAGCAATACCTCTGGATACGGAATTTGATATTCAATGTATCAACATGATATACAATGATCCGTCAGGAAACTATACATATTTCGGTACTTACGGTGACGGATTATTTATTTTCGAAAAGAAGACAGGAAAAGTAACCCGATATTACGACGAAAACTGTGGACTGATCAGTAACAACATATACAGCATCGTGCCAGACAGAAACGGAAATCTTTATCTTGGAACAGAAAATGGACTGTCCTTTTTCGACATAAAGGCCAACAAGTTTATCAACTGGACCAAAGAACAAGGATTGCTGGCTGCCAGCTTTAATCCTAACGCAGCCATACATTCGCGCGACGGTTACATGATATTCGGAAGCAATGAAGGAGTCATCGTATTACCCGATAGTATCCAGCTTCCGGAAACATTTTCCAGCCACATGATATTCTCTGATCTGAGTATCATGTATCGTACCGTACATCCGGGAGAAAAAAATTCTCCCCTTACTCAGGCGTTGGACAAAACTTCATGCATTGAGCTGGACTACGATCAGAATACATTTTCGATGAACGTATCGTCTATCAACTTCGACAATCCTTCCAACATCATGTACAGCTGGAAGCTGGAAGGATTTTATGATCGCTGGTCACCGCCTTCAAGCGATAACCTGATAAGATATACCAACCTGTCACCGGGAAATTATACATTACGCGTGCGTGCTATACTGATGGACAACCATCAGATTCTGGAGGAACGTGAAATACAAATTTTAATCGGACGCCCTATCTGGATGACATTCTGGGCATTCCTATTGTACGCCCTGATTATCATCGGAATTAGCTATGCTATTATCCGTTACCAGATGATACGCCGCGACAAGCAGATTTCACAAGCCAAAATCAACTTTTTCATGCAAACGGCACACGACATACGTACGCCGCTGACGTTGATAAAAGCACCGTTAGGAGAAATCCTGAAGAATGAACAACTTACAGAACAAGGTACAACCAACCTGAACCTTGCCATACAAAGCACGGATAATCTTTCGGAGCTGGCAAACAACCTGATGGACTTTCAGAAGGAAGAATTATATAGCTCCAAGATATCAGTAGTACGCTATGAACTGAATCAGTACATACAAAATTATATGCAACAGTTCAAAGCATATGCAGAACAAAAAGGAATAGACTTCCAGTATAAAAGTAGCTTTACCAGTCTGGAAGTCTGGATAGACCAGAACAAGATAGATTCCATTTTGCAAAAACTGCTGAGCAACGCATTAAAATATACACCAAAAGGAGGAAGTGTCACCATAGAAACGGAGCATAATAAGAACCGGTGGATATTGACTATAAAAGATACCGGAATAGGAATTCCTAAAGAGGACCAGAAAAAATTATTCAAATTCTTATTCAGGGGAAAAAATGCAACCAATCAGCTTATCACCGGATCTGGAGTTGGCATGCTGCTTACTTACAGACTTATCAAAAACCATGAAGGAAAAATAAGTTTCAGCAGTACAGAAAATGTAGGAACAACATTCCAGTTAAGCTTCCCGATTCAGAGCGAACATTATCAATACAGAAATGAAGGTGTTGATCAGAATCTCAGAACCGTTTTGTTGCAAGATGGTATAGTTGCCCCTATGCCCGAAGCAGAACAGACACAAATTACGGCTCATCCTGACAGTCCTCGAATCATGATAGTAGAAGATAATGCCAGCCTTCGTCTATTCCTGATGAAAAGCTTGTCGGATATCTATCAGGTAGATGGAGCCGAGAACGGTCAGGAGGCAATAGACAAGATAAAAGTTCAGCAACCCGACTTGATTATATCGGATGTTATGATGTCGGTTATGGACGGGGAAACGATGTGCCGTACACTGAAGTCAGATATCGAAACCAGCCACATACCTATCATCCTGCTGACAGCTTTGGGCGACAAGAAAGATATTCTCCGCGGACTGGAAACAAAGGCTGATATGTACATTACCAAGCCTTTCGACCTGATGGTACTGAGAGCCAATATCAGCAACATATTGGAGAACAGAGAAATCATACGCAAGAAACTTCAGCAAGCGTCAGTCAATATCGAGTCTAAAACAGAAGATATACCGATGCCGACCAACCTGGACAACGAATTCATGCAAAAGGTTACCGTACTGGTAAAAGAAAATTTAGGCAAAGACCTCACGGTAGATACCCTTTGTGCTGGAATGAATATGAGTCGTACCAGTTTCTATAACAAGATAAAAGCACTTACAGGAATGGCTCCAAATGATTTTATAAGAAATATACGTATGCAAGAGGCAGCTGCTCTTCTCAAAAGCCAGCGGTATACTGTAGCCGAAGTAGCCGACATGATGGGATTTGCAGATCCTAAATATTTTACCGATACGTTCAAGAAATTTTATGGCGTACCACCTAGCATATACAAGAAAAATGAAGAATAAACAATAAGTATAAGACAATGAATTTTTACATCAAATCGTTTCTGATTTTTACCCGTATCGGAGCATTTACCATAGGAGGCGGATATGCCATGGTTCCTTTGATAGAGAACGAACTGGTAGACAAACGAAAATGGATATCAAGAGAAGATTTTCTCGACCTGATGGCATTGGCACAGACCGTACCGGGTATTTTTGCTGTCAATATAGCTATTTTCATCGGATACAAACTGAAAAAGTTCTGGGGCGCTTTCTGGATGGCACTGGGAACGATCCTTCCTTCTTTTATCATCATGCTTGCCATTGCACTGTTTTTCCAGCAGTTCAAGCATATTCCGGCAGTAGAAAATATCTTTAAAGGTATCCGTCCCGCAGTTGTAGCACTCATTGCTGCTCCAACATTTAAAATGGCCAAATCGGCAAAGATCAGCCGGTATAATATCTGGATTCCCTGTGTTTCTGCCCTGCTGATCTGGCTGCTCGATTTCTCTCCTATCTATGTTATCATACTAAGTGGACTAGGAGGATATCTGTACGGACGATACAAGAATAAACAAACCCAACAGAAGTAAAATAAACAGCTATGATATTTTTACAATTATTCTATACATTTTTCAAGATAGGGCTCTTCGGATTCGGAGGCGGATATGCCATGATTTCGATGATCCAAGGCGAGGTAGTGACACGCCACGAATGGCTCAGTTCTAATGAATTTACCGACATCATAGCTATCAGCCAGATGACTCCCGGTCCGATCGGAATCAACTCCGCTACCTATGTGGGTTATTCAGCTGTTGTCAATGCTGGATATTCTCATGCAGTAGGCATCTTAGGTTCTACTATCGCCACAGTTTCTGTAGTGCTGCCGTCATTCATTCTGATGGTACTGATAAGCAAGTTTTTTCTGAAATATCAGAAACACCCGATTATTGCCTCCGTATTCGAAGGATTACGCCCGGGTGTTGTCGGATTGCTGGCAGCTGCAGCACTGGTATTGATGAACGGAGAAAACTTTGGAACATACAACTGGCAGATTCTCACAAGCATCATACTGTTTGCCGGCACATTCATAGCGTCGTATCGCTATAAAGTAAATCCGATTCTGCTGATAGTAATTTGCGGTATTATCGGTTATGTAACTTTCGGATATATTCTCACCCCTCAATAACACAATCAGAAATTGCTGAAATTAATAAAAAAACATCAGCATGTTTTTAGGAAAACATGCTGATGTTTTTTATTTTTTCGTACAAACTTTTCATATGATTTCAGCTTCTTTTAAGACATCCGGATGCAGTAACCCGATACCTCCCTCACAATTCACAGACAAGCCGAGAAGAAGCAAACAAGGCTTCGAATGAACAATAAACTTCGGTATTCCTTTCTGTACTTAATATCAGATGATTAGCAGATTCCACTTCGAGCAAGGGCAAACATTCCTTTCTGTCCGCTCCCGGCAGTTCAAGACATAAAAAGCCATTACGGTTCATCGCATTCTGCGCCCAATGGCGGAGAATTTCATCGGAAGCCGACAAATAAATAGATTTTCCTCCCTTTACTTCTGGAGAATAAATGCCATGCATCGAATCAAAACGAATGTCTTCGTGAGGAAACAGTGTATCCATTCTGTGAGCCAGTATCAAGTCTTCGGTTACCCCACATTCCAGTCCTTTCCCTTTTTTCAGCAGCCAGAGTTTATCACCAAGCACCAGCGCCTGTTCTATATCGTGAGTAGACATTAAGATAGCACGCTGTTCTTCCGATGCCAGGCGATGGAGCAATGTCATTATCTCAATGCGACTTACCACATCAAGAAAGGCAGTCGGCTCATCAAGCAAGATCAACGGACATTCCTGAACCAGTGCTTTGGCTATCATCACTTTCTGACGCTCTCCATCCGACAATTCCGCTGTATATTTTGAAGCTTTTTCCGCCATGCCGACTGCTTCCAGCGCATGGTCGATGATTTCATGATCTTCTTTTCCCAAACGTCCGAAGAATCCGGTATGGGGCTGACGTCCCAAGGCAACCAGTTCACGTACGGATAACCCTCCAGCCTGTGTCTTATCCGTCAGAACAATACCAATTTCCCGGGAACGCTCTTTAGGAGAATAACTGGCCAACGGCTTACCTAGTAAAGTAATATCCCCCGACAAAGGAGGCTGGACAGCAGCCAACGTACGAAGAAGTGTCGACTTTCCCGCACCGTTTGATCCAAGCAAACAAGTCAGCTCACCACGGCACAAAGCAAAATTTAAATGACTATGAACTACTTCTCCCCGCTTACCATGCCGATAACCGATAGTTAAATCCTTGGCCTCTATGACAACAGACTGTACTTTCATTTTTAATTAAAATACTGAATCTTACGCTGATTGATAATAACATAAATAATGACCGGAGCTCCCAAAAGAGGAGTCACGGCATTGAGTGGAATAATGCCTGCTTCTCCGGGTAAAATACAAATCAGGTTACACAACAGTGCAACAGCACTTCCTGTAAGCAACGTTACCGGCATAAGCATATTATGATTGGATGTACCCAGCATTAGCCGCGCCATATGAGGAACAGCCAATCCGATAAAGGCAATCGGACCACAAAAGGCTGTAGTTACCGCAGTCAGCAATCCGGTAGCAATCAGCAGCCAATTGCGTACCCTGCGTATATTTACACCCAGATTTTCTGCATAGCGAATGCCAAGCAACAGAGCATTAAGAGGTTTTATCATCAACACAGCGATAAGCAATCCCAACAGCGTTATGATAGAAAAGCCGGGAAGCTGCTTCATCGATACGCCACCAAAGTTTCCCATTCCCCAAAGTACAAACGAATGTACCCCTTCGGCTGTAGAAAAGAAGTTTAATAATGAGATGATGGAAGAAACTACATAACCTATCATAATACCGGCAATAAGCAACATCACCGTATTTTTAATTATGGCAGACAGAGATAAAATGATTGCCATCACCAAAGCCGCACCGGCAAATGCTCCAGCTACTACAGAAAGAAAACCTGAAAGTACAAACTCTCCGGCAATGATACTTCCTCCACCTGCCAGCAGAACAAGTGCAACTCCCAGACTTGCTCCCGAACTGATACCTAAAATAGAAGAATCGGCAAGCGGATTACTAAATACGGTTTGCAGCATCAAGCCCGACGCAGAAAGAGCCGCTCCACAAAGCAGAGCTGTGATACACTGAGGAACACGCGACTCCCATACGATAAACTGCCAGCTGTCTTTTTCTACTTCTCCGCCAAAAAGGATGTTTGCTACGGCTTTCAGCGGAATATCTACCGAACCGAAAACCAAATTGGCTGCCATAAGCAGCACAATCATTACAGCAAGTACACAACCATATATATATCCTCTATTTGTCTTCATACACACACTTTCTGAGATATCACTCCGCTAAATTAGTAAAATATCTTGGAGTATAATCTTTCAAGATATCAGGATGAAATACTTTTACCAAATCCTTGAGCAACAATTCTGGATGAAAAGGTACTTCCTCATAAAAAGAAATGCGGCTGGTATTACATCCATATACCCGACGATTGCGGAACGCATCAAAATTGGCATATGGCGCATAATCACTCTTCAGTTCTCTATAAGTTTTATCCACCTGCTGATTATATTTTATCAGCCAGAAATCGGCGTGCTGTCCTTTATCGAATACTGTTTCAAAAGCCAAAGAAGCAGAACCGCTTTGAGGAATATCGGCAAATATATACCGTGCCCCCGCATCGGCATACAGTTTTGCCATTGTACTGTTTCCCCCCGGCACATACCATGTGCCACCGGTTTTCAGTTCTGTAATGACAGTCGGTTTCGGTGTTATGTCTTTCACTTGATTCCGGAGTGAAAGATAGGCCTCCTCTACTCCGGCAAACAAAGAGTCTGCCTCAGCCTCTTTTCCAAACAGCAACCCATAAAAACGTACCCATTCGGCACGCCCCAATGCTGAAGTTTCCATATAGTCGGCACATTCAAGAATCGGTATATTCAGCTTTTCTATACGTCCGTAACCACCACTGTTTTCGTAAGGTGAAAGCAAGATACCGTCGGGATGCATGTCTATCACTTTCTCTATGTCCGGATTCATACTGCTCCCCGCATCGGTTATTTCTTTTTTCCGACAACTTTCCAATATAGCAGGAACACGGATGTACTGCAAATCACATACTCCTTTTATTTTATCCAGTGCGCCCAACTCCTGTAAAAGTCCGCAGTGCACAGACGAGAATATCAGGGAGTTTGATAAAGGGACCCGAACAATTGTACCCTCCGGCAAGGATGAAGGACACGAATCCTGTTTATTGACCAACAAATATGTATGCAACGTTTTCAGTGTGTCCCAGGGATTACGCAGGGTAACCTGAGTATAATGCTGGTATTTTACAATTTGCAGATTCTCTGCATAGCGTAAATTAAGTGTATCACCTCCTTCTTGCATAAAAGAGGTCTTGCTCTTCCCGTTACAAGCGGAAAACAGCAAGACCATAAGTACTATATGGGCAGATAGTATGTATTTTTTCAATTCATTTCTCATGATTATAATAATTTATCGGTCTACAATAAACAAAGCAATATGAGAAATAATCATTCTCACATCAGCTTCCTCAATATTAACATAGTAAAAACATAGTTCTTGCTACTCTTTCCTCGAGAGCACAAGCATGATTTCGTTTTGCAGGTCTTCTGACTTACTCCGGTTTGTTATGCCTTCCCACTTTCTCAAACAGAAGAAAGCAGTGGCCTGAAGTAGTAAACAAACCTTTACAAAGGAGCTTACAGCAGCGGGACTGTCCGGGACTTTCACCCGATTCCCTTTTCATCCGTGGCCTCGCATATACCAATCGGAAGCCTGACGGAACAAAACTGTGACAAATATATGCAATAAGTACTTATAATGCAATAAAAGGTGAACCAAAATCCAATTTTATTTGTTTACTTTGTGTTTATATTAAAAGTTGATATCATCTATGATTACTGCAGAAAATATTTTACTAGTCGGGTCTATTTTAATCTTTACAAGTATTCTAATCAGCAAAACCGGATATCGTTTCGGTATCCCTACCCTGCTGTTATTCCTGCTGGTAGGTATGGCTTTCGGCAGTGACGGTCTCGGCATTCAGTTCAACAGTGCTTCAGACGCTCAGTTTATCGGCATGATGGCACTCAGCATCATCTTGTTCTCAGGAGGAATGGATACCCGATACACCGATATCAAACCAGTCTTAAAGCAAGGTATACTGCTCTCTACTGTGGGAGTATTGGTCACCACACTGCTTACCGGATTGTTTATTTTCTTCCTTTCGCATTACACGCATGCCAACATAGAACTTACTCTGATGGTTTCTTTGCTGCTTGCTGCAACCATGTCGTCTACAGACTCGGCTTCGGTATTCAGCTTGTTGCGCTCACAACGTATGAACCTTAAATACAATCTCCGCCCCATGCTGGAGCTGGAAAGTGGAAGTAACGACCCGATGGCATATATGCTTACCATTGTACTGATTCAGGTTATCGGCAGCGGAAGCAATTTCGACGTAACAGTCATACTGAAAGACTTATTTATACAGTTCCTGTTCGGAGGAGTCATAGGATACGCCTTCGGTAAGTTCGCTGTCTGGCTTGTCAATAAAATAGAACTTTCCAACAGTGCTCTCTACCCGATTCTTCTGCTTAGTCTGGTCTTCATCACATTTACCCTTACCGACCTGGTTAAAGGAAACGGCTATTTGGCAGTATATATCGCCGGAATGATTGTTGGAAATGCCCGACTGGCTTACCGGAAAGAAACCAATACGTTCATGAACGGACTGACATGGCTGTTCCAGATAATCATGTTCCTGACTTTGGGACTTTTGGTCAATCCTCATGAAATGCTCGATATCTCTGTAACAGCTCTGCTTATCGGCGTCTTTATGATTCTAATAGCACGCCCGGTTAGTGTATTTTTGTGCCTGCTTCCATTTAAAGGAATCACTAATAAGGCACGAGTTTTTATTTCCTGGGTAGGACTAAGAGGAGCCGTTCCTATTATTTTTGCAACTTATCCGGTAATAGCACAAATTCCCGGCTCAAACCAGTTGTTCAATATCGTATTCTTCATTACTCTGTTATCGCTTACTATACAGGGAATGACTATTTCGAAAATGGCACGCTGGCTCAAGCTTGACTTGCCTGAAGAAAAAGAAGGTAATGAATTTGGTGTAGAACTTCCAGAAGAAATTGATACCCATCTGGATGATATCACGCTTACAGAAGATATGCTCTCAACCGGAAACCGGCTAGCCGACATGAATATTCCTAAAGGCACACTCGTGATGCTTATCAAACGAGGAAACGAATTTATTATTCCTAACGGACAGATAGAACTTCATGCCGGAGATAAACTGCTGGTAATGTCTGAAAAGAAATAAAAGTAAGGTTTACAGCTGTTTATTTCCATTTTATTTATTACATTTGGGAAACAACTTTAAAATCAAATCTTATGGAAACATATCTTTTTTGGTTGGTTCCCATTGCATCAATTCTGGCATTGGCTTTTGCCGGATATTTCTACAAGCAAATGATGCGGGAAAGCGAAGGCAGTCCTGAAATGCAGAAAATAGCTGCCCATGTTCGCAAAGGAGCCATGTCGTACTTAAAACAACAATACAAAGTTGTTACGCTTGTTTTTATCGGACTCGTTATTTTGTTTGCCATCATGGCATACGGATTCAATCTGCAAAATCACTGGGTTCCGATTGCTTTCCTTACAGGAGGATTCTTCTCGGGACTGTCGGGCTATCTGGGAATGAAAACTGCGACCTATGCTTCGGCACGTACTGCCAATGCTGCACGCAATTCACTGAACGGCGGGCTACGGATTGCTTTCCGAAGCGGAGCAGTAATGGGACTCGTAGTAGTCGGACTAGGGTTGTTCGACATTTCCTTCTGGTATATTCTTCTAGACAAATGTATTCCGGCAGATGCCATGAATCCGACTGCTAAATTATGTGTCATCACCACTACAATGCTTACATTCGGAATGGGAGCTTCTACACAAGCCCTATTCGCCAGAGTTGGAGGAGGTATTTATACGAAAGCTGCCGATGTAGGAGCTGATTTGGTTGGCAAAGTGGAAGCCGGAATTCCCGAAGACGATCCACGCAATCCGGCAACAATAGCCGACAATGTAGGTGACAATGTCGGTGATGTAGCTGGCATGGGAGCCGACTTGTATGAATCGTATTGCGGATCAATACTTGCAACAGCTGCACTAGGAGCAGCAGCCTTCATCGGAACAGGCAATACAGAAATGCAATTCAAGGCTGTTATTGCTCCGATGTTGATAGCAGCAGTAGGAATTATCCTTTCCATTATTGGCATATTCGCTGTACGTACAAAGGAAAACGCTGGCATGAAAGAATTGCTCAAAGCGCTCTCTACCGGAACAAACCTCAGTTCTGTTCTCATCGTAATAGGTACATTCCTTATTCTTTGGATGCTAAACATAACCAATTGGGTTAATATTGCCTTTGCTGTAGTAGTAGGACTATTGGTAGGAATCATTATCGGACAGTCTACCGAATATTATACATCCCAATCGTACAGACCGACACAAAAGCTTTCGGAAAGTGGAAAAACGGGGCCTGCTACTGTTATTATCTCCGGAATCGGGCTGGGAATGATCTCTACAACAATACCAGTCATCGCAGTTGTAGCCGGAATCATCCTTTCTTACTGGCTGGCATCGGGCTTCGATTTCACCAATATCGGTATGGGACTATACGGTATAGGTATAGCCGCTGTAGGAATGCTCTCGACATTAGGCATCACCTTAGCAACCGACGCTTATGGTCCGATAGCTGACAATGCAGGAGGAAATGCCGAAATGAGTGGATTGGGCGAAGAAGTACGTCACCGTACCGATGCACTCGACTCTTTGGGAAATACAACAGCTGCTACAGGAAAAGGATTCGCCATCGGTTCGGCTGCACTGACAGGACTTGCTTTGCTGGCTTCCTATATTGAAGAAATACGTATCGGCCTGGAACGTATCGGAACAACACTTCTCGAACTACCAGGTGGTATCAGCATAACGATCCGCGAAGCTAGTTTCACAGATTTCATGATGTATTACGACGTAACACTGATGAACCCAAAGGTATTATCAGGTATGTTCATCGGAAGCATGATGGCCTTTCTGTTTTGCGGTCTGACTATGAATGCCGTAGGACGTGCTGCTGCCAGCATGGTAGAAGAAGTTCGCCGGCAATTCCGTGAAATAAAGGGTATACTGGAAGGTAAGGCAGAGCCAGATTACGCACGCTGTGTACAAATCTCTACCCAAGGAGCCCAGCGCGAAATGGTCTTTCCATCACTTCTGGCCATAATAGCTCCTATTGTCACCGGATTATTATTCGGAGTTCCAGGAGTAATCGGACTGCTTATCGGAGGATTGTCTTCCGGATTTGTTCTGGCTATTTTTATGGCAAACGCCGGCGGTGCATGGGATAATGCCAAGAAGTATGTAGAAGAAGGTAACTTCGGAGGTAAAGGCAGCGAAGTACATCGTGCAGCAGTAGTAGGAGATACAGTAGGCGATCCATTCAAAGACACGTCAGGCCCCAGCTTGAATATTCTTATTAAATTGATGAGCATGGTAGCTATTGTCATGGCAGGACTGACTGTATCCTGGAGCTTATTCTAAAAAAGAATAATACTCACATTGATAATTTTTATCCCCAATATCCTTCACTATCTTTATTTTCTTTACTGTCAGTAATAAAAGGTAGTGAAGGATTATTTTTATAGAATCGATGTGCTTTTCTTTCATTACTTCTCAACGCATCACACATATTAGTTTCTTTTAAAACTATTTCTTTTACAAATAAAATCACCAAAAGTTTGTGAAGCAGATAAAATAAAGCTACCTTTGCGGCTTTAATTTATCAAAAATATATTTTAATGAAGAAATTTTTACTTATCGGCGCAGCGACGCTAATCGTTTCAAATTCAACTTTCGCAGGAGATTATTTAACTAATACCAATCAACATGCCGCCTTTTTACGTATGGCAGCGCGTGGTGCCTCTATTGATGTAGACGGTGTATATAGCAACCCAGCCGGACTAGCCTTTTTACAAAAAGATGGTTTTCACCTCTCACTAACCGGACAAAGTGCATATCAAACTCGTGAAATTGCTGCCACTACAGGATTATGGACATTGGATGGCAAAGAAACAACACAAAATTATAAAGGTACAGCATCAGCACCGTTCATTCCTTCTTTCCATGGTGTATATAAAGATGGGAACTGGGCTGTTTCTGCAAGCTTTGCTATAACAGGAGGAGGAGGAAAAGCTTCCTTCGACAACGGTCTGCCAATGTTTAACTCTCTGGCAATTGGGGGAATTTATAAAAACGAACAGCTGGCTGGTTTAATAGGAAAACCTGTTACTCCTAATATGTATGATATCAATACCGCAATGGATGGTAAACAATATATTTATGGTGTACAGCTAGGATTAAGCTATAGAATCAACGACTGGCTGAGTGTATACGCCGGAGGACGTATGAACTATGTAAAAAGCGGCTATGAAGGATATCTGAAAGCACAGTTAAAACAAGATTTCGGAGGAACGCAATTAATGAATCTGGCACTCGACTGCGAGCAGACAGGTTGGGGAGTTACTCCGATAATCGGTGCCGACGTAAAACTTGGGAAATGGAACTTGGCTGCCAAATATGAAATCAAAACAAACTTAAATATCGAAAACAAGACTAATACTTTAGATGCTCCAGGGGTACCAGAAGAAGTTCTTAAACCTTATGCTGATGGAGAACAGACTCCCAGCGATATTCCTGCATTTCTGAGTGTAGCTGCCGGATACGAAATTTTGCACAACCTGCGTGCCTCGGTAGAATACCACTTCTTTGATGACAAACATGCCGGTATGTTGAATGACCGTCAGAAGACATTGAAGCACGGAACACACGAATACCTTGCCGGAATAGAATGGGATATCATCAAGGAATTAACTATCAGTGGAGGTTTCCAGAAAACGAACTATGGATTAAGCAATGATTTCCAAACAGATACAAGTTTCTACTGTAGTTCATACTCACTAGGATTCGGAGCAAGAGTCAACTTCAATGAATCATGGAGTATTGATGTTGCATATTTCTGGACTAACTATGATGATTATACAAAGACTACAGAAAGTTATAATAATACCGGAGTAAAAGGTACAGATGTATATAGCCGTACGAATAAAGTATTCGGTCTGAGTCTGAATTATCATTTCTAAAAAGTAAGATATATTTTCGGGGAAGCTAAATATTCTCTTCTCTTCGCCTGTCATTGATTTTATCATCTGTTTGTCGATAAAATTAATGACAGGCTTTTTGTTTTTTATGCCGAATTTTGAAAAAATAAAGTATCCCCACTCTATTTAAAGATAATACTAAAAAATGATCCGTATAAAAATAGAAGCAATATTTATCATATACCGATTAATGTAATATTCATCCATAATTAAATAAGACAATGAAAACGTTATTGGGCATAAAAAACACACTCAGGAAATGCCTGTCAGTTTACGTGCAGACATTAATTGTCCTATTATTAGCCAGCTGTTCCGACAATCCATCTCAACCTTCTCAAGATGAAAATGAGGAAGATAACAATACTGTGGCTATGATTAACCTCTCCGATGCAACTGAAAGTGCAGATTTCATCATGTTATGTAAAGACGGCAACTACATCATGGGGAACTTTAATGCAGAAAATGGTTACGGATTGTTTATGGTAGATTTTGGCGTAGGAGAGCAACAGGAAGAACTAACCATCATGGTTAATCCTGAAGGAATCCCCGAAATGTTGTCATACAAAGAAACAACATTTGTTATCCGGAATATCACCGACAAAGATTTCGATTTTGCAACAATCGACAGCCAGGGAAATATAACATATTACTGGGATATCCCATATGATTTCAGAGATACAGATTCCAGATCAATCGAAAGCTTAGTATGGACATTTACGCAACCTTTTAAGAAATGGTATGAACAAACAGCAGGAGGTATCCGTAACTTTACATGGGATGAACATACTAGAAAAATGATAGGCCCTTACCTATTAAAAGTAACAGCTTTTACCATAATTACTTTGGAAGCCCATCGAGATCCGTCATTTTCGTCAATAGCTTTCGGTCTTATACCTACCATAATTGACGAAGGATATAAATCTGGTTTATGGAACGTAAAGACTCCCCTATGGTATGAAGATGCCGGATATGCTATTGAATATATAAAAAAAGAATGGAAGAACGGAAAATGGACATTCAAATTTAACCCAGCTGGTTTCATTAATCAACTATTTGACAAAAGTAATATATTAAATGACTACGGAGATAAACTTTTGTATGAAATGTCTCATTACAAACCAGAAATGGATCCCATATTCGATGCAGAAGAATGGCAAATCAAAGTTTCACCAACAGTGATAGAAGCCGGTCCTGATGCAGCAACTTATTCTGTAGATGTCAGTTCAAAAGCTCAATGGAAGGTGGAGAGTAATGCCAGTTGGTGTAAAGTATCCCGTCAAGATAATCAGGCTATTGTAAAAGTTGACGCCTATCAAGGTACAGAAACACGAAGCTGCAACGTTGAAATAACAACGCAGACCTATACTCCGGAAATTTCTCCTGCCACATTTGCCGTTGTCCAGCAAGGCATACTTTTCGAATTGTCTGAATCTAAATTATCATTCAAACCGGAAGGCTCTACCCGTGGCATATACGTATACACTAACTCCAATATCACATCGTGGGAAATTACTGCCAAGCCAGACTGGGTAGACAAAATAGACAAAGCTCCTAATTCGTTTTTCATTGATGTAGGAGAAAACAATACGGGAGAAACACGTAGCGGTCTTCTTACTGTAACTGGATATATAAACAACGGCACATGGATAGACCGTACAGTAGAGCTTATTCAACCAGCAGGTCTAGAATGGAATAATACATCATGGTCTTTTACGGGCAACTACACTATGACCACAGAAGGTGAAAGTTCTTCCTCTCCGATCAAATTCGAACTGGAAATACAAGATGTGGCAACACAACAGTTTTCACTTAAATATGAAGGTGTAGATCTCTCTCTCACAAGGAATACCGACGACATGGAAATATCACTTACCGAAGATGAGAAAGGACAGCTTATCTTAACAATGACAGAAAAAGAAGAAACAAGAGAAGATAATGAAAACTGGGATAAAATATATATACAACAACAATTTAAGATAAAGCGTATTAATATAGATTCTGCAAACGGAGATATAAGTGGAACAACTGAATATGAAGGTAAAGCATTTGGAAAATATTACCATACAACCATTATTCATAGCGGACATATAACGGGTGTACGAAAACAATAGTTACATAACAACTCCATCGACAACTAGCCTTAAAAGTTTACAACATCTGTAAGTTTTTAAGGCTAGCCGTCTTTATCTGTTTTACTAATTTAATCCTAAGTAATATAAGTGACATATATTAAAAATCAAAAATTATTTATTCTTTCTCATCGCTTTATCCGTTTTTCCTAATGTAGATGTAGTAATTTTTTCCAAGTATTCAACCTATTTATACCGACAGCAAATACATATTATTAACCTATCTTTACGAAAAATTCAGTGTTTTCTTATTTTACAAGAATAAAGATAAGAAAATTTTATATATTTGTCTAATTATTAACAACTTAAAACAAAGGTAAAATATGTATCCTGTCAAAAACTCACCTGAGTTTTTTATATTCCAGTCTGATATTCGGCAAGCTTTCAGATACTGGATAAGGATTTTTTTGCTTTCATTATGTACCTTCATAGAAGTTTACGCTCAAAATATTACTACAACTTTTTCCACAGCTAATAGTATATGTTTTACTCACCTCTCCACACAAGACGGATTAGCAAACGATAAGGTATTAAGCATTCTACAAGACCAATATGGCTTTATGTGGTTTGCTACAGAAAATGGATTATCCCGATTTGATGGAATAAATTTCGTAAATTACAATCATTCCGAAAAAAACACAAACAGTCTGTCAAGTAACATTGTTACTGCACTCTCAGAAGATGTATATGGAAATCTATGGGTCGGTACACAAAACGGACTAAACCGTTATGATAGAGCTCAAAACAACTTTCATAGATATACAACTCGAAATGGATTGAAAAATAATTCCATCAAAGCTCTTCACTCAGACACTCAAGGGAGTTTGTGGATAGAAACAGCCCAAGGATACTTGACTCAGTATCGTATACAAGAAAATCAATGGATACACTTTAAACACAATCCTGGGGTAAGTGAAGGAAAACATTACTATTGGCAAATATACGAAGACTCACTTCAGAATTTATGGATAGGGGGCCGCACCTTACAAGGGATTTTATTCTCAAAAAAATCAAGTCAAATAACTCCAGTCCCCACATGGTCGGAAAAAGGTATGCCTTTGGAGTCTGCTTTTTTTGTTAGAGCAAAAGATGGTGCATTATTCTCCTCCTCATTTGGTTCTATACAAAAATACGACACTCAACAACATAAATTTGTACACTACCGCTCCATATCTTTTGAAGCAACTTGTGCTATCACAGACATAGAAGGCAATATCTGGATAGGAGGTTACGGAGGACTTGTAAAATGGAACTACCCTCAAGATTATATTGAACAGTTCACACCAGACAGTAACAATCCGAATCACATATCTTCCAATCAGATACTTTGCTTATATTCCTCACATGATGGATGTATATGGATAGGAACAGAATACGGAGTGAACATGTATTCTCCACGGCTCAACCAGTTTCAGACCTATCAAGGGTATAATGTTTCTGCCTTAATGGAGGATACAGATCAACAATTATGGGTAGGAACAGAAAACGACGGAAGCTACGTTTTCAATTGGGAAAAGCAGAGTCTTACCCATTTCAACTATCGATTAATGACCAAAGAGATTGATTATCTTACATTCCAGCGCGAGAAGGAAGTACTTCGCCAATATATCAGACATGAAGCTATCTACAATGATCAGTATACCTTATCTGAAAACTTAGCTGATAACTATACTGCATACAAAAACACAGATTTACGCTTCAGATATCCAGACGAAAATCACGTAACCGCATTATACCAAGATAAAGCAGGAATGATTTATGTTGGATTATGGAATCACGTCGGATTCAATGTGTATAATCCTCAAAACGGACTTTGGAAACGCTATGCCTTATGGAGCAAAAAACCAGATTATCATTATCCACGTTTATGGTTAGGAAATCCATTTGGAGCAAACTGGTATAATGGTTTTCTTGAAGATCGTAAAGGCCGCTTTTGGTGCATTACATGGGAATGTTTCGGACTCAATTTATTCAATCGTAAAACAGGTAAATTTGAATCCAAACATTATTTTCCCAATAATGTACCGTGCTTTCCACAGGGAAAGATAGAGCAGATATTTTACGATGTACCACGCGACCGATATATCTTCAACGGGAAAAGTACCTACTTTGGATATTATGACAATAAAGACAAACGTTTCTATAAATTTGGAGAGTCTTTTCCTAATAATTATCCTAACTTAGATATTGTAAAGGGCTATTACCAATACAGCAAAGCCAAGATATTTTCTCTGCCCAATGACTTTGGATGTGATTACATCTTATCAGATGGAAACAACAAGCTTTATATAGCTAATGTACATAAAATAATGTATATGGACCTTACAGACAATACTGTACATCCGATACTTTCCATGCCGGAAAATACTTCTTTTGCATGGACTCTTTCAGCCGACAGACAGTCGATCATAGTTTATTGCGACAAAGGTTTCATAGCTGTTGACACTCAGAAAAATACTTGCACACCACTGACATTTCCTGATAAATTAAAACTGGAAGAAGAAAATATTCAAATCATGTTGCAACCTCATAACGGTGAATTATGGATAGGAACATCCAAAACACTATGGAAACTAAACCAACAAAACAAATGGATTAAATTATTACCAGAAATGCAGTCAGTGGGTGTAATACGCCAAAAAGAAAACGGAAACATATATGTAGGAAGTAATAAAGGACTTTATATATTCAATCAAGGAGAGCAAATAAAGCATATTCCCTTTCAGATAAATGCAACAAAAGGACTCCCTGGCACAGAAATCAGAGACATATACATGCCTGATTCCCAAACCTGCTGGATTGCCACAAACGACGGATTAGTGCAACTAACTACCGACAAGATAAAAATATTTACGCACGATGATTATAATCCCCATAGCCTTATTGATAATAATGTCTGTACAATAGCTCAAGGTCCTGACCAAAAACTTTGGATTGCCACTTTTCAAGGACTCTGCTTGTTCAATCCTTCCAATGAAATTTTTACAGACATGACACAACCTGGTAATGATTGTCTGACATCACGATTAACCAGTTGTATTACAGAAGATTTACAAGGAAACATTTGGATAGGGACAACAGAAAAAGGTATCAATGTTTTATCTATCGAGGCAGATACAATTGCACATTATTATCATCAGCCATGGAATAAAAACAGTTTGCCGGACAATTATGTTGAATGTATTTTTTGTTGCCACAATGGTAATATATGGGTTGGAACTCACCAAGGATTAGCAAAATTTGATAAAGAACACAAGCAATTCCAAAGATTTGATTCAACAAAAAATCTTCATGTAAAAGGAATACAAGAAGATTTCCAACACATGTTATGGATGACAACCGATAAGGGGTTATTACTAGCTGACTCCACAGGGAATATTATACGAAAATTTTATGATTACCATGGATTACTCAATAATGATTTGTCAAAAGCTATTTGTCGATTAAAAAATGGGAAAATCTGCATTGGAAGCAATTACGGTTTTAGTATTTTCGAACCCAAACACCTAAAAGGAACTCTACCATCTCCTAAAATAGTACTAACAGATATACAGATAAACAGTTCTCCTTTTTTCATAGACCTGAATAAAGAAAAAAAACTTGAACTTAAATCTGAGCAAAATTCATTCACCATAGGTTTTGCAGCAACTGACTATGAATACAGCCAGCATTTAAAATACCGCTATAAATTAGTTCCTTTCGACAAAAAATGGAATTATACGACTCCTCCCCTGCTTTCAGCTAAATACACGAGCTTGGATTTTGGAAAATATAGCCTTGAAATAGAAGTCAGTAATTCTTTCGGGGAATGGAATAGACAAGTTTTCGTACTTCCCATATATATTGCAACTCCATGGTACTATTCATGGTGGTTCTTTACAATACTTATAATCTTTTGCGTATTAAGTATATGGGGATTTATCAGATTCAGAGAACGACAATTAAGAAAAGAAAATGAGCAGCTGGAAGCTCTGGTCAGAGAAAGAACCGAAAAATTATACCAAATCATGGAAAATAAAAATAAATTCTTCAATATCGTTTCACATGATCTGAAAAGCCCGCTAAATTATTTAAATGTTTTATCTACAACTCTGCTAGAAGAATATAATTATCTGAATGATGAAGAGAAGATTCAAAAAATTCGGATGATAAATAAATCATCGCATCAAGGAAAAGCCCTGCTGGATAATCTTCAGCTGTGGGTACTTTCTCAAAAAGAAATGATTAAACCTGTTTTTCGACAAACAAACCTGACTGATGAAATTGAAGCGGTAGTACAACTTTTAAATCCTAATATACAGAAAAAAGAATTAACCGTTACTATCCCATCCAGTCCTATTATTGTATGTACAGACAAAAACATGTTGTCGACCATATTAAGAAATCTGATTGCTAATGCCATAAAGTATTCTTACCGTAAAGGGGAAATCCATATATCTGTCAAAGAAAATAAAGAAAACTGGAACGTAAGCATCGAAGACAATGGTGTAGGCATTTCACCTGAACGTATAAAAAAGCTCTTCCAAATAGGAACAAAAGTTTCATCACTTGGAACAGAGAAAGAAGAAGGAACAGGACTCGGACTTCTGATTGTCAGAGAATTCATCAATCGTTTAGGAGAAAATATTCAAGTAAAAAGTACCCAAGGAAAAGGAAGTATATTCATATTTACATTACATAAACATCTAAGAAAATGATAAAAATACTCATTGTAGACGACTCTGAAATACATCTGGAAGGGATGAAAACCATCCTAAAACGCTTGGAAAGCCTAAATGAAACGGCCACAGCTCAAACTTATGACGAAGCCAAACAACTGTTACGGAAAGACAATTACGACCTGGCCATTTTGGATATCAGTCTGGAAGAAGATACTGACGGACTTGATCTCGCCCAATTCATTAAAACGACCTATCCCAATATGCCAATAATCATACTTTCTCATTATAAGGACATCCGCTATATTATCCAATCGTTAAAAATGCAATTAAATGGATATTTGGCAAAAGATACTCCACCCGAAGACTTAATATGCGCCATTCAAGCTGTTGCATTAGGAAAAGGTTTCTATTTTGGCAATACAATACCGTACAATGATATCGTAAAAGCATTCGGTGGAGAAGAAAACATAAAAAAAAGAAAACCATATGAGCTAAGCGACAGAGAATTAGAAGTTATCCAACTGTTAGCCAATGGGTATACCAGCAAAGAAATAGCCAATGAATTAAATATAGACCGAAATACAGTAGAAACTTATAAAGACCGTATAAAAAGTAAACTGGATTGTAAATCAGCAATCGAAATCGTAGTTTTTGCTTATAAAAACAAAATTATATACTAAAATATCTATTAAACAGGCAACTACAATATTAAACTGCTCCCTAAAAGTTTTACATATAACTTTGAGGGTGCAGTTCATTTTTTTAATAGAAAATAACACACCCCAATGAATTTAGCTGAAAGAGATTGAACTTCGTAATTTTTTTTTCTTAACTTTGCGCTGCATCTTAAAGAGATTACAAACAACTTTAAACAAAAAATATTGAGATTATGATGACTATTGACAAATTCAACTTTGCCGGAAAAAAGGCAATCGTTCGCGTTGACTTCAACGTACCTTTGAACGAAGAAGGTAAAATTACTGACGATACTCGTATCCGTGGTGCTCTGCCTACTTTGAAAAAAGTATTGGCTGATGGTGGTGCTCTCATTATCATGTCACACATGGGTAAACCAAAAGGCAAAGTAAACGCTAAATATTCTCTGAGCCAGATTGTAGACGCTGTTGCTGCTGCTTTGGGTACTCCAGTTCAGTTTGCTCCAGATTGCGCTAAAGCTCAGGAAGCTGCTGCTGCTTTGAAACCAGGTGAAGTTCTGTTGCTCGAAAACTTGCGTTTCTATCCTGAAGAAGAAGGAAAACCTGTAGGTATCGAAAAAGAAGATCCTGCTTACGAAGATGCAAAGAAAGCTATGAAAGCTTCTCAGAAAGAATTTGCTAAAACTTTGGCTTCTTACGCAGACTGCTATGTAATGGATGCATTCGGTACAGCTCACCGTAAACATGCTTCTACTGCAGTTATCGCTGACTACTTCGATGCTGATCACAAGATGTTGGGTTACCTGATGGAAAAAGAAGTTCAGGCTGTAGACAACGTTTTGAAAGATATCAAACGTCCGTTTACTGCTATCATGGGTGGTTCTAAAGTTTCTACTAAGATCGGCATCATCGAAAACTTGATGGACAAAGTAGATAACTTGATCCTTTGCGGTGGTATGGCATTTACTTTTGCAAAAGCTCAGGGTGGTAAGATCGGTAACTCATTGGTTGAAGATGACAAACTTGACTTAGCTCTTGACATCATGGCTAAAGCTAAAGCTAAAGGTGTTAACTTGGTTTTGGGTTGCGACTGTGTAGCTGCTGATGCATTTGCAAACGACGCACACACTCAGGTTTGCGACGACAAGAACATTCCTGACGGATGGATGGGATTGGATGCAGGTCCTAAGACTCGTGAAGAATTCAAAGCAGCTATCAAGGGTGCAAAAACTATTTTGTGGAATGGTCCTGCTGGTGTATTCGAAATGGACAACTTCGCAGGTGGTTCTAAAGTAATTGCAGAAGCTATTGCTGAAGCTACAAAAGAAGGTGCATTCTCATTGATCGGTGGTGGTGACTCTGTAGCTTGTATCAACAAGTTTGGTATGGCTGATCAGGTTTCTTACATCTCTACTGGTGGTGGTGCTTTGTTGGAAGCTATCGAAGGTAAAATCCTTCCGGGTATCGCAGCTATCCGTGGCGACAAATAATTTAGACTAACACTCTATACCTAAGAGTTATATGAGAGGACAATTCTCTTCCGAGAATTGTCCTCTTTCTTTTTTCATACATCGAGCAACACGTTTTTCATTTTGACATTACAGTTATTATTGCTGCCCGATAAGAAATCTTCATCAGCCTTCATAGGCTGTTTGAAAAAGAGCTGGTCATCATACTACTTTGAAAGAGCTGTTTTTCTGTATAAACATCACTCTATAAATTATTATGTATCAGACCAAGATATGTTTACACTGGCAGTTCCCGTTTTATTAAAACAATGTTCAAACGACTATATTCAAGCAAATGCCAACAATCGTAAAAGTTCTACCGGACAGCAATAAAACAAATAAAATACAGATATACACCTAATAAAAAAACTCCTTTTATACCCGCCCAGAGCAGTGTATAAAAGGAGTTTTTTATTATAATACAAGAGTCTTATCCCAAGAAAGAAATCAGCACACCGGCAGCAACAGCCGAACCGATAACACCTGAAATATTACTTGCCATACAATACTGAAGCACATGATTCTTCGGGTCGTATTTCAAAGCAATTTCATTGGCTACACGGCTTGCCATAGGCACAGCACTCAGTCCAGTAGCTCCAATCAGCGGATTAATCTTCTTCTTAGTGAAAAGATTGAAAACCTTCACAAACAAAATACCACCTGAAATAGACAATGCAAAGGCAAGGAAACCACCAATTACAATACCGATAGTAGTCCAATTCAGGAAAGCATCTGTTGTCATAGTTGCTCCTACTGAAATACCCAGGAAGATAGTTGCTGCATTCATAATACTATTGGAAGCAGCATCAAACAAGCGTGAAGTATTGCTACCGATTTCCTTTACCAGGTTACCGAACATCAGCATACCGATCAAAGGTACTGCACTCGGAACAAACAAAGCTACAATGGTTGTAACTACGATAGGGAACAATATCTTCAGCACACGCAGATTCTTGATTTCTGTCTTCGAAGGATATTTCTTCTCCTGTTCTTTCATATTGATAGAAAGTTCCTTCTTAGTACACCAGATACGAACAACCAGCGGAATGATAACCGGAACCAAAGCCATGTACGAATAAGCCGCAATAGCAATAGGGCCTAACAAATGAGGAGCCAGCTTGATTGTTGTAAAAATAGCTGTCGGACCATCTGCACCACCAATAATACCCAGTGAAGCAGCTTCCTTAGGAGTAAATCCCATCAGGATAGCAACCAGCAGTACAGCAAAAATACCCAACTGAGCAGCCGCTCCAAAAATAGAAAGACGAAGATTACGAAGCATTGGTCCAAAATCGGTCAATGCACCTACTCCCATAAAGATGATAGGAGGAAGGAATCCTGTCTTGATCAACATATAATAAATGAAGTTCATCAAGCCCAGCTCATGAGCAATTTCATGCAGAGGCATTTCCCAGACGTTCTTCATCACACCATTCACCATCACCATGCCATTCTCATCAGCCTGTATAACTCCCATATCGCCACCCGGGAAATTGGCTAGCAATACCCCGAAAGCTATCGGCACAAGCAGCAAAGGTTCATACTGCTTTTTGATACCCAGATAAAGGAGAATAAAAGCAATGGCATACATGATGAGAAACCGCGGATCAGCAACAATATTGCTGAACGCAGTCATATCATATAATCTTGCAAATATATCTTCCATTATAATATCTTCATTAATACATCATCTTCTGATACGGAATCACCCGAATTAGCACAAATGGCAGTTACGGTTCCGCTAAACTCGGCACGTATCGCATTGTAAGTCTTCATAGCTTCCACGTAGCATATTACGTCACCCTGGTTCACCTTATCTCCTACCTTCAGCGGAGTTTCCTGAGCATTCTTGGTCAGGAAGAACTTACCTTCAAGCGGTGAAAGCACTTCTTTACCTTCGCCAGCAGGAACTGCCGCAGGCTGTTCTGCAGGAGCAGCTGCCTGAGCACCATGCAAAGTTGCAGGATTAACATCACCAAAGGCTACTGTCACACGATATGGCTGGCCGTTGACATCAACAGTCAATATCTTAGTCTGATCGTTGGCCATGTGTACTTCTTCCTTCGCTTCACGGCGTTTCTTCACATCTTCCAAGAAATCAGCTTTAGCCTTTCCACTCTTGTAGGCCTCATACTGAGCCGGATGCATAGCATATTCGAAGAGTTCTTCATCGTCCTGACCGGTTTCCCATTTCTTTTCCCACATCATCTGACGATATTTATCCAGCTGGTCAGGATAATTATCCTGAGGATTACCTGTAAAGAATTTACGTCCTTCACGTTCAGCCTTTTCCACAATTTCCGGAGCCAGCTTGCCCGGCAACTGTCCTGCCTTACCCAAAATCATATCCCAGATATCATCGGCAATCATACCCCAGCGTTCCTTACCTTTTTCCATCTGGATAACATTCATCATAGCCAGATTCTTTACATACTGGCTAAACGGAGTAACCAAACAAGGATAACCTACACGCGGCCATACATATGCCACTTCATCAAACAGCTTAATAAGCAATTCATCCTGAGTCATAAACGGCAAATTACGTTTTGCCTTATATTTATTGATAGACTCCAGATTGGTTTCCAAATCGGCCATCAAGCTACCCATCATACCACCTGGAAGTCCCGGACCGATCAGTAATGAGTTCATCAGACGGTTACGCGGACTGATATACAAGCCCAGAAAATCATCCATAAATTCCTGAATCAGCGAACGTACTTTCATGTAGGCCTGCATATTGATTTCAGGAACCTTAAAGCCGGCATCTTTCAACATTGCCTGTACACTGATTACATCGGCATGTCCTGTACCCCATGAAAGAGGTTCCATACCAACATCTACATAGTCACATCCGGCCTTACAAACCTCGAGGATAGAAGCCATGTTAAAACCAGGTCCGGCATGAGAGTGATACTGGATAGTAATATCTTTCTTTATCTGCTTGATGCCGGCAACGATCTTACCTAAGAAAACCGGACGTCCGATACCTGCCATATCCTTGATACAGATTTCATCACATCCGGCTTCAATCAGTTTCTTTGCCATGTCCAGATAATATTCTACGGTATGCACCGGTGAATATGTGATACACAGACAGCACTGAGAAATCATTCCAGCATCGTGAGCATAACCGATTGAAGGGATAATATTGCGAACATCATTCAGTCCGCAGAAGGTACGTGTAATATCTGTTCCCTGAGCTTTTTTTACCTTATAAAACAATTTGCGTACGTCGGCAGGAACCGGACTCATGCGCAAGCCATTCAAGGCACGGTCTAACATATGTGTCTGAATACCTGCTTCGTGAAACGGTTTTGTCCATTCACGTACAGCTTTATTCGGGTTTTCTCCAAAAAGCAAATTAACTTGTTCAAAACCTCCCCCATTTGTTTCAACACGAGCAAAACACCCCATTTCGATAATGGCTGGGGCCACCTTAACCAACTGGTCTACGCGAGGCACATATTTTCCTGCGCTCTGCCACATATCACGAAAGACCAGACTAAATTTTACTTCTTTTTCCATTGTAAAAGTAATGTGTTTTTCTTTAACAGATTCATTTCAATTTTTCAATCTTTATCACCTGACCCTTACCGGCAGTCAGAATTTCCACAGCGGCCTTAATAGCATCCATTGCCCCGGCATCTGTAGAAGGCCCACTTGTAACAGGCTTCTTCTTCGGCTCTTCTTCAGGGGCTATCTTATTCACCACAGAAATAAGGAACTGACTTATCCAGATAACAATCAGAAGAATCAAGAAAACGGTGCACATTCCGACCACCATTAACAATAATCCAACTCCGATGTTCTCCATAATATAAATAAGTTATTAATTGTACAAAAAAACACTCTCCAGAAAACCAGTTTCTAAAGAGTGTCCCAAAATTACGGATTCAGATTACATTTCGTAAATATCCGCTATTAAATAATGTAAATTTATCAGAATAAAATATCCTGTAAAGGCTTGCGGTTCTTCTCCGGAACCTCCTGCGAGGCAGGATATCCTACCGGAACAAGGGCTACCGGCTCTATGTTTGCAGGCAATCCCAATATCTCCTTACAGAGAGGTACATCAAAATTGCATACCCAGCATGTTCCCAATCCTTGTTCGGCTGCAGCCAGACACAAATGTTCTACTGCAATAGAAACATCCACATCGGTATGATCTTTGTTGTCCAACTTACGATGCCATGCTACATTATGATCGCCACAGGCCACAATGATACAAGGAGCTGTCTTTATCCATTCACGGGGATAGGCAGATTTCAAGGCTTCCAGCAGTTTTTTCTCGGTTATCACAGCAAATTTCCAAGGCTGGAAATTTACAGCCGACGGTGCAAGACGCACACACTCCATTATATAGTCCAGCTTGTTTTGTTCTATCGGACGTTCCTCATAATTCCTTACTGAATAACGTGCTTTTACAAGTTCCAGAAAATTCATTTTATCAAACAGTTAAAGATTTCATATCACAAAAATAACGAAAGTTATTTCCACAAAAAAGTATCCGTCTGGATTTTTATATATTCGGCATATCCGCACAGAAAAGTCGAATGCATACTAAATGCTGACAGAAAATTCGATTCCTACGATATTGGCAGACCGTTTCGGTTCATACTGACGGCAATAGAAAACATTACATGAGCACTGACTTGACAGTTTTACATTTACTCCCGGACGATAACGCATACGCGCTATGCTGAAAAATACGTCCTCTCCTACCGGCTGGTAAAGTTCTACAGAAAAATAGGGTTGTACTTTCCAGGATACAGGTGCGTAATCGATCTTTATCCGCGAGCGGAGCCTGCTTTCCACATCTCCTTCGAAAAAGGTCTGCTGAAAAAATTCCCGTAAAGACAATTTAAAATCATGACATTTCAGATATCCCTGCGCTCCGGCAAGATAACGATGTCTGAACTTCCACCCTTCACTACCTCTATTCCGGTAATGTACTTCATACAGTCCTTCCAATTTTAAGAAAGACAATATATTGTAACCAGTCCCCAAATTCAGACTTACACGATCGGCTTCCTTCAGATGGTTTTTCGAACGAAACTCTGCCGCCCCCGACAGATTCCAGCGGCTCGTCACTTTATAATTTAATTTGACTCCTGTCCATGTGGCAAATTCATCCGACTGTGCACAGGCTGTATGTACGGCCATAAAAGTAAGACACACCATACAGACTAAACGGATAAGAAACTTTATTATGTTTTTCATGCCACCAACAATTATCAGCGTTAACCAGAAGGAATACAAAGATAACAAATTAGCTTTTAGTATCCGAAGAATAGTCCTCAAAAAAACATCAGCAAGTTTAGCTGAAAAATTGCTCAATTTTAAAAAAAACATCAGCAAGTTTTCGCAAACATTTCATGATGTTTTTTCATTCGCTCCCCCAAAATCTAAATGAACTTTATTCATTCATTTATTGTATCTTTGCAAAGCATAAAAACAAGACATACAGATTATGAAAAAACTAGCAATATTCGATCTTGACGGAACATTGATTGATACAATTGCCGACCTGGCAGGAGCAACCAATTACGCATTGCAGGAATGTGGATTTCCTACACACGAAACAGATGCCTACCGCTATTTTGTAGGAAACGGAATAAACAAACTTTTTGAACGTGCCTTACCCGAAAATGAACGCAGTGAAGCGAATATTCTGAAAATACGTTCTCTGTTTATACCTTATTATAATATACACAATGCAGACCTTAGCCAACCCTATCCGGGTATAACCGATGTACTGGATACACTGCAACGCAAAGGTATGATGCTGGCAGTAGCCTCTAATAAATATCAGGAAGCTACCTCCAAACTGATCAAACAATATTTCCCGCAAATAACATTCGCACAAGTATTCGGACAGAGAGAAGGAGTACCAGCCAAACCCGATCCCAGTGTCATTTTCGAAATTATTGAGAAAACGGGAGTAAAAAAAGAAGAGGTCGTTTATCTCGGAGATTCATGTGTAGACATGCAGACTGGAATAAATGCAGAAGTAACCACCATAGGAGTAAGCTGGGGATTCCGTCCACGCACGGAACTGGAAGCATACCATCCTGATTTTATAGCCGACCGGACTGAAGATATACTACAATATCTGGCAGAATAAAAAAATGCCACAGGCTGCAATAATCATACAGCCTGTGGCAAAACAAAAAAACTGTTATCAAATAGAAAGTTCGTCAAGCACTTCAATCAGCGACTTATCCAAAGGTTTGTCTTTCTTGATAGCCTCAGTGAAAGGAACATACACAATTTTATCATTGCGGATACCTATCATAACATTACGCTGGTCTTCTTTCAAAGCCTCGATAGCTCCTACTCCCAGACGGCTAGCCAAAATACGGTCGTAAGCACTAGGAGAACCACCTCGCTGCAAATGTCCCAAGATTGTTACACGTACATCGTACTGCGGATATTCATTTTTCACACGCTCTGCATAGTACATTGCCCCTCCGTTTTTCGGAGCTTCCGACACGATGACTATACTGCTGTTCTTCGACTTACGGAAGCCACGACCGATAAATTTCTCCAGCTGGTCTACGTCAGTCTGGTCTTCAGGAATAATGGCTGCTTCTGCTCCAGAAGCAATCGCACTGTTTTGTGCCAGAAAACCGGCATCACGTCCCATCACTTCAACGAAGAAAATACGATCGTGTGAAGTTGCTGTATCACGAATCTTATCCACACAGTCTACAATTGTGTTCAAGGCTGTATCATATCCGATAGTAGAGTCCGTTCCATACAAATCATTATCAATAGTTCCCGGCAAACCGATGCAAGGCACATCAAACTCATTGGCAAATATCTGCGCTCCGCTTAATGAACCGTTTCCGCCGATTACAACCAATGCATCAATACCAGCAGCTACCATATTATCGTATGCCACCTTACGGCCTTCGGGAGTCATAAAGTCTTTCGAACGTGCAGTCTTCAAGATTGTTCCCCCACGCTGGATAATGCTGCTGACATCCTGAGTCGTAAGTTCCTTAATCTCATTACGGATCAAACCTTCATACCCTCTGTAAATACCTTTCACAGTATAACCGTTACAAATGGCACTGCGAGTCACAGCACGAATCGCTGCATTCATTCCTGATGCATCACCACCTGATGTCAGGATACCAATACACTTAATTTGTTTCATAATAACTCGTTTGTTGAATTTTCCAATTCCTAAATATCCTAAAAACAGTCCCCAAAAATAGAACATTTCTACAAAACAAAGTAATCCGTATGTATAAATAACTATAAAAAGACAGTTTTCACGTCCGATAGAACAGAGTATAATCTATGTTACTTATTTTTTCAAATACCGTACATATCCTCAATATTTACCTGACACGCTGGTACATAATGTTATCAATAGAACAATATTTGTAACATAGCTGTCAATCTCCAACAACATAAATCCATATTTTTGCAACAAACATTAATTCAAATCAACAATGAAAAAACACATCCGTCTACTCACATTAGCAGCCATAAGTCTGGCAGGATTTACTTATGGCAACCAGCTTCAGGCTTCATCACCCGATAATGCCATTTTCAGTCATTTCACCTATACCGGACAGGACAAAGTTTATAACGATAACAAGCTTTCAGCAAATGAATTTTATAGTCCCATATTACAAGGATGCTATCCAGATCCTAGCATTTGCCGAAAAGGAAATGATTATTATCTGGCATGCTCTTCATTTGCCGTCTATCCGGGAGTACCTATATTCCATTCTACTGATCTGGTAAACTGGAAACCGATAGGTCACGTCCTCGAACGTCCTTCACAACTAAAACTACAAAACTGAAAGATCAGTGAAGGTATTTATGCCCCCACTATCCGATATAATCCATACAACGATACTTTCTATATGATTACGACCCATATCGGAGGAGGATTGGGGAATATCATTGTGAAAACATCCGATCCGGCAAAAGGCTGGAGCGATCCTATCAAGCTAAACTTCGACGGAATAGATCCGTCTATCTTTTTCGATGACGACGGTAAAGCTTATATAGTGCATAATGACGCTCCCGAACAGGCTTTATATGAAGGACATCGAGTAATTAAAATCTGGGAATATGACGTGCAAACAGACCAAATAATAGCCGGAACAGACAAGGTTATAGTAAATGGAGGTGTTGACATCACCAAAAAACCAATATGGATAGAAGCTCCTCACCTATATAAAAAAGAAGGCAAATATTATCTGATGTGTGCAGAAGGAGGTACGGGCGACAACCATTCGGAAGTAATTTTTATCAGTGACAGTGCTACCGGACCGTTTGTTCCGTCGAAACAGAATCCGATTCTTTCGCAAAGACATCTTCCGGCAAACCGTCCGGATAAGGTCGACTGGGCAGGACATGCCGATATAACAGACACTCCTTCCGGAAAATGGTACGGAGTATTTTTAGCTGTACGCCCTAATGAATGCAACCGAGTTAATACTGGAAGAGAAACCTATATACTGCCTGTCGACTGGTCGGGAGAGTTTCCCGTTTTCGAAGGTGGCATGCAAGCGTTGCAACCCAAATTAAAAATGCCTGATGGTGTAATAAACCAGACGGGAACAAACGGGTTTGTTCCCAACGGAAACTTCACATTTACAGATAACTTGAATTCACTCCCACTCGATAACCGATGGGTAGGCATTCGTGATGCCCGTGAAAAATTTATCTCAATAGGAGAAAACGGATTACAAATAACTCCTTATGCTACTGACATAACAGAGGCAAGACCAACTTCAACACTTTTTTTCCGCCAGCAACACAACTGCTTTACGGCTTCTGTAAACCTGCAATATAAACCGACAGCAGAAAATGAACTTGCCGGAATGGTGTGTTATCAGAAAGAATCGTTTAATTATGTATTCGGGATAACCCGAAAAGGAAATGAATGTTACTTACTGCTTCAGCGTACAAATAATGGAAAATCGGAAATCGTTGCTAATACTCCTGTCGATATGCAACAACCCTTATATTTACAGATACAAGCCGAAGGAGATAAATACACATTCAACTATTCTACCGATGGACATTCTTTTAAAAATTTAGGAGGTATTGTTTCCGGAGATATTCTCTCAACTAATGTAGCTGGCGGATTTACAGGAAATATGATTGGGCTATATGCTACGTCTGCCAATATGGCTCATCCTCAATAAACAGGTAAGCAATTATCAGCAAAATCCCGGCTCCTCTCTAATAGAAAATGAGCCGGGATTTTGATATATATCAGATAAAAGAGTTTTCTGCTGCAACTATTTAGCAGAAAGTTTGTCGATTTTTACAACTTCGTACACTCCATCGTACTCTGCAGCAAAACCTTCCTGTGATTTCCCCATATCTCTTACCTCTAGTTCTGCATGCACAGGTACTCCATTCTTTTGTCCTTTAGTCAGTTCATCATACTGCTTGTAAAGCTCTCCGGTTTTGTCTATCACCCAATAGCAGACAGTATCTCCATCAGCAACAAACGACCGGACTTCATGAGCTATAATCAGCTCTCCTTTTACAGAAATTGTTTCTTTTTGTTGTGCAGGCAATGCTGTCTGAGAGGTCTGTGCCTCATCACTTCTGGAATAGGAATATACCGTACCGTTTTTCTCCAAAAGTAAAGTTTTATCAGACAAATCTTTAATCACCAATGTATCAGAAAAAGCAATCGTCTGGTGGTTGCCAATACTTTTACCGGCGAGAATAAGTACATCCCCCTCTTTTTTCCATGATTCATACTGAAGAGTAGCCATATTTATAGAAGAAGCTGTTCCATCGGGCTCAAGAACAAAACCCTGCTGCATATTTTCCATACCCGGTACAGGTTCAACCCATGCACCTTCTATACTGGCTCCGTTACATGCCGGAAGTAAAGCCATACAACCTAAAGCCATTGTGCTTATCCAAATAAGATTCTTCATAACTTTTATTAATTTAATATTGAATTTAAAATGCAATTTATCAAGAAAATATCGAATCTGCAAAAACTGAATCTAAAGATAATTTAATGCACGCCTGAAAAGAAAAAAGATAATGCCCGTAAAAATCGGGCATTATCTTAAAAATAGAAGCATAACCTTATCAGTTTTTCTTAAGTTCAAAATCGAATGTTGCCGGAACAAAACCAGGCAATGCAACAGGTTCATTGTCGCCTTCACCCAACGAAACTTCAGGGACATAAATCTTGAACTTCAGATTTGTTGTTTCTACTTCGTAATTCGCTCCATCAACCGGAGATACTTTAACCTCAATATGTAAATTCTGAGCCTCTCCACCTTCAGTTTCCGACGGAATTGATACATTCAGTTCCAAAGGCTTCGGATCGAGAACGAATAAAATACTATCTTTTTCTGTATTCAGTTCCGGTTCGTATCCTATCTTATAACTTACATCACCTACTGCTTCTACAATCTTATTCGCAGTTTCCTCATCACCAACAATATCAAGTACAATATCTTTTATCGGGAAACTGTCAAAATAAACAGTATCATTGTCCACCTTTACCGCAACATCTGTGCCCTCAGGAGTATCTTCTCCTCCATCAGTTCCGTCTTCCGTTGTAGAAGATTCAGTCAGATAAAACATTTTTCCTGTATAATTGCCAAACATATGATCTGTTGTCACTTCGACAGGAGGTGTCGGAGTTGTTTCGTCGTCATCACTGCAAGCTACAAAGCCCAAAGAACATCCAAGCATCAGCATGGAAATAAATAAACGGTTCAGTTTAATTTGTTTTTTCATTTCTCTAATTTTTCGTTTGAAACTTCAATTACTAGTTTTATCAGCTGACACATAAAAAATGCCAGGTAACAAGTATTACTGCACAAGTTTATAGAGAAAAATAAATAAAATTTTTATTGAAGAATTTTAACATTTAGCCATGCAGGATTCATATCAATTCATCATTTAGAGAGTAAAAAGCTATTTAATGTTCAACAAAAAAACATATATTATGAAAACTCATTTTCCATTTTGCAAGGGATTTATAATGGCAGCAGCACTGACAAGCATTATGGGATTGTCATCTTGCCTGGATGACGATGATGAAAACTATTATTATATTAATTATCCTAATGCACTGGTTACTGTTAAGAGTGATGCAAATGATAGTTTTTTCCTCCAGCTGGATGACAGTACAACACTGCTACCGGTAAATCTCGCATCTTCTCCCTTTGGAGATAAAGAAGTGCGTGCTCTTGCCAATATAGAAGAAGTAGATGAACCAAGCGGAGCATATACTAAAGCTGTACATATTAATTGGATAGACAGCATTCTCACCAAACCGATAGTTACTGACTTGGGAGAGGAAAATGACCAGACTTACGGAACAGACCCTGTAGAAATAGTTAAAGACTGGGTAACAATAGCAGAAGACGGATATCTGACCTTACGATTCCGTACTGTATGGGGAGCAGGATCTCAACCTCATTTTGTAAACCTATTACTGGGAAATAATCCTGACAATCCGTACGAAGTAGAGTTCAGACACAACGCATATGGAGATACATACGGCGAATCTGGAGATGCACTGGTAGCATTTAAGCTGGACGGGCTTCCTGATACAGAAGGAAAGACAGTAAAGCTTACTCTCAAATGGAAATCATTCAGTGGAGACAAGTCAGCAGAATTCGATTATTGTACACGTAAATCGCTGGCTCCTCAGAACTCAGCAATTACATCTGTAAGAAGCAATTACAAACTCAAGTAACCCCTTTATAAATATATAGATACACTTAAAGAAGACAAAAACCTAGAAAATGTCCCGGTAGCATGATTTTCCATATTCTAAATAACCGCATACCATAACTTTTATCATGCTTACCGGGACTTTTATTGTAATATGTTATCTCTACGTATTATACAATCTTCACCAATTGATCCCTTCCTATTGAAAAAATATTGGTTGCCGAAAACCATGTCCCGACAACCAATAACGAATCTTTATTTATACTCAAATTCCACAATATTTTGCGTATCAGCCGATGAAGAAGATATATAAGCTTTAAACTTGCCCGGCTCTGCAACCCATTCATGTTTGCGGTCATCAAAGAATTGTAAGTCCTCCGGTTTTATCGTAAAAGTTATTTCTTTTTCTTCACCTGGTTGAAGTGAAACTTTCTGAAATCCTTTTAACTCTTTCTGCGGGCGAAGCAAAGAACATTTTTCATCTCCGATATACAATTGAACGGTTTCTTTTCCGGCTACCGCTCCTGTATTCTTAACCTTTACTGAAACCGACAGAGTTTCTCCTTCATTTATTTGTTTAGCCGACAAAACAGGCTTACTATACTTGTAAGTAGTATAACTCAATCCATAGCCAAACGGGAAGAGAGGTTTAATCTTCTTAGTGTCATACCAGCGATACCCAACTAAAATATCCTCTTTATATTCCTGTTTGATACTATCGCCCGGATAACTCATTTCGCCATAAAAATGAGCCGGACAATCTTTCAGTTTTACCGGATAAGAGAAAGGAAGCTTTCCGCTAGGATTTACTTTTCCTGTAAGCACATCAGCCAGTGCATCTCCTCCAACCGAACCTAGATACCAGGACTGTACGATAGTGGGAACCTCTTTTACCCACGGCATCTCGACAGCATTTCCACTTACGATTACAGCTACCAGATTCTTATTTACTTTCAACAAGCCCTCAATCAGTTCATTCTGACCAAAAGGAAGTTCGTAAGACAAGCGGTCACCTCCTTCACAATCTTGGAAATGATTCTTGTTCAATCCGCCAATAAAGATAACCAGATCAGCCTTAGCTGCCTTTTCTACGGCATCATTACGTAAAGAATCGACTGTAGCCTGAGGTATTTTTTCCTCACGTCCATACATTGGACGGCCAGCTGCATATCCTTGTGCATATACAATACGATTGCCAAAGTATTTTTTCAGTCCATCCAACGGTGATATAAATTTCTTCACCTTCAATTCGGAAGAACCTCCTCCCAACATCAAATTACGTGTAGCATTATCACCTACAACCAATATCTGCTTATACTGATCAGGAGCAACAGGCAATAAAGCTGGTTGCTTTTTGGCTGCTTCATTTTTCAATAGCACGATACCTTCTGTTGCTACCTGATAAGCAGCCTGTTCATGAGCTTCATTGGTCATCGATCCAAAAGGCTTCTGACGATTCATGGCTGTACGGAAAATCAAGCGCAAGACACGAGCAGCCTTATCGTTCACTACCTCCATCGGTATTTTTCCTTCCTTAACCATCTTCAGATAGTTCTTTCCCAGATAGTAGTCGTCATACCCAAACTCCGACTCAGAAGTCAAACCATTGGTATACGATCCCATTTCAATATCCAGTCCGTACATGGCAGCTTCATATGTATCATGTGCGGCTCCCCAGTCGGTTATCACACACCCGTCGAATCCCCATTCACCTTTCAGTATGTCATTATTCAGCAGTTTATGGTGAGTAGCATGCATTCCGCGTACTTTATTGTATGCTCCCATGATGCTCCATACACCACCACGCTGTACGGCAGCCTTAAATGCCGGAAGATAAATTTCATACAAAGCACGATCGCTAACCTGCACATCGATGTGCCCGCGCCAAAGCTCCTGATTATTTAAAGCATAATGTTTCACACAAGCAGCCACACCGTTTTTCTGAACTTCCTGAATATAAGGAACACACATCTCAGAAGCCAGATAAGGATCTTCTCCCAAGTATTCAAAATTTCTTCCGTTAAGTGGAGTACGATAAATATTCACCCCCGGTCCTAACAGTACATCTTTCTCGCGGTAACGTGCTTCTTCACCAATCGCTTTACCATACTTCGCAGCCAGATCCGGATTCCAGCTAGCTGCCAGACAAGTCAATGCCGGAAAAGCTGTACAGCTATCACTCGTCCATCCGGCATATCCCCAGTCGTTCCAATTAATTTCGGCACGAACTCCATGTGGCCCGTCACTCATCCACAGTTCAGGAATACCCAAACGTGGACAACCGGGTGAACTGAATTTACCCTGAGCGTAACTGAGTCTTGTCTTCTCTTCCAATGTCATTCGCTTCAGAGCATCCTGTACTCTTACTTCCAACGGCTGTTTATCATCCAGATAAACAGGAATATCCGTTTTATTTTGTGCATGTAACGAAGCACATGCAATACTCAATAATCCTATAAAAATAAACGTCTTTTTCATAATATTCTTTTTTCTTTTCTGCCAAGATAATATTATTCTGAAACAATATCAACTACAGCTTCTTTTAATCCCTCAGAAATCGCTTTCAAACGCGCTGCTCCTGTTTTTCCATTATTCTGCAATACGACCAGGCATTTACCGTTGAACGCCTTTCGTTTATTATCTTTAAAACGTTCCATCGAAGTCTGGCTTCCATTGTCAACTCCAGCTATAAACAGGTTTCCTTCTACCTCAAAACGAACCAAATTATCTGCAAGAGGACAAATATTTCCTTCGGCATCCAAGATTTCTACTGTTACAAAACTCAAATCAGTACCGTCTGCTTTCAAGATATTTCTGTCTGGAGTCAGACGTATCATACTCGGTGTTCCCGCTGTACGAATTTCTTTTTCGGCAACCACTGTTCCTGCTTTTCGAGCAACAACCTTTACACTTCCCGGCTCATATTTTACACGCCAGGAAACATGTAAATGATTATCATCTTTCGATTTTATTCCTTGTGATTTACCATTCACAAACAGTTCCACTTCATCTGCCTGATTGTAATAACACCACATATCAACATCCTGTCCCTCGGTCCAGTTCCAATGCGGGAAAAGATGCAAGACTTGTTTATCTGTCCATTCCGACCGATAGAGATAGTATACATCTTTAGGGAAACCAGCCAAATCAACAATACCAAAATATGAACTGCGTGCGGGCCAGCCATAAGGAGTCGGTTCACCAATATAGTCGAAACCAGTCCATACATATTGCCCGCTGATAAAATCATTTTTCTTTATCAACAGCAAACTTTCTTCATGAGTATTTCCCCAGGGAACATGACAGTTTTCATAAGAAGAACATGCAAATGTTGAATCATAAAATGGTTTATCCCAGCGTTCAGGCCAAATAAACATCTGGTCGCTCGGCATCCGGTAATATCCACGTGTCATCAGAGCCGAATTACTTTCCGTAATGATAAACGGTTTGCCAGGGAAATTCTTTGGAACCTCAGGAATGTTGACATTATGATAATTATAGCCAATGATATCCAACGCTCCGGAACGGAACAAATGATTAGCAGGATTAGGTTCATTGCATCCAGCTGTAATCGGACGAGTCGGATCCAAGGTTCTTACAAAATCGGCCAGTTTCTTTGTAAGTAAAGAGTTTACACTTTCTTCACCTTCCTTAGCCAGCATGTCTGCCGAGTGGCCGAAATTCAGAATCAGGTTAGCTTCTTCCAGACTTAAAGTATCAGCCTGCGCATCACTCCATTGTTCCAATACCTCATTTCCGATACTCCACATAAAAATAGAAGGATGATTACGGTCGCGAAGAATAAAATCGTGCAAATCTTTTTCATGCCATTCATTGAAGTAACGTGCATAATCATGAGCAGTCTTTTTCTTGCGCCACATGTCAAACGCTTCATCCATTACAATAAATCCCATACGGTCGCACAAATCAAGCAGTTCTGGTGCCGGAGGATTATGTGAACAACGGATACCATTACAGCCCATTTCTTTCAAGATCTGCAACTGGCGTTCGATGGCACGTACATTAACCGCTGCTCCCAGGCATCCCAAATCATGATGCATGCAGACACCATTTATTTTGACCGGCTTGCCATTCAGCGTAAAACCTTTCGCAGCATCAAAAGAAAACGTACGAATACCAACAGGAGTTACATAACGATCTACACATTGTCCATCTTTCTGAATTTCTGTAACCAAGGTATACATGTAAGGACGTTCAATACTCCACAATAAAGGAGAACTTACCTTTAAATCTTGAGAAACATCAACAGCCTTTCCTGCTATTGTATTTAGAGAAGACTCTGCCTGAGCAACGTCCTTCCCTTCTGCATCTTTCAGGATAGAATAAACAGATACTCCAGCAGCTGCCTGCGTTCCTATATTCTCAACCGTTGTAACGACTTTCAAAGAAGCCTCCTGAGTATCAACACTTGTTGCAGTAACATAGGTTCCCCACTCTGCAACACGGATATCTCCTGTTTTCACCAACCATACGTTACGATAAATACCACATCCCGAATACCAGCGAGAATTAGGCTGTTCAGCATTATCAACACGTACAGCTATCACATTCTTTTCTCCCCACTTCAGATATGGAGTCAAATCGTAACTGAATGAAATATATCCATAAGGACGCTTGCCCAACGAAATTCCATTAATGAAAACTTCCGAATTCATGTAAACTCCATCAAACTCGATACGAAAATGTTTTCCTTTATCTCCGTCCGCTGGAATAAACGTCTTCCGATACCATCCGATACCACCAGGCAAAGCACCTCCACCTGTTCCCGAAGGATTATCCTGACTGAAATCTCCTTCGATGGCCCAGTCATGGGGTAAATTTAATTTTCTCCAACCCGAGTCAGCAAAATCTACTTGTGCAGCCAATGAATCATCACTCAGAGAAAAACACCATCCGTCATTAAAGCTCAGTCTTTCTCTCGGCTCAGAAGAAGGAGAGCTGCATGCTCCCAATAAGAACATGCAGCACACTCCTATTATAATAGATTGAATAAATTTATGACTCATAAATTTTACAACTGAATGGTTTGTGAAGTTCCATTATATTTTACAACAATACCTTTAGCATTCATATCGAACGGCTTCGGGCTATTGGCATTCACTTGAATTATTTCGAATGTACGTTCTTTCAACATACCGTCAAACTCACCTGTACGTTCTCCTATTACCAATTGCTTTTTAGCTTCGTTGTAAGTCATCGGAATCATCGCATATTTACCTTGCTCATAATTATAGTTTACACCTTCATCTTCATATAAAGTAAAGGCAGCATCCGCACCCTGATAAACATACAACTTGATATGTTCTGCCTGCTTTTCATCCGTATACTGGATCTCAGGACCGAAAGGCACAATTGAACCAGCACGCACGAACAACGGAATACGTTCGTAAGGAGCCTCTACCATTTTCTTCTCACCACCTGCCTGGAACTTGCCGGTATAGAAGTCGTACCATCCTGCTGATTTCGGGAAATATACCTCACGACTTCTGTCACCGTAGTGATAAACCGGAGAAACCATGAATGACGGACCGAACATGAACTGATCACCAACATTGTTTACATTCGTATCGGCAGTAAAGTCCATTACCAGCGGACGCATAATCGTATAGTCGTTAAACCATGTCATACCAGCCAGTGAGTAGATATACGGCATCATGCGGTAACGCAGTTTAGAATAATAAACAACCGAATTGTAAGCCGGATGACCTTCGGGAGCAATTTCCCATATTTCGCGGAACGGATATTGTCCGTGTGCACGATACAACGGACAGAATGCACCAAACTGATACCAGCGTGCATTCAGTTCACGCCATTCCTTATAATCAGCATTTTCTGTTTTTGTTTCATTCCACTGTTTCTGTCCTGCCACATAGCGGTTCTCTACACAGAAACCACCAATATCCATTGTCCAGTAAGGTATACCACTTACTGCAAAATTCAATCCGGCAGTAATCTGTGCTTTCATATCTTCCCAGCGGGTTCCTATATCACCACTCCATGTAGCTGTAGAATAACGCTGCAAACCGGCAAATCCAGAACGGGTAAGCAGGAAGACACGCTTATTATTGTCTACACTGCGCTGGCCGTCATAGATTGCTTCAGCATTCATCAGTGCATAAGCATTGAAATATTCTGCAGAAGGTCCCAATGCTGTAGGACCGCATAAATCCTTGCGATATTGCAAATCCGTACAGTCGCGTACGTTCGGTTCGCTGGCATCCATCCACCAGGCATCAATACCCAACGGATAATAATGTTCGTACATCTGCTTCCAGAACAATTTACGTGCATCTGCATCGTAAGCATCATAGAAGCCATAATGATAACCCGGACCTACCCAGTCTTTCAGGCTGTCCTTAACTGACTGCTGATAAATCCAGCCATTCTTATCAAACTCCTTGTAATGTTCGGTTGTTACATAGAATTTCGGCCATACAGAAATCATCATACGTCCGTGCATGGCATGAATGGAGTCGACCATAGCCTGAGGATCAGGGAAACGGTTCTTGTCGAATTCATGACTTCCCCAGGCATCTTCCGGCCAATGATTCCAGTCGAGGACAATATTGTCAATCGGAATCTGACGGTCGCGGAAACCTTTCAGTGCACCAAGCATTTCATCAGATGTATTATACTTTTCACGGCTCTGCCAGAATCCCATTGCCCATTTCGGCATGATAGGAGCTTTTCCGGTAAGAGTACGGTAACCGCTGATTACATCATCCATATTATCACCGGCTACAAAATAATAATCAAGCTGCTTGGTCATTTCACTCCACCACGACTGCTTGCCCTGTTCTTTCGGATCAACCGGACTCAGTACACGCAGTCCCGAGTAAGAAACAGCTCCATCCGGCTCCCATTCTATTTTAAGAGGAACTTTCTTTCCAGCTTCCAGGTTGACAGCAAATTTATAACTGTTCGGATTCCATGCCGTACGCCAGCGTTCAGGAACTACCAGTTCATTATTTATATATACTTTCGTATAACCGGCATAATAAAGGATAAACTTAAACTCACCCGATTCTGAAGGTTCAATCATACCTTCATACGTTACTTTTGCTCCCATGAACGGGAAATTCTCAGGCAGGTTAACTACCTTCGACAAGTCTTCACGTTTCAGATGTTCGAAATAAAGAGAAGGCTCACGGCGAACAATGGTTTCTGCTCCTGACTTTGCATCAGGTACATAAGTACCGGTTAGTGCTCCTTCCTTGCCGTCCTTGTCATATAGTTTAAATACCTGTCCTAGCTGAGAATAGTCATTGGGGTTACCAAAACGACAAAGAGAATAACTGTCCAGCAGAACACCATAATTCTTGTTCGATACAATGAATGGAACAGATACCTTTGTATTATACTGGAACAACTCTTCGTTCTTTCCTTTATAGTTGAATTCCTCTGCCTGATGCTGACCCAGCCCATAAAAAGCTTCATCATCGGGAGATTCGAATACCTGACGGATTGAATATCCTTTGGTACCTTCCACTTCGATAGGAGTAAATGTCTTTCCTCCCCCCTTATTTTCCTGAAGAATCATCTTTCCGTTTTCATCCGTAAACCAGACTTCACCGGTAGAGCTTAAAACAAAAGCCTTGACTTCTTTGGTTGAAACAGTGATTGTATCTCCCTGCTGTGAAACAGTAAACGGAGTCTGTTTTTCCTGAGGAACAACAACCAGACTCTTTGAATCGGTAAATTTGCTTTCCGGAGTAGCAGATACATGTATCAACTTATCTCCCATTACCTGAAAACGAACCAGGCGAGTATCCTGTCCTCCCTTTTGCTGAACCTTAACGATGACACCATTATCTGTCTGTTCATAGACCTTGCCAGAGCAGGACCCAAAAATCAGCCCTGCCAACAAACAGTAAGAAATGTTTTTCATATTCATAAACCTATGTTTAAAGTTAAATACTAAATACATCTTTATCTCGTATTGCAAATTTAAACATTCCCCTATAAAACAACTAGTTATAATGTTTTACAAAAGGGAAAGTTTTCAATACATAGGTCTATCAAATGTTTCTAACTTAGGTATAATTTGTTACTTATCTTCCTTTTCCTGATATGCAGAAGGCAAAACCCCAAATTCTTCTTTAAAATAACGACTGAAATACTTAGGATTATTAAATCCTACCTGAAAAGCAATTTCCGAAACATGAAGCTGACTGTCACGCAACAGTTGAGCTGCTCTTTTCAGACGAATTACACGAATAAACTCGATAGGAGTTTTTCCTGTAATCTGTAACATCTTCTTATACAAATGAACCCTGCTCATGCCCAGTTCACGACTCAGCTCTTCTACCGACAGATCACTGCGAGAGATATTATCCTCTACATATTTTATAGCTTTCTCTATCAGCTTTTCATCCAAAGAAGTAATGACAATATCACTAGGCGCAGGATCGATAGTACCCTTTGACACATTATAACGGCTTAATTCTATCAGTTTTCTGATACGCAGAACCAGAATAGTCATATTAAACGGTTTCGTCACATAATCATCTGCCCCCATGGTCAATCCTTCCACTTTCGATTCCGTATTTTGTTTAGCTGAAAGCAGAATCACCGGAATGTGTGCTGTACGTTTATCTTCTTTTATCAAACGGCACAATTCGTTTCCATCCATTTCAGGCATCATAATATCACTAACCACCAAGTCGGGCATTTCTTCACTGTTTTGCAAGATATCCCATGCCTCTTTTCCGTTCGATGCTAGTTTCACCCGATACTGCAATCCCAGACTATACTCCATAAACAGACGGAAATCGTCATTATCATCTACAATCAGCAATAATGGAAATTTGCTCTTGTCGGCCTCTTCATTAGACCGTCCTGCTACTTCAGGAAGTAAATCCGGAACCGGCATGGAGTTAGCCGGATGATATTGCACATCAACATGCTTCACCGGTATATGTACAACAAATACAGCTCCTTTACCGATATTATCGAAAACAGTGACATCTCCTCCATGTAAAGCAACAAAATCGTGTACCAGACTTAATCCAATGCCTGTACCGCTCGTTGCATCCACGTTTTCTTTGTTTTCTGTCTGATAAAAACGATCGAATATATGTTCCTTATCCGCATCACTTATTCCTACCCCTGTATCGGCAACCTTTATTTCTATCACATCGATATCTTCCTGAATGTGCTCTACCATAACCGTAACCCTGCCACCTTCAGGAGTGAACTTAAACGCATTAGCCAGCAGATTCATCACAATCTTACCCACCTTGTCGGCATCGAAAGCCATTGTAAAGTGATCCACACTCGAAAAGAACGAAAAGTGTATCTGCTTTTTATCGGCCATCAGCAAGAAAGAATCGCATACCCCTTGTATGTAAGTAATGATATCCCCTTCAGAAAGTGATAAATGATGAGAACTCATTTCACCTTTTCGGAAATCAAGCAACTGATTGACCAATGCTAGCAAACGATGTGCGTTGCGGTACATGAGCTGAAGTCTCATTTTTCGGGATTCATCATTGCTTTCTTCTTTCAGCATCTGTTCCAGCGGAGCAATAATCAGAGTCAGCGGAGTACGAAGTTCATGACTGATGTTGGTAAAGAAACGGAACTTCATATTATTTACTTCCTCATTCTTAGCTACTTCCAGTTCTATCTGATGTAACTTGAACTTTTCTCTCTCACGCTTCAGCAAACGGAAACGTGCCAGGAACAGTAGTCCTACACCAATCATAAAATACAATAAATAAGCCCACCAGGACATCCAGAACGGAGGCAAGACTTCTATATCAAGACTCGATACATCCTGACCGATATATCCGTCGCTATTAACAGCCTTTACACTCAGAACATACTTTCCGGGAGCTAAATTTGTAAAAGTCAGACTATGCACGCCCTCAGGCAATGAAAGCCATTCTTTATTAAAACCTTTAAGTTGATATATATAACGTGTTTTCTCTGGCAAAAGTAAATTGTCGGAAGCCAAGAATATAGAAAAAATATTCTGCTTATAATCCAGTGTAAGTTTACCTATACGATTAAGAGATTCTGGCAACAATACACGACCGTCTACACGTTCGCCTACCTGTATTTCTTTGTTGAACAATGAAAGACCAGTAAACAACACCTTAGGAAGTAATTTATTATAACGGACATTTTCCGGACTAAATACATTTATGCCATACAGTCCTCCCAGAAGTATAGCTCCATTATTCAATTCACGGATAGACCTGAGATTAAAATCACAATTTTGAAGTCCATCTTTGTCATTATATACATGCGGAACAAACTGATAATCATCTGCATCACCTTTCGTTACATTCAAATGAATCAGCTGGCGTGCCGATGTTACCCACATATCTCCATTATTATCTTCTGCCACTCCTGCAATAATACCACCATTATCCGGCATGACATCAGACAAGCTCTTTACTTTACCAGACTTTACATCATAGATATTAAGCCCGCCACGAGTGGCAATCCATACAAGTCCCCGACTATCTTTAAATACCTGATTTATTTCATTATGAGTAATTCCTACACTATCTTTTTCCTGCAAAATAGCCTTTATCTTACGACTTTCTACATCAAAGACAGCCACTCCCTGACTGGCAGTACCTATCACCAGGTCGTTTTCATTGGTAAAGCACAAGGAAACAATATGATTATCATTTAAGCCTGCCTTCTCCAAGTCTATCGTCTGAAAACTATGATCAGAAGGATTCAGACATTGAATACCGGCATCCAAAAAGCCAATCCATATATTACCTTTCCGGTCTTCTTGCAAAGCCCAAATCTTATCACTCAGAAGCTTACTTCCATCACCGGCTTTAAACGAACGTATCGCAGTACCTTCTATACAATACAAGCCCCCATTGAATGTGCCTATCCACAGCTTCCCGTTGGAAGCTCTCAACAAAGCAACAACAGGTTCTTCTCCCAATGTAAAATGTTTTTCTATTTGACGAGTAGTATAGTTCCAAAGCATTACTCCATTGTCATTTGTACCCAGCCATGCCTTATCTTTTCCTTCAGGCTCTATACTTGTCACATCACCTGTATAATCTATTTCGAACTTAAATATGCTTTCGCCATAGTAAGAGATACCCTTCTTGTAAGTTCCAACCCATACAATTCCATCTCTGTCTGTATACAACGTATAAACCGTATTATGAGATAGGCTCCGGTCTGTATTTTTCTCAGAAGAAACAGATACTACCCGTCCGTCAGCTTTCGTAAGAATATCTATACCGCTATAATCCTTGCCCATCCAAATTCTGCCTTTAGCATCCTGCGTAATGCTATGCACAAAGTCAGAACGGTTACGCCAGCGTTCCGTAACGTCTTCCTGCCATTTTCCTTTCTCCAAATCGTATACCCACACGCCTGAGATACTATATATCCAAATACATTCCTCCCGATCGACAAATAAGGAAAAATCAATTTGCTTACCATCCTGGTTATCATTCTTCACTTCTTCCTTTATCCATCTGACAGTCAACCGGTCACGATCAACACAAACCAGCAAGCCTGTATCATAGACAAATAAAATTCCATCCTTACACTCTGCTATATCCGAAATACCGACCAACGGCAATTTATGTTCCTGAAAAGAAAAACATGCCGGCTTACTGTTCTTATTATACCGGTAGCATCCCTCTCCCATTACATAAATCCATACATTTTCCTTTGAATCGACAAAGATATCACTTGGAACTCCTCTGCTTCCCAATGAAGTCATAAACGGAGTTAAATCGGTTTGAAACACTTCTTTTGCCTTGTCAAACAGTACATACCCCTTTGCTGTCTTTACCCAGAATTGCCCGTCAGGCAGTTCTACCATACTCTCTATAAAGTTATCAGGAAGTGAATTCTGATTATACTCCTGACGAGTAAAAACCTTAAATGTATACCCATCGTAACAGTTTAACCCTGCTAATGTACCAAACCACATAAGTCCCTCACGGTCTTTATAAATACACCGTACAGAATTATTTGACAATCCGTCGGATACTTCGAGATGCTTAAACATGAAAGACTGCGCATGCAGGGAAAGCAATGAAAAAAGCAAGGCTAGCAAAGTGTATATTCTTATCATATCACATATCAATTTCTAAAGCAAAGAAAGTAAATTTTTGTAAAGCAAACAAACCTTTTACTTCCTTTTTTCTCTCTCGACACAATGACTAACTCAATCTGTTATCGTTGTATTCCGCATAAGCAAAAAACGATTTATCTATCTGAAATAAAAGGATTTGCATACTCTTTTCCGAATACTATAAAAAATATCAGGATGAGTTACTTTTTCTTTGTACAAATTTTCAAAAAACATCAGCATAAATAAAACAAAACATGCTGATCTTTTCTGAGAAAGAACAGCATGTTTTTGTTCCATATATGAAAAGCCCTTCACACTTACACAAATAAGTAAAAGGTGTGAAGGGCAAAACTAGTATTTATTTTATACCTTCCATCAATCCATTATATTCCAGTTCATCATAAACCTGCAAATTTTTACGGTCGAACACTCCATCACCTCTATCCCAGTAGAACGGAACGAGTCCACGAGCATTGGCCTCGCGTACAACACACTTATCGAAAGCGGCACGCGACAAATCATGTCCTTCCTGAGCCTGCTGATCGGGCAAAGTACGACGGACAGCTGCAAATTCTCCAATAATAACAGGTACTCCCTGATCGGTAAACTTCTCTTTCAGCTTCTGGAACTGCGACTTTATATAATCTTCCCCACAGATATTATCCCATCTGCCTTCATACGTTCCGGTAGCATATTTTTTGTTTTCCTCTGCATCAAAAAGACAGTATTTTCCCTGTTTCAGAAGAGGTGAAAACATTTTATACCCTTTTGTGAAACATTTTTCATTCCATTAAAAAACGCTTTCCATTAGTTTTGTATCAGTCTTTAATAACATCACATTATGAAAACACATAGGAAACTTTTTTTCACCTTGCTTATAGCAAGTACTACAGGAATCATACATGCCCAAAATGTATTTAACAATCCGGCAATAAACGAAGAACAACGGCTTGACGATTTGATTGCGCGAATGACTCTCGACGAAAAAGTGGATGCTTTGGGAAACAATACTCAAGTCCCCCGCTTGGGAATACAAGCATCAGGAAGTGTAGAAGGACTGCACGGAATCGTACTGGGAGGACCAACATACGGCGACAGAGCCAATACTCCAACAACAGGCTTTCCGCAAGCTTACGGACTGGGAGAAACTTGGGATACCGACTTACTACATCGAGTAGCAACTTACATCAGTACAGAAAACCGTTATCTCTTTCAAAACGCAAAATACCGGAAAAGCGGACTTATCATGTGGACTCCCAATGTAGACTTGGGCAGAGATCCTCGCTGGGGACGAACTGAAGAATGTTATGGTGAAGATGCATTTCTTACTTCACGGCTTGCTGTAGCTTTCATCAAAGGCATACAGGGAGATCATCCTAAATACTGGAGAAATGCTTCACTTATGAAACACTTCTTATCGAACAGTAACGAATACGGACGTACATTTTCTTCTTCCAACTATTCCGACAAACTGTTCCGCGAATATTATGCTTATCCTTTTTATAAAGGAGTAACCGAAGGAGGATCACAGGCTTTGATGACTGCTTATAACGCCTACAACGGAACTCCGTGTATCATGCACCCCGTATTGCGAAACATCGTCATGAAAGAATGGGGACTGAACGGTACGCTACTGACCGACGGAGGAGCATTCCGACTGCTGTTGAGCGACCATAAACGTTTTGACAACGACCGGGCAGCTGCGGCAGCTGCATGCATCAAAGCAGGTATTACGAAGTTTCTGGATGAATATAAGGATGCCGTATACGAAGCACTGCACCGAAAACTCATTAGTGTGGAAGATATAGAAAAAGCAATCCGGGGAAACCTCAGAATATCTCTCAAACTTGGTTTACTGGACCATGCAGAAGACAATCCTTATGCAGCCATCGGTGTCACTGATACCATTGCTCCATGGAGCAAACCGGAAACCAAAGCACTGGTACGCGAAGCTACGCTTAAATCAGTCGTCTTACTCAAAAATCAAGACCATTTGCTTCCACTTGACAGACATAAGATAAAAAAGATAGCAGTCATCGGACAACGTGCAACTGAGGTCCTGCAAGACTGGTACGCCGGTAAACCTTTTTATACAGTAAATGTACTTGATGCTATTCGCGAGGAAGCAGGTAGCGATATTGAAGTACGATATGTAAAAACCAACCGAATGGACAGCGCACGCACGGTTGCAGCATGGGCAGATGTCGCTATTGTATGTGTCGGCAACCATCCTACCTGCGATGCCGGCTGGGAACAAGCTCCCGTCATAAGTGAAGGAAAAGAAGCCGTCGACCGCCAGTCGCTACAACTAGATCAAGAAGATTTGCTTCTACAAGTTGCTCAAACTAATCCCAATACAATTGGAGTATTGATCAGCAGCTTTCCTTATGCCATCAATCGAGCTAACCAGACAGTACCCGCTCTGCTTCACCTCACCCAATGCAGTCAGGAGTTGGGACATGCTGTAAGCGATGTTATATTCGGACATTATAATCCGGCAGGCAGACTAACCCAAACCTGGGTGAAAAACATCACCGACCTTCCTCACATGATGGATTACGATATTACTCACGGCCGGACATATATGTATTTTAAAGAAAAGCCATTATATCCTTTTGGTTATGGACTAAGCTATACCCGCTTTAATTACTCTGGAACAACTCTCGATGACCGTGTTATTGAACGTGGCGATACCTTAAGGGTATGCTTCAACCTGAATAATTCCGGCGATATGGATGGTGATGAGGTTGTACAACTTTACGTTTCCGCACGAAAACATACGGACAAAGATCCTATCAAGCAACTGAAAGCATTCCAGCGCATCAGTCTACGTAAAGGAGAAACGAAAAAAGTAGAGTTAACCGTCCCTTATACAGAGTTACAAGTATGGGATGAAAAGCAGAACCGTTTCATTCTTCCTGACAAAGAAATGACACTGGAAATAGGAGCCTCATCATCGGACATCCGTTTACAGACAACATTCCGAACAGAAGAATAAACCTCCAGCCAATTAATAACAGAAAGGAGTTGTACCGCTACCACGATACAACTCCTTTTTTTGATAATTCAAAATTAGAAAACTCCAAGCTATACAGCCAAACTTACCATATTTAAATCGTTTTACTAGAGTGAAATGGTCGCTTCACCTAAATGGAAATAACGTTTCACAGTAATGAAACGATAGATTCAGCCTAATCAAACGTTATTTATATATTCAATTCAGTCATTGTTATACCACACACAATTATCAGAAAGCCCCGAAGCGCGAACTGTTACCTGATTCTCTCCCGACTGTAAAGGAACATTGTTCCATGTAGCCACACAGACCTCATCAGGCGTACATTTTCCCATACTTTTTCCATTCACAAATAACTCTACATCACCACAATTGCTAAACACCTGAATGTCAACTGATGAATTCGACCTATTCTGACAACGCTTCGATGCGATATACAGCACTTTTTCTTTCTTGTTCCAATTTGCTTTATAAAAATAAAAAGCATCTTTCTTAATCCTCCGATCGTATGTCACCAATCCCTTATCGTTTCGCCCAAAAGTCGTGCCTTCTTTTCGACCGGCCGCCGAGAAATCAAACATACACCAAACAAATTTACACCACAAAAACGGACGTGAAGCAAGCTGTTTCCAGTTTTCTATATGGTAATAAGTCTGCCAGTTCTCTGGATGCCACTGTCCCCACGGCTCTGGATGAATCAAGGAATCCGTCTGTTGAAACACATCCGCACCAGCACCGTATTCACTTATGCCCATACATCGCTGAGGATATGCCCGATGCTCCTTATCGATCCACTCACCCATCTCTTTACAATCGTCCCCATACCATCCGAAATAACGGTTGAATGCAATCAAGTCAGGTATTCCGTTCAAAGGATCTTCCTGGTTACTTGCCCCCGTTGTCGGTCGTGATATATCCCATTTCTTAGCCAACTTGTTCAGTTCTTCTGCCATAGGGTTTGGATTTTCCAGCCATCCCGGGTTGATTTCATTAAAAAGTCCCCATGTCAAAATACAAGGATGATTATAATACTGACAAATCAGTTCCACTAATTGTTGCTTTAAATTTTCTCTATACAGAGGATGGCTGACAAATACATTTACAAAAGGAATTTCAGCCCAGGCAATCAGTCCTCTCCTATCCATCAAATTATGCAACTGTTGTGCATGCGGATAATGCGCCAGTCGAACAGCAGTACATCCCATTTCCTGTATCAAGTTCAAATCCGATTCAAAATCTTCAGGACGAAAAGCCGATGCTCTTTCTGCACGGTCCTCATGATAATTGACTCCATGTATCGAATAGGGCTTACCATTTAAGAAAAAGCCTTTATCCGGATCTGCTGAATAAAACCGGAAGCCAACATGTTCTTCCCGACGATCAATCTCTTTACCACCTCTTTTCAGAACGACAACTCCGGTATATAAATATGGATCATTAACTCCATCCCACAAATGCGGATTATTAAGTTCCATCTTCACCAGGGCTTCCTTACCAGACACACTTGTTTCCTTACACAAAACAACTTTACGTTTCGCATCCAACAAAGAAAACTCAATAGAACAATCATTCAATGCCATTTCAGTTCCCGATAGCAATGCTTTCATTTCCAGTCCGGCATACTTTTCTGAGACATCACACTGAGTAAAGAAAACTCCAGATGAGCCATAAAATGTCGGATCAATACAAGCATCATCCGTATACAAAAGCTCCACGCCACGATTCAGTCCACCCCATATATTAAAATCACCGCATATCGGAGCTATTTCCATTGTTTGAGCGTTACTCACCCTGATATCCAGTTTATGCTTTTCTCCTTTCCGAATCAGATGAGTCAGCTCTACGGTAAAAGAGGTATATCCACCTTTATGCTGAGCTACAAAATGATTATCCAAATACACATCAGCTACAGTCTGTGCAGCTTTTACGCGCAAGAAAACACGCTTAAAGTTCTCCGATGAAGGTACAACGATAAAACGTGAATAAGTTGACATTCCCCGATAATAATTCACATTACCAAACATCGCATCAGCAGCATTCCACGTATGCGGAAGATCAACCGTTACCTTATCCGCAGCCTGAGATTCATACCCGCGATTAAAAAACCATCCCCTATCTAATGACTCAACTTTCATTGCAGCCAGCTTCACCCCCGTAACACACCATAAAACAAGCAATATGCTCCACCTGATATTCCATCTGCCCATCTGTTTATCCTCCTTTATTACAATATATGATATTTTTCTATTTGTTCTATCCACAAGTCTGCCATCCGCTTATGTCCGGCAGGTGTCGGATGAATTCCGTCCCAAATCCAATAAGTATCCGGCAATTCCGGGGTTTCTTCCAGCAAACGGTGAAACATCGAAGCATATGGGATGAACACAGCTCCATAATCGGCTGCTATCTGTAAGGTTATTTTTCCCAGACGCTGTATCAGGCTATCCCGTAAAGCAAAATCTTCAGTCTTTTTCATATTTCCCGTACAAGCTGTAAATGGCTCACCCAATACAATCTTCACCTGCGGATTATCCTGACGCAGACTATCCAGTAAATTCCGATAAGTCTGTTCCCACGAAACAAAATCGAAAACTCCACTGTCTTTTTTACCTAAATATTCATTCACATCGTTCGTTCCTATCAAGACAGAAACTACATCAGCATGTATCGCAAGAGCATCTTCCTTCCACCGGTTCTTCAAATCGTTCAATGTATTTCCGCTGATACCCCGGTTGAAGAACTGATATTCTTGCTCAGGATAATTACTTTGATAGTAAGAAGCACACAGATACATGTACCCACTTCCATAGATATGATTCATATCCCAATGATTGCGGACAGAAGAAGGTTGGGCACTTCCATCACTATTTCCCCAGTTGCCATCAGTAATGGAATCACCAATGAACAATATTTTAGGTCCTGCGGCCCAAACATTAACCCCGCCAATTAACAGAAAAAATAACCAGACAAAAAATTTCATAGTAAAATAAGATTATAGATTTTATTATTAGATACCTACTTTATTCAACAAAAATAATGTTTTCTATGTACGTTAAATCATAAAAGAACAGGGAAATAAACAGGTTTGAAACATTTGAATACCCTATTGGAAACATTTTAGCTCGTGACAGGAAACAAAAGAACGGATACAGAAAATCAAAATCATGTATCTTTGTAATCGAAGTCAGGTAAAGACTTAGTAACTTTTTAACTTTAATGAATTATGCGAAACATTGGTATCTTACTTTGCGCCTTAGCTTGTTCTCTATGCGAAACATTTGCTCAGGGTTATAAAAACCCGGTAATTCCCGGATTTCATCCCGACCCTAGCGTATGTAAAGCTGGCGATGACTATTATCTGGTAAACAGCAGTTTTCAATATTTTCCGGGAGTACCTCTCTTCCATAGTAAAGATTTGGTAAACTGGGAGCAGATAGGCAATTGCCTGACACGGGAATCACAACTTAACCTGAAAGGAGCTAATGGAGGAAGCGGTATCTTTGCTCCTACCATACGTTATCACGAAGGAGTATTCTACATGATTACGACCAATGTATCAGGCAAAGGTAATTTTCTGGTTCACACAACCGATCCCAAAGGAGAATGGTCGGAACCCGTATGGCTGGAACAAGGAGGAATCGACCCTTCTTTGTATTTCGAAAACGGTAAATGCTACATGGTAAGTAATCCGGACGGTTACATCAATCTGTGCGAAATAGATCCGATGACCGGAAAGCAGCTCACACCTTCCAAAAAGATATGGAACGGAACCGGAGGACGTTATCCGGAAGGACCACATATTTATAAGAAAGACGGCTGGTATTACCTGCTCATTTCAGAAGGAGGAACAGAAGTAGCACATAGCATTACCATCGCACGCAGCCGTTACATTGACGGACCGTACGTAGGAAATCCGGCAAATCCGATTCTGACTCATGCTTGTCAGGCTGGAGAAACTAACCCTATTCAGGGTACAGGCCATGCCGATCTGGTAGAAGGTACAGACGGTTCATGGTGGATGGTTTGTCTTGCTTACCGTATCATGCCGGGATTCCATCATACCTTGGGACGTGAAACTTATCTGGCCCCCGTACGCTGGGACAAAGATGCATGGCCCGTCGTAAACGGAAATGGTACAATCCAACTGGACATGAATGTTCCTACTCTTCCACTTCAGACAGTAAAACAAAAACCCGAAACCATCACTTTCGAGAACAAACAATTATCTCCCGAATGGATGTACCTGCAAAATCCTGATATGCAGAACTATGAATTCAAGAACGGAAATCTCCGTCTGAAAGCAACTCCGGTTTCTTTGAATGAGCAAAAGAGCCCGACTTTTGTTGCTATCCGACAAGAGCACTTCAATATGGAAGCCGCTACTTCTTTGGAATTGAAAGATGCACAAGCGAATGATGAAGCTGGTATCAGTGTATATATGGAATACCACTCACACTACGATTTGTTCGTCCGTCAGAACAAGGATAAAAGCCGTTCGGTTGTCCTTCGCTACAAACTGGGAGAATTGGAACATATCGAAAAGGAGATGCCACTAAACAGTAAAGGAAACATAGAACTGAATATTAAATCGGACATAAACTTCTATTACTTCGGCTATACAGAAAACGGTATTTATCATGAGCTGGGAAAAATGAATACCCGTTATCTCAGCAGCGAAACAGCTGGAGGATTTACCGGAGTCGTACTCGGACTATATAGTGTATCTGCTTCCACACAATCGAAAGCGTATGCCGACTTCCGATACATGAAATATAAAGGAGAATAAACATGAGAAAACTATACCTGTATATATTAGGAATATTCCTGATTCTTCCTCTTGCCATACAGGCACAAACGGAAAAGAGAATCAAGATAGCTTGTGTAGGTAACAGCATTACCGAAGGGTTTCTGTTGAAGAATCCTTCGGAAGAAAGTTATCCGGCTGCCCTTCAGAAATTACTGGGAAACAATTACGAAGTAGGCAACTTTGGCGTGACTGCCCATACATTGAGCCTGAAAGGAGATCTGCCTTATATGAAAACCACACGTTTTCAGGAAGCGCTGGATTTTCTGCCCAATATCGTAACCATCAAACTTGGAACCAATGATTCCAAGCCGCAGAACTGGCAGCATCGTGCTACATTCAAGGACGATCTGAACCTGTTGATCGATAAATTCCAGGCACTTGCATCACATCCTCGCATCTACCTTTGTCTGCCTATTCCTTCTAACCGTAAAGAATGGGGTATTAACGACAGTATCATTGTAAACGGAATCATTCCATACATCCGGGAAGTTGCTGCCGAAAGAAGCTTACCCGTGATCGACCTCCATACAGCAATGCTTCCTTATTACCCACAACTCTACGTCGACGGAGTGCATCCCGACAAGTACGGAGCTGCTATTATTGCTGAAACATTGTATAAATGTATTACCGGAGAAGAACCTCATCCAACTCCAGGACGCAGTGACCAGACATTGTGGTACGACGAACCTGCTGCACAGTGGGAAGAAACTCTTCCGTTAGGCAACGGCAGACTGGGTATGATGCCCGACGGAGGAATCGACAAAGAACATATTGTTCTGAATGAAATCAGCATGTGGAGTGGGTCGGAAGCCAATTATCTGAATCCCGACGCTTCCAAAAGCCTGCCCGAAATACGTCGGCTGTTGTTCGAAGGAAAGAACAAAGAAGCACAAGAACTGATGTATACCAGCTTTGTTCCTAAGAAACCGGAAAAAGGAGGAACGTATGGAGCCTTTCAGATGTTGGGCGATTTATTTTTGGAGCATCAGTACGGAGTACATGAAAAGGATGTTCCTGCTGATTACCACCGCTGGCTGGATTTAAGTAAGGGAATCGCATACACAACTTTCTCCCGCGTGAATGTAAATTATGTGCGCGAATACGTCGTTTCACGTGATAAAGATGTCATGCTGATACACCTGAAAGCAAACATTCCTAGTTCCATCAATTTCAAAATGAATTTGAGCCGTCCGGAAAGAGGAAGCGTACGCAAACTGGCTGAAGGAAAACTGGAACTGTACGGCAGTCTGGACAGTGGTTCCTCGCAAACGGGTGTCCGTTATGCTGCTATTGCCGGAATAACATGCAAGGGCAAGCAGACAAACCAGTCGACTGACGAACAGTCTATCACTGTACAAAATGCGGACGAAGCATGGATTGTAGTATCGGCAAAGACCTCCTTTCTGGCAGGAGAAATTTATGAAACGGAAGCAGACCGAATACTCAACGATGCATTGAAAAGCAATCCCTGCGAAACTGTATCGGAAGCAATCCTAAGTTACCAGGCTCTGTTCAACCGTGCAGGAATCCGTCTGCCCGAAAATGAAGCCGTTTCACATCTGACTACCGATCAGAGAATTGAAAGATTCCAGCAGCAAGACGATCCTTCGCTGGCTGCTCTTTACTATAATTACGGACGTTATTTGCTGATAAGCAGTACACGTCCGGGAAGCCTGCCTCCCAACTTGCAAGGACTTTGGGCTAACGAGCCGGGAACTCCCTGGAATGGCGACTATCATACGAACATCAATGTACAAATGAACCACTGGCCGGTAGAACAAGCTAATCTATCGGAACTATATCTACCACTGGTTGACTTAGTGAAACGCTTGGTCCCCAGCGGAGAAGAAAGTGCAAAAGCCTTTTACGGTCCACAAGCAAAAGGCTGGGTACTCCACATGATGACCAATGTATGGAACTATACCGCTCCCGGAGAACACCCGTCATGGGGAGCAACGAATACCGGAGGAGCATGGCTTTGCGCACACTTGTGGGAACATTATCTTTTCAGTGGCGACCGGAACTATCTGGCGGATATTTACCCGATTATGAAAGGAGCTTCAGAGTTTTTCTACTCTACCATGGTACGCGAACCCAAACACGGATGGCTCGTTACAGCTCCCACTTCTTCACCCGAAAATGCTTTTTATCTACCGGGAAAAGACCGTACGCCTATCAGTGTATGTATGGGTCCGACAATGGATATCCAACTAGTACGTGAACTTTACACCAACGTGATAGAAGCTTCACATATTCTGCATACAGATACTGCTTATGCTGAAGCTTTGCAAGAGGCCATCGGGTTATTGCCACCTCACCAGATAAGCAAGAAAGGATACCTGATGGAATGGCTGGAAGATTACGAAGAAACGGATATTCATCACCGTCATGTATCTCACCTGTATGGTCTGCATCCGGGAAACCAGATTTCGGTTCTTAAAACTCCCGAGCTGGCAGAAGCCTGCCGGAAAACCTTAAACCGACGAGGGGACGAAGGTACAGGATGGAGTCGTGCATGGAAAATCAACTTCTGGGCACGACTGGGCGACGGCAACCGTGCATATAAGCTGTTCCGCAGCCTGCTTTACCCGGCATATACGGCTCAGAACCCCACACAACACGGAAGTGGAACATTCCCCAATCTCTTTTGCTCACACCCACCCTTTCAAATGGATGGCAACTGGGGAGGAACTTCAGGTATCAGCGAAATGCTGTTGCAAAGTCAAGATGGCTTCATCCACCTGCTTCCTGCCCTGCCTGATTCCTGGAAAGACGGAAGCTTTTACGGACTAAAAGTAAGAGGAGGTGCCACAGTCGATCTTGTATGGAAAGATGGAAAGCCGGTACAGGCAACCATCACCGGAGGATGGCAGAACAATCTGAAGATGAAATGGCCCCAAGGAGTCAAAAAAGTACTCCTCAACGATACAACCTGTCGCACAGACTCTTTCATCCCGTTCACTGTAAAACAAGGAGAATGTATTACGTTCATATTCGAATAACTGACAAACAAACTATAACAACTAAAAAATAATTGACCATGAAAAACTTCAAGAAACTGGCACTGGCATCTGTGTTATGTACTGGTGTCTGCCTGACAGCAGGAGGACAAAAGCCGGCTCCGGCTATTCCCTCCGATCCGGTTATCGAGGCACATATTCAGGAATGGCTGAAGAAAATGACACTCGAAGAGAAAATCGGACAGATGTGTGAAATCACCATCGACGTAGTAAGTGACTTCGAAGCTAGCAAGAAAAACGGATTTACACTGAATCCTGCCATGCTCGACACTGTAATTGGTAAATATAAGGTAGGTTCATTGCTGAATGTTCCGCTGAGTGTGGCACAGAAAAAGGAAAAATGGGCTGAAGCAATCAAACAGATTCAAGATTTGTCCATGAAAGAAATCGGCATACCTTGTATCTATGGTGTCGACCAGATTCACGGAACGACCTATACACTCGATGGAACCATGTTCCCGCAAGGCATCAATATGGGAGCAGCTTTCAACCGTGAACTGACAGAAAAGGCAGCAGCCATTTCGGCATACGAAACTAAAGCCGGCTGTATCCCCTGGACTTATGCTCCGGTAGTCGATTTGGGACGTGATCCACGCTGGTCGCGTATGTGGGAGAACTACGGAGAAGACTGTTACGTAAACGCTGAAATGGGTAAGGCTTCTGTCAGAGGTTTTCAGGGAAGTGATCCGAATCATATCGGCGAATATAATGTGGCAGCCTGCATGAAACATTACATGGGATATGGTGTTCCTGTTTCGGGTAAGGACCGTACACCTTCTTCTATCTCACGTAGTGATATGCGCGAAAAGCACTTCGCCCCGTTCCTTGCAGCTATCCGTCAGGGAGCACTGAGTGTAATGGTTAACTCAGGTGTAGACAATGGCGTACCTTTCCATGCTAACCGTGAATTGCTGACCGAATGGCTGAAGGAAGATTTGAACTGGGACGGTATGATTGTAACCGACTGGGCAGACATCAACAATCTGTGTACACGCGACCACATTGCAGCAACCAAGAAAGAAGCTGTCAAGATTGCCATCAATGCCGGAATCGACATGTCGATGGTTCCCTACGAAGTAAGCTTCTGCGACTACCTGAAAGAACTGGTACAGGAAGGTGAAGTCCCCATGAGCCGCATCGACGATGCCGTAGCCCGCGTATTACGTCTGAAATACCGTCTGGGACTGTTCGAAAATCCATATTGGGATATCAAGAAATACAACAAATTCGGTTCTGAAGAGTTTGCCCGTGTTGCTTTACAGGCCGCCGAAGAATCAGAAGTACTGTTGAAGAATGAAGGCAATATCCTGCCGCTTGCCAAAGGAACAAAAATCCTGCTTGCCGGTCCGAATGCCAACTCCATGCGTTGCCTGAACGGAGGATGGTCGTACAGCTGGCAAGGACATCTAGCTGACCAATGTGCCGGTGCTTACAACACAATCTACGAATCTCTATGCAACAAGTATGGTAAGGAGAACATCATCTACGAACCGGGCGTGACTTACGCTCCTTATAAAAACGATAACTGGTGGGAAGAAAACCAGCCGGAAATCGAAAAATCAGTTGCCGCAGCCAGTCGTGCCGATGTGATTATTGCCTGCATCGGAGAAAACTCTTACTGCGAAACTCCGGGTAATTTGAGCAATCTGACTATGTCGGAAAACCAACGCAATCTGGTAAAAGCCCTTGCTGCAACCGGAAAGCCAGTCATTCTGATATTGAATCAAGGTCGTCCGCGTATCATCAACGATATTGTTCCACTGGCAAAAGCCGTAGTCAACGTCATGCTGCCCAGCAACTATGGTGGCGATGCCCTTGCCAACCTGCTTGCTGGCGACGCCAACTTCAGCGGAAAGATGCCTTTCACCTATCCTAAACATATCAACGCACTGGCAAACTACGACTATAAGCCTTGCGAAAACATGGGACAGATGGGCGGAAATTACAACTACGACTCGGTAATGGATGTACAGTGGGAATTCGGATTCGGTCTGAGTTACACAACTTACAGCTACTCAAATCTGAAAGTCGACAAAACTTCATTTACAGCCGATGACGTGCTGACAGTCAGCGTTGATGTTACCAATACAGGAAAAGTTGCCGGAAAAGAAAGCGTACTGCTTTATTCAAAAGATTTGGTAGCAAGCAGCACTCCCGACAACATCCGTTTGCGTAATTTCGAAAAAATCGAACTCAATCCGGGTGAAACCAAAACCGTAACCATGCAACTGAAAGGCAGTGATCTGGCATTTGTTGGTTACGACGGTAAATGGCGTCTGGAAAAAGGTGATTTCAAACTGAAATGTGGCAACCAATGGACAGATATTCAATGCAGCGAAACCAAAGTTTGGGACACACCGAATAAATAATTTCATGGAAAGTATTCATTTGAGAATCAATAAGTTTTAAAGTTTCCCTCGCCTATTCGTATTAGTTGAAAAAACTTAACGGAAAAGGCGAGGGATTTTTTGTACAATTTTAAAAAAAACATCAAGATAAATCAGACAAAAGATGCTGTTCTTTTTAATAAAAGATCTGCATCTTTTTATTTTTAGAGTTTCTGCTCATTCCTTCTTATCCCATCATATACTTTAATTTAGACATTGAATTAATCATATCAAACTACTTTACTTCTGTTTCTTGTACCTGCATAAAATATCAGCGGGAGAATAAATAAAAATACCCAACATATAATTATATTTGTAATTATAGAATTCAGGAAATCAGAAGAAACCAAAGTTTTTTTATTTATAATAACCTTTACCTAAGCTTATGAAGAAACACAAGCTTGCAGTGATTATTCTTTTCATCATCGGTATATTACCGGTAGCTGCACAAGACAAAGCTTCCTCCCTATCCTCCCGCTCCCCATTTATCATGTCGTTTTCAATAGGTCCTAATTTCAATACCGGAGGAAGTGAACATACTGAATATTTCGGGTCACGCGCAGATGTTGCTACCCAGTTCGACTGGCGGATATCTGTTGGATTTGCACGCCACTGGAATGCCTATCTGGATATAGGATTAAGTTTCTTCAAAATTCAAACAGATGATGTATGGAGCAACATCGCTCAAACCATAGGCGATAAATTGCTTCCCGGATTAAGCAGAATAAAACCTTCTGCAAGTATAGGTATCGGCTACATGGAAGAAATAGGAAGATGGCAGTTGATGCCAAGAATCGGTATAGGACGCATGAGTGCCGGAGGCTCTGAAAAAACTCAAACCATTGAAGATACAACATATAAACTTGAAATAAGTCGTTCATCCACATTCCTCAATCCCGGAATATCAGCAGGATACCGCACTTCCAATCTGTGCAGTATAATTCTAGACGTCAGCTATCGCTGTCCGTTACAGTCCTGTCATACAACCTATACCGTAACAGAACCCGATCTGCCATCTGTAACAGAAACCGTAAAATCCCGTTCATGGTCAAACGACCTTAGCGTTTCTGTGGGCATTCAGCTACATATGGGACTAGGCAAGAAAAGGTGAAAGTAAAAATTTTCCCCAGCCGGAACACAATCCAACTGGGGAAAACAACATTCAGTAATCCGAAAAATAATCAAGATAAGCAGTTACTCAATTATCCTTAGTATATTCTTCAATATCATGAATAGCTTCTTTGGCTTTATGACGAACACGAATACAGTGTAAAATACCTCCGGCAGCTCCCAAAACAAAACCAACACTTCCTCCGTAACATATCATTTCACCTCCTACTTTCGGATAACTTTCAAACATAAACCAAACAATCCAGCATAAAGCAAACGGAATGCCGAAATAAAGCCATCTTAAATTCAGTTGGTTCATGCGAAGCAATGCCTTACTGATATCCAGCAAATTACCTTTTGATATGCAATCTATACCTACTCCCTTATGACTATATCGCTGGTAACATCCGGCAATAATTAAAAAGACAGAAGTAACAGCACAAAAAATCCATGAATATCCCATCAGCAAGAAAAATACATTACAATAAACAAGTGCAAAGACTATTAAAAAATACATGAACTTCTTCTTCCGGTTGATATAGGACACCTTATCTTGGGTAGAATGTCTAATTAACTTTTCACTAACAATGATTTCTTTAGCCAGCTTATCCTTCAGCAACTGAATCTGTTGCTTCATCTCGTCTAACTCACATCTATCTGCATAATTTTTCATGACAGTACATTTTAATGGTTCGACATTTTTTTCAATTCTTCCTTAATACGATACAAACGTACAGATACGTTCTTGGTGGAAATTCCGACAATAGCTCCAATTTCTTCGTAACTCATATTTTCCAGCCATAATAAAACGATAGCACGATCGAAGGGACTCAACCGGTGGATACGGTCGTAGAGCAAACGAATCTGTCGGGAATTTTCATCCTTATCCTCAAAAAGGTTGATATCCATGGTCAGAGGAACAGCGGGCCGCCTTTTCTTTTTCCGCTCACATGAAATACATGTATTAAAACTCACTTTCCAAATCCAGGTATTGATGTTACTGAGATTCTTAAAAGAATCATATCCTTTCCAAAGATTGATAAGTACTTCCTGAAAGAGATCACTCACTTCATCGGAATCTTTCGAGAACATAAAACACACTGTATAAATGGTACTTTTATGCTCTTTCACCATTTGCGCAAATGCAGTATCCAATATTTCCATATCGTATGAATTTATTTTTTGACCATTAGACGCCTGGACTATCACAAAAACTACACAAAAGTAGAAACTTTTTTAAAGAGGATACATATTACTTATGATATCTATTTTAATTCATTTACTTATTCAATCATCCTCGTCATCATCCCCTGACAAATAAGTCAGGAAGGCCGAACGACGTAAAGATGGATAAGGAGTCATATTGCCTTTTAAACCATACCATAACACTTGATTAAACTCCACATCCGGAACATTATCTTCAATTGTAAAATCATACTTTTCACATATAGCTTGCCATTTACTATGCTCGTGATTCACTTCATTCATATCAACCTGAGCAGGCAGACAATCGAAAGAAGTCGTATCAGCTTCTGAAGTAAAGCAACGCCACATCAAGCGTGCTCCTGCATCGTGTTGAGTCATCGGAGGCAAGCCCAATATTCTTTCCATAGTAAGCAACATAGAAGTAGTCGTATAAGGCGTATGGTCTACAAATCCTCGTTTGACAAATCCACCGGCAAGATAAGCCGTACTACGATGAGCATCCACATGATCGGAACCATTCTGAGCATCGTCTTCAATAATAAAAACAGCCGTTTCCTTCCAAATAGGAGAATGGCTCAGGTAATCGATCAGCATTCCTACGGCAAGGTCATTATCCGCCACATGCGCATAAGGAGTCGGACGATGCAACTTCATACCTTCAGTATGGTCGTTACCTATACGAATCGTATTGAAACGGGGTACACATCCTATCGCAAGCAATGAATCGAAATCCGCCTTCCAGACATTGATACGAGCCGTATCACGAACATCCAAGGTAAAAGGAGCAAATGCAGGACAGAAATGCCCCTTAAGTGAAGGAATGGATGCCACAACACCTGCTTTGGTCTGGTTGACAAACTCTCCATAAGAACGATAACTGACTCCATGAGCCTGACACAAATCCCAAAAGAAACCCGTTTTATTGTTCCCCATGTGATGACCACCTTCACCGGAATAGACATCCCCGCGTCCACTGTAATTGGTTGGCCATGTCTTTTCCAGATAATCGTTCGCATACCCTCCCATAGTCCAATTGTGTCCGTCACAACTCACTTCCGCATTGACATAAAAGTTATCCAGCAAGACAAACGTTTCTGCCAGCTTATGCTGATTGGGAGTAACCTTCCGCCCAAAAAGAGTCAGTGTAGAATCCCCGTTTCCTTCGGGTAAATCCCCCAAGACCTGATCGTAGGTACGATTTTCCTTGATGACATAAAATACATATTTAATGGGACTGGCTTGCGACGCATCGGCAGGTATCGGATTTCCCGGTTCTATACGATCCTGATCCGCCCGGTTCGTTTGGAAAGGAGTATTGTCGAAAACCTGCCGGGTGTAGCGCTCAAGTTGTGCTTCATCGGGCATATCGATGATGGAAAGAGCTCCTAAAAAGAGTCCGGCAATGTACTGAACATTCTTCGTATGATTGAGATCTCCCTTATGATGTCCAAACTGTTGCTGACGCGAAATAGGACGAGGCCCTTCCGGATTTGCCTGTGAAGACAGACCCTTTCCATTTGTCACCCACAACTTGTTGCCTGTACATTTTACATTGGTAGGATACCATCCTACCGGAATGAAGCCCATGGCACGACTTTGTCCGGGACGACTGATATCGAATAATGTAATGCAATTATTATCGGCATTGGCTACAGCCAGCAAACGTCCATGGTCTGCAAGACACAACCCGTTGGTCGTACTGCCGGAAAGCGCATCATGGTATATGGCTGCATTGAGTGTTTCCTCTACACGATAAGTTCCAAGATTAACGACCGACACGGCATTGTCATTAGCATTGGCTACAAACAGACGCTTGCCGTCGGCATCAAGACATATCTCATTGGGATGACTGCCCACCGGAATACGATGGATAAACTGTTGGCCTGCTACATCCCATACTAGTACTTCATCAGATCCCCAGCACGAGATATAAGCATATTTCCCAGTTCTAGGAAAAATCACTTCATACCCCTCGCCTCCTAACGGTACCTTATTCACCAGTTTTTTCGATACTGTATCGTATATATAAAGACTATTATCCCAGCGAGTTACGACATAAAGCTGATGCTTATCGGGATGCATGGCAATACCTGCGGGAGAGATCTGTTCAGGCCAAGGTTTTCCCATTACGATGCTATCACTCAATGTAAGGTCACCCTGATCTGACACGGAAAAGATTTTAATTTTGTTTTCATTTCCTGCCGATGCATACAAACGCGTATTGTCATTCGAAAAGCACAATCCATACCAGCTACTTGAAATCGAAACATCGGCACAAGGCTTTTCGTGTACAACATCAATCAGTTTTATAGATTGGCGTCCATAACCATTATTGGTAACAGCAAGCCAACGTCCGTCAGGAGATAGTGCCATGTTAAGTGGAAGATCGCCCAACGGAAGATACTTACCAGCTGGGGTCAACTGCCATCCATTCGGCAACATGACACGATTCTGTACTGTCTGCCCCCACACTGCTACAACCGACCACCATAGTAAAAATAATAGAAGGAGCTTCTTAATCCAATGACTTTTGCATACCTTATTAAAATAATTCATATGAGTCTTGATAAAAAATCAGTAAATTCAAAAAAACGACACAACCGACAGGCTGCATTGAGCCCGCCGGTATACAAAAGATTTTAGGAATAGAATCAGAAGGTATATTTAGCCCCAATCTGAATTTGCCAGGGGGTACCCGAAGGAGTTACGATACCTGCATTCGTCCGAACATTATATTCAAATTCTTTCTTCTGCTGGTCAAAACCTGTAATTGTGTACAAGGTCTGTTTTCCCAAAGCATGAGAAAGTCCCCAGTCCTTATTCAGCATATTGGCAACATTAAACATATCGACCGCAAGCTGAAGTGTATGTTTATTACGGAAAGTAATATCTTTGGTGATACGTACATCCCATGTACCATAAAATTTGTTTACTCCCCCATTGCGCTCGGCAACCTTGCCTTTATTCTTGCGCAAATAATCTTTAAACGAATCTTCCACTTCCGGATTTTCAAGCAGATTGATCAATCCTTCACGAATATTCTGTGGAACAGATGGATCTTCCCAGTCGAAAACATAAGCCAAATCGTTTGTACTTACAAAATCACCATTAACATTACCCGTAATAGCAGAGAAGCGTGTACCACCGATACCCGAAAAACGTACACCGATGTTCATCCCCCAGAATGAAGGAGTCGTACCATAAAATACGACTTTGTGTCGCCACTGGTTATCAGAATAAGACATCTTACTCAAGTCACGCGGATCGTCTACTACCATTTGATATAACGTAGCCGAATTGGCAACGTTTCCGTTGTAAGATGTGTTATCGCGTGAATCATTCCAGCTATAACTGAAAGTAAGCTGTCCGTCTTTGAAATAGCGCCATGAACCGTCTACTACAAACGTATAAGTATTCACCTTACCCTTGCTGACCAGCTCCAGTACACGACCCAGTTCTGTATATTTACGACCTTGCATCCAGTCGGTTTCTCCTTTTGTTGTAATCGTTTCGGCAGGAACATACACTCCACGATTACCTTCATTTGCCAGACGGAAATAAGGCTGATCCACCATGTTACGGTCGATATACATATAGTTATTACGGCCATTAGTTCCGAAGAACGACAAACCTACTCGCAAATTATCACTGAAGAAATGTGTATACGAAAGATTATACTTATAAGCTACCGGAACTTTCACGTCGCTTGAGTTAACATTGATAGTACCAATTTTCTGAATACCCAACTGATCAAACAACTCCATACCCGGCACCTTGGAAGGATCTTTACGATAAGTCACAAAATCGGCTGTAGGAAGTTTATAATCCGTCGAACGAATATCGACAGAATACACTTTCATACCATTAAACTCAAGATTGTTAATCATTGAATAGTTGTTCAAGGCCGACCCCATGATACCACCTCCTATACGTAAAATATCGGTATGCTGGTCGTTGATATCCCAAGAGAACTGCATACGAGGCTGCAACTGGAAACCTTTTACCTTGTTAGCCGTACTGATATCCATGAGTTGTTTCAATGTTGGATTTTCCTCAGGATTGCTGAAATAATAAGTATATTCACCTCGTAAACCTACTGTCAAATCAGCTCCTTTAAAAAGTCCTAACTTTCCTTGGGCATAAAGAGCAGAATTAAGTACGGTTTGTTTTACTGTAGGATCGCCTACAGGTACTTCACGCGCATAACGATAAGGAGTGTTATTCTCGAAAGCCTCCATTCCGTTGTAATAGAAACGGCCATTCATTTCACTGGTAGCCAACGAATTCAGATACTGTATCTGTACATCTGCACCAAAAGTATAATTTACTTTATCAGTATCCCAGTAGAAATTGTTAACCGCCTGTAAGGTGTGATTCTTAAATTGTTCCGGTAAATAACGTTGTCCACCCAACTGTAAAGAACCTGCACTTTCTACATTTTCTACAATAGCTCTAGGAATATTTGAAGAAGGAAGTAATTCATTTGGAAATCCATGATCCATCTGATACAAATATTGTACTTTTAACTCATTTGTAGCACGGGGAGTTACAATCGTACGCAACGTAGCCAATAAACTATTATCTGTTGAAAGATTACTACCATATACTTCATAAAGATTGATATTACTATTATCATTCGTACCATGATTATTCATATCACGGTTAAAAATTTCACGAACCGTCAACAAATTGGTAGGATTGAGCTGCCAATCAAAACGAGCCATCAACGAAGTAGAATTACGTTTCTTATCGAATGTTCCAACTTGTGGAGAGTCAGATACTCCATACTGATCACGAGCAATCTGCAAAAATTTATCCAAAGTTTCCTTTTTAATACCTAAACGCTCCTCATCTGCAGAACTACTAATATCTGCTATTTCCAAAGGACGAGAGTCGTACTGCTGATCCCATGCAATGAAGTAATGCAAACGATCTTTCACAATGGCTCCGCTAAGAGTAACGCCAAACTGTGAAACAGAGTAAGGATCGTCTGTACGTTGTCCACGAGTATTAAAAGGACTTGATAAATAGTCACCGCGTTGATACACAAATGCCGAACCGTGAAGATCATTTGTACCACTTTTTGTGACAGCACTAATTGTACCACCACCGGCACGTCCCATTGTAACATCATAACTGTTGGTTACCACTTCAAACTCACGAATAGCCTCCATTGACAAGGAATATGGACCACGGTTACTCGTTCCTGTAGAATAAGCACTTTTAGCTGTCATCCCGTCAATAGTATAATTCGTTGAACTTTGCAATTGTCCTCCTAAATTACTTCCACTACTTAATGGAGAAAGATCTATTAATGATGTAAAATTACGTCCATTGACCGGCATTGTTGCAATATCACGTGCCGAAACAGAAGTAGAGGCCCCTATATTAGCAGCTTTTTTCTTCAGACTATTAGCCACAACCTGCACCTCTTCAATCACTACAGGAGATTCACTTAACTGAAAATCTACACGAACCACATCACCTTGATTAAGTGTGTAATTGGAACGTGTCTGATTACCGTACCCCACAAAAGAAACCTCAATAGAATAAGGAGAACCTAAAGGTATCTGCCGAATGGTATATTCACCATCAGCTGAAGTCAGCGTACCCGAAGAAAAGCCAGTCGACTTATTTGTAATGACAACCGTTGCACCAGGTACTGGCTCTTTATTCTCATCCACAACACGCCCAGTTATAGTAGCCAACGTATTGGCTTGTCCCCATAGTTGCGTAGTACACACAACCAGCAAGAAAGCTAAAAAGATTAAAAAATTTTTCATAAAAAACAGTTTAGTTAATAAATCGACAGCAAAAGTATCCTCCGACTATTAACTGAGCATTGCAGTATTATATCATTACCTTAGCATTCACATTACAAAAATGTTATAGAATTTACTGGATAATAAATTCTAATAGGAACGAAGAATAAAATTTATTCAAACGTATAGGAAACTATCTATTTGACACACATTTAAAATAAATACTGTAAACCAACAAGTTACTCATTCACTGATAAAATTCAGATAAATAACAGATTTCTTTTTGAAAAAACAGTGCAATGTAAAAAGCTAAGGGGTAAATCCGAAAAATCATATTTTTATTTGAAACAGAATCAGTAAGACTATAGAAACCAACCGTTATTTTCTCCTTTTTCCTGAAAAAACATTGAATTATTTCTGATATAAAGGAAAACAGCACAGAAATAGTGATTTACCTAAAAGAGAAAAGCAAAGTACCCAATAAATATTCAAATATGAAAATGGAAAGCAAGGAGATTGTTCTATAAACCAATAGTAGTTCAATACTTGACTTCTCCGTCTGTGAAAAAAAGATTTTTCCTAAACGTCCGCTGCTGCCAATAAATTATAAAGGACAAAGAACACTATGTAAACTTTAACGGGAAGCTAACCACAAGAGGGGGAACCATATAACACATGAATCTGTATTTCTTTAAAAGAATTATATTGATACACTTCCCGTAAGTAAAAACTTCTAAAACACCTGTCCGACATTAACGGTACTCCCTTTGAACGTCAATACGCTAACTATTTGGAAAATTACATAAACTACTGCCAGCTATCTCATGCAAAAGAATAGATTTTGCCCGAAAAGAACATCAGTCTGTATATAAGATTAGTCTTTCACAAGGAGAAGTTTATACACTCCTGATAAACAGAAAAGAGAATATCCCTGAAATATTATAGCAATAATAAAGAGTATAGATATCAGGAGTGTCACTGCCATCCTGTTAAAGCCGTCCAAAAAACAGACGCTTATAAATCAAAGAAATAACCATTGATATAACTCCGAATATAAAGCAGATTAATACATATCTGCTTTCCACCGGCACACCATGTGACGGAGCGTTTCTATATTCAAAAGATAACTTATGAAGATATGTAGAAAATGAGGTGGAAGCGCGCTGAGAAGCTTTGGATAAAGAATCTATACAAACGCCATATGTCAGGGTATGCTGAAAGATATATCATGCTCCGGTATTTAAGAATGAGAATTCAATGAGACAACTGCTGGCAAGAAGTATCTATCTTCTTTAGTAAGAAAGAATCCTTGTAGATTGAATCACAGCGTATGCATCCTACTATCATAAAAAAGTATATTATTTTTCTACGAGACTCGGACTGATATATCATCAGTACAAACATAAGAATACAGCTTTGACAAAACTTACAAAATGGTATGAGAAAGTAGACAAATCAGGCTTCTCTATCTTTGAAAGAGTGACGAGAACTATACAAACACATTATCTAGAAATCATAAACTTCTTCGAAAAACGTTCCACATGAACGCTACATCCGAATCCTTCAACGCCAAAATAAAAAACTCCCGTTCACAGTTCAGAGGAGTAAAGGATAAGGCATTCTTCTCGTTCAGACTAGCTGAAATTTAGACTTAACCAACAAATCCCTCAGGTTTTTACGTTGATCCTTGATCCCTTATCGAATCTGTTTTCACATTGACATAACAAAAAAGTCCCGTAAAACCTTAGTTTTACAGGACTTAACTTAATCAACCTAGCGGAGAGACAGGATTATGAACCTTTCTCTCCAAAATCCTTATGAATCAACATTTTAATTCAGTTCAATTTTTCAAGTGTAACGATTTAGTAACTGAAAACTGTCTTTTTGTGTCACTCATAGACTTTCACTTGTCTAAGCTTTATCATTACAGTACAAAGATAATAATATTATTATTTCATTTGGCATAGAAATATACTTATTCTTAAAAAACTTTTCAGAATATATAGTGTCTCAAATTATACATGCAAGACAATTCCATATATATTATAATTGAAATTTAAGTCCTAATTCTTTAGCTACAATATTTATAATTCTTATTGCATTATCCCAACATCCGCAACATTCTGGACTTAGAGCTATGGTTAATACAGCTACTTTATCCATCTTCTGATTTAGATTTTGTATGGTTGACCTTATATAATCATCTGTAAATAATTGCATTCCATCTTCATTAAAAAAATAATCCAAATCTATATTAAAAATCCACTTTGTATTTTGTGACCTTTCTAACCAGTAATCTATATTATTATATAGCTCAAAGGCATTAGGACGATAAGTAATATTTAACTTATTTGAACCATTTAAGAAATTATCATCCACATAATTATGCGTTGAAAAATAACATTCAGTGAACCAATTGGGAAACAAGTAATTTATTTGTTTTATATAATTATCCCATTGAAACACTTTATAAATATGCATATCATTTTCATTTATTTTAAATTCTAAGTTTGTATATTCATCAAGAGTTAAATAAGGATTATCTTTTATAAATAAGTATTTTTCTATTGGAGCATTATTAAGTAAATCTGCATGTCTATCAATATGAAAAAAATTATAAGACTTATCTATATCCAATTCTTGTAGCCACGCCCACCCTGCGGCCAAATGATTGTCCATAATATATATATTCTTATATTTATATACAAAATTAAGATTTGCAATTTCTGATTTTTGCTGTTTCAAATTTTCTGGCAATTCCTTTATCCACATATTCTTTTATATTTATAATTACCCAATAAATATAAACAAAATCTTTTTTATAATATCAAAAAGATCATCTTATTTTATATAAAAGCCATTATTCCCAATTAAAGTCCTATTTTCTCGATAAAGATAAGAAAAGAGTATACCTTAATCAGCATAAGTTCTCAAGTTTACCAAATTATTAGAAGATAAAATTAATGTCAGTTAATTTCTTCGGAATATAGAAAAAAATCGGTTTTAATACACCAATTCAAATTGTACGAGATATCGGATAATTATCCGAGTTTATACATCTATCATAGACATATCAAAGAAAGGTTTAAAGAAGTAAACTCCATAAAGAAATATATTATTCAACACCGATAAGCAATATAAAATAAGAAAGTACACTATAGGGTGATATTTTGTTTTCGAATAAATATTTGAATATCAGTATTTTAAATCAATGTTAGATATTAAACAAATATATGCTTGTAAGATACTTTATATAATTTAATCATATGATATTAAATTAATTATCATCTTTTTTACATTATATTTATTACACCATTTTCACCATTTGCCCTTCTTACTGCACCATCGAGATATTTCAAAAGTCGATGGAGAACATATTTATCAAGACCTTTTCTTTTTACACATTCAATTTCTAATTTAGATTTAAGTTCGGTCAGAACTTCTAAATCTTCAGAAAACCTATTACACCCTGGACCTAGTTGAAGATAAAAGCCATAATGATTGCTGAAGAATTCTTCTAATGAAAAAAGACCTGCATTACTCAATCTACATATATTGTTATATAGCATTTCTACATCAATATTTTTAAAAACAGAGGTCATATTGTAAAGACATTGATGATCTGGCGTTGATTCTCCACTTAAATTTACAAGTTGGCTAACATTTTCATCTGTAATATTTGAAAGTGCAATTTCAAACTTATTCATCAATTTCTTATCACAATCGTCAAATATATTATTTGCATATTCAAGAATATCTCTCCCTATAAAAGTTTTGTAAAATTCGCCAAAAGAACTAACACCTTCATTAAACGCAACTCTAAGTTTGTATAGCTCATCTTTTTCTGTTTGCTTGCAATAATTATCGTGAATATGTTTTTTTGCTAAGGATACAGTGGCCTGAGTAACCCAATAAATACATCTCTCATTAAAGAATGCGAGAATGGCTAGTGACCGTCCAAACATATACATGTTAGGAACATTAAATTTTTGCACATCTTTCATCAATGTAGTACAATCTTCTTCAAAAGCTTCAGATGACATGTTCATAAAGTTTGCAAGTCTCTCTTGTAGATTAACACCACATTGCATTTGAGCAAGCATTTTTTCAACATAAGTCTTAATGCTATATCCTGTTTCTATGTCATATACAATTTGCGGGATATGATTATTGCTGAGTACTTCAAAATTATATTTTTCTACAATATTCCTATATTTTTGCTGTAAAGCTTTTATCTTGCTTTTTATTTCATCATTTCCAAACATTCCAACAGAATAGTTCAAATTCCACTGTGTAAATAAATCATGATACTGGCTGCGATAGTCGCAATAGACAGCAATATACGAAGCTAATAAGGATTGCATAAAGTTATTACTATTTTCTAATAAATCCTTTCTAACTTCTGAATATAATACATTAAAATCGTATAAACATTGTCGTAAGATACGAAGATTATTACATCCTGTAGAAAGAAAGACATCCAATATCAATTCTTTTTGATTTTGTAACCACTCGGATAATGGAATGTCCTCAGTAAGAAAATATGTAATAGCAGCATCAATATCAGGTTTAACTTCAAATTCACGTCCTACAGTTTTCTCCTTAAATTCAGTTAAAATATTCTTTGCGTTCTCTATAACATGTGTTTCATCCCCCACAATAATTACATGACAAGAACCATGTTCCACAAAATTATTGATATATCCCAAAAGAAGTTTCATATCTATTAGACAGCGCTCTAAATCATCAAAAACCAGTAATTTAGTCCCCACAAATTCGCTATCTTTAGAAGATAATAAAGAAAGAGAATCTAAAGTTGCATCGAATGACACATCTTCTTTACTATCCTTATTCCAATCAAGAGTCGTCTTGAAAACAATTTTGCCAGCGATTTTAAATAATTTTTTCGTGAATTCTGCTCCTTTCGAATACAAGAATGGATGTAATACCTGATCTATACACCTTGTAATTTGAGAAGTTTCTTTTAGACCATATAAAGATACATAAATCGGTTCAAGTGAATTTTCTCCTTTCAAATACTTTTCTTTATATTTATCAAGCCAATTGCAAACAAAAAATGATTTTCCACATCCCCATCTACCCTTTAACATAACAGCATATCGTGGATCTGGGTTTTCTGCATAATGTAGTAAATATTGAAAAATTCGTTCATTCATAATTTAAAATTGAAAGATCGTTTTCGTTCATAAGTTATTATGAAGAAAAGTATAACTAACAGAAAATAGATTACTGTTTCGAACTGATAATAGTAATAGATTACGAATTAGTTCGTTATCTTCTATTTTGTTCTTCTGCATATTACCTAATCTTCAAAGAAGCTTTATATACAAAGGTATCATTTTAGCGGTATATATAGAAATAAAAAATCAGCTTTTTAAGCTCTATAGACAAATATTTAAGTAAAAGATAATTTTGACATATAAACATCATTACCAATAAAATAGACTACCATATTCCAGCAATTGCATAAGCAAGGCTCTTACTTCTGCGACTATACTACAGATACTTTTACATCTGTTTTCTGCCGATATTCTCTTTTCAGTTTTATTTAATCAAAAACGGAACTCATTGCTAACAACATATCCTATAAATGAAAAACTCCATACCCATGACTGAAAACTGAAAATAAATGCAACCGTATATCTAAATTAGTTTAGCCACATTATTACATATCCCTTCTGAAAACCACTTCTGCCTGATGCGCAAAAGCCGATTTCAGAAACAGTACAAGCAAAAGAAAAGCCCACAGCGACCACAATGTCATAAATGACACTGCCATCGCCGTGGGCACTTCTTTTATATGCTTGTACTAAAACGGTAAAACCGTTCTTATAGTCATTATTTCATCCATATACAAGTAGCCGAAAAATGCCACTTCTACAGGACACGCCAAGCGTGGATCTGTTCTTGTGACCATTTTCGGCTACAATGTCCCGTGTCGTAAAACCAGTTTGCCTTCCATTGCAGACAAAGCAACGGCAGACAATCCCGTTTTACTACAATGTACCACCGGAGGAACAGTAACCGCAAGCCATGCACGCATGACAATGACGGTTACAGGACTTCCACACGGCGGTCGGAAAGCCAACTTTCCCCTTAGTTGTAGCACCGCCCTTAATCCGTCCACATGGCGCTGCACGCCAATACTTCTGTTCCCTTTTCCTTTCCGCCTCTCTATGCGTATGCCTCTGTTTCCATGCCGCCATCCAGGACGGCATCAGGTGTCATTTTCGTTGCTTGGGGCAAAGGTAAAGACGGGATTAGGAACACAAATTTTTTGTCGAAAAATCTCCACGCCCTTTCAGGGGTAGTATTTTGTCTAAAAAATTTGCTAATCCTACTCCCTAACCTTTGAGAAGCCCCCGAAACGAAAACGACCAATGCGGTCGGAAGACGTCACAAGAAAACATCGGACATACAGAGAGGCGAAAAGAAAAAGAGACCGCCCACTCCAAATCCGGACAAGGTAATCAACAATCTAAAATCGGAAAATATGAGAATGACATTGAGTGACATCGGAAAGGCATTGTGGAAAGCATTATCCGCAGCAGTAACGGCAACATCAAACGTAGCCTTTTGTGCTGGCAGTTTGGTAGTAGGTATCATAGGAGAAATCCTATTCGGCATGTTGAGCATCATGTTCGGCATCCTAATCTCCCTATTTTCAGTAATGGCGGCAATCGGCTTTTTCATTTGGTTATTAACTATTTAACAAATAAGGATATGGCAAGACGATACAGCAAGACAGCAGCGCAGCAATGCAGGTTTTACGAGGTGGACAACATCTTTGAGTATATGGTGGAAACCTACATCAACGGCA